>Ga0207674_10000880_pt1 | contig 39304 bp, 52 predicted proteins | sample KBSCornC72_FD_184303 | JGI IMG/M metagenome (GOLD analysis project Ga0207674, IMG submission 184303) | Corn rhizosphere microbial communities from Kellogg Biological Station, Michigan, USA - KBS Corn C7-2 (SPAdes) (version 2) | ecosystem: Host-associated > Plants > Roots > Rhizosphere > Soil ... | reverse complement strand
CGACGCCTTCGCCAAGCTCGATTCCAGTCGGTTGATGGATGACCTTTGTCCGGACGATATAGGTAAATTCGCCGTTCTCGGATTTGTCCTCGACCTGGGGGAAAAGCGCCAGCTTGAAAAGGAGCGACAGCTTTTCGGATCCTGGCTTCTTCAAGCCTGGCTTGTCGCCGCATCCTGGCGTCGTGCCGTAGTCAACGTCCTTCACCATGATTTCTTGAAGGGCTTGCTTGACCAACTTCGTGTTGCGCCGGATGTCGGTAAAGCTCAACGGTTGCGGCGTCCTCGGATCCGGATAAGACGCTTCGACCAACGCCCCGCCTTTTTGTTTATCGTCCATTTGTTGTCGCTCCTTTTTGTGATAGGTAAAACTTCCCGCAATCGTTCAGACCATCCCAAACGAATTGCGGGATATGGGCCGGCCGCTTCACGATCCGGATTCCCTTGAAAGAACGGCGGCGTCGACCGAATCCATAATCTGATTCGCTTTCTCGATCTGCTTGTCGCTCAACGGCTGACAATAAAGATCAATGTCGATCGTCGCCTTCAACACCGAAAGTTCTTCCGGCGTCAAAAGGCTTTGATTCGTTTCGCGGTGAAACCGCGTAAACAGTTCTTTTTCTTCGTGCGTCCAGTCATGCCAGATTCGCATCGGATTCCCTCCATTTGATGAAGCGCAAGCGGCCGTCCAGCCAGCCAAAAAGGACAAACTGCCGCGCTCCCGCCAAGTGCCGGATGATTCCAACTGCCCGAAAGTTAATGCCGATTTCTAGGTTGCCAATCTTCATGCGACATCCCCCATAATTTCGACCAACTTCGGGTTTTGCGCGTCGCTAGGCTTCCGAAGCCCGTTGTTGACGGAGATCAAAACCACCGCCGCGCGCCTTATCTTTTGGAGCTTTTCGGAGCGCTGGGCCGGATTCACTTCCACGCTGTCCGCGTGTTCGGCCGTCGCCTCGATTTCCATCGCCAATTCCTCGATCATGCTTTCGGGCTGTAACTTCGGCCCCCTTCTGGCTTTCATTCGTATTAACCTCCTGCTCCGCGATTGCGATTTAGGGGCAAAAAAATAGCCCCGAAGCGCCGAAAGGCACTTCGAGGCGATACAAAAAAGCAAGCCCTAAAGAGGCCATTCGGCCACTCTAGGGCTTTCGCGTTTACTTCGTTGTTTCCTGCTTAAATGGCGACCCCACGGGGATTCGAACCCGTGTTGCCGATTAAGCGGAAATGGGAAGCTGGGCGCGAAGCCCTAGAGTGAAGATAAAGCTGGACGTGTCTATCATCCGAAGGGCTTGGCGTCCCCGAGAGGATACGAAAAGCGACACGCCAGCGGAAAGTGCCGAAGGCTGTTGGATTCTCTCGTTTGATTTGATACGCCAAGTTCTCGGATGCATGATGTCCAAAACCCTACCCTTTAATTTTTTTCTTGTCAACTTGTTTCGGATCCAGCTTGAACAAGCGCCTTAAAACTTCGTTGGGCGATTCGAAGGGCTTGGCGTTCTTCGCCAGGTGCGCTTCTACGTCGTCATCTATACGAATTGTCTTGCTCAAGGCTGTCTCCCGTTTTCTGTTTAAATGTTACATTGTGATTTTGTAAATGTCAAGACCCGATTAAAATATTTTTTTTGGTCTTAATTTCGCTGACAAGGATCTTTTGGTTTTCCTTTTTCCTCTCGGCGGTAACGTGGTCATAATGCATCGTCATTTCCAGCGAAGAATGCCCCAGGTGTTTTGACGCCTGTTCCAGCCCGACGTGCTTCGTCATGTGTGTGCCGACGGTGTGCCGGAGCATATGCGGATGGACGCGGAAGCCGACTATCTTCGAGATCTCGACAAAGCGATCGCGCAGGGATTTGTCGGTTGACTGTTCGCCGGTTTCAGGGTGACAGAAAAGCCACTTACTCCGGACGCGGCGCATTCCGACGACGATCTGGATCCAATATTTCGTCGTGTCCGTAAATGGCTGATACTTCATCCGGTGTTCCTTGACGGAATAGGCCGAAGCGATGTTGGTGTCCCAATTTATCCCCTCGATCGGAACGTTGACGGATTCGCTGATTCGGAATCCGGTGTCGTAGAAAAAGCGGATCATCATCATGTCGCGGATGTCCAGGCGGTCGCACGTTATAAGAAGCTCGTATTCTTCTTCGGTGAGGAAGTCGGCTTCCGGCGTGTAGACGGATTTGAAGGTGTTCTTCGGGTAGGGGTTTCTTTGGATGTGAAGTTCCTGGAAGGCCCAAACGTAGAAATTGACGATCTTCGACGCGCACCGTTTCCGCCAGCCGGCGCCCTCGTCTTTCATGTTGCCGCCGTTCCACGTCCGCTTTCTATGCTTCGAGGCTTCCCAAATAGCCGCTTCAATCTCGGATCCGCGCAGGACTTTAAGCAGGGGCTTCTTCAATTCCCTTTCCGTCCGGCGAAGATAAAGGCCGTGATTATAGACGGAGCGCTTCGTCATGCAACGCTGGCGTTCAAGGTATTCCAGAAATTGATCGATTTTGTCTTCGAATAACGTCTTCATAGTTCGCCCTTTCTACCACAAATTTTTCGCCTTGCGGTTAATTCGGCCGAAAAAATTTGCTTGGGCGAGAGAACGACGAAGGGAAAACTTAGCGGCTTTCGTTTTGATTGAGTGCAGTTAAGCTTCCCGTAGCATGATTGAGCAAGGGTAATCAAAAGCAAGGGCTTTTGTCAATGGGCAAAAGGGATTGTAAAACTGTCCTAATTCCACCTTTTCAGACGGAGAGCGCGCGGCTTCCCCGTGCAAAAATGTAGCTTTTGGACAATGGAAAGTGGAATCCGGACGGTTAGAGCGCCGAGACGTAGGCGATGCCGATTCCTGTTCCCATGAGAAGGCCGACGTAGGCCCAGCGGAATTTGTTGTCGTGAAGGCTGATCGCGCCGTAAGCGGTGTGGTAGGTGATCGGCAGGACAACCGTCCAATGGAAGCCCAGGATCAAAGACGGCGCCGCCATGCAGACGGCCGAGAAGGTGTATTTCCAAAGCTTCGACTGATAGCCGATATGCGTCGCGGCCGAGAGAAGCGCGCAAGCCAGAAGCGCCTTCCACCAAACCGCGCCCAAGACCATCAAGAACACCGCGAGGCCGGCCGGCATGACGAAGCGCCGGATCCACTTAAAGCCCCGCTTGGCGATCGGGATCTCTTGGCCTCCAAGCCAATAAGTTACCGAACACCAAAGCACGGCCGACGCCGCGATGAATTCCTGCATTTTAAGATCCTTTCTTCGCTTGCTGGACTTTCGCGTTTTGGACTTCCCGCATATAGAGATCGGACAGAAACCATCCATCCTTTTCGGGCGTGTAGGCTTCGCCCTTCTTCATGGATTGGATGTCGCTTTTCTCGATCGGATAAAGAGTGATCGCGCGCTGTGACGCGCAACCGCTAAATATCGTTATTGAGGCGAGAATTAGAAGCGGTAATTTTAGACGGGTCACGTTCATTTATCCCTTCTTCGAAAAGGTTGTTGGCCTTTTCGATGCGTTCGCGTTTCTCTTTGGCTTTTCGGCCGAAGAATTTCCAGAGGCCGATAATCATCGCAAAAAGCGATCCGATGACGGCCAGCCAGGTTTGCATCAGTTCCCCGTCTTGATTTCGGCCTTCGACTTCGGACGGAAGCCGGCCATGTAAGCGGCCGCCTTGCCGGTCAAGCCGAGGATCCGCACCGCCCACGTCAGCGCTTTTTCATACCAATTGTCATCGGTAAGAGGCGTCTTGTCCCATTGGGCGCGAGACGAGACGAGAGAATCCACGAACGCTTTTACCGCCGTATTGAAAACGAGAAAAGCGACGAGTGCCGCCATCAACTTAGGATGGGCGGCGAGGTAGTCGGCGACAGGGCCGATCAAGAGATTTGCGAATTGATCCATCTTTTATTCCTCCTTGTTTTTACCGCTGTTAAAGGCGCGCGGCGTTCGCCATCTTGAAGCGTCTCGACGGCGTTTCTTATAAGCGCGCCGGCGGTTCCTGCAATCGACTTCTTTTTCCCAGCGTGCGATGCCTCTATTTTCCTGGCGCTCGGCATTCACCATCTGATATTGCATTGATGATTTTTTCCCTGGCGGCTTCTGCGGCTCTTTCGCCGTCAGTCATTTTTTCCAGAATCTCCTTGTGTTCGTCGCGCTGATAGCCGGCAAGCTTATGGACGGCATCGAAGCCGTCTTTCATGTTGCGCGCGACTTCCTGGATCATCAAGGTATTGGCCTGGATGTTCTTCGAGAGGTCGCTAATCGAGGCGGTGAGGCTGGTTAATCCGGTGTTGATGATGTTGGCGAGTGCCGTTTCGCGCCGTGAAGATGTGTCAAAAACCCACTTCAAGACCCAGCACAAAACACCGATCATCAAAATACAAAGCACCGTCGCAATTCCGTATTGATTCGCCGCCGCGATTGCCTTCTCTGGATCCATACCTTTCCCTTTTCTGTTAAGACAGCCCGTTTCTTGTTTTGCGCGACGCGATCGCTAGACCGTTTTCCGTTTTGTCGCTTGCGACGGCGAGGCCGTTCACCGTCTTAATAAAAGTGTCCGGAGAATAAGCGGCCGTCGGCGGCGTGAAGCCGGCGGTGTGGCGCGCGACACCGATCGAAATTCTGAATTCTTCTAGCCATCCATCAAGGTATCGTCCGCCGTCACCGACAGCGACAACCATTGAAGACGTATAGGACATATCCAGCGAATTGCTATAAGTCGCTCCCTGCTGGACGCCATCGATGAACATATAGTTAGTCGATCCGCTTCGGTCGAATTCGACGTGATACCATGTCGCTGTTGACGGCCCCCAGGCCCGCGAAAAGTTAAAGGTCGCGGATCCTGCTTGAAGAAAGATTTGACCGCCGGCCGCCGATGACCAACAGATTTGCCAGCCGTTCGCGCCCCCATCGTTTCGATTTACGATTCCATGACCAATTCCGAGCGAGTTAAATCGAATCCAAAAGTCGATCGTGAAATCGCCAGGAAGATCCCAATCCGCGTGATCGTTGTAAGTGAGCGAATCGCCGGATCCGTCAAACAGCATCGAAGCACCGCCGAATTTCGATTGCGCGGTGTCGATCTGCGCGTTGCCGTCAACACTTGTCGTTGCGTGGGCGGCGGAGCTTGAATCCGTGAACGTCGTCGAAGCGTCGGCCCCGTCGCCATGCAGTAGGAGCTTGCAGAACGAATCCAAGCCGCTGGCGAAAGCCGGCTGGATTGGCCCGACGAGAAGAAGCGCGGATAATAGAAGGGAAAAGAATTTCTTCAATTATTTTTCTCCCAAAGAATCCTCTAGCGCCTGGATCTCTTGCATCAGCGCATTACCCTGGGTCGCGTATCGCTGAATCATGGCGTTCCTTTTTTCGTTGCATTCCTTGACCTTGTATTCTTCGACGAGGGCCGCTTCTTCGGCCTGGCGCTGGGCGGCCAATTCCTTCAATTCCGCGCGCTTCTCGTAAATCGTCTTGATGCTCTCGGCGATCTCGCTGTCCGTCATCGAGAAGGCCGGCGACGCGACGAGCATCGCCAAAACAAATATTGAAAATAAACGCTTCATGTTCAGTTCTCCTTTTTAAGTGTGAGTGATGTAATCGCCAGAAGGATCGAAATACATTTCGTCGGCCGTGATCGCAAATCCGACAACCCTTATCACGACGTCCGTCGTGGTCGGCTGGGTTTGAGTGACCGCCGCCGCCGTTTCGGAAGCATAAATCGGATTGTTGATCGTGAACGTCGGGAATTTCGCGTCCGCGCGGATGATGCCTCTTAAAAGAATTTTGCAAGAGTTCCCGTCCGTGCCGGTCGAGACAACCATCCCGATGATGCCGCGTCCGTCGCCGTCAGCGGCGGCCGCCGAGTTCGCGTCAACCGCTTCCCAACGGCTGTCGGTAGGATCCAGGTAAACGAGATCCCCGAAAGCTTGCGTGTAGCCGGACGTCGCCGTTACGGTGATGCCGCTATATTTGCCGTCAGCGGATCCCGCCGGATCCAAGACAAGCGAAGCGTTTTCTTCAAGGCGAATGTTTAAAGCCGTGTCGATGTCCGTCGCCGACGTGCCGCTTGTGATTTCGATGCTGTTGGCTCCGCCGATACCGTCGTCCATATTGAAGCGAATGTCTTCGTCGTTTCCGTTGCCCGTGCCGGCCAGGATCGCCATTCCGTCGCCGTCGCTGTCGAGCGAAACGCCCGTCGTATTCGTGTCAATTTGGAGTAAAGTCGTCGTGAAAGTTCCGCCCGAAACGCCGTCCGCGCCGGTGTCGATTGCACCGAATCCGCTTGTGATGGATCCAGCGTTCAGCGCGCCAACGGTCGTCACGTTGGAAAGCGTGTCCATCGCCGCTTCGAGCGTGGTTTCGGTCGTCGCATCGATCGCGTCGATATTATTCAAGCTGGCTGTGTCGCCGCCGGAAAAGATCGACTGTGTTCCAAGAGTGATGTCCCCGCCCGTCACCGTGATGTCGTGCGAGAAGGTGACGAGGCCAGATCCGAAAGTTATGTTCGTATCGGTTCCCGAAAGATTGAAAGTCCAGATATTCGAGGCGTTGCCGCCAGCGCCCCATGTCGTCGCTTCAACTTCGGTCGAATCCCAATCCACCGTAATTGTCGCGTTTTCGGCCGCGCCGCCCGACACGTCGATCGCTGTTCCGGCCGTGAGGTCGGCGACGTAATTTCCGGTTGTGTCCGTTGCAAGCGCAATCGCGTTCGCGTCAATCGTGGCGGATCCGCTGGAAAACGTGAAGTCCCCAAGATCCGCGTTGGCGATCTTCGTCCCGTCCAGGTTGCCGGTCGCATTGGTGATCGTGATGTTTCCGGATCCCGCCTCGATCGTGCTGGACACGTCAAAATCGCCGGTTACGTCAAAGCCTCCCGAAACGGCCGTCAAAACCGGATCCGTGCCGGAGAGGTTGAACGTCCAGGCGATTGAAGCGGATCCACCGGCGCCCCAGGTGTCCGTGCTGTTGGCTTCGGTGAAGTCAACGGCAAACGTGCCGGTTCCCGCGCCGTTGCTGTAATCGATCAGATACCCTTCCGTCACTACGTCTTCGGCCGAAAGCGTGGCGTTTGACGCCGACACAAGATATTGCACGTCGGACGGCGCACCGCTTAAAACTAAGTCGTCGATCGTGTTTAGCGCTTCCTGCACGGTGAGATCGGCCGCCGAAAGATTCCCGTTGAAATCGTCGGTATCCGTTCGGACGTTCATCGCGGACGGCTGGGATCCCTGATAGCTGGATCCGTAAGAAAGATTGTCCGCGAATGCCGCCGGCTGTCCTGCCAGCAGGAAGTAAACTAAAACCGAAGATAGTAGCTTTTTCATGGATGCCCCTTTAATTCGGGATCTGATGCACGATCGCGCGGGTAAGCCTCGTCGTTGCTTGGTTCGCTCCGCCGCCCGTGAGCTTCAAACGCTGGAAGGGCGCGACAACCGGCGGAAGCGGGTAGAAGCGCACAAGCACCGTGTTGGCGCCCGAATCGATCAGCGTGTCATTGTTGGTTCCGCCGCCCAGCGCTTTCGGAACGGTATAATTGAGATTCGTCAAACCTTCTTCGGCGGCCGAAAGTTCCGTGCCGCCGGCTTCCAGTTCAACTTTGACGTCCGGATTGCCGCTGTCGGTGGCGAATTGCAGTTCCAAGCCGAAGGACATCCCGCCTTCCAGCTTGAAAGAATGCGTCCAAGCGTTGTCGGTATTCACGCAAGCCAACTGCGTAATGCCGGCCGCCTTTAAAAGATCAATCGGTCTAACGTTGTCCATTTAATTTTCCCCCTTTTGTTTTGCCGCGAAAGCCTTCTCCGCGATCGCCAGTTTTGCCTTGTCCTCTTGAAGCCGCCGGCGTTCACTTTGAAGCGCCGCTTCCCACGACGAAAGCTTGTCCGACACTTTGGAGTTCTCCAACGCGAAGGATTGGCTTTCTTCAAGCTTTTTCGTGTATTCCTCTTTGAGCTTTTTCACTTCCTCGATCTGCGCCGTGACGGATGTCCGTATCTGCTCGGCCTCGGCTTTGATCTGTTCGGCTTCGTTGAGCTTCGTCACGGCCTTTTGCGTGAGATCCGCGAGGGCGGTTTCGGCCTCCGCGCGCTTTTCCTGGGCCTCTTTGAAAAGTCTGTTGGCCTCGGCGATTTTTCTATTCGCTTCGGCAAGCACCTTGTCCGCGTGTTCTCTATCGGCTTCCGCCTGAAGGATCTTCGAGGCGGCCGCCGCGACGTCGGATTCCAGCGTTTTCAGCTTGGCTTCGCGCCGCTGGACGTCGTGAATCTTATTGACCATCTCGTTCTGATCGTTTGACAAATTCGCCTGGGCCGTTTTAAGGCGCTCGGCTTCACCGGCCAGCCGGATCTTCTCGGCCGTGACTTCGGCAAGCGCCGCCGTGACCGTGCCGGCGAGATCGGCTTTCTTGGTTTCGAGTTCGTGTATGTCCTTTTCCAGCACCAACTTAGCCATGTGGACGTCGCCCTCGGCCGCATCGATGCGCGCCTTGATCTGCTTGTTCAGATCGGAAAACTCCTGATTTTTTGCCGCGATTTTGGCGTCCAGATCGGCGCAAATCTTTTCGAGTTCGTTCTTCTGTTCCTGGGTAGCCGGCATGGTCAAATCTCCTTTTTCTTTGAATTACCCACACGCCCTTTTTGGCGTGCTATACTCCCTAAAAATAAGGGGGGGCAGATGAACGATAAAGATTCAAAAAACATTCTTTTTGCTGTGGGCGGAATAACGGTCTTTCTTGTCGTTGTGACCATGATTCAAGCGCCCTCCGTTTTAAATTTCTTCGTCGCCGCTTCTTTCATTCCTCTTGGAATCGTCGGCGTTGCGACTACCCAATATCTTCAAAAGAAATTCCCGAAATCTTATAATGTCCTTTGGTTCGCCTTGTTCATCGGGATTTGGGGCTGGGCGGCCCTTCTAATCCTCCAAAAACATTTCGGTTAAGACATCGCCTTTCCAATAAGCTGATCGACTTGCACCGTTCCAGGGATTCCAAAAATCCATCCAATAAAGCTGACTAAAAAGCGTGATTGGTTTCTAGCAACCGCCTTCTTTTTCTTTGACCGCGACAAAGCTTCTGCGCGTTGACCCATCTTCTGCATCATCGCCAGCGTCGGAATCGGAATAGATCCATACTGCGAAAAAGAAATCGCCGAAGACACGAACGGGATGTTCGAAAGAATCGTTTGGACAACCTGTTCGCCGAATCCGTCATCATCTTTTTTGTCGTCATCGTCGCCTGTGACGGCGTTAATAAATTCTTTCGAAAGCCGGCGGAGGCCCGTTTCCGCAACGGCCGCCAGCGTCAGCCAAGACGCGATGTTGACCGCCTGGGCCTTGTTCTCTCCGCGAATGCCGGCGCCGTAAAGGTCGTGCTTGATTAAGCTCCAACGGTTCAGCATGAACGTCTGGAATTGAAGCATCGCTCTATCCATGCTCTTTGATCCGGTGATCGTGCCGCGCGTCAACGCGCTGGGCGCGTCTTTGAAGAAGCTCGACGCCTGGGTTCTGCGGACAATCTTCTGTGCGTAGCTGATGGCTTCGGCGTCCGGCTTCGACAAATCCACCACGCGTTTGTTTTCTTCCATAAATTTCACATAGGCGCCGGCCGCGACGCTGGACGCCGTGAGCGCATCAAGCTGTTGGAGCGCCCAAAAACCGGCCTTTGTCGCCTTTTCAAGCGCGGTCTTGGATCCAAATTCTGTGAAGGCCACGTCATCGCCGACACGCTCTTTGATTTCGGGCATATTGTTGACGACGAATTCGCGCCATTCTTTTTTCGTGATAAGCGACGCGCCTTCAAACGCTTTCCCGCCAATGAGTGCCGCGCCGTCCAGAAGGGCCGTCGGCTGAATAATCGTTGACGAAAGCTTGAATCCGAGCGTCGCCGCGCCCGTATGCCGGCGCATCACGTCGAGGATGTTGTCGCGCTGGCCCTGGGCCTTGCCCTTGCGCGCCACGATGTCAACCCAATTACGGACGACTTCTTGCCCGAGTTCCCCGACGACGGCCGCATATTGCGGGGAAGCCGCGATCTCGCCCAGGCGCTTCGTCTCTTTTCCGACGGTGACGAGGTAAGCCGCGTTGTCCACATGGCCCATGAAAATACTCATAGCGTGAAGCTTGATCTTCTGCGCGCCGCCAACGCGCTTTTTCGTGAAGCCTTGCTGGACGTTCTTTTTCGGAGCTTGGCCGAATTGTTCGACGCTGTTTCCAAAACGTTCGCGGATCTCGCTGTCCGACATCGCTTCGAAGTCCGTCATAAAAGGGAAATAGTTTTTGACTTCGCCCAATTCCTCGTTGTAGACGACGCGCATCACTTCGGCGATCTCCGGCCGCATGGCGTCCAGCTTCGCGCGCATGGCGTCGTAAAGCTTTTTCTGATCCGGCGAAAGCTTCGCGTCCTCGATCTCTTTTTCGGTGAAGCCCAGCGCTTGAAGCTTCTCGGCGCCGCCTTCCTGCTGGCCGGCCGCGTAGAATCCGATCAATTCGAAGTCCGCGTCGTCCAGCTTTAAATCCTCGGCAAGTTTGCTGATCTCGTCGCCGATTTCGTGTTTCTTCTGGATATAGCGCGAATAGGCGTCGTCGACGGACTTCTTAAAGATGCGGAAGTTCGCGCCTTGGTAGCCGGCGATCCCGTCGAGGGAATCGAAAACGACGTCCATCGGTGTGATAGAAAGATCCAGGCGCATCGCCCAATTCATCATCTGCGCGGCCTTATTCTTCAAAATCTGTTCGCGCGTGAGAGTTTCCCCAGGCTTGGCGAGGATGATGTCTTTTTCATCGAGCTTCTTCGACTTCGCGCGGAGTTCGTCCAGCGCGATCTGCTTCCGGAGTTCTTCGATCTCCTGGAAACGTTCCAGCTTTTTCTTGCCGGCCTCGATCAGAACGGCCATATCCCGAAGCACGTTCTCCAACGTCTGCGTCGGGATTTCGTTCAGCGGCCGCGAAGTGAGGATTTCGAGCTTTTCCAGGATCGCTTGCGGCATGGCGATTTCCTCGCCGGCGGCGCGCTTCCTGTCGATAAATTTCCGGATCTCCAAAAGGCGTTCAAGCGTCGGCATCGTGCGCTTCGTCAGATCCAGGCCGTCCACAAGTTCACGGACTTTCTGGACGTAATCGATGGCGATCGATTTCGATTCCTCGATTTTTTGAAGCGTCTTCTTGATGTCGCCGACGAGTTCCTTCCGGTGAAGTTCTTCGGCCACTTTTTCGATGCGCGTCACGGCGCGGAGGATGTCGGCCCCGTTTTCGGCGTTGGCGATCAGCCCGAGGAAGCGACGCTGGCCGGCCGGCGGAACGTGTTTCTTGACCGTTTCGACGAGGCCGCGCTTCAAGTCGCGGAGATTTTGCTTCGTGACCTTCTCGGCCGTGAGTGCCGCGCGGACTTGGGCTTGCATGGCCGCGCGAAGCGCCTGGGATTCGTAAAGCTTTTCGCCGGTCTTCCGGAAGTCTTGGCCGGTGGATTCGCGGATGATCTTCTTGAAATTCAAGCCTTCACGCGAACGGAGATTTCGGCCAAGCTCGGACACCTTGTTCCGCAACGAGCTTTCGCGCGCGCCCTTTTGCTTGTAGGCGGCGACGAGCTTTTCCTTTGCCTCTCGGAATTGGGCAAGATCCTGTTTCCAGGAATAGGAGAGATCCAAAAGCCGGCCCAGCAGTTCGTTGACCGGCATTTCGAGCCGTTCCGAGACTTCGTAAATCGTCGGCGCGTCGGCCTTGTTCGACAAAAAGATTCTGGACAAGCCCTTCATCCGATCTTTTAAGTCGCCTTTTTCGAATCGCCGCATCTTGCCGACACGATCCATAAATTCCTTCTTCGCCATGAAAGAGACGACGGCACTTTCGGCCGCTTCGATTTCGGATTTTTTCTTGGCTTCCTCGATGGAAAGCTGGGCTTCTTGCTCCGCGCCAAAGATCGCGTCCAATTCTTCGTCCTCTTTGGCTTGGCGGATGACGTCAGCGATGAAATCTCTGTCCTCTTTCGAAAGCGTTTCTTCCGTGCCTTCCGGCTTGGATTCATCTTCGGCCGGCGATTCGGCCGCTTTCTCCGGCATGGGCGCGTCGGGTTCGATCGTTTCGTTGATCGTCGGATGCGTGATCGTGATCTTGGCGGATCCGGCCGCGACGTTCATAATTCCCCAGCGCTGGCCCTTCGCGTCGGCCATCATGCCGCGATCCACTTTGACGATCTCGACTTCCTTCCCGTCGATTTCAAGCTTCACCGATGCGCCTCCGGCCAGCCCGTCGCCGACTTGTTTCACGATCATGTCGGCCGCGCGCCCAAGATCCACGAATCCCTTTTCGTCGGACATGGACTTCACGCTGTCGCGGTCGATTTCGACGACGCCTTCCTGCGTGGATCCCACGACGTCGACCGCTCCCAAGATGGCTTGTTCCTGGGCTATTTCCACTTTTTCTTGTTCTGTTTCCACCTTTGCTTCATCGCTGACGTCCAAGCGGACTTCCTGGACGACGTGTTCGGCGGCGCTGGCCGTGATCTTCTCGGTGACGGTCGTCAAAAATTTGTGGGCTTCTTCGTCGTTCATTCCGGCGCGGCGAAGCTCTCCGATGATGCCTTTGTTTTCGAGCGCGGTCGCGGTGACGGCCGCCGGCGCGCCGACGACGAAACCGATCATGGCCGAATAGCCGATGCGCTTGGCGATCTCGGACGTCGTGCCTTCCCGATCCCAGCCCAGCTTTGCGATCGTTTCTTCGGCGGTCTGTTGAAGCCCCTCTTGGAGTGCTTCTTCGCCGGCGCGAAGCAGGATCCGGCCGATGGTCTTGGATCCGCGAAGCGTGTTCATAAAGATTTCGAGGCCAAGCCCTTCGAGAGCGCCTTCGGCCGCGCCGCCCAGCGTGGAGAGGTTGCCGGCTTCCTCCGGCGACTTGCCGGCGGCCCTGGCTTCCTGGTAAAGCTGGCCCTTCTGCAAGGCTCCAAAAAGCCCCGCCACAAGCGCGGGGTTGCGCGTGGCGTAGCCGATTCCCAAAGAGGTAAGCACCGTCGCCCCAGCGCCCCCAATGTCGAAGAAAGCCCCATACCCAGCATCGGCTTTCAGGTTGTTCTTCTCGGCCCAATCGCGGTTCGAAGCCTGGATTTCAAGGCCCAGCGCCGTTAAGCGTTCGTCAACGTTAGTTCTGTCCGCAAGCTCCCGCTTCAATACGCGGCTGGCGATGAAGGCGTTTGCGACGCCGGCCAGGTTGGGATCCGCCTTCGCGGACAAAAGGATGCGGTCGATAGCCTTCAAATTGGGATCGTAAAGGGAATGCGCGCCGCCGCCGAAATACTCGTTCAGCGTCGGGCCTTCGGCCATGCGTTCGCCTTCCTCTTGAAGCAGGGAGCCGGCGACGCCTGGGAGCGTCCCGAAGAATGCGCCAGCGCCCTTCAAAGCGTTCCAGCCGGCCTTCTGGACGGGTTCGGAAGTGGCGATCTCGGCCGCGACAGCGGCGGGGCCGCCCGTGACGGCCGCGCGGAGCGTCCCCAGGAGGCGGCCGCCCTGCTTGGCGTAGATCTCCCGATCGGCAAAATCCATGATGTCTTCGTCCGGAGTGCCAGGCGGCGCGTCGATGACGGTGTTCTGATCGCGCAAAAATACGGTCTTCTTGCCTTCCTCGAATTCATCGAGGCGCATCGGGCCGCTGGGCGCGGCTTGCGCTTCCTGTTCGGCCGCGTCGAAATCGTCAAGTCTGATCGGCATTTTTGCCTTTCTTCTCGGGCGTCTTCATCGGTTCCAAAAGCGGTGTGCCATCTTTATCCAAGCCAACGACAACGGCTTGCTGGCCCTTCTTGTTCGTGTAGACGTCGCCGACGGAAAGCTGTTTCGTTTCGGTCTTCGGCTGATACGTCCGGCGCGCGATGCCGTTCTTGTCGGCCGTGCCGCCCGATTTTTCGTTCACCAAAGACAGTTCCGGATCCGCCTTGACCCTGGCTTCACGCACAACAGCGGCCGCTTCCTCGGAAACTTCTTCCGCCGGCGCCTGATCCGCGCGCACGACAAAATCCCGTGCCATCTGCGCGGACATCGCGGCCGATCCGCCGAACATGGACATCGCGGCTTTCTTGACGAGATCCAGGCCGGCGCGGATATAGTCGAATTTCGGCGCCTGGGCTTTGAGGTAGTCCGGCGTCGTCTTCTGGATGAAAGCCTGAAAGTCCGCCGCGTCGAGGCGGCCGGCGTTGTATTCCTCGATGACGCCGTTCCGGAAGCGGCGAAGCTGATCGATGCTATTTCCTTCGGCGATGCCGTCGTCGTCGAGCTTCAAAGAATAGAAATCTTCGTTGACCTTCACGAACGCGGCCGACTTCTGCGACGCCGGCGCTTTCTCGGTGGACGTCATGGCTTTTTCCAGGCGTTCGAAAGTGGCCGTGTCGATGTCGCCGCGCAAGGCCGCTTCCTGTAAGCCGTTCAGTCCGCCCAGCTTGTTCGCTTCGCCGCGCGATATGGCGACTGACCATTCCGTTTCGTTCTTGTTTTGCGTGACCTTCATCGCCTTGACTTGCTCGGTTTCCAGCTTGGCCTTGTATTTTTCGATGGTGTTATACATCGATTCTTTTTTCTGCGGATCGATGGTGACGCCGTTTTGCTCGTAATGGCCTTCTTGAAGCCCTTTCAGCATGGCGTCGGCCTGGGCCGAAGTCGTGATGGCGGAGAGATCCCCATAAAACTTTTTGACGCCCAAATTCTCGATGCGCGACTGTTTCAGCTTGTAGCCCGATTCCGGCGTGATATAGCCGCGCTGGATGTGCGCGTCGATCAAGGAATCCATGCGCTTCATAATTTGGGCCTGGCGGATTGGGTTTCCCTCGGCAACGTAAAGATCCTGGTTCTGATCCAGCGCCATGTTGAGATCCGCGATTCCCTTGTTAACCATCTTCGTGCGCGAATCCTGCTTGATGTCCAAAAGTGCGGCGTTTGAAAGCGTGGCGAAATCCGTGTCGAAGTCGGCCTTTGACTTCCGGAGCGTCAAGCCCTTTGAGGCGTCCGCTTTGATGGCCGAAAGCTCCTGGATGTATTTGTCCGAATTGCGGTAATCGGGATCCTGCTTCGCCTTCAAGATGAGTTCCCGCGTTGCGGTCGTGGCCTTGTTGTTGGCTTCGGTGTGTTCTTGAAGCGCCTGGGCCTTGATCATCGTGTCGCCGATGTCCGCAAGCACCTGGCCGGCGCCGGCTGTTTCGCGGCCGACGGCCGTCACCGACGACGTGTCCATGAGCGCGGACGCGCGCTCCGGTCTGGCTTTCGTTTTCGATTCGTATTTTTCTATTTTCAAGGCGGTTCCCCGTTAATACTGTGACGCGATTTTGAAGGCCGTCGAAATGCCCGTGCTTCTTGTGGCTGTCCGGCCAGCCTTCTTGTAGTTTTCCGCTTCGAGGCCGTAAACGGCCGCCTGGCTTCTGGCGCGGCTGGCGTCGACGAACGAATCGAATTCCTCGTTCTGGATGTCCAATTCGAGATTGGCGGCCGATTCCGCCATGAGAAGAAGCGGGGATCCGGACAAGTCCAGCCCACGCGCGCCGATGTCGGCTTTCATCGCCGAAAGATAAGAGCGTTTCTTTTTCTCCGCGACGGCTTTGTTCGAGACGGCGGCCGCCTCGATAAGTTTCGCGTGTTGATCGAAAACCTGTTGGTTGTAAACCATGACGTCGGCCGCGCCGTTGTATTGCTGTTTCTGGCCGCCCATGACGCCCAAGCCGCCGGCGATCTGGCTTCCGACGCTGATAAGCGGCTGGATGGTCTTTGCGGCCCCTGCGATCGATGTCGTCGCGCCGGCGATTGAAGATCCGATGAATCCCATTATTTCCCCACGTTTTCTTCGGCGGTGTATTCGTTCAGAACGGCCATTAAGAGCGTCGACGGGTAAGGCGTATCGTTCTCAAATAAAATCTGTTGCCGGTCGTCCCAGCCCAGCGTCGACGGCACTTCGAAATCGCCGGTTTGAAGCGTCGTCAAAAGATCCCCGTTGCCGTCGCGGAAAAGTTCTTCCATGTCGCCGCCATCTTCCCCAACGGTGAGGCCCAAAGAATTGTAAACGCGCACCATGACCGGCCCCGTCTTCTTCATCATTCCCTGGGAGGATCCGATCTGCGATCCGGCTTCTAGCGGCAGAAGCTTGATCTGTGAGCGATTTGACAGGCCCACGATGACGACGCGCTCCGAAGCTTCATCCAGCGTCAAGGTTCCGTCCGCCGCGACGCTCTTTCCGGTAACTTGCAAGCCGTCCACCATGACTTGAACGGATTCGCCGGCCAGGTGTTCTAAGCCAGAAATGACGGTCGCCGCGCCCATGAATTTAAGGGCCGATTGCATCAACACCATGTCTTCCAGATCTTCGTTGACATCTTGAAGCGGGTTGACCTGATATTCGACGTATTGCTTCGTCTCGCCGTTGATCTCGCGCGACACGACAAACCAAACTTCGGTGTATCCTTCCGAGACGGGGATCGCCGCGACGGATTCGTAAGTGTCGCCGGAGCGCGGCGTCTGATCGGCCCAGCCGTTGACTTCCTGCTCGATCTCGCGCGTGAACGTCGCAAGCTTGCCGTCTTCCAGGACGCAATAGACGATCCCAAAGGGCGCCTTCTGATAGGCAATCTGCTTGATCAAGCCGCGCGTGATGTGTTCGGAAAGGATTGACTTATTCACCGATCGGAAGCTGTCGATGCCGAAATCGTAATAGAATTCGCGCAAGGTCACGTCGTCGTCCTGGACATAATAGAGATAGGATCCGATCTTCACCGGCCGGACGCCGCTTGATCCATAATTCGTTTCCGGATCCGCCTTGACGTTCTCCGGCGTGATGGCGGTTGAGGTCGTGGATCCTGACCAAATCGTGAAATTCTCGCCTTCCGTGCCGGCGACAAGCCGCTTGCCGGCGGCCAGCCATTGAATGATGTTCGTCCCGTTGTCCGAATTGCAAGGCACGTCCAAAGCGTCGGCGGCGTCGGCCGCGCCTTCGTCCATGTTTTCGAGTTCAAACACGACGGAACGCCAAGCGACGTTCGGCTGATAGCGGGTTCCCGCCCACCAAAGCGCGCCGCCGAAGAACGCAACCGCGCGCGGATAGCCGGTCGTCTCGCTCCAAGCGCCCAGGCGCCAGCGTGCCGTTGCCGCGTGGCCGGTCATTGTGGTGTCCGTAGGATCTCCGGCCTCGTATTCGATGTCGGCTTCGACTTCGGTCGTGCTGTTGACGGCCGTAATCGTCATCCAAAACCAATCTGTCCCGTCGTGGTAACGGATAAGCCGGCCGACGTCTGTCGACAAAAAGCCGTCGCCGTCATTGATGCCGGTCGTGCTGGATGCTGTAATCGTGACGTTTCCGGAAGTGCCGTCCGGATCGAGCGTCGTCGCCTCGGTGTTTTCGTCCAGATAAGGGCCATCCTTGAATTCAACGTCGGCGATCGTCCAATCGTCATCGTCGAAGCGGGAAAGCTTTTGCGGAAAAACGTCGCCGTGCGCCAAATACATGACGTCTTGCTTCTGCGCGGTCTGGATGTCGAAGATCTCGTCGTCACCGTAAGGATGCGTGATCTCATAGATGCCCTGGACGGTCGTTCCGTCGTCGATCGGTGATTCCTGCGTCGGCGGCGTGAAGCCGGCGGTTGAAAAGCGCGCGTTGCCCTTTGTGATTCGGACTTCATCGATCATTCCGTTGAAATACCGGCCAGAATCGCCGACGCCGATTTCAAGCGCCGAGGTATAGGTCAAATTCGTGCTGTTGCTTTCGATCGCGCCGAGACGGACGCCATCTACGGTCAAGCACATATTCGAGCCGCTTCGGTAAATTGCGACGTGGTATTTCTGCCCGACAACCGGCGTCCAAGAACGGCTGATAAGCGTTCCGCCGCCGGCCGAAAAGAAAAGGATACCGCCGGACGCTGAAGACCAGGCCAATTGCCAGCCGTTGCCGCCGCCGTTGTCGCGGTGAATGATCCCGTGTCCAATGCCGAGCGTGTCAAATTGAAGCTGTAAATCGATACAGAAATCCGCCGCAAAGTCGAAATTCGCGTGGTCAGGAATTGAAAGATAGTCATCCGATCCGTCGAATACAATTGCACCGCCGCCAAACTTATACGTCGTCGTGCTGATCGAAATTCCGCCGTTTGCTGTGACGGTGTGGCCCGTCGCCGATGAATCTTCGAAATTCGTGTTCAGGTGAAGCAGAAGCACCGTCGCGGAATTGGCGATGAACGTCCCGAAGCTCGTCGTGTTGATGTTGGCGCCGGTGTCCTTGTGGGTAAGCTCGAATGTGTTGGCCGTCTTATTGGCGACGATGTATTCCACGCCGTTGACTTCGGTCATGCCGTCAATGCCGTTCAGGATGACGTGATCGCCGTTCGAAAGGCCATGCAAGGGCGCTGTCACGACGCCAGGATTGGCGTTCGTAATGCCGGTGACGCTTATCGGGCTGGCCCCGAAGACCTGGCCGCGATCCTTGAAAAAGCGGATTTTGCTGTCATTGAAAAGGATGGTGTAGGCTTGGCGCGCGCCGAAGACCCAATCCATGATCCGCGCCGGCTTCGCGGAATCCCGCACTTCGGCCGCGAACATGGTTCCTGGTGTGCGCTGGGCGCCGCCGAATGGAAGCGGAAGCCAATTCTGCATCCTGGCGACGCCGTTGTAAAACTTGTCGACGTCCGTCCGCCCAAAGACGCGCGGGGAAAGCTCGCCCGAATTGAAATTCGTTTTTGCGACGGCTTCCCGCGCCATTAGTTACCGTTCCTTGAAGACGTCCATTGATCGCAAACGGCTTTTCTTTGGGGGCCAGAGTTCGTGCCGGATTCCTGGGATTTCGTGCCTTTGGCTTCGGCCTTCTTGCCGGCATATTTGGATTGCATATCGCCGGCCATGCTTCTAAGGTTCGTCACCGCAACCGCGATAAACTCGGCGACTTTGAACGTGCAAAGCGTCAAAAAGTCGATGTCCCATTTCGAAACATCGGTGTTGGCGTAGATATAACGCGCCTTCACTTCGGCGTCGTTGATTAGAAGTTCGCCGTTTTCGATCGAATGATCCATGTCCAGCTTGTCGTTGCCGTTGATCTCGCACATGACGATGTAATCCGACGGGAGGGCATAGCGATAGGAAAAGCCGAATTCCGGCGGGGCCGCGACAAGGCCGCACTTTCCGCCGGTCGTGTAGGCGTCGAATTCCGATCCGTCAACGTCGTTGTCGCTCTCGTCGGCCAGCGAAAACGTGCTGGATGATAAAACCGTGACGTTGTAACGCTTGCCGTTCAAGTCCGTCATTCCGCCGACGTCCCAAATGGCGATCGTGTCGCCGGTCGAAAAGCCGTGCGCCGCGACGGTGATTACGACGGGGCTTGCGGCCGTTGCGCCGCTGATGGTTTTTTCTGCCTGGACGACGTGGTGAAAGATGGCGCGCTTTTTGGCGAAGTTGGGCTTGATGTCGCGGAGCGTTTCGTAAACAGCCGGCATATAGGCGAGATCGATCTTCCGGCCGAGTTCGGTCGTTGTGTCGATGGCCGCGATCTTCTTCTGGCCCAGGTGATTCAGCGCGATATTGGCGATGCCGAGTTCGGTCGTTGGAATTGCGGATGCCGACATTTTTCCCCCTACAAGCAAAAACGGCCGGAAGGGGTTTCCCTCCGGCCGCTTCGCTAGATTAGATTTCTATAGAACGGCCGAATTATTAAGTCTGATCTGCCGTCCGTGAAAGCTCATGCCACTTGGAGCCGTCCGAAATAAATCGGGCGGTCATGTAGTGGGAAGCGGTCGTGCCGAGCGTCAGCGTCCCGACAGAGGAGCAAAGCGTCGCGTGGAACGTGATTACTTCGTCCGCCGCGCCGGTTGTCGTGAAGATGATCGTCGTGATGTCGCCAGCCGCGCCAGCACCGGAGAACGTGATCGTTCCATCGGCGTTGTCGGTCTGTGTCAGCGTATAGACGCGATTACCAGGGGCGACGGTAAGTGTGATTGCCGCGCCAGGCGTCAACGCTGTGACGGTGCTATCCGTCAGCATTACCACGCCGGACTGATTCGGCACGGTGACGGTGCGATCCGCTGTCGGGTCGGTAACGGTGATGCTCGTTTCCGACGCATCCGCCGTCGCACCTTCCGCGATGAAGCCGTTGGAAGTTCCGGTGACTGAATTCGCCACGTCGACGGAGTTGGTCGTCAGCGACGTATAAAACACGCCGACAGCCGCCGAGGAAGTCGGAAGCGTCACGGCGACGTCCGCGCCCACGTCAGCCGGCGAAAGCGTCAATTCAAACGCATCCGCCGTCGCACCTTCGAACACCAATCCGTTTGAAATGCCCCAAACAGAGTTCGCGGCATCAACGGTGTTCGTGGTCAAGGTGGATCCCATATAAGCAAAGTTGACCGCGAAATTGGGAATCGTCACGGTTTGGTCTGCCGTAGGATCTGCGGGGCTTACGGTTGTCTCGAAAGCGTTTGCCGTCGCACCTTCGTATACGACGCCGTTGGAAATGCCCCAAATGCTATTCGCCGCGTCGATCGTATTCGTGGTCAACGTGGTGAACATCAGCGCATTGGCGACGCCGGCATTGGCGATAGAAACCGTCTGATCGGCCGTCGGGTCGACAGGCGACAGAGTGGTTTCGAAGCCGTCAGCAGTAGCACCTTCAAAAAGAAGGCCGTTTGACGTGCCGGTAACAGAATTGGCGACGTCAACCTGATTGGTGGTCAAGCTCGTCAGCATGACGCCGGCCGAAGTGGTCGTGGCCGGAATCGTAACCGTGACGTCAGCCGTCGCATCCGCAACCGCGAGGGTTGTTTCGAAGCCGTCGGCTGTGGCGCCCTCAAAGATGATGGGGGAAGCCTGGCCTGTCGCGTCACCGATCGTCAACTGCGGGGTTGTCCCGTCGATGATGATGTCGTTGGTGGTCGTGATGATGCCGTTTTTGTCCAGCGTCAGCTTCGTTGCCTGGGATCCGGAAGTGTCGTTCTCGAAGAAAATCGAGTTCGTGCCGCCGTCCGAGGTGATGCGCCAATCGTCGCCGTTGTCGGCCGAGGCGTCCGCGCGCAAAAGAAGCATCGCGTCGCTGTCCGACGTGCCGACGTCGAGAACGGAAAGAACGGTATTCGTTCCGCCGCCGACTTCGACGGTGTTGTTCGTCGAATTGACGATGGTTTCCGAGTTTTGAAGCGTGATCGTGCTGGACGAGGTTAAGCCGAGTGAAGCCGACACGATGCCGGTCACGGCAACCGTGCCGCCGTCCGGAACGATGGCGAGGTTCGCGGTTCCGGTGGTGATGATCGTGGGAACGTCCGAGACGGTCTTCACGCTCATGTAATCGTCGGCGTCGTTGCTGGTGAGGAAGTCCACCTGGCCTTCGCCGGCGTCGGTCATCTTAAACTGAAACCCGCCGTCCGAGGAATCAAGCGTGATCGTCGAGCCGGTGAAGCCGAATGACAGCGAATCGCTGTTTTCGGTGAGCTTCACGACGTTATTCGTGCCGCCGTCCACGACTTGACCGTTTTCGAGCGTGACGTCCCCCGTGCCGGCCGTGAGGCCCGTCACCGCGAGATTGCCGCTTGAAGCGGTAAAGACGAATTTCGACGGAGCGATGTCCGCCGTGAGAGCGAGGCCGTCGGACGTGAAATTGCCGTCAGAGCCGACGGAGCCGCCCGAAAGCGTCATCGTCGATCCGTCGGTCGTTACCGAAATGCCCGTGCTGAAATTGAGATCCGTTGCTTGACCGACAAGAACGCCGTCATCATAGACGCCGACGCTGGCGAAACCCGAAACGCTGGACAGGAGAAAAGCCGCCAGGATCGGAAGAATCAAGAATTTCTTTTTCATTTTCTCCCCCTAATTGGATTTCCGACGGGAGCTTGTGGCCCCCGCCGGAAACGCCTGGTTTATTTTGCCCAGAGAGCCATCGCCTTGATCGTTCCGGTCATGGAGCCGGAATCAACCACTTTGGCGAGGATCTGGCGATCGGTGTTCGTGGTGTCGGTTTCGTCGACGTAATAGCCGAATCCGTCAACGGTGTTGCCGCGCGTCACGCCGGCCGAAGTCGTGACCGTGTTCGTGATGTAACGGTCGTCGTCTTCCGCGTCGCCGAGACAGATCGACGTCGAAGCGCCGAGCGCGTCGTAAGCGATCTTTGTCTCGAAAACATACGCGCCGAGGGGAAGCTTCGATCCGATTTCGATCAAAGATCCCTGGACGAGGGTCGCCGCCTCGTAGCTGTCGAATTGAACGTGGACGAGGGCGCCTTCGCCTTTGCCCGAAGCGACTGTGTGATCGGTGGAATTTGAATCGGCGATGGTTTTCACCGCGCCTTTATAGGTCGTCATGGTCTTTTTCTCCCTCCCTTATGCGTGGTAAGTGTCGACTTCTTGGACTTTGGTTTCTTCCAAGCGAGCCGCACCTACTGAAATGTTGGCCGAAGCCTGCCAGGGCTTTCCGGTGAGGTCAACGCGCTGGTCGACGCTCAAATTGAAATCCATCGCAAACGCGATGCCGAGGCCGGAACGCACATACGAGAGGCACTTCGTCACGCCGGCGGTCGTCGAAAGCAGATTGGACACGATGATCTTGTGTCCCATCCAGAATTCCACGCGGCCCTTAACGAGAACGGGGCGGTCGTTGAAATCCTTCGACACGACTTCCGAGAGTTTCAGAAGGTCGGTGTGATCTTTCGGGCCGATGATGAGGAATTTTTCTTCCTCGGGATCAACGTTGTTGGTGTCGTAATTCTCGTTGATCTGGCGCATCTTGGCCTGGGTAAGGCCGACGCCGCCGTTGGCGATCGGGGTGGAGATGGAAACGGTGGACGTGCCGTCCTTGCCGTAATAGGTGTCCGCGATGAGCGCGTCGATACGCACCTGATCCTTCAAGCGGTTTCCGCCCATGATAAGCGAACGGTTGAAGGCGTTCTTCGGGTCGAGCAGGGTTTTAAGCTGATCCTGCTTGTCGAAAAGAACGTAATCGTCGTAGTCCACCATCGTGATCCAGCGACGACGGAGATCCGGATCGGTCGCTACGACGGGGGCATGACGCTGGGTGCGGCGTTTCATGGAGCGCGCGGCGACTTGTTCCATCGTGGTGCGTTCGCCGACTACGCCGTGCTTTTCTTCGCAAGTGCCGGCCAGCTTTTCCTGCATCTGCTGTGCCAGGGGACGGAGTTCATCGCCCCATTGAATCGTAAAAATTGTGGATTCGTCGCCCATAAATAAAAATCCTCCGGTTAAAAGGGTTCACATCGTTAACGACTTTTCTTGGTCGTTAGGATGTCCCCTCTAATCGGAGGATCTAACGTCAAGGACATTTTGGTTGGATCGGCGAGAGGCCGGATGTCCGAAACGAATTTTTAAATCATGTCAAAGATTAGACAGCGATTAAAACAAGATTAATTTTTACTAATTTATTTGTCAACCTATATTTTCTTTTTACCAGGATGCGCCATTTCATAAAGCTTTTCGACACGGGCGCGCGCTTCCTTGTGTTTCTCTCCCAGCTTGGGATTGAGAAACGCCGCATTGAGGGGATGATCTTTGTCCGTGCGGATGCGGTGAATTTCTTCTTTCGCTTCGTCCGGCGTGAGTTCCCCGCCGCGAACGTGGCCCAACTGTTCGAGCGTCGCTTCGCTCAAATTGTCGAGGATGTTCGAAAGCAGATTGACCATGCCAGGCCGTTTCAGCGTGTCGTTGATGTCTTCCTGCGTCGCGCCTTCACCGTAGGCGGAGATAAGTTTCTGGATGCCCTGGATGCGCTCGTTGTATTTCGCGCCGAATTTCGCACGGAGCGCGGTTTCGGTTTCCTGGCGGTCTTTGAGCGCGGCGGCGTTGGCGGCTTCGGCCTCTTTGATGGTCTTCTCGATGCGCCATCCGAAAGCCTTCTGGAATTGCTTCTTCGTCATGCCGAGGCCGTGCGCCATCTTGCGGAATTCGTCGACGGCTTCCTGCGGCACTTTCTGGCCGTTGGGGAGAACGAGAAGGTTCGCCGGCAAGTCGTATTCTTCGGGCTTTTCCGGCCGGCCGAGGGATTTGTAGAATTCGGCCATTTCGGGCGCGTCGTCTTTCGTGCCTTCGGGCGGAACGATCACGCCTTTGCGGGAGATCTTGACCGTCGCTTCTTTGTAGCCTTTGACGACATCGGCGACGGATTCGAAATTCTGGATCGTGGGTTCGTTCTGCAATTCTTCCGGTAAAACTTTCATCCATTCTTTAGGCATTCGATTTACTCCCCTTGAAGTTCGTCGGTCGTTAGTTTGATGTCGTTCGTGTTAGCGTTGATCATCCTGTTGATGTGAAGCCACGCGCGGCGCATACCGGCGTTTTCGGCTTCCATTCTCTCGGGCATCCCGACGGTGTAGGTGGGATATTCCGCGTAGAATCTTTTTTTCATGTCTTCAAGAACGATCTGGCCGTCCTTGCCCTTGAATAAATTTTGATAGGCGGTGATGACCTTCCGCTTCGCTTCGATCCGTTCTTGTGGAGTTTTCGCCATTTATTTTTTTGCCTTCTTTCTGTCCTTCGTCGGGTTCAGCGCTTCGCGGCCGGCGCCGACTTCCTGCGCGGCCTGTCCGCCGGCGTTCGCCATCATAATTGCCTGGGCGTTGGCGGCGGCCTGGCGATCGGCTTCGACAAGCTCCTTGAATTGGTTGTCGCTTGTGAGGACGTCGGGATCGATCGAGCGGTTCTTCGCCATCTTGTCGACAGCCTTATCCCATTTGACCTTGTGCCGCGCGGACGGATCGACTTGCATTATTTGGGCGACGGCCGCGAGGAAGCCTTCTAGGTTCTGCTCCTGCGCCGCCTTCTGCGCCATGACAAGCGGGGAAATGAAGTTGATCTTGACGTTCTGTTCCTGGACTTGTTTCGGCGGCGGTTTCAGCTTCCCTTGAAGCAAGGGATGGGCGCGGCGAATGATGCGTGTTCTATTGATGTCGTGGGCCAGATTGTTTTTCGTGATGCCGCCGATGACGCCGCCCAAGATCCCCATTCGCTTTTCGATCGTCTTTGCCACTTCATAGGCCGTCGCGTTTTTTTCGAGAAGCGGCAGGAAAAGATCGTTGAAAAAATATCGCTTGATGCGGTTCTCGCGCGCTTCCAGAAGTTCCAACCCGATGGGCATATTCGCGCCGGACACCATCGGGAAGGGCTTCCAATCGCGGACGCCGCCGCCTGGAACACTTTGAGGGATCGCAAAGTTCAGATAATTTTGGTTGAAGTTCAGCGGCGCGACGTAATCTTCGTGCGGGAAAAGCCAGGACGGGCCAACGGCTTGCTGGCCGGCCATGATAACCGACATATCCATATTGTTCAGCATAAGGATGTCGGCGATGCCGATCGATGCCGGCGTGTAGGCCCATGTCTGGCCGGTCGTCGTGGCCCAGCGGCCAACGTTGAAAGGAAAATCGTTGTAGCCTTTTTCCTCGACCTTGCGCTTGTGCTTGTCGTCCAGCAGGATGTAGCACGAATAAAAGGCCATGTCCAAAACGCCCTTCTTTCCGATCACGCGCTCATGGCGCGGCCCGACGCTGTGAAGGAATTTGAAGCGCTGTTGCCACTTGCCCTTTTGGTAAAGCTCCGTGATCGTGGGGCCGCAAGTCTTCGGCCAGCGCGTATACGCTTGCCGCACGGTGTAGCTGAATGTCCGATGAAGCTCGTCCACCTTGCCGCGCGCATTGACGCCGATCACGACTTCTTCGAACGGGAGATTTTCAAAACGGATGATGTCTTCGGGATCGCTCTCGGAATACTTTGTCGCGCCAGGCAGGACGACGAAATCTTGAAAAAATGGGCCGTTCTTCTCGTCGTAGTTGGAATTATTCAGAGTGTCGTAAATGCCTTCCTGTTCTTCATAGAGCCATTCGGACGCTTCGTCGTCTTCGTTCAGTTCGGGATCCGCGAATTCAAGCGCGAAGTATCGGCCCGACGCTACATAGCTTTGGAAGCCGGCCGCCGCGATCTGCGCGGCTTCGATCGGCGTGGAATTGTAGATCTCCGACGAAAGACGTTCGCCTTCGGATTTGATCGTGGTGATCTGCGCTTTGGCGGGAAGGCAATACTTCGCGCAAACCTGGGCGAGATTTTCCCAATTGGATTTCTCGTTCTTCAATTCCTCGGCGCGACGGCAAAGATCCTGGGCGGATAGAAGCGGCATTTATTGGCCCAGCTTGCCGACGAGTTGCTTCGTCTTGATGATGGCGCCGTCGGTTTCGCCCATCGGATTCGTAAGAACGGTCTTTGTCCGTTTCTGCGCGGCGCGGAGAATGCTTGTTTTCTCGGCGGACTGAATCGCGGCGTAGTCGGGGACGCGCGGCGCCTGTTGAAGCTGGGGCATGGCGGCCGGCTGGGAAACTCCTTTGACGGCGGAGAAGATGCCGGCAACGCCGGATCCGGCCGTGATGATTGGCGCGAGTGCTGACGCGGCGCCGGCAACGGCGGCCCCTGCACCAGCGGCGGCCGCGCCGATGGATGATGCGGCTCCGAAAATAGCGGCTCCTGTGAATGCCATTAGTTTAACCTCCGGACGTAAACGAGATCTTGCAGTTCGTAGCCAATTCGTTCGAGCATCGGCCCGAAGTTGTGCTTGGCTTTCATGTGCTGATAAACGGCTTGGATTCCTTCGGCGCGAAGCTGTTCATCGCACCAGGCGATAAACTTCCGGCCGGCGCCGCGATGATCGGGATGGATGAAAAGAATATCCTGGACGGCTTGGTTCGAGGATTTGTAATGCAGATTGACCTTCGTAAAATAAAGCGCGTAGCCGACGAGCTTTTTCACTTCGCACACGTTCCCATCCATCGGGCATGACGGATCCGGCGCGTGATCTTCGTGATCGCGCACGGTGAAAACGCGGATGTTGCCGGCGTCTTGGATTTTTTGGTAAAGCGCGAAGTCGGGATCGAGAGGGATGTCTTTGAAGTGGGCGATTTCTTCCCAATGCGCGGAGATAAGCGGCTTGATTTCCGCGAAGAAAGCGTCGTTCAGCGCTTCTTTTTGGAATTTAAGCACGGGGAAGTCCGGACTTTTCTATCGTTGTTGATACGGCCCCAACGATAGCGGCCCCTGGGAAAAACAATTTCTCTCCTGCTGGGGGATCCGAAAACCTATCGCAAGAATAGATTAAAACTTTTTAATTTGCAAGAAAAATGTTGACAGGTGTTAAAACTTGGGGCGATTGTCGTAAGTTCGCTGAATGCCTTCGCGTTGTCTGTAGCCTGGAAGCCCAGGCCGCACTTGATGGCCGGCGGCCGTCGGCGCGGACGCGATTTGATCCTGCATCGCCAGCGCATCGACGAGATCGATGTAAGCGGATTTGATTTCGGTATTCGTGACGCCGTTCAATTCCAATTCCAATTCGGTGATCCATGACGGGAGATCGTCAACGGGATCCGCATAGTCCGGAAGCCAGATCGATTTCGCCTTCGAGCGCGGCGCCAGCATCTTGATGCGTTCGAGCTTCGTCCCTTTCTTGCCGTGTTCCAGCGGGATCAATTCGAAAAAGATTTGCCGGCGCACCATTTCCGCGCGAAGAATTGGCTCCATGAACGAATAGAGCATTCCCTTTTCGATGCCGAAGAATTTTAAGCCCCAGCGCGACACGGCTTCGAAGATCTTGTCGATGAGCTTCGTCGAATCCCAGCGGCCGTAAAGAATATCGAGGATCATCCAATAATTTTCCGGCGTGACGGCGTTGATGACGATCGCACGGAAACACGCGCCGGCTTCCGTTGACGCGGCCGGATCCAGCGTCGCGGACAACCGGCATCCTTGCGCGATCGCGTTGGCTTGGTGAAACGAGAAGCGGGGAAAGTCTTTGAGATTGAACGTTCGCGTTTCCTCCGACGTCGATTGACACATTCTTTCCCGAAGCCAAATGTCGAGCTTTCCCAAAAGGCGGTAAGATTCTTTTTCCTTCTTGATGAATTCCTTCGAGAACATCGCCGGCCACGTCGGGCCGTTCTCCGGCGTTTCGATCGGGATCCTGTGGGCCGTGAAGCCAAGCGACTTCGCGTTGGTCATAACCCTTTCCACGATGCACTTGTCGCCGAGATTGTTCCCGATCAAAAAGATGCGTGTCTTTTTTCCCAGGAAGATGACGTCGCCCAAAAACCAATTCCAATCGTCTTCGGGGATCTTGTCCGATTTCATGTCCGCGACGTCCTGGGGATCGTCCAGAACGCAAACCTTCGGGCGCTTGTCTTGATAGGCGACGCCGCGAATGGACGCGCCCTTACCGTAAGCTTCGATGCGGGTTTCGATGATCTCGCCCTGGTCATTCTTCGTTTTGACGTGGAAGACGTCGCCGGACTGTTGAAGGATCTGGACGAGATTTGCCGAAAGGGTTTTGTTCGCCAGGTATTCTTCCGCGAGTTCTTTCAGCTTGTTGGAAGCCAGCGTCGCGTTGTTTTTTATCAGAAGGATGTAATCGAATTTCTCTTGCGGGAAGCAGATTTGATAAAGCGGGAAGGATCGAAGAATGATCTGGCCCTTCGCGGATTCGCGGAACGCCTCGAAGCATTCGTGGCCCGTGCCTTCAAGAAGCGATTCGCTCCAATCGTAATGAAAATATGCCGGCTCGACTTCGCCTTCCTCGTTGTTTAAAACGATGTGGCGAAAAGCGACGAGATTAAGCCTTGCCTTTTCCCTTGCTTCCAAAATGGACTTTTCCATCGCGTCCAATATGGGCGGATTTTTCGACAAGTCTTGTCCAAGCGCGCGTGAGGGGATCGCTTTGGACGCCTTTAACTTCTTGGAGCGGTTTACCATAAGCCCTTTCTAGGATTATTTCGACGCACTTAATTTTGTCCGTGTCTTTCGACTTCTTGTTTCGCATGATCGCCAGAACGACTTTCAAAGCGTCGTCGGTTTTAAGCTGACACGCTTCTTTGAGTTCAGCCAAGCCTTTCGGCCGACCGCCTGGATTCCCGCTTACACCTTTTTCGAACGGCATCGATAAAAGCCCTCCACTAAAGCCACGATAATTTGCATCACGGCCGCAATCGCCAGCATAAAGATAAGCCCTGCGGCCAGCACCGGCCAGAGCGCCGACAATCCCAGCATGACGGCGATCGGAAAGCCAGGGCCGCCGCATCCGACGGCCGATCCGATCGAAGACATCCCTTGCATGAGAAGAAAAACCAAGACCACGCCCAGCAAATACAGCAACACGATGGCCGTCATTTCACAAGCTCCTTGTATTTTTTCAAATAGTTGACGGTTTCTTCCGGAATCGATTTATGACGCTCGTTACGGAAAAGCTTCGAAAGATTCCCGATGCCCCAATTGTAGGCGATCAGGATGTTGTCCACCGTGACGGGGATCGCGTAAGCCTCCAACATTGAAGGGATCCGCGTATTCAAATACCAATCCGCGATCAAACGATTTAATCGAGGGTCGAAAAGTTGATCAATTCTAATTTTCGTGGCTTCTTCTGGAAAATCCACCCTCTCATGGAAGCGGTTGAATTCTTCCAAGCAAACCGGCGTGATCTGACAAAGGCCGCGCGCACCCGATTTCTCGTTGAAGGCTTTCGGGTTCCCGCTGGATTCAATTTGAATGATGGCTTGCAAATCGATTATTGGCTTCATTGATTTTCCCTGTATCGCAAGACCTGGAAATAAATCGTCGATCGGCAAAGCGCCAGCGGCCGCGTGTCAATTCTGAAAAAGCCTTCTATCGTAAAATCTCCATCGCCAAAGCTCCAATCGGCATCATCCGCCGATAAAATTTCGTTCATTGTTTTTCTATTGTTCTCAATGATCGCAAAAGTGGCGTTTGTCTTCGGCTTCGAGGCGCTTTTTCGATTTTCTTTCTCCTAGCCAATCCTGAAACATCCCCCAGGGGATCATCATAAAAGCCAAAAAGAAAACCAAAGGCCAGAAGATCGCCATCAGGAGCGCGCCAAAAGGCCCAGGCCCACCGCCGAATGGCTGGATCATAAACAGCAGGAAGGCCAGCGCCACCGATCCGGCGTAAGCCACAAGAAAAGCCATCTGCCAGCCGCTTAATGCAATATGGATCGTCATTCTCTTTCCCTCGCTTCGCTCGTTCCGATTGCCATCTTTTCCAGATCTTCCTGCCGGCAACGCCAGCGCCCCCCGATTTTGAACATGGGGATCGCGCCTTTCTTGGCCCATCTGTAAACCGTCATTTCATGGACGCCGAGATACGCGGCCGCTTTCTTCGTGGTCAAAAGGGGCGCTGGGTTGTTCGACATTTTATTTTCCGGCTTTTTTATTGCCAGGCGTGATGTTGGTCTTCGGCGCTTTGGGTTCCTTCGGAGCCTTCGGCTCTTTCGGGGCTTGCGGTTCTTTGGGCGCTTCCGGCTTCTTCGGTTCTTCCTTGTTGATCTTGCCGGCGCGCGCGGCGCGGTCTTCGGCCAGATTCAGGATGTGCATCGATTCGGTGTCCAGGCGCACGACTTGGCGCAAGAGACACGGCGCTTCGATGTTCATAATCTTTCCGACTTCGCCGTCCGTCGTTCCTTCCAGCGTGTCGGTAAGCTTCGTCATCTTTTCCATGTGTTTCTGCTTCAACTGCTGGAATTCCTCTTTGGTCAATTCAATCACGACGTCCCCCTTTTTGCTTTCTGCCTTCGTTTGTCAATTCGCCGTATTCCACGACGACCATCATTCCCCGCGCATCTACGCGGCTTAAAATGTATTGCGGCGGTTCCATCGGATCGACGGTGATAATCATTTTTTCTTTGCCGCCGTCGATGACGATCGAATCCCTGTCCAAAACCTTCGTTGCGCTTACGGCCAGATCGAGAATCTTCACGGGCCGACCCTCCGCGCCTGTGGGCCGCTGTTCGGATTCTTCTTCAAAACCGTTTGTTCTCCGACGAGCCATCCGAAGATCCGAATTTGGGCGATGATCTCTTGGCCGCCGCGCTGTCTTTTGAAGTCGATCGTCGTGTGCTTTTTAAAAACTTTCTCGAAAGCGAATTGCGCGGTTGCCTTCTGCATTCTGTCGAGGATATTCATTCGAGAAGCTTCCTTTCCAATTCATCGCGGGTTATCAGCATCTTCGTAAAATCGCAAACGACCTTGACGCCGTTCGCCATCGAGAAGACGACTTCTTCGCGGTTGACGTTGAACATTGTCGCCGCGACGTATTCCAAATTGACGATCGCGTTTTCCGAGACTTTAAGATGCTTCATAGCCAATCCTTCGGATCGTTCGTGAAGGCGTGGGTTCCGACGTGGAAGACTTTCACGGCGCGCGTGGCGAAGATCTTGGCGCCGGCGGCCCTGGCGCGCATCGAGAAAAGCCAATCCTCGGAGATCCCGACGGCCTTGTATTTTCCGTCCGGCTTCACGATCACTTCGTCCTTGATCTCAAACCACGCTTTCCCGATCCAGGGCGCGCGAAGATCGAGCAGAAGACAGCCCGAATTGACGAGAAGGTTGTTATGCTCGAACGTTTCCGGCATTTCGGCGATCTCTTTCATTGAAAGCCGTCTTGCCCGAAACTGTTCGTTGTCGAAAGACAGCCTAAGCGCCGTCGACGTTTCGGCTTTGTTGCTCTTGATGGGGGCCACGACGGAAAGCACGTCGCACTTTTTTTCTTCCATGACTTCGTGGAGCTTCCCCAGCCAGCCAGGAGTGGGGATCATGTCCGCGTGGAGAAGAAGAAAATGCGTGCAATCCCCGCGATTGATCGCCATCGAAAGCAGATCGTTGAAGTTCCGCGCCAGGAGCGAAAACGGTTGATGCCGGAAAACGATCGGTTCGCCGGCGATGGCCGCATCCAAGATCGAATTGATGATGTCGCCGTAAACCTGGCCGTTGTGCGACGGGATCCCGATAAAGGTTTTTCTGGCTATTCCGTTCACTTGGCGGCCGCTTTCGAATCCACGATCCAAAGGCCGTCTTTCTGCATCTGTTTATAGACGGCTTCGAGTTCGTCCATCTTGCCTTTGATCTCGACTTCGGAACGCTTCTGTTCTTCGAGCGCTTCTTCGAAAAGCCGGCGCTGGGAAGCGACCTGTTGAAGCTGTTTCGCGTAATCCTGGCCTCGCTTTTGAAGCCACGTCTTCGCCTGGTCTTCGATCTTCTTCGCTTCGCCGGCCGCCTTCGCGTCTTCGATCTTTTCGGCCGCGTTCGCCATCGCCAGCGTCAAACAAAATCCGCCGATCATGGCGGCAAGAATGAAAAGGCCGTTGTAATTTTTCCAAAGATTCTTCATGCCTTAATTGCTCCTTCTTTTTTGAATTCTCGTTTCAATTGATCGCCGATCAGCTTGTCGTCGTTGTAGATATGGCCGATGATTTCGTGATCGGGGTTAAGGCCCAGGTGATACAGATGGACGCCGTTTCCCTGCTTCCAGGGGCAAACGATTTCGAATCGGCCGTAAGAATACCGGATGAAGCCCAGCATCGGATACTTGAAGCCGTCGATCTTGTAGAACACGCGCACAACGTCGCCGTCGTGGTATTCCTTGCCGTTTTTGTCGTTCATTTCGAGGCCGATCACGGGAAAAAAATCGGGATGCCTCGGTTCGCAAACGACTTTCTTCGGGATGAAGTCCACGTCTTACGCCTCGATCACGGTCAAGGTGTCGATGATCTTGGCCTTCGGATCGCACACATGGACTTTGCCGAAGGGGATACTCTCCGACGGGAAAACGCGGACGCCGTAAAGATAGCCCTCGTATTCCTCGACCTTGACTTCCAGATGCGCCAGCACCGCCGCGCGCGTTCTCTCGCTCATGCCGAAAGCGCCGACGTTGTATTCCTCCGGATTCAGAACGCCTTTGTCCCTGGCCTGGATGATGGGATGGACGTTGACGCGGACGGACGGCTTCGGGGCCGGCGCCGGCGGGGGCGTGGGCTTGGTTTTTCCGGCCGTTTTTTTCAGCGATGGCGGGAGAGACGTCGCCGGCTTTTTGGCTTTGGACTTCATGCCGCCACCTTAACGTTGATCGCTTTCAGGCCGCGCTTGCCGGTTTCGGTTTCGAATTCGACTGTCGCGCCGTCGTCCAGCGTCTTGTATCCGTTCATCACGATGCCGCTGTGATGCACGAACACGTCGTCCGAGCCGTCTTCCGGCGTGATGAAGCCATAACCTTTTTTCGGATCAAACCACTTCACTTTGCCTTTCAGCATTTCGACTTCTCCTTTTTGGTTTTATTTATCGGCGTCCAGATCTTTTCCGCGATCCCGCATACTGGACAGATGCGTTTCGAATAAAATTGATTCGCCCAAACTCCCTTAGTCTTGCGCTTGCGATAGGCGACAAACTTGTGCGTTTCCGGCGTGTGGCTCACCACTTAATCCGCTTGGCTTCGGTCATGCGTTCGTGGATTCTAAGCAACGTCTTTTCCTGTGCCTCGCTCAACGAGAAGCCTACGCCGACACGCCGCCGGATGCCGGCGCTGTTCTTGCCGTCGCCGTTCAAAAACTCGTCTTCGAAAGGCTTTAAGCGGCGGCCGTTTTCGATAGCGCGATCGATCTCCTTCAAAGCGAACGAATACCAGTTTGGTGATGTCATTTGATTTTCTTTGCCACCGTTTCAAGCTTTGTCCTGGCTTCGGCCTGGCGCTTCAAAGCTTCTTCCCAAAGATTTTCGTCTCTGTAATCTTCGATGGTCTTCGAGATCAGCCTAGAAATTACGGACGGTTCCAGCGCGTCCAACTCCCAAGATTCCCGACCGAATTCCTGGATGTATCCGTGCGCGCGGGAATCCGTGATCTTCGCTGGGTTTGGCGGCGGTTTGTATTTCCTCACTTGATCGAAGTTAAGCGCGATCCGGATCACCTGGACGCCGCCCATAAAAAGACGCATACGATCGCCGATGTCGCGTGTCATGTCTTTTCCAGAAGGATCGTGATCGCCCAGGTGGATTACGATCGGCGTCTGGCCGGCCTTCGCCATTTTTAAATACCTTTGAGCGCCAACCCACATTTCGGATTGCGACGTGTAACCGCGACACGAAAAAAAGTCCACGTCGTTTTCGCGGCAAACGTCTTCGATGACGCCAACGAGCGCGTCTTTTTCTATCCATACTTCGGGCCGGTATTCTTGGCCTTCCCAAAGATCGAAGCGAAAAGTCCGCGCGGCTGTTTGGATGATCTCGGCCGGCGAATTCCAATGCGTGTTCCCTTGAAGGTTCCGCGTCCGATCGACGATCGCCAGCCAATCGATGTATCCGGCCAGGCGGCCATCGTTCACGATCGATCCCAAGCGCTTATATTCTTTTTGAGAATTAGCGATCAGATCTCGCGCGACGAATTGGTAATAAAGCTGGCGAAGCGTCAACTCGAATCCCTGCTTGCGATATTCTTCGATGATCTCGTTCGCTTTGTGGATGATGGAGCGTGACGACGTTGAAAAACGAAATTCCTGATATTTGATTCTCGGCATTATGCGACTATTTGCCTCCGGCCAACCGTGTGATATTCGATGTGAGGATGACACCATGTAAAAAGCGCGCGCTTGTGGCGAAACTCCGGCGAATTCATAAAGCCGGATCCCTTGTATTCGTGAATCTCGATCCGTCCGTCGGCGCGCGTGACTTCGAAATCGACGGCCAGATACCCGCACGGCTTCCCCAGCCGATCGCGGATGTCGTAACGCACCTGGCCGCGATAGCTCCGGATCTCGCCGGCTTTAACGAGAAGCCGAAGCTGATTGCAATACTGCGCTTCCTCTTTCGAGTGATGCGCCTTCGCGCCGCCGGTCTTCGATTGGCCGCATCCGCCAGCGCATTCCGTCCGGCCATGCTTCGTCGAAATACGGGGCGGATAGACGACGCCGCGCATCTTGCACCGCGCGCACGGCCGGCCGTCAACGGTTCGCTGACCGTTGCATTCCGGACACGTTTTCGGCTGTCGATTCCATCCGCCCCCGAATCCCATTACAAAAACCTTCTCTGATCGTCGCCAGGCCCGAACGCTTCGACCTTGACGATCTTTTTCGTGTCCACGTTCTTCCAGCGCTTTTCGCGCTTCTTGAAGTCCAGCACCAAAGTGCAGTTGTGATCCCGCTTTTCCCATCCGTCATGCATCTGGCGGGAAAAACGGTTGATGTCGATCTTCTTGGCTTTGATGCGCTCCGAAAAGCTGGCGACGACGGCTTTCTTTTCGTCCTCGATCTCGACAAGATCGATCTGGCGCTGGGCGAGATCTTGGCCGATCTTTTCGAGTTCCGGCTTCGTGAAGTCATAGCGCACCTGGACGACGCGGTGTTCGTCCGTCTCGACGATGTTCGGGAGTTTTTTCTTTTTCTCTTTGATTTTGCCCATGACTTTTTCGACGCCTTCCTTCAAGCCGTTATTGAACGGCTCTTTCACTTCCGCGCCTTCGGTGTTGTCGTTCGCGGCCGCCGTCTGGACATCACGCTTCTTTTTTTCGCTCTTTGAGGTCATTCGTTTAACTCCTTTTTTTACGTCGTCTTGAATTGCGAATCCGCATCGACGAGATTTCCGCGAAGCATGAGGCCGTCAAGCCAAACTTCGCGCCCCTCTTTCAATGCGGCCTTCCATTTCCCGATTTCCGGAAGCCAGCGCCGCGCGTTCCCATAGTTCGGGTAAATGCACGTCTTGGCGCTGTGTCCGTCTTCGAGCTTGAAAAAAATAAAATAAAAAAGACCACCGAATTTTGACGGCTTCTCGTCAATCTTGGTGATCTTTGCCTTCATGCGGCGCCCTTTACCGGCTTCTTGCCGGTGATGCTGTCAATCATCGTCCGGATCTCCGGCGGTAAGGGCTTCGAATTCTCCGCGCGGAATTTCTTTTCGCATTCTTCGCGGTGACGTAGGTATTCGGCTTGGAGCATTTGCTTCATACACCCAGGCACGGGGCAGGTGACAGGCGATTCTTTCTTCTGCGGGGCGGCCGGCTTATCGATCCAATCCCGCCAATAACCGTCTTTGAAAAAGCGGGGCGGATCCTTCGGGTATTGGCCGCTGTCGGCGTAGTTCTTCACGGCTTGCATAAGCGCTGGAATCTCCCCCTGGTCGAGCTTTTGAAACTCGATAAGAGCCTTGCTTTTGAGGAGCTTTTTCCCATTTCGTGCGGGATAGGCATTCCAGAACACTTCAAACGCCGCGAGGGTTGTTTCCCCTTTGGAATCCCCTTCGGTGTCTTTACCCTTACCTTTGCCTTTGTCTGTGTCTTTAGCCCCTGGTGAGGGGCTAACTAGCCCCTGGATTCCGTGATGACGGACAAGAGACAACACCTTTTTATGGAAGTTATTGGTGTCTTGAAGCTCCCCATAATGGAAGGGAATAAAGCTTAAAATGCACCAGTAACCAGGCTTAAATTCTTTCAGGCGTTCTTTAGTCTCGTTGAACAAAAAAAAGGCGCGCTTCTTATCCAGGCTTTCGCCTATCAAAAAAGCGGCCAAATCCAAGTCTTCCTTCCAAACGCCGGCATCGTCCACGTTGTCGCAAAGGTAACGCCAAAATGTTTTATAAAGGGGGGGAAGCTTCCGAAACCAGGGGTCTTTCCATATCTCGGTGTCGGTATTACGTTGCTTTGCCATCGGTTCCTTTATTCGTTTCGGTTGAATCCTGATTAAAATTTTTTAACGGGTAAGGCAAAAAAATATAGCTACGGCATGGGCATAACCTCCAAGTTGTCGTCGAGTTCAACCGTCTGGCCGGCATACTTCTGGACGAATTGCTCGGCGTAGATGAAACCGTTGGCCTGGGCGATCTTGTCCACAAGGCCGACGCCGACGACCTGTTCCTTGCCGCTGTAGTAAACGACGCCGTTCTTGACGACGAGGATTATCCGATCAGGCATTTTTTCATCGCCTCCGACCGGCCGGAAAAAGTCCGGCAATATTCGCATTTGGGATCCGCGTCCGGAAGCTCCGTGCTTTCCAGAAGGGCCAGGGCTTCTTCGAAAAGAGCCTTGCCGCGCGCGGCCGACACGTCCGCGATCGTGGGCTTGCACTCGAATTTGACGAGGCCGCTTTTGCATTCAACCGGCCAGAAGTCAAAGAGAACGCCGAAGTCCGCGACGTCGTATTCCGTCGACAGGAGAAGCGCGTAAACGTCAAGCTGGCGCTGATAGTAGGCGGGGCATCCGGCCGCGTCTTCGCGCTCCGCGCCCTTCGTCTTGTAGTCCAAAGGGGCCACAAGATCGCCGGCGGAGTTTTGCAGAATGTCGTCCAGGCCGCCAACAAGCACGTTGCCGGCATCGTCGGTGTATTTCAGCGCGCCCTTGCTGTTCCATTGGCGGTATTTTTCGAGCTTGTCCGCGTCCTTGAAAAGCGTCCAGCCCCCGAGTTCGGGGACGTTCAACGCCGGCGGAAGCTGGCCGCGAAAGGCGGTAAGACGGCTTTTCAGGATCCCGTCGACGCCGCCAGGAAGCGAGGGGAAGATCCCGCGCGGCCGCGCCGCCTTCATCTTCCTGTCGAGATAAAAGCACCGCTTACAATCCGCGAACACGTTCAAAGCGCTTGTCGATAACTGCATTGTTTTTGCTCTCCTATGCTCTGAAACTTGAAACTGGTTTTTTGACGAACACGACGCCAGGGATTTCCATCGTGTATTTGGATTCCTTGAAGTGCCTTTTGAGCTTCGCTTCGTCGACGATCTTGTATTGATCGGGGATTTTCTTCGCGTCCTTCACGATCACTTCGACGTTGAAAAGAAGCGCAACGCCAGCCGGCTTCGACACCGGCGCCACCGGACGCGGCGCGACGTAAACGTTCTCGGCCTTTTCCAGAAGTTCTTCGGCTTTTTCGGTCTTGCCGGCGGCGTCCGCATCGGCCGCTTTTTCGAGAAGTTCATCCTGTTTTTTCTTCTCGGCCGCCTCCGCCGCCAGACGAGCCTTTTCTTCTTCCTCGGCCTTCTTGCGGCGCTGGGCGTCCTGATAGATGCCAAGCTTTCCACCCAGGCGTTGAAGCGCGGCCTTCAACGGATCGATGACCGCGTTCCGCTTCGCGCAAAGGCTCTTATGGAGCTTGTGGGCGGCTTCGATTTCGGGGGCGAAGTATTTCTCCGCTTCCTCCAAATACGTTTTGAGATCCCGACCAAGCTCGGCGGCCTGGTCTTGTTCGAGATCCGAAGTGACTTTGAGGGCATCGGCCGCCGTGACCAAATTCGCCGCGCGGCTTAAATGCTGTTTGTCGTCCTTGACCTGGATTACGACCTGATTCCCGTTCTCTGCTGTGCTTATCATGTGAGCCTCGCTACGTTTTGATCTTGTATTTCATTTTGATGTAGGCCGTCCCCAGGATGTTCATCGCATCGTGGAAGTCCTGCCTCTCTTTGTAGACGACACGATCCCTTGCCGGATCGAAAGTTCCGTCGCCGTTCACATACACCGATGCCCGTTCATCAACGGGGATGGCGTAATTTTTCTCGAAAGCGTGTTTGTATAGGGCAAGCTGAAAGCGCGCGCCTGGAAGGATCTCGCCGGTCTTGAAGTCGTCGAGACAAACGCGGTTTTTGTGATCCTGGTAAACGATGTCGATCGTGCCGGCGTATCCAAGCCGTTCGTCGTAGACGATCGTTTCGATAAAAAGAATTCGCGCGACTTGCTTGGCGTAATATTTTTTGATCGCTTCAAAATGACCGACGAGAAGGGGATCCAGGTTGTCGGTGTCCAGCCTTTCCAAGCCGTAGAGACGAGCGACTTCATGGACGCATTCGCCCATGTAAGCCGCCCGTTCTCTTTGCTCGAAAGGAACCATGTCGAAGTTGACGACGCCGGTTATTTCCAGCGCCTTCGAAACGGCCACCAATTCCTTCCCGTTTTTTTTCAGGAAGTAACGATGCGTCGATTCGAAGAAGTCAACCGCTTGGGGCTTCGTCACGCGACACACCCCGCATGGAAGGCGCCGGCCGCTTTGCTCCAAACGATTTCGCTTCCGATCTTGATTTCCTTCGAGCAACCCTTACAAATGCCGTCGCGCTTGGAAGTCATTTTCACGCCATCGGCGACGACGGGCTTCTTTTCCTGGCTGGCTTCGGCTTCTGACGGCTGGGCTTCTTGCCTGGTTTGTCCGGCCGCCGGCGTGGGCGCTTTTTCTTTGGGCTTCGACGGATTGCGGGACTGATTTTCATCAATGATGATGTCGTCCTCGCCCTGGTTGAATATGTCCGACGCGCCGGTAACTTGGATCACGGCATCGACCTTCGAACGCTTCGACGCCATTTTTAGAACGGTGTTCTGCTTGCCGGCGGGATTGTCGCGGACTTGCTTCTTCGACGTGGGCTTGCCGCCGTTGTAGCCTTTTTCCCACTTGATACGACGGCGTTCCTCTGGCGTCGATTCGAATTCCTCGTCGCACACGGCCGCGCGCCAGGCGTATTTATCTTCGAGCGTGGACGCGGCGCCGACGCCTTCGCCAAGCTCGATTCCAGTCGGTTGATGGATGACCTTTGTCCGGACGATATAGGTAAATTCGCCGTTCTCGGATTTGTCCTCGACCTGGG
>Ga0207674_10000878_pt1 | contig 39325 bp, 44 predicted proteins | sample KBSCornC72_FD_184303 | JGI IMG/M metagenome (GOLD analysis project Ga0207674, IMG submission 184303) | Corn rhizosphere microbial communities from Kellogg Biological Station, Michigan, USA - KBS Corn C7-2 (SPAdes) (version 2) | ecosystem: Host-associated > Plants > Roots > Rhizosphere > Soil ... | reverse complement strand
GCCCTTAAGACTTACCTTACGACCATTTTTGTTCTATTTGTTCATGTCGTCATACTCCAACTTGCAGCTTCACTATTCGTAGGCATGGCTACAGCGACGGGCAGCAACCAAGTACCCGACACGTTGTTGGCTATGGTGGTTGGTATCGCAACCATATTAACACTCTTGAAGGTACAAGGAACGATGATGCAGTTTAGCTATGTCAGCATGGGCGCGCGCAATATGAAAAAACTTGGCGGCGAGTTCATCAATGGTGTTAGCTATATGGCTGGTAAGGGTAAGGCTGGCGCAACTAAGGCTGCTTCTACAGCAAGAAGCACTGCCGGAAGGCTTCAGAACTCGCAAAGTGCCGCGCGTGTTCAGAAAGCAGCCAAGAACCCACAGTATGATAAACCGCGCGTCGATAAGTCAGGCGTAATGGTCACGCGAACGCAAGGTGGCGCTAAATCAGGTAAAACAGGCACAACACAGGAGGCCCCTAAAGCCACGTCCTTGAAATCGACCATACCGAAGAATAACAGCAAGGATAAGATCAAATGAAAGCAACTGTCGTACCCGCCCAAGTTACCACAGTTGAAGATCGAATTATCGGCAACTTGAGCTTTTCGCAAATGTTGCTCGTAGTCGTACCGGTATTTGCAAGTGCCGCGTTATTTGCCATTTTGCCGCCTTTTATGGGAAGTGCCGGATATAAATATACCGTGATGGGGATTATGGCAGCCCTGTGTTGCACTCTTGCCGTTCGTATACGTGGCAAGATACTGGCGGCGTGGCTCATCATGGTGCTGCGCTATAATCTGCGTCCGAAGCACTACCTGTTCAATAAGAACGTTTTAACTCTTCGTGAAAATTATTCCAGCAAACAAGAAAAAGTTGAGGAAGAGACGGTCGTAGTTGAGAAGAAACCACGCCCAACCCGACTACAGCTTGACCGCCCCGTGACCGCTAAACTGCTCGCAACCATCGAAAACCCAGCCGCAAAAGTCCGTTTTGAAACCGGAAAGAAAGGAACCCTCCATGTTCGCCTTACAGAAGTCGAAGAATAAAACCAGCGCCCGAAATCAGATTGCTATCAAAGGCGTACGTGATGGTATTTTGATATTACCAAACCATGAGTATCGTGCCATTTTGCAAGTATCTTCTCTTAATTTTGAGCTGCGAAGTGAAGATGAGCAAGACGCAATCATAGATATTTACGAAAGTTTCTTGAACTCAGTAGGCTCTAGTCTGCAAATATTAGTTCGCACGCGTGAAATTGACATGGATAAATATCTTGAAGACCTTAAAGAGAGGCTTGAGGGTGAGACAGAAGACATTTACCGTACCCAGCTACAAAATTACGAAGAGTTTATCCGTTCGCTGATTATTAACAATAAAATTTTAACCCGTCACTTCTACATCATCGTTCCGTATCATCCCCCTAGTAAGGCTGACTTTGAACTGATTAAAGAACAGTTAAATATCAAGCTCGACATCGTTGAAAAAGGGATGAAGCGACTTGGTATGTCTACCGACCAGCTGACGAGCCTTGAAGCACTTGATTTGTTCTACAGCTTTTACAGTCCGACGCAGGCTAAAATACAGCCCCTTACCGAGCAGGCTTTGCAGCTCATTCATACCGCTCTCGTAGAGAAAGGAGAAGACCGTGCTTAATAAACAACTTGAAAAGATCAATCAAACTGGCCGCGCTCTGATTAATCCGATCGTTATGTCTGTTAAAAAACAGCAGCAGGCTCGAATTGATCGACAAAAGGAACTGGACATCACCTTTGGCGAGCAAGATACCATCGACATTCTGTCTTACGCGGGGCTTGAAGAGAATGTTGATTATTTATGCATTGATGGTGTGTTTGTTCGCACCCTATATATTTCTGGCTACCCCCTGGTCGCGAATTCTGGCTGGATGGACAGCATTATTAACTTTAACCATGATGCAGATATCAGCTATCATCTACATGAAGTCAGTGCTTTGTCGGCCTTGCCAAAACTAAACCGTAAAATCACAGAACTGGAATCGACCAAGCGCGCCATGATACGTGCCGGTAAAATCGTTGGTTCGGAAATCACAGACCCTCTAGAATCGGCGATTGAACTACGCGATAAAATCCAGCGTGGTCAAGAAAAACTTTTCCAAATGGCTATCTACGTCGGCATTCGTGCTGAAAGCCTTGAAGAGCTAAACAAGACTACGCAGCTACTTGAGGCCACTATGTCGGCACGGCTGTTCTACTCAAAGGTTGCACGCTACCAGCAGCTCGAAGCTCTGCAATCAATTTTGCCGCGCGGCGAAGATCAACTTGCTCAAAAGCGTAATCTTGATAGTAGTTCGGCGGCACTCACGTTCCCGTTTATGTCCTCAGAATTCGTACAAGAAACAGGTATCTTATACGGCATCAATAAATCTAACGATTCACTTGTTATCATCGACCGGTTTAGTCTGCCTAATGCTAACTCGATCACATTCGCACAGTCCGGTTCTGGTAAAAGTTATACGACCAAAGTTGAGATACTGCGCCAGCTGATGCAGGGTACAAAAGTGATTGTGATCGACCCAGAACGCGAATATAAACGGCTCAACGAATCGGTTAAAGGTACTTACGTTAAGTTATCGGCAAAAAGTAAACAAAAAATTAACCCATTCGACCTTGCGGTAACCTTCCATGAAATTGACGACCTTTCCGAGCATATTCAAGACTTAACAGAAGTTGTTAGCCTTCTCGCCGAAGGCTTATCATCGAGTGAAAAAGCTGCCGTTGACAAAGCTATTCTTAAAATCTACAAGAAGGCCAAGAAAAAACAGCCCTTGCTCGAAGATTTATACAAGGAGCTGAAAATACTCAAGCAGATCAAGCTTTGCGAGAGGCTTGAAAAGTATATCACCGGTTCATTGGCAGAGGTATTTAATTCACAGACCAACATCAAGCTAGACAATCGACTTGTGATTTTTGACATCAAAGACCTACCAAAGAATCTGCGACAGATTATGATGCTGATTGTCAGTAACTTCGTAAAGAATCAGGTTATGGCCGCTCCTGGAAAGCGTCTTCTAGTCATTGATGAAGGCTGGATGTTGCTTGAGCATGAAGAGACGGCACGCTTCATCTCGGAACTGTATCGTCGTGGCCGTAAGTATGGCCTAGGTACATCCATGATTGTCCAGCAGGCTAATGACTTTTTGCATAATGATTATGGCCGAGCGATTGCCTCGCAGTCAGCCCTTCGCATCTTGATGCGACAAGACACAACTACGATTAAACGGGTTGTTTCGGAATTTGACCTTAGCGAGTACGAACAAGGCTTCTTACTTACTTCGGGCCGTGGCGACGCGCTTATTATTGCCGATCAAAACCATGTTGCTGTTAAGGTTGTAGCCTCAAGCAAAGAGCATCCACTCATTACTACCGATCCGGCGGAGCTTTATTCGTGAATCCAGCCATCCTAAAATTTGTGCTGTTCAACTTCAGTTCCAAGAAGTTGATTGCATTTGTTTTAGCGACGGTTGTAGTAGTAATTTCGCTGCCGGCCATAGCAGTATTCTCTATGGGTTCGGACGTAGTAAGCTTTCTCACGGGTACACCTGACGCTAAAGCGGCCGAGACGCAAGGGTTTTACATGGGTAGTGAAGTGCCAGGTGATACCTATGCTTGGGGCAACTGCACCTATTGGGCGTTCGCTATGCGTCTTTGGGCTAATGACCCTATCCCGACCACATGGGGAAATGCAAACACCTGGGATGATCGTGCGCGTGAAGGGGGCTATGTAGTAGATCATAACCCGGCAGTTAATGCCGTATTCCAGACCGATGAAGGAGAGTGGGGGCATGTCGCCTACGTGATAAAAGTTGATGATAAAACCGGCGACTGGACTATATCAGAAATGAACGCGCCACACCTAAACGTAGTATCAAAGCGCACCTTCTCTAAGGAATCGGCGAAGTTTTATACTTTTATCCATGACAAGAAAGGAGCGCCAGCGTGGAATCCCTCGAATCTCTCGATACCATCTATAGCCATTGGCAGCTAATACTCTTTGTAGCTGCCGCGCTCTCTGCGCTAGGATTTGCATCTTTAGTGGTCCGAAAAATTGTCAACAGGCGTCATTTAATTCATCGCGACATGGTGTGGGTGGAAATCACACCGCCCGCAGACATCGCCAAGACACCGGAGGCAACCGAACAACTATTCTCGGTGATACACGGCGCTCGTGTGGCTCGTCGATTGAAGGAAAAACTGTATGACCGCTCGCCTGTAACAAGCTTTGAAATTACATCGACATACAAAGACGGTATTCGCTATTTGCTTCAGACTGAAAAATCGCAAGTAAAGAGTATCAAGCAAGCTATTGCCACATACATTCCTGACTCAAAGGTTAAAGAAGTCGATCGTGATGACACAGTGGTTGATAGGGTTATTGAGTTCAAAGAGACAGGACATTACGTATTACCCCTTACTCTTACTTCCGCTTTTGAACAGCACGACCCACTAAGCTACATAACGGGTGTAATGACAGAGCTTGAGGATAGCGAACGGATTACCTTGCAACTTATCGCGACACCCATACGATTGCGGGAAGCCGAAATTCTTTCCCATAAAATACTGGGCAACGAGAACATCCTGCAGGAAGTGGGCGGTAGGCAGCTTTCTTTATTGGGGCGTTTCACTGCTATCTTTGGCAAGGCCGGCTCTGGATTGACAGACCTTGTTGGTGAAGTTTATATGGGTACAACTTCTAGCTATAAGGACTACAGTAATTCAAAAAGTCGAGCCATTCAGCAGCAGGTACGCACGACTAACCGTGATCGTCCAGCCCGCACATTGAGTGCATTTGAACTGGAACTAATGGAAACAATGCACCGTAAAGTTACGCAGCCGCTATTTCAGGTTGACTTGCGCGTACTCATTAAAAGCCCCGATGCAGGGGCACATATCGCAGCGTTCAAATCTGCTCTCGACGGCTATAGCGTGCCACCGTACCAGTCGCTGAAAGCAAAAGTTCGACTACCCTTTATTGACAGTCTGCGGCGTCAGAGCGCAGTACGTCGGTTACCTTCCTTATTTCGGCGCTCAACGATTGTCTTAGCGGCGTCGGAACTTGCTAGCCTTTACCACTTTCCATCAAGTCAGGTTAGTAAAACTGACAACCTTATTACTTCGCTAAGCCCCACGCTACCCGCACCCATTTCGCTCAAATCCGGAGAAGATTTTGACGTTGTGATTGGCGAAAATCATCACCACGGTACGGTAACCCCCATAGGTCTGTTTGCTAGTGAACGAGCGCGTCACATACTTGTAGAAGGTGGCACCGGACGTGGCAAGACGACATTACTTGAGTACTCTGCTGTACAGGATATCCAGACAGGTAACGGAATGGCATTCGTTGACCCGCATGGTGATAGTGCGCAGAAACTTCTTCGCTACATACCAGATCACCGTATAAAGGATATCATCTACTTCAACCCAGCAGATTTAAGCTACCCTATCGGCCTAAACTTATTGGAATTGCCTAAGGGCCTTGTGGGCGACGAGCTGATTGAGGCCAAGGACTTTATTACGGAAGCTGTTATTTCTGTTATGCGCAAAACTTTTTCCGATGATGACAGTGGTGGGCATCGTATCGAATATATCTTGCGCAATACCGTACAAACCGCCTTAACTATAAAAGACGCTACGATTTTCACCGTATTTGATTTGCTGACTGATAATAAATATCGAAAAAAGATTGTCGCTACTCTAGAAAATGATAAGCTAAAGAATTTCTGGAAGAACGAATTCGGACAGGCTGGTGATATGCAGCGCGTAAAGATGGCAGCGGGCGTCACCGCCAAGATTGGGCGATTTCAGTTTTCGGCATCAGCTGAACGCATACTGGGTCAACCCAAATCTACAATCAATTTTGATGACATATTGGACGGTAAGATTCTTATCTGTAATCTTGCCAAAGGATTGATTGGTGAAGATACGTCACAGGTGTTCGGAGTGGCAATTCTTACCCAGCTCCAACTTGCCGCTTACCGTCGCGCACGGCGCAGCCAAACAGACCGTAAACCGTTCTACCTATACGTTGACGAGTTCCAGAACTTCGCAACTGTGGCATTTGTACAGATGCTATCTGAATCACGAAAATACGGGATTAACTTGATAATGGCCGAGCAATCTACCTCCCAGCAGGACGATCAACGTATGGTTGATACAATTCTCTCTAACGTCGGCACTGTTATTGCATTTCGTTCAGGTAGTCCCTCCGACGAGCGCATACTCCTCCCAATATTTAAGCCCTACCTCAAGGAGGGCGATATTGCAAACTTGCCCTCATTCCACTTTTACGCTCGCATGTCAGCTATCGTGTCTCAAGAGCCGGTATCAGGGGTAACACTGCTACTCAAAGATGAAGGTAGCGAGGAAACGGCACAGCATGCCATTGAGGCATCACAGGCAAACTATGCAACTAAATATAGCAAGGTAGCCCCTAAGACGAAATTAGAAGAGAAGCCTAGACGTCGGACCAAGAGGATAAAGGCGGTCGAGTTGCCAGACTAGCGCTTTCTAATCTTCATCTTGAAGCGTTTCAACTGGGATGTTTCCCAATGGCACAACAACCGTAAGCTCCTGCTGCTCATTACGTTTTTGTGAAGTAATCTTAATCCTCAGATTGATCGTCTTTTCACTAGTTGTGACATAAAAATCTTCGTCAAATACTAGTAGTGGTCGTTGCGCGTTTAGGTTAGCAATCTTGGAATACGCCCCTTCCTCATCTGCGTAACTCGCCGGGTATAGTTTGCTTGATAGTCTATTAAAACTTTCCATGGGTGGAAGAATATACTGGCGGCCGTAACTTTCATTCCGACGAGCGGCGGGGATATGTTTTTGAGCGAAATTGTCATCGACCACCATCTTGGTTACGTTATCCGCTTTAACCCATACTTCGATATTTGCATCCGATCGGCTCGCCGTAAGACTAAGGTCAATCTTATACAGCCGTTCCAGGGCTGCTTCGTAGGTGTTTAGTTTTGCAAGGTAGTTATTGAGACGCTCAAGTTTCTCTTCGGTAGTTTCTGGCCGTGGTATGAGCGAACTATTGAGTGCGGAGGATAATTGCGCCGAAAGTTTTGAGAAATCAAGCCCCCCAATTCGAAAAGTTGCCTGTGCTGCACCTTCGCTTTCCTCCTTAGCCTCCCTGGCGCGTTTAGCATCTATAATCTGCTGCACATTTTGAATCTCATTCATGTACTTATCGAGAATCGGTTTAATAGTGTAGCGCTTAGTTTCGCTAACAGTAACTTGAAAACTCGGCGTCTTATCCTTAATTTCTTTGAGTTGTTTCTTGGCAGCTTCCTTGGCCCGCCTTTCATCGCCCCATACGTTAAATGTACCGAGAAAGACAAGCAGAGTAAGTAGTCCGAGGCGCGCCTCCCATGGCAAGCTAGTAAATTGGAATCCAACCACAACAAAAAGACTAATAACGCCTAGCGTCTTCGAAATGTTGTCAGCGCCCCAGAAGGTACGCTTGATTACTAGAAGTAAATATACGAAAAACTTGCTCACTATTAAAAGTTATTATATACGAAAGTAGCCGAATTTTGTGCAATTAAAGAAGGTCGCGAGCTTTCAAGCTCGCGACCTTCTTTATATTAGACAGCCCTTACCTAGCTAGTGCAGCCACCTCCTCTCTCAAGACGTGATCTTTGATAACTTGGAAAATCTCGATCAACATTTTGTCCTTTTTGCCGTATAGCTTTGCAATACGTTTAGTAGAAAGGTCGAATTCAAAATTGTCTTGTATCTCGCTGGTTTTACGCAGATAGTCAGATGCAAAATGAATCGCGCCGAACTTCACCTTTTTGTCAGCAGTCAAATTATACGAAGCGACCGCTTGGGCAATCTTCGAAGATTCAATGTCGATTGTCTCAACTTTGCGTCTACCGAAGACTTCTCTTTGCCCGAACGTTTCTTCCATAGTTGTTGAGACGGAAACATGCCCTAGTGACAAATGTTCCTTTATGTAATCCATGGAATTGCGAATACGCGCCTGGCTATGGATAACTTCCTGCCTTCGACCAACCAAGAAACTGCTAGGAATGTATATCCTCTTGTATATCTCGGCCGGTGAGGTAAAAGTACCAACCTTTCCGATGTGAAGAATTTCACTTGCCCCTAGCTGACAGATTCTTCTCGCAAGGTAGTCGCTGATATTGCCCCAGTGTCCATAATTCGCCTCAAGACAGTTAATTACAGCGCCTGTTTTACCGATAAATCGCGTCGAAGTGTAAAACTTATTCTGTTGAATAGTCAGGAGGGTAAAATCATTTTCACGCATAAGCATGTTTTTGAAGTGAGTACTGTAACCTAGAATGACAACATCTTTTGGAGCCACCATCGAACGATCTAGACCAGTCCACTTGTCAATCGTTTCTTCAGCAATAGGGTATGCATACACGGATAGAGGAATCTTATCTTCGGCTACGAATTTTAACATCGAGGCGTAGTGTAGCAAAAGATCCCTTCCAGGAGTAGTACAGCAAACTAATATCTCTTCTTTCTCCTTTTCAACAAGGAGAAAGATTGGACGGAGACTATTACTGTTATCGGCCTTTTGCTTGCTCTTGTGAATGACTTTCAAAATGTGAAAATCCAACTTGAGTTTTGAAATCATATCCAAATCAGGATATATGCCATGTACTTCTATCGCCTTGACCCGCGACAGATAAGGCTTCAGTTCCTCCATAGGTAGTTTGGTGTCGATGTAACTTCTCAAGCTATGAGACATCGTGTGCTCGTCCGGGCCGGGAGCGTCAAGGCTGTCCGTGTCGATTTGTTCGACTTCCTCGTAGTAGTCAACCATATCAACAGTGAAATACTTACTAAGGAAATTGCGTATTGAATCTGCAAATTTATAGTTTTTAATTTCCGATTCATCTATCCATTTATATGCAGAGGATTCACTGTTAATCACTACTTCTTGTTTGTCATCCTCCAAGGTGGAGGTATAATCATAGAATTTGTAGGGGTTTCCGCTGGCAGAGGTGTATTCTCGAATTCCCAATAAAGAAGTATTCTCTAGACGGAGCCCTGTTTCTTCAAACGATTCTCGTTTATATGCTGCTTCCGGCTCCTCGCCCTTTTCGAGCTTTCCGCCAGGAACAACCCATTTTCCTGCATCTTTACCTTTTGTTGACTGAGTGATAAGAAATTGCCCGGCAGTGTTATAAATCAGTCCGCCAGCTGCAAGGATTTGTTCGTACTTCTTTGTTTCTTGGAAGAGACTTCTGTAATATCTCAAGAACTTGCGATAATTGGCGTCGCTAGTAGGTACTTTATAGGTTACTTCCTCCCGGATAGCAAATTGCTTGCGATATGACTCCCGCACTGTTGCAAAACCAAACGCGCCCTTCGTGTAATCGGGAAGATTGAGATCACGTCTCATGAGTATCCATGAGCTGATTAACTTTGCTATCCTGCCGCATCCATCCGAGAAAATATGACCACTAAAATCTATATTCCATTCTATCCATGCTGCAGTTTCAAATGGGTCGATGTCAATGTTTTGGATCCTCGAAAACAACTCTCGCGTGAAGACGTCGTAGAATTCCAGAACATTGGCCGTATCTACGTAATTGTATTTGCGGGAATTATCACCCGTCCTAAACAAGGAAGCCTTGTCCCGTATAAGTCCTTTATTTGAGCGCCAAGCAACTTCACTAATGAATTGCTTCAAGATAGCGACGTCGTAAATCATTAAGTCCTTGTTGCCATACACGAATTCAAACGCATCTTGCAAGTTTTCCTTTGCAATATCAGACACCTGTTCAGACGACAATTCTGTGTTCAATTTACCCTTCTTGTCGGGCGAGGCGGAAGTGTCAAGATTGCCACTATATGTCCTGCTGGTGTCTGCTATGTTCTTGAGGAAGGCGGTAAGATAAGCGTTCTTTTTCTCGCTCGTATCTTCTCCGTATCCGTCCTTGGAATGTTCATTCAAAGCCTGATCGAGAGTTCTGCCGCTGGAAAGAAGTACGTTTTCAAAACTTTCCCGTTTAATTTTCTTTGACGGAGGCAGTGTCGCAATATTCTCCTCTAAAACCGTAAAGTCTTCTTTGAGCGGGACAATAGAAGGCTCGTCAGGATTGGTCATTCTAATCGAATAGTAGTTTTTCACCACTGAACTGGCTAAGGATTTTTCCATAAATTTAGGCGAATTCTCTTCAACTGTTTTGAAGCTTTTAAATAAGCTTTCAAAATCAGGTGTCGGATCGCTTGGGTATCTTCCGCTTCGTGACAAAACTCTTAACGCCGATGTCATGAAGTCGGTTTTTATATCGAAGATGGTTATACTCAAACCTCTTTCGCTCGCGTCTTTAATGGCCTCTTCTAAATCATCTTCGTGTTGCATCCTCTTATCTATGAAATAGAGCAGCCCTTCTTCCTTGGCGCGTGCGAGGATTTGAGCGCTAATCATAGAAGCTTCATCGTGGAACAAGTACCCTGGCGCACCCATTCCGTAGTCGAGTACGGCCTCCTTCACAAGCCTTCTTTTGATTAAGTCGGTGCTAATGATCCCATTAAAACTTTGTTCTTCAAGCGAGTGCCGCTTGAAGAACGTCTTGGCGAAAGTACTCTTTCCAGCGGCGACAGAACCGCGCATACAGTAGATACCACTCTCCACATCTTCCGATTTCTCAATCTGATTGGATAGGTGCCTTACATCCTTGAGAATATCCTCGATAATTGCATCGTGGAGGCGCTGCCTTTGCTCCAGCCATGTCTTACGTTCTTTAATTAGTTGTTTAATTTCAGTCTTTGATACATCTTCGACATACGAAACAGTATGAGTGTCGTATGATTTTAGTAACCCGCCACTGGCCGTCAGTAGCAAGGTTCGTAAGATGTCACCATATAGCGTTCCACTTTGAGACGTCTTCACTCTGTTCAGCAACTGATTCAAAGCGGTTATTGAAGTAGTATCGCAAACGGCCAATTTTCCGCTCTCGTCGAGGTAGATGATGTTGTTTGCTATCACCTTGATTGGCAAAAATCCGAATTGTTTTATCTCTTCGTGATCTGTTTGGGCGCGAAAAGATTTGAAGGCTATCATTGAAGATACATCTTGCAACTCTTCAAATAGCTTTAGCAGGGACTTATTTTTCATGGCATCATTAAACTGAGCCACTGGTTTATGCAGCGTCATATTTAGCTTCTTTCAAAAATGGTTATTATTCGAGAATATCGACGAGGTCGTGTACTTCTTTGATGCTTTGCAGATCGTCTGGCGTTGTTTCAGGCATCTTCGAGACTTCGTTTTCAATGAAGAAAGCGTCGATTCCACTTTCCTTGGCGGCTAGGTAGTCATAGAAATAGCTATCACCGACCATAAGCGCGTCTTCCTTGGTGAGGCCGAGCTTTTCAATGATTTCGAGCATGATGGCCGTTTTGCCGTTAGGGTCGCTACCTTCTGACGCGCGACAGGCGTAGAACAGGTCACTGAGGCCAAAGTGGTCAAGGCGCTCCTTGATCTCTTTTACCGCAGTCTCTTCGTCGTAAGGGTTTGCAGAGACTACCACGAGGTACAGTCCTTTTTTATGGAAGAACTTAAGTGCTTCTTTCGTACCGGGAGTTAGCTCGATGTGTTCCAGGTAGTTGTCTTTTGTTTTTTCATCGTGATATACCCAATGAGGCTTTTGGGTGCGCTTGGTTGATGATGGATACCAAAGTGTTCCGTCACCGTCTAGGAATAGTATTTTCTTTTTCATAGTTTTCTCCTTAGAATATTGGAAATTCTTCTACAGTTAGTCCGGCGTCTTTTGCGCGTGCTACATCCCCTTCAATTTGTTGACGAATGGCATACACGCGATCGCGCTGGGAAGCCCGGTGTGTTTTAGTGTTCCTTGAGTGTAATCGCATATCTAGCGCCTCATCGGAGAGCTTTAGATATACTATAACATCTGTTTCTATTAGGCTTGTTCCAAAAACGGGGTTGCCAGGGGTGATTTGTATTTGTTCGTTGGTGTATCTTGCCAAATCGTCAGATGTGGTGCGAAGGTGGCTTTCACTTTCGGGGTCACCTGGTATAAATGGGCGTTCTGTATACTTAACTGTTTCTCGATCACCGTCGATATACATAAACGGATATTCATGATGGAGTACATATCTCCGAAATTCCGGAGGCATGGTATCGAAAACCATATCCATATCAATACCAGTTGGAATGTGCTGAAGAAGTGTACTTTTACCCGCACACGGAGGTGCTACGACTAAAACTCTTTGGTCGTTATATTTTTCAAGGATGTCAGTAAGTAGTTCAGCCGTCTCGCGGCCTTCCTCTGGGTTCAGGTGGATGTCTCGTTTGTTTGCTTGAGCTGTTAGTAATCTTTCTTGCATAGATCAAAGTTCATTTCCTTTCGGGAAATCGAATACCCTCTACTTAGACAAGCCTGTTATTTGCGACGGAACGACATACTCCGTATGGACAATTAGAATTTCTCATTAAATAGCGATAGCCTTTATAATGGAAATGGACAGGCTCATAGTAATTTACAAATTTAATGACTACTTCCCTCGTAGGAGAAGGCGTCAAGCCTCGAACGTGAATTCGAGAGCTTTAATTAAATGAGTCTGCGCTACTCATTATTTATGTTAACATAGGGAATGTGCAACATTCAATGCCAGACTACATAGTTTATGCTTTATTTTAAACATTCCGAACTAGTGAAAAAATTTGGTGTCTCTCTTAGGACTGTACACAACTGGGTAGAGTATGCTCAACAGGGCAGGCTCCCCCTTTCCCTTCATGATGAAGGAGGTAGGCTATATGTTGCAAATACTACCGATAACATAGCCATCCTCACTGACGCCGTTGAAAAGCGAAAAAAATATCGAAATACCAACGCCGTCAAAACGATTACTCCAACTCCAGAGTTCTACGAGATTTATAATGAAAAACAAATCTATGATATTGCAACCAACCTCGAAATTCACCACGAGATACCCCGGCAATATAACTATTTAGATCAAGGCGCAAGTCATTGGGATAAATATGCTATACGTTTAGCTCAAGAAGAAGGGGCTAATGTCGTAAACAGTACGATCAAGCTTCTTAGGATCGGTCAGAGCTATATAGATGACCTACTTTCGAAATATAAGCGCGTGAACATTATCGACATCGGCGTTGGCAACGCATATCCAACCCGTGAATTGCTAGAACACCTACTTGAGCAGAAGAAGATGGGACGATATATCGCTCTTGATATTAGCCCTGACATCTTAAAGATTGCACAGCACAACATAGAGAAATGGTTTGGTGACAAAATCTCTTTCGAGGGATATGAGTGTGACATTAACTATGACCGCTTCTCCGATTTACTCATTCAAGAATACGCGAAGAAGGATGCGAAGGACACCGTCAATGTCGTACTTCTTCTTGGAGGTACGCTGGCCAACATGCGTACACCAGATGGTGCGTACAAAGTTATCCACGACAGCATGGGCATTAACGATCTTTTGATCTACACAAAAAAGCTTGATACCCAGACGACACGACAGTATTTTGATTTTAACCTCAATCCAGGCAAGACGCGTTTAGCAGAAATTCATAGGTTAGTTGTCGATCTGCTGAATATTGACGAATCGTACTATGACGTTGAGCTAAGTTACAATTCGGAGACAAAGCAGCGGGTTGAGTGCCTCCACCTCAAAAAATCTCTCATCATAAGATTCAAATTTAAAGAGGGTGAGCGCGAAATTGAACTTAACAAGGGCTCACGAATATTAACGTGGCGAGCACACCAGCAAAGCGCAACGACAGTTCACGAACAATTTGAACAGAATGACTTCTACTTGCTCAACTCAATGCAGACTGATGACTGCGAGTACATCCTTACGGTATCAAAAGTCAAAAGCGACTGACTCAACCCATTTTCTTTCAGAAAATGGGCAGTATTCATTTGCATGCAAATGAATACTCTAAGTTTCGCTCGATTCGTTCATGAAGAACTCAGCCAGATCGGTAAGCAAGGTATCCAGTGCCAATAAAAGGTCACGGACGTACTCAATGTTGCTGCGGCCATTCAATACCCCGTCAAGATGTTCGCGGTAATCTGCTGAACGCCGGTGTGCAGCATTGCGAGAACGAAGGGACTGTAGCTCGCGCAAGATGGCAAGGTCGCGCTCGGCGTGCGGGTAGCCTTTCTCTTGGAAGAAACGCTCTAGCTTCTGAATGCCTTTTTCGTTTGGAACGGTACTGCCAAGTTCGCCGACAATGCCACGTTCGTTAAGGCTGTCAATAACTGCTTTCGTAAGCCCCAGAATCTGATCGTCAAATTCTTGGCCGCTTTCGTTGGAAGGTATATGTGTGCGCTGGATAATTTGCTCATCCGGACCGTGAAGCTCCTTGAAGAAATCCCAGTTAAAAACGGTGCGCCACTTGGCATTGAACTGGTTGTATGAACTGCGAAATACAAGGTCGGGTGACGTTGGGTTGGTCGGCTGCGCCATAAATGATCGGTTGAAGCTGGTGGCGCTAATAGCTCCGGTAGGTGTTATATTATGTGCTTTCCAATGATGGCGCTCACTGGCCGGAAGATCACGCCCGATATCACCGAGAAACATAGTGACGTACTCTTCGTTGTCGTTATCAATCTGAGTACCCCATAGGTGGCCGCAGCGCAGATAGCCATCTTCGACACTATACCTGTCGGGATCGTCATAATATTTTTGCAGCACGTCCCTAGAGAAGAAAACAGGCTGAAGGTAAAGATCACCAAGGCCAGCATGATTGCTCGTGTGCCTGACCGGGTGGTGGTTTTCGTCTTCACCAATGATAAATTCAGGATAGTCTTCATCCTCCGGTTCGAACGGCCAGACGCCGCATTGTTCCATAGGCTGCGGTGGTACAATCTTTAGGCCAAGCACCCGCGAAAACGCGCCGTCCCCAAGTACGCCGTCAGCGGCGTCCCGTTGATAGGTATGAAACGGCTCGTTAACCCGCTCTCGGAGCGCACCGAAATCGTGGGTCGTTTCGCCTACTTCCTCCGTTGAAAGCGTCGCAACACTATCCATAAATAGTAGCAGGTCGAGCTGCCGCGCTGCTGTGAACTGCCGAAGGTACGATGTGCGCACCTTTACTTCAGAATCCGAAACGGTAGCTACTAACTCCTCGGTGCCGTTGTCGTGGATGCGGTAGAATTTCCGGCTTGCCCGGTCTTCGTAAAGATTATGGAAAAGTATAAATTCTTCGCTAAGCCGAAGCTCGTCCGGACGGATGCCGTAGTGTTCCTGCTTGACGACCAGTGGTTCCACCCCGTCGTTGTTGCCGAAACGCATGTACTCTGCTGCGAGTTCCTCGCCGCCACGGGATATCTGGTTGAAACATGGCTTGCCATGACCGACGGTCAAATCCCAAGAGGTGTCGGCCAAGACAAAATCACGACGGCTCGTCGGCGAAAGCGCAGAGTAAAGGAGCGCATTCTGATGTTCGTCCTTGTGTGATTTATATAGTGCCGTCCAAGTGCCTTGCGCTGCAAGAAAGCCGCCTATAAAACGCTGCTGTTTTAGAATCTCTGTTTGTTCTTCCTCACTCATATCATTATTATAGCGCTAGTCAAGGGTTTTAAACAGGGATAGGGGGACGTTTTGTGGCACACGAGCACATAATCGTAAGGACGTCCCGGAACCTTACGAAAGTGCGAGAGTTGCCCCTACGCGACGCGCTGGACGCCCATCACGAAGTCAGGGTCGATCTGCAACGTCAGGTCTTCGCCGCTGGAGCGGCTGCCCCAGCGATTAGCGTAGAGCCGATGGAATTCGTGACCCTGCTGGGTGAACTTTACCCAATCCTGATCGGTTGCGTCCACCTCCGCACGCATCACCCTCAACGCGTTAACGTTCTGCGGTTCGAGCGAAGTAAAGTCCGGCGCGCGGCCCTTTTCGCTTTCACGCACGAAGCGCGACGGCACAAGCCAGGTAAGCAGGTCGTCTCCGACATGCTCGCGCAGAAACGCGACATCTTCTTCGTCCTCGACCTTGTTGCCGATGACGCAGATTTTGACACCGTGATCCTTGGCGTAGTCCTTGTACTGGCGGTATACCGAAACGCCCTTGCGGGTCGGCTCGGCTACCAGGAACGTGACGTCGAAGCGGGTGAACAGCCCCGAGGCGAACGCATCCGCACCGGCTGTCATGTCCATGACGACATATTCGTCCCGACCGTCGACGACATGGTTGAGGTACATCTCGGCGGCACCAATCTTGCTGTGATAGCAAGACAGGCCAAGGTCGTCTTCCGCGAACGGGCCGGTGACCATGAGCGTTGCGCCGGCAACAGCCCTGCCGAACTTCTGGTGAAACGGATCGTCACCGTTCACCCTCAGCAGGCGCGAACCCCGCCCGGCTGGCGTTGACTTGAGCATACTGCTGGCGGACGTAATACGCGGATTGCTTCCGCGCAGGTAGTCCTTGAGTTCGGCCATGTTGAGGCCAAGCGGCAGAACAGCGGCCGCGTCTTCTTCGGACAGCCCAAGAGCCGTTCCGAGGTGTTGGTTGATGTCGGCGTCGATGGCGACCACGGGAAGTCCGAGGCCTCCCAGGTAGCAAACAAACAGCGAGCTGGTCGTTGTTTTGCCGCTGCCGCCCTTGCCGACGAAGGCGATTTTCATGGTTGTTTCCTCCTCGTGTTGGTGTGGCCTATCACATGCCGAGATTTATCTTAGGGCAATATTATTCTTAATGCAATTTTGTTGCATTTGGTGTATACTACTTGCTACATGAACGATGAAATTCTCTTACGAAAAATCTTGACGGCCAACCACCAGAAAGTTACGAAGGCTCGTTTAGCCGTCTTTCACTTGCTGCGCGACAGTGAGCCGCAAGCGGTCGTCAGCCTTATCGCTGGATGCAAGGGAGAAGTAGATCGCGTCAGTGTGTACCGCGTGCTCGATTTATATGAAAAATTAGGCATTGTGAAACGTATCAATATAGGCTGGAAATATAAAGTTGAGCTGAGCGACGTGTTCCTCGACCATCATCACCATGCAAGTTGCCTTGACTGTGGTAAAGTAATGGCCGTCGTGGAAGATGGTGAGCTTGAAGCACTCATTGAGAAACTTGGAACCAAAAGTGGGCTCAGTGACGTTTCGCATGTTTTGGAGCTGCATGGGTATTGCCGAGAATGTGACGAAAAACGCAAGACTCTCCCTGTAAAATCATAGTGCCACTCCAAACAAAGCCTCCTATACCTATTTTCCCTTGGAAAACAGGTCAACTCGCACTTGCTAAAGCAAGATGCAAGTTACGAATGAGGGTTCATACCATCTCTATCTTTTGGCGCTGGGAGGCTATATCGTCTTTCGTTTTGATACCCTCTAACGCGAACATTGACGCCATACTGCCACCAGGCCAGCCGGTTACGCTCCTTTGAACACAGGCCCAAACGTAGTCCTTAAACTCGTCAAATGTCTTGTGGTCACTAGCCTTAAAGAGTTTGTTGACGAAAGAATACTTCTTAAACAGCTTTATGAAATGCGGCTGGTATTGCTGGCCGTAATCATCTTCCACTAAAAGGTAAACCATCCAGGCGGGACTATCGACCAAGAACCACATCAAAATCGACCCGTCGATATAGGTTTGTAGTAAGTCGTCATTGGCGGAATAGCGCTTCACGATCAACTCACTGATTGACCCGACGTCATTTTTCTTCGTGAAGTTGGCAACCCCCTGCGGGAAATGGCGCAGTCGGCCCAGTCCAACCAGCTTGTCGTACTTATTTGGCCGCTTAAATTTCTGTTCTGTCAGTGTCGCCAGGAACGACCACCAACTTTCCTTCGCCACGCAGCCGATAATAATTGCGGCAAGCTCGTATACGATCAGTCCGTGATATTCCTTCGATGCATCGCTTAACCCTCCGTTATCTTCAGGGAGGACATCAAAGTACTTGGAGAGATTTTCTAGTTTCTTGTAAGCGGCGATGAGGACTTCTTCTTTTTTATGTTCCGCCGCCATGCCAACAACATCGTAAAATTCTTGGATAAGCGGCAAGGATTTCTCGTAAGTGTCCGCAACTTTGCCAAAATATTCGCTGCTATCCTCGCCATATTTAAGCCTGCCAGGATACAGCTTGTTAATTTCTTCGTAGAGGGAAGTAAAATACGCTTCCGCTAAACGTCGCGCCGGTTTGCCGTCCTCTAACGCTTGCATCAGTTTGTCTTTGGTGGATTCAGCCTGGGCTACATCTAGCTTTGCTTTTATATCTTGCAGATGCTCCGCGAGGATTCCCTCAAGTGTTTTCGTCAGCTTCACACCCTTTTTGTCGTCATTGAGTGAAAAATCGACAACCCGATTCTGGGCAATGTCAAACGGTAGGAGCCCCTTGTCGCCAAGGTCGGCGTTGAGGAGTACGACCGTCGCTTCGTCGCTCAACTTGCCGGCAGCATAGCCAAGCTCGTACATGACGTTCTGATTGACCATTGCCCGCCCGGATTCACCTTTATCCACTAAGGTCATGTCCGCTACGAAAACGTCTGCCATATCAATCTTCTTTCGGATAGTCGTAGGAATGTTGATCGAGCCGACCTTACCCTGCGTATCTTTGTCAAAACGCGGCGCAAGCTCTATATCCGGGTTCTCGGCAAGGTTGTCGATTGCGGCCCGCAGTGCTGCCTCGATAAAGTACCTAGTTTTGCTGTGATCAGATTGCCACGAATAAAATATGACTGGTTTGTTATCTTTCATTTTACTTCCTCCGTTCGTGGTAAGTCGTCAAAGTTGGGGTCGAGCATTTCGTTAATTTCTTCTAAGCGGGTTGCGTCGATACCAGCCGCCTTGAAGAGGCGCTGCGCGAAGTATGCGGTGATATTCCCAGCTAGTGCCGTTCGCCATTCGCACCCCTCGTTCCTGCCGCCTAAACCGATAACTCCAAGTTCACCAACGAGCCGAGCGTATTGCGTCGTAGCGGTGTGGTTAGCATGGGCGCTCGATAATGATTCGCTCCGATATATGTAGTTATAGCAGTGCATCGGCATAGTAGCATTTTCCGGGTCGTCGCTTTCAAGCCGCTTGCCAAGTGCATGTGCGAGCGCCTCCGTGTTCTTGTATGGTGCAGCTTCCGGGGTCTCGTCGGGAAAGGTAATGTCCGCGCCGGTCGAGTTTATCACTTTTTGGGCAAGGTGCCGCGCATCACCCCATAGCTTTTCCGCTTCCTCAATTTCACCAAGTAAGAGCGAATGGCCGACGATCCATGTTTCGTATAAGGTTCGTAGGTTTCCACCGGCAGTATCGCCTATGCCACCGCTTACAGCGTCGTCAATGGCCCGTAAGTAGCGATTACAGCGATAAAGTGCGGCTGCACCAATAAAAACGCTCCCTGATGAATTTTCGCTGTTCATCTTGGGTAAAGTTTCATCGAGGTAGGCTATCAGGTCTTTAATCGCCTGATGCTGGCGTGGCCAATTCTGCATATTCATGTCTTTATTTTACTTCTTTTCTGCGAAAGTATGACCTCCCACTGCCTCTTTATTATAAGGGGTGAATCGCCCACATCAAGGTCGTACGTCCAGTGGGGCGCTCCACCTTGATGTGTTCGCCTAACCCCTTGCCCCGGCTGTGAGCGGGAGGTCGAACCGTTCAGAAGATAAGTTTTTTGCCTAAGGAGGTAGATATGGACATAGATCAAGAACGAGCTAGAAAGATTGCAAGGAAAAATGACTTGTTTCGGCAGACAGGAACCCACGATATCAACGTCACGAGTGGAGTATATGATCTGCCGGATTTGTACGGTTTGGTGCAATCCGTTCGTCAATTCGATAGCTTTACCGAAGACAATGACCCATACAGCGAGCATGACTTTGGTTCGCTGGATTGGCACGGCGAGACGGTGTACTGGAAGATAGATTACTACGACCAGGCATTAAGGAATGGAAAAGACCCGCGAGATGTTGATTGCAGGCGGGTCTTGACCGTTTTGTTGGCGAGCGAATATTAGTTCACTCGTTCTTTTTAGTATACCCCGGAAAGTCGATGGTGGCTTTCCGGGTTTTTTAGTTAGTTAAGGAGATTTCTATGATTGCGTACGGAGAATATAACGGGTGGACGAACCGAGAGACATGGATGGTGAATTTGTGGCTTACGAATGAGCAGTATTCGCATGAGGTGTTGCAACGCATCATCAAGACGTTTGAAACGGTGCATGAGCAAGCACAGGAGCTTGAGAACATCGTCAGGGATGACGTAGCCTATCGTGGCGGCGAAAGCTCGATGTGGAGTGACTTGCTTGGCGTTGGGCTTGGTCGGGTGAACTGGTACGAGATTGTTGAGAGTAATCGGGCGTAGCCTGAATGTCCTGGGTATGACAAGAAACTGCCCTATAAAACTTCGTTGATTCCGACGGCCGTTAAAAACTGTAGTTCATCGGGGTCGATGTCCTCCCCTATCTTTTCGAGCTGCTTGTCCAACCTTTTCTTTAATGTGCCGCTATCACAAGTAAGTATGATCGTCGGCAATTCCGTTCCAGTATCTTCCCACTCTCCACTATCGGCATAGGTGACGTAGCGCCGAGCCTTCTGAACGGAAACGAAGAACGGCCGCGAGCTTTGTAGTACTTCAAGAAAGTATTGGCTTTGTTTATGTCCTTTCCTTATACGGATGTAGGCATCGGGCAACGACGCCGGGAAATAATCATATTGACCTAGCTGGCTTTTTGTAAAAAAGCGCAGATCGTGACCATACTTAGCTCTTAATTCGCAGTAGGCTTTGAAGATTGCAAGGCTATGGTTTATAAACTGGTCTGACGCGGCTTTGTCTTTGTAGATATTATGCAGCACTGCGTCGTCGCATTTATCGTCATGCTCTCGCAACCTTTTTATGCCTTTTGCTAGTAAATAGTATGTTGCATGTTTACGAAGCAAACGATATTCAGACTCATAGTTACGACCTATATATTCCTGATCTAGTAATACTTTCAATCGTTCATTCATTTTGTTTTTAGTTTTTACATTTAAGGCTTGAGCAATTAATTCAGTAGTCCCGAAACGAAAGCGATAAAGTAGCTGTAGGATGTCGAGCTGTTTAGAGTTAAGAGAATTATAGCGAGTAGTAGCCATGTCTCTAGTATAGAATATATATAAGTAAGGAGACAGAATAAAGATAACTAACGGATGAAAATATATAAATAAAACGGTATTCCGTAATACCTATTTAGCAAGAACTTGCAGCAACCGTTCTAGCCATTTAGCGGCATCCATTTCTCCTAGCAGTTTAGCGTTTGCAGCTATCCAGTCACTGCGTTCAACTAAAGGATCATGAGCGCCTTGAAGTTCCGGAGAAAGCGATATCGTAAGTGTAGGGTTAATGATGTCGTGACCATCGTACTCGTCGTTCGATTGTGAAATTACATCTAGAAATTCGTTAAGCCAAGCGGTCGCACCAATATCCAATATGAGATTAGCATTAAGTAGTATCCAGTCCTCATGACTAGCCTTCGGCGCGGGTGCGCTAAAAAGGTCATCCCTAATATTTACCGCATAGAATGGGTTCAGGATAATTTTTGGGTCAGATGACGATACTTGATTCACACCCTAAGTATACCCCACCAACCTCTGTAGTTTGTATAAATTACATCTAAAAGCTATTGCAACTATCCCTACGGGGATAGTATAATTATCCTTATAAGGATAGTTGATATGAATCTAGAAACAACACAACAAGCAGCCGATGAGATAGAGATATTAAGGATGATTATTCAGGACGAGCAAAATAGTCCCGTATCTTACGACGAAGCCTTAGAAGTCGGCGAATCGCTAATATCATATTTTAAAACTCTCGCTAGCGAAGAGATGGACAAAACAGAGGAGGATGAATGGAACGACAGCGGGCAGTAATACTGGCCAGGGTTTCAAGCAAGTCACAGGAGGACGAGGGATATTCTCTTGATTCCCAATTAAAACTACTCCAAGGTTACTGCGAAAAGCAGAACTTTGAGGTTATAGAAGTATTTAAAATTGCGGAGACAGCCTCTAAAGAACAAGGCCGTAAGGTATTTCATGAGATGCTCGCTTTTATCAGCAAGCATAAGATTAGACACCTTGCAGTCGAAAAGACAGATCGCTTTACACGAAATTTTCGTGATGCGGTTGCTATTGATGACTGGCTCGAAAAGGACGAGAAAAGGTGTCTACATGCAGTTAAAGAAAACCTACTATTGCACAAGAACGCCAAGTCTGACGTCAAGTTTATGTGGAATATCCACCTATCTGTTGCTAAAAAATATGCTGATAACTTGCGTGAAGAAGCTATGAAGGGCTGGGCCGAGAAGCTCGCCCAAGGATGGCTGCCGTCTGTACCGCCTCCGGGTTATATGACAGTTACGGAGGGTGGCAAACGCATCCATGTACCCAATCCAGATACCAAAGTACTGATACAGAGAGCCTTTAAGAAGTATCTTGAGCCCGGCCAATCAATTCTATCTATCACTAAAGAAATGGCGCTTATGGGTGTCCGTACACGTCAAGGCCGCCCTTACAATAAAAGTAAGGTTGAGAAAATGCTCTCTAACCCTTTCTACGTGGGGGTAAATCGTTTTAACGGGCAGGACTACCCCGGCGCACAGCAGCCTATTATCAGTAAAAAGCTATTCGAGGCTGTTCAGCTAAAAAAGCACGGCAAGCGCCCGCGAGAGCTAAAGAAGCACAACCCTATATTTAAGGGTCTTATTCGATGCGAACACTGCGACAAGCTTGTTACATGGCAACTTCAAAAAGGCCGCTACTACGGCGTCTGTAAGCGTACAGCTGATGCTTGTAAAACGGCGAAAATGCTTCGTGAAGATCACTTGGAAGAAATGGTCACCGACTTACTTGATAGGCTAGTCTGTCCTTCACACGAGATTATCCAGTGGGTTGCAGATGCGCTTCAGAATGAGCAGAAAGGAGCTGCCGAAGAAAAAGAAAAGCTTATCGCTTCAATACAGTCACAACTAGAACGCGTAAACCGCATGGATGATAGCTTGTACGATGATAAGCTTGCCGGTGACATTTCGCAGTCAAAATACACCGAAAAGCATGCGCAATTCGCCGAAGAACGAAAGGTACTGAACGAGCAGCTAGAGAAGCTCGACCAGTCTGACGCCTTGAGGATGGAGCATACGCTTATATTATTGGAGCTATCTCAAAAAGCTGCGGAATTATATCGCAAGAAACCAGTCGATCAGAAGCGCACCATTATATCCAAACTGTTCAAAGAGCTAACAATCAAAGAAGGAGTAATAAATGTACAGTATACCAAATTTACAGAGGTAGTTGCAGAAAAAGTTTTACTAACGCAAAAAATCATGGAGGCACGAAAATGAAAGTCCAAACCTCAAAAAATGATGAAAATAACAGAGGTCAGCAAAGTAAAAAAGACCTCAAAAATGAGATCCTTTTTACATGGCTGGGATGGAGGGATTCGAACCCCCGAATGCTGGGACCAGAACCCAGTGCCTTACCACTTGGCGACATCCCATTAGGACTAGTGGAAATTGTACCACTTGTCCCCGTAAAACTCAAGCCTTTGAGTTATTTAGACTGGAGTCCTTTCAGGCCTGCAACGATTTGTTTCGCGTCTTGGTAGGCAGCTACGTTATCGGTGTGTGCGGTTTTTAGCTGTGCGCTAGTGCCATTCAGAACAGCGTGATCGTTGTTGTAGTCAGTTGGCTGCAAGCCAATTACTTTAGCCTGGATAGTGCTTGATATACTCGCTGATGCATTGACCTTTTGCGTCATATCGCTTAATACGGTTTCGAGAGCATCAACGTTTTTGCCCTTTGATTTTGCAGCGTTTAGACGAGTTTGAAACTTTTGGATTAACGCTTGTAGCTTCTGCTCAGCTACCTGTTGGTCATCTGCAACTTTTATTAAGCCGACTTTTGGCGCAACAAGCGCATATACGCGATATTCAGTGTAAATGCTTTGCACGTCTGCACGTGCCGCGGCCACCGTTGTTTCTGCATCCAGTTTGGCTTTTAGCGTATTAAGGCCAGATATCGTTGCGTTGACTTCGGCTGTAAGCGTTGCTTTATCGGCGCCTGTCAGCTTGGTTGCTGCATTAATTTTACTTGTAAGCTTTGATAGTGACGCAAGTCGGCGTGCAATCTCTTGATCGCCTTTAGTGATGATGTTTTGGAGCTTTGCTTTTTCGGTTGCACTATTGGTGCTTGTAGAGTTCGTCGTTACATTTACATTCGTGTTCGTATCTACTTTAACTTCTGGCGTTGTCACTTTTGCCGAGCCATCGAGTGAAAGCGCGCTCGCCGTGGTCGGGATGAGCGTGAACCCACCTAGGACTGCGGTCGCAGAGATGAGTGCAACCTTAGTAATAATAGGCGTGGATAGTAAAGTTTTCATATGATATTTCCTTTCGTACTAGTATGATTGATGGGTCTATTCAGTTGGAATACTGATTTGTTGTTGGCTATCGTTGATTGAGCTGTTAGCTGTGTTTTGGTCACTTGAGGACTCTGTAAGTGAAGCCTGTATGCTGCCTAGGTCACCATCAAGCGCTGTGTCGGTTGTATTTGTCGGGTCAATCGGTGCATTTACCGCAGTTTGGGATTGCATATTTGCGCTAGTCTTAATGCTCCCCGTTGGCGTAGTGTTTGCCGTTGAGCCATTAAAATGTGGCGCAAATACGAAGACCGCTACGACCATGACTGCCACGGCACCCGCGGTAGGCGTAAGCACTTTCCAATTTAGCCATCGCTTTTTTGGCACGCCAACAGCCTCAACTTTTTGCATTGTTGTCTCAACAAATTCCTGCTTGGGTTCATATATCTGTGCTGATTCTTTGATTTGCTGGTCAATTTTGTCCATATACTAGCTCCTCTCTTAATTGTTCTTTTGCTCTATGCAGCCACGTGCGGATTGTTCCAACTGGCCGCTCCATTATGTTCGCGATCTCCTCGTAGCTCAATTCATCCCAGTAGTACATCATGATTGCGCGTCGTTGATCTGCTGGTAGCTGATCTACTGCCTTCCTTATATGCGCCTTGCCGATTACACTATCGACAAGCTCTTCGGCTGATGGGCGGCTGTCTGGAATAAGCTCTTCGTAGTTGGTAATGTTAGAGGTGCGACGAGATCTTGCCAACATGCGTTTTGCGAGGTTGTCTGCAATTTTATATAGCCATGTTGAAAACGCGAACTTGCCGTCATACTGATGTAGTTTCTTGTATGCGTGAATGAACGCTTCTTGAGCAATATCTTCCGCATCATCACCATCTCGCACAAAGTTAAAAATATGCTGGATGAGCCCGCGGTGGTATCGCTCAACGAAATAACTATACTGCTCTGAAGCACCTTCGCAGATGCTCTCGATAAGTACTTTCTCTTGATCTATCGTCATTGCTTATCTACCATTACATCCATTATATACAGCGACATCCCAAAAAGTTTCAACAGAATATTCACAGAATATGTTAATCACCCTATCTTCAGTAAGGTTGCTAGTTCAGCCCCAACAGTGTGCAGCCGGCCGATAGCATTAAACGTGTAAAAATAATAAAAAGCTCCCCCGAGCTTCGCTCAGGGGAGCCAGATGGTAAGAATTAGCTAGTAACCCCTACGCCCAACTTGTATCTTGTGTTCGAATTGTCATAGTGTTAATTTTAACGCATGTAATTTTCACTGTCAATAAAAAGCCTTTCGATAAAGTGTTCAGTGTCACTGGCGATAATGATGCTAGTCCTTTTCGTTGGGCATTGTTTGTATTTTCGGTACGATGTGCTCACCTTTTACGCGGCGGCAACTCGCGTATACACAGTACAGCCGCCCACAGCCATAATAATGCAAATAGAATACTCCAAATGCCTACAGAGGTCGCAATCGTTGCACCAAAAAGACCTGTGTTGATTGCGTCCCTTGCTGCAATGTTTTGCCATGCGCCTAGAAATACCCATGCCGTTGGAGTTAGCAGCACAGCCGCCCGAGAGAGCTTGTACGATACAGGATTAAGCTTCATGGAAATAAGATATGGTAATGCGGTGGCAGAGAGCAGCGGCAACATCCATGTAAGCGCCACTGCAGTTACGTCGCCACCAGGAAGATTAAACTGGCGCGTGACATCAACGAATTTCTCGAAGGTAAACAGTTGGAATAATAACGTGCCGAGATATACCAAGCCGAGCACAATCGCTCGTGCATATGCCGGGGATTTAAAGAACTCAGGTGGAAATAGCCGATACATAAACTTCTTCACTCTCATAGTATACCTTTTCCACACGTTATTTCATATTCTCCAAAAAAGTGCTTGCGCTTATGTCCAAACATGTGTAATCTAAGGATAGCGAAATTACAAAAACAAAAATTCCACCTTTTAAAAAATGTAATCATCGCTCTACGATATATCCACCACAACTATATCTTGCAGGCGCCTCTTTTGAGGCGCTTTGCGCTTATGCCCACAAAGACACCGAGACTACCTGGTGTCAGATTATATTAACAAGTTTTACTACTCGGCCTTTTTATTGTTCTCGGCGCGCCATTTGGCAACATCGCCATGATGCCCACTTAACAGCACGCTCGGTACTTTCATTCCCTGCCATTCTTCAGGCCGTGTATACTGTGGAAACTCAAGGGTTTCACCATCGCTAAAGCTTTCGATAACTGCGCTCTGCTCGCCGCCAAGTACTCCTGGAATAAGCCGCACGATACTATCGATAATAGTCATTGCCGGTAATTCACCACCCGTGAGGACGTAGTCGCCAATGCTGATTTCTTGGTCGACGAGCTCCATGATACGTTCATCGTACCCTTCATAGCGGCCGCAAATAAAGATGTAGCCGTGATCTGCTTCACTATAGGCCTGAGCAATTGCTTGCTTCCAGCGGATACCGCGTGGCGTCATAATAAGCACTTTTGCGCCCGGATCAATTGCCTTAGCGTGCATTACGGCATTCCAGAGTGGCTCGATCATCAAGAGCATGCCATCGCCGCCACCGTATGGCGTATCGTCGACTGTTTTACGCTTGCCAAGGCCGAAATCTCGGAGGTTAATTGTGCTTAATTCAACCAGCCCGTCTTTCTGGGCTTTCCACATCATTGAATTGCCAAATACCCCAGTAAACATTTCTGGAAATAGAGTGATAACCTGGAGCTTTTTCATCTTTGATAGTATAACAACTCTTGACGTAACTGTCTATATATTCTTTGTAATGGTTTGCTAAGTTCGTGTAATTGTGTTGCTCTAGGAATATACTACATCATAGAATAAAGCTAATGTCCTTGATTTCACGTTACACAGAACTATGTTAAAGTATAAGTAATATGGAATTTGACTCAAATACGTCCGGTAACCAGTCACCGGATATCTCAGACGAAGCCCGACAAGAAGCAAGCACACGCCAGAAAAATGTAGCACCGATCCATGATGATATTGTTGCCGAGGATCTACCAGACGAAGTGATTGCTAATCAGCATATCGTACAAGGACCAATTGCAAACGCTGCCAACGATAGTGAAGCAACCGTTGGTGATCCAAGAGGAATAACAACCCCAGAACGCCATCATCACTTTATTCTTATACTCTGCGGTATTACTGCAGCGATTGTTACGGCGCTTACCGTGTTCATTTACATTCATTAAACGGTCCGTGTCTTGTAGATACCATAGCAGCGCCCATTCCGGGCGTTTTTTGTTATTTATTTCTTTACAAGACATCCAGGGGGTAAAATCACTAAAAAGCCTAGGCATTATACCTAGGCTTTTTAGCACAAATAAGTCTCTCTAAACCTTTTGTAGGTCAGCTCGCATGAGCTCTTTTTGTACTCGCAGTTCTCGCATTCGTGAACTACTTATGATTATATATCGAGATCATCGAGTTCCGCAAGCTCCGCACGGGACTTTTTTGCGAACTCGCTACCCTTAGACGACTCGTTTTCCACAGTGTCATCTGTAGAATTATCCACATCATCCACAGTCACATCGTCCGTTACGTCATCATCTGATGATAAAGTGGTCGATTCATCAGGGTCATCGTTGTTTACGATCTTAAGATTGTAGCGTGCAGAATTCTTCGTACCGAGTGCACGAAGCAATGTACGCAGGCTTTGTGCGGTTACACCGCGGCGGCCAATAACGCGGCCGAGATCTTCTGGGTTAACGGTAAGCGTCAGAAGAACGCCTTTTTCATCGACAATGCGGTCTACAATTACATCATCCCCGTTTTCAACGAGAGATTTTACAATATATTCCACAAATTGCTGGTCAATAGTTGACATGCCCACTGGTCTCCTTCTCGGTCTCACTGTTTTACTGTCGTAGGTTTATTGTAGCACGGTGCTAACGCATAGAAATACCCTTCGCCGTTACAGCGAAGGGTATTTCTATATCATTTAAGAAGTTTTTTACTCCGCAGATGCTTCAGCTGGAGCTTCTTCTTTAGGCTGGTTCTTGCGAAGCTTTTCAGCGTTACGAACGGTCTTCGTTTTGCTGCCTTCGAATTCCTTAACCCACGTAGGAAGCTTAACGCCTGCAGCTTTCAAAAGCTTGACAACACGTGGAGTTGGCTGAGCACCGTTATCGAGGTACTTCTGAGCCAATTCAACGTTGACGTTAGATTCTTTCGTGTGTGGGTTGTAGCTACCAACATAAGCGACAACACGGCCACTTGACGGGTGACGCTGAGATTCTTGTACGGCAAGGCGGTACACTGGGTATGCCTTACGGCCAAGGCGTTGCAAACGAATTGCGAGCATGTAAACTTAACTTCCTTTACTTCACGTTACAGTTATAATAACACTTCCCGTAGATTATACATGTTTCGTAGGGTAATGTCAATCTGTTAGGCGGACTTTTGCTTCGCGTACTCTTTAAGCGCTGCGCGTGCTGCCTCTTGCTGAGCCGACTGCTTGCTCGGGCCGACACCCTTGCCCATTAATTTGTCTTTTACATATGCACCGAGCGTAAATACCTTGTCATGGTCTGGGCCCTCTTCAGATATTACTTTATACACAGGAGTAGCCCCATCAATTTGCTGGCTCACCTCTTGTAAATGGCTCTTTGGGTCGCGCCACGTACCACCGTTAAGAATTGCAGGTAATGTTGAGATAATATGCTTGTGGATGAACTCGCTCGCCCTATCATAGCCTTGATCAAGATAGATTGAGCCAATTGTGGCTTCAAAAGCATTTGCCAAAATTTGCAGTCGCGCACGAGTGCCGCCTAGCTTTTCACCCTTGCTCATACGAACAAGTGGCTCGTAACCAAGCGCTTGGCCAGCAGCACCAATACTTTCAGTGCGCACAAGTGCCGCACGCCAGCTCGTCAAAATACCCTCTGCCTCGCTGAAGTTCTTAAATAAGTAGTCAGTCACCACAAGCTCAAGCACGGCATCCCCTAAAAACTCGAGACGTTCGTTGTGGTCGCTGACGCTCTTTTTATGTTCGTTTACATAGCTGCGGTGTGTAAGGGCAGTAACAAGAAGCTGAATATCGTTATATTCAAATCCCAGTTTCTCCCTCGCGAACTCGACATACGGCCCAACGGGCATACCTGTCATACTTTAGTCTCCTTTAATTTTGTAACCGCTGCAAAAGCAGCAATCATTTACAGCTTTTCTTCGCGGATGCGAGTTTTAGCCTTCAACATTAATTTAGCAATATCTTCGTATTCAATCAAATCGAGAGCTTTATTAAACGAGAACCACTTGATGCCATTCATCCATGATTCTTTTTGGATTTCGGTGCCATCGGTGCGTACGCGGACGAGATAAATCTGTGTCGTCATTAGCACTAAGCGATCAATACGTCGGTAACGGAAATGGATTTTACCAAGCCAGCCAAGCATATCAACATCATGCAAGCCTGCCTCTTCGCCAATTTCACGGCGCGCTGTTTGAATAGCCGTCTCACCTTCTTCAATATGGCCTTTAGGGATTGTCCAGCGATCTTTAGCATCCTGAATAAGGAGAACTTCTATTTCTCCGTCTTTGCCATGGCGGAAAATAATACCGCCACTGGTTGGTTCGCGAACAATCTCTTGGATGGAAGCTTTTGGTTTTGCCAAATACTTCCTGAGATGTTCGATTTGACTATTTGTTCGATTTCTCTGATCGCGTCTCGGCATTGGCTGTTGACCCCTCGACAAGTGTACGATACGCCGTACCAAGTACGCCGTTCACAAACTTGCTTGAGTTATCAGAACCAAAGGCTTTGGCAAGTTCTACGGCTTCGTTGATGGCCACTTTCGGCGGCACAGTGTCAGCTCGGTAGAGTAATTCATAAAGACCTAACCGTAAGATAGCGCGATCAACTCGCGCGATCTGCTCAATTGGCCATTCAGGCGCGATAGGCTGAATCTTGCCATCCAATTCTGGAGTAGCGTCAATGACACCCTTGACAAGACCGGAAACGAAATCCGTATCTTCGATCGCTGATTCATACCGAGCGAGATTACGGCTAAGTATCTCCGCAAGGTCTACCTGTGGATCCTCTGACTGTGTACGGAATTCATATTCGTACAGTGTCTGCAAAGCGACGATGCGGCCGAGATGACGGTTTGATGCCATTACTTTGGTTCTTTCTTGTTAAAATTTCCCACTCTTTTGTATGCACAAAAAGACTATTTTTTCTTTGTCTCGTTCTTGGCTTTCTTTGTTTCAGTCTTGATGGTCTTTACTGTTTTCATCTTACCAGTCTCGTTCTTGGTAGTCTTCACCTTAACTGGTGATTTACCGTTTACAACACGAGCAAGCTTCAAAACAAGATGGCTGCGACGCAAACCGGTCTTGCGAGGGCTTGACTGCTTCTTTGGCTGTGCCATTGGAAATGTTCTCCTCTTTTAGGTATATAAAACTTGTTTGCCATTATAACGTATTTTTCTATTCTATTCAAGCGGCATCACGCATGTCTCATTGACATATATATGCGTTAACGGTATAATATTGCCACCGGACGCCTGTTCGGTATTGTTCCTCACAGGGAGGAAGTGGCCCATGACTGCTTTTGTCTGGGCTGGGGTCGGCCTCGCCGTACTCTTCGGTACGTGTTTCGTACACAATCACAGCACCATCCAGGTCTCGCGCCCGAAGTTCGTCTTCAGCGCGGTCATGACAATCGGCCTGGTCGCTCTCGGCTACGTCGGCGCCTGGAGCTTCTCTGGACAGCGGCCGACGTTCTCGCTCATCCCCGTCTTTTACTTCGGTACGACGATGGTAGCGACAGCAGTAGCCTACGCCCTGGCCTGCCTCGCCTGCAAGAGGGACATCGCCCCGTTCAAGTAACGGGGCTTTGCCCTATCTATACGACAATACTGACAAGTTTACCAGCGATGTAAATTACTTTTTTAGGCTCATCTGTGAGATGTCTTTTGACGTTTTCGTCAGCAAGAGCCTGGTCACGGATTACACCTTCGGTTTCATTTGGTGAGACTTCGAGCTTCGCGCGGACCTTACCATTCACCTGAACAACAATCGTCATAACATCAGTCACGATCTTAGCATCGTCCCACATTGGCCATTTCGCCGTATCGAGGGCTGAATCATGGCCCAGGGCTTGCCATAGCTCTGCGGCAACATGGGGCGCGAACGGCTGCACGAGCTGCACGAGCGTACTGAGAGCATCTTGCCACTCTTCGATGAAGCCATCAGTCTTAAGCTTGTAGAGCTCGTTAACATACTCCATCAGGGCTGCAATGGCCGTATTGAAGCTGAGGCGATACATGTCGTCTGTGACCTTTTTGATTGTTGCATGTGTAAGACTTTCAAGCTTGCGCGCATCAGACAAGCCTTGTTTGTTGCTGTCGATATATTCCTGTGTGAGCGTCCAAACGCGGTTGATAAAACGATAAACACCTGCGATGCCCTTGCTACTCCAGTTGCTGTTTTCATTGATCGGGCCAAGGAAAAGCTCGAAGGTGCGGAGTGCGTCGGCGCCATAACCAGCGTCAATGACCTCAAGCGGATCGACAACATTACCGAGTGACTTGCTCATCTTGCGACCGTCTTCGGCCTGAATGAGTCCGTGGTAGACGAGTTTTTTGACTGGCTCTTTTGTTGGGACTAGTTTCATGTCAAAGAATACATGATTCCAGAAACGGACATACAGTAAGTGCGCTACGGCATGATCGCCACCAACGTACATATCAATTGGTGACCAGTAATCAGCCTTTGCCGGCGCCCAGGCTTGTTCGGCATTGCGCGGGTCAGTGTAACGTAATAAGTACCAGCTGCTACAGGCATAGCCATCCATGGTGTCAGTTTCGCGCTTCGCCTGGCGGCCACAATCTGGGCATGTTGTGCTTACCCAATCTTCTTGTCGCGCTAGTACAGATTTGCCCTCACTATTGTCATCTCCTCGAGGCTCAAAATCAGCCACTTCAGGTAGCAGTACGGGCAGATCTTTCTCAGGTACTGCTACAGCACCATGCTCTGGACAGTGAATAATTGGAATCGGTGCACCCCAATAGCGTTGGCGACTAATTAGCCAGTCGCGCATTTTGTAAGTTACTTTGCTATGGCCGTGACCTTCTTGTTCGAGCCAAGCGACGATTGCTTCACGCGCATCACTACTTGCCTGACCTGTAAACGAGCCGCTATTAATCAGTGTGCCTTCACCGTGGTAACACTCTTCGGAGCTATTATCAGGGCGTTCGACAACTTCGATAACTGGCAATTTAAATGCTTCAGCAAAAGCAAAGTCGCGCTCATCGTGCGCTGGCACACCCATTACAGCGCCAGTGCCATAGCCGCCAAGCACGTAATCGGCAACCCAAATCTGGACTTTTTCGCCACTTGCTGGGTTAATTGCATGGCTGCCGGTGAATACACCCGTTTTGTCTTTATTCTCGCTTGAGCGCTCGATTTCAGATTTCTTGATTGCTTCGTCGATGTAGGCGTTTACCATTTCGCGTGTTTCATCGCTCACGAGCTCGCGCGCAAGTGGATGCTCGGGCGCAAGAACAATAAATGTTGCGCCAAAAATCGTATCTGGGCGTGTGGAGAATACAGTAATTACGTCGTCGCGGCCATCAATGGCGTAGTTGATTTCGGCACCTTCGCTGCGACCAATCCAATTCTCTTGGGCGGTCTTGATCTTTTGCGGCCAATCAAGCGCGGGGATTTCCTCAAGCAATGCATCTGCGTAGTCGGTGATCTTGAAAAACCATTGTTTCATTGGTTTTTTGATGACAAGTGAATCACATCGCCAACAGTGGCCACCATTCACTACCTGCTCGTTTGCGAGGACGGTTTTATCCTTAGGGCACCACCATTGGTTGGCTTCTTTTTGGTACGCTAAGCCACGCTCAAATAACTGAGTAAAAATCCACTGTGTCCACTTGTAGTATTCTGGGTTGGCTGTATTGATTTCACGCGACCAATCGATACTTGCACCGACACGTGTAAGCTGGTTTTTGAAGTTAGCGATATTTTCCTTGGTAGTTTCAGCCGGTTGACGACCCGTCTTGATGGCGTAGTTTTCGGCAGGTAGGCCGAAGCTATCCCACCCCATTGGATAGGTAACATTGAAGCCAAGGCTACGACGAAACCTGGCCTCGGCATCGACAATCGAGTGCTCGAAGAAATGCCCGGCGTGCATGCCTGCGCCACTTGGATATGGAAACATGCTTGTTATATAATATTTTGGCTTATCGCTCGCATCAGGAGCTTGGTACCGATGCTCGTCGGCCCAGACTTTTTGCCACTTTGGCTCAATTTCGGTAGGATTGTAACGCTTCATTACCTCCTAGTATACCATCAGAGGTATTATTTGGGGTCAGCGTAGCGTGAAAAATGCTCCTCTTTGACTTTCATCCAGCTCGCAGATTGACGTACGAGCTCGACATCTTCGGTCATATCACACAATATTTTCACACATTCTTCGAGAAAGATAGTGTTTTGAGATCCCTTTACAAGGATAGCCGCACCTTCAATGGTGACTGACCGAACAAACTCACCGGCACGGATTGCATCTGGTGCTATATGCACCTGACAACCACGTCCGCGTGCAATCGGTGCGAGGTATTTTGTGCAATCCGGTCCTACAAGTACAACCCAAGCAAGCAGATTAGGGTCACACATCGCACCGAGTTTTTCATGCTCTTGTTGACTTGAGCTGCCGAGCTCACGCATATCGCCAAGCACCAAAATACGCTGGGGAACATCGTCGAACGAATAGAGCGCCTGGATTGCTGCCGCAGCTGCGGCCGGGCTCGAATTGTAGGTATCGTCAATGATTTTTGTGTTATCGATACCGCGGAGCAAGTTCATACGACCCGGGACTGGCTTGATACGTGCAAGTCCGTCTGCAACATCATTCGGTGATAGACCGAATAGCAATGACGCGGCAACTGCACCCATTACTGGGCGCAGGCTATGCTCGCCGACAACCTTAATCGTCGCAGGGAATGGAGCTGCGCCGGCTGCAATAATATTGCCCACATACCCTTGCTCCATGGTAAATGCTTGTTGTTCAAATCGGTATTCTGCCGCACCAGTAGTGCCGTAAGTACTAAAGTTTGGATTAGTTTCGTAAGCAGCGAATCGACCTTCGACATCATCACGGTTAATAAGCACTGCGCGTGAGAACTGCGCTATCGACATTTCTTCTTCGGCAACTGCTTCGATGGAGTTAAAGAACTCCATGTGCTCAGGCGTTACAGCTGTCACGAGGGAGATATCGGGCACAAGATATGCGCCAAATGCGGCAATATCACCCGGATGATCCGTGCCAAGCTCTTGAATAATTACATCGACATCAGCCGGCAGTTTAATGCGTCTATGTGCAGCACGGAATACCGTAAACCACTGCCGAATACTGTGAAGTTTTGGTGGGAGCTCAAGACCGAGGATCGCCATTGGAACCGAGACCTCTGAATTATGATTGCCCTCTTGCATACGCACGCGATAGCGCTGCACGAGTAAATCGGCGAGCGCGCGCTTTGTACTTGTCTTGCCCACGCTACCGACAACTGCAATTAATTTCACCTCTGGGTGCGCGACAAAATATTGACGCGTGTATTTCTGGAGTTTCTTAAGGACAAACCGCTTAAACATATCTCTATATTACCAGATGCCACATGCGAAAACTAATCTATCCAATCAAGTCACGGCAAGCGCTTACGCCCAACACGATACCCCTAAACGATTCAATTTTTGCTTCCAGTTCAGCAATTAGAGGGCAGTTTGGCACTCGTTCCTTGCCGATTTCAAGCACTGCTCGGAACCACTCAATTTGCCCCTTGGGCGATGTGGAGAAATGACTCCATATTTCATCGCCGAGCAACGCGTAGTTCTCAATCAGATCTGTTAAATTATGGAGCTTATCTGCGAGCGCAACAATTACCGAAGCGTCAGGAGCCTCAAACATTAGCCTATGCAGATAAGCCAGCTTCTGTTCGGTCTTGCCCGCAATAGCGTCGTCTTTTGTAACACCCCATACGATTAGTGCGGTCCGGTCGCCAAAGTCTCTCTGCAGATCTTTAAATGTTACTTTTGTGTCTTCGACCGTATCATGCAATATTGCTGCCTGGAGTGTCGGAATATCATCTGTAACCCCTCTAACGAGCTCGAGCACCTCAAATGGGTGCTCGATAAAGTGATTGCCGCTTAATTTGCGTATTTGTTTTTCGTGGGCCGCAGCAGCATAATTCACTGCACGGCAGACCTCATTGGGGTAGCGCTCTGTAATTAGTAGCCCTCTCAGATGATCGTGTTGTACCACATCTTCCTTTCTTTGCGCCCGGCTTGTAAACAAAAACGGCAGACAAATCACAATGATAGCCGTTGCCGTGAGCGCTTATTGTCAAGCCCGCCTACTTATGTTTAGTATAGCACGCCGCAAGCAGGCTCCGAGGCTAACATTGCTAGTGTCTTCTCTTTTTACTATTGGAGTATACTAAGGGTATCAAAACAATTCACTGGAAGGATGGGCCATGAAACGTACTACTCTCGACAAAATTATATCTTCAACAGGACTCGTGATTGCGGTTGTGTTATTTATGGCAGCCGGCGGGTTACTGTTTGCCTATAATTTTGTTCACACACAAGTGCATGATCAGCTTGCAGCAGAGAAAATTATGTTCCCAGCGGGTGACAGTGTGTCTCTTAATGCCCTCAGCGGCGGCGACAAAGATGCGGTAGGCAAATACGCCGGCCAACAAGTGCTAACTGGGGCGCAGGCAAAAGTATTTGCCGATAACTACATTGCGGCGCACCTGAGAAAGATCGGTGGTGGCAAAACGTATTCAGAACTCAGTGCCATGTCACAGGCAAATCCATCAGATATGAAACTCGCAAGCCAGGTACAGACTGTATTTCGAGGCGAAACTTTGCGAGGCCTTCTATTGAATGCTTACGCATTTGACACCATGGCGGTCGTCGCACAGGTCGCCTCACTTGTTGCATTTGTTGCTGGTGCCATTTTAGTGGTTCTTGCACTCCTTGGCTTCCGCCACGCTGCTACGGTAAAGGGAAGATAAAAACGTTTACTCTGCTTCGGATCTTTTAATTCTTGTAATAGTTTCTTTGCCTGTCATATGTTCATCATGGCAAACAAACCGCGTTTTCAGTCCAGTAGATACGCGCTAACAAAGTCTATTTTTTCTTCGCAGCCTTACGCTGCATTCGTTTCTTCTTTTTCTCTAACCTTTGATCACTTTGATCTTCTGCCCCAAGAAGGTCATCATCGGTAATACCTAATTTTCTCATGATTGCATCTTGTTTAATATTCATCGCAAGGTTGTCACGATTTTGCGTATTCTGAATGATGAATACTATTAAGAATGTAACAATGGTCGTACCTGTATTTATAATGAGCTGCCAGGTGTCGGAAAACCCTAAAAGCGGGCCGCTCACTCCCCAGAGAATCAGTATTCCCAGCGCTGTCGTAAATACCCAGGGGCGGCCAATCCATATTGAAACGATGCTCGTGAACCGTGTAAAGATATCTCCTTTGCGTTTGCTCATTTCATATTCTCCTTATCCTTTACTTATTTTAGCATTTTCAGGTGATCGCTCTTGTAGCAAGCCTAGAACTCATTAGTGTGGCAAAATACTGCCAATGGAGCGTACGTTTATTCAATTTTTAGCCTCCTTGCTACATACCGACCAACCTCTGTTTATTGGACTATTTATCATAATCATTATCTTTTATCTGTGAAATATACCACAGAATAATGCGATTAAACGCTGCATACTAAACAAGCAATGCATTGTGGCATCAACGTAGCGCGGAAGGAGAAAAATATGAACATGGGTGATTTAGGCATAGGGCTCAGCCTTGGTATTGCGGTAAGCATTCAAGCCATTTTGTCGTGGTTCCATAGCTAATTCTTAGTCCCTCATTTTGTAGCATTAGAAACGGGCGTCTCTGGAGGCGCTCGTTTTTGTAGGGAGAGTAGCTATAATATTAATATGAATAGTTAGGAGTTTCTATGTGCCGCAGTATTAAAATACTTTTCAATTTTGATCCACCCGCAACCGAAGAAGAAATCAGAGCCGCGTCATTGCAGTTTGTGCGTAAACTTTCTGGATTTCATGAACCGTCAAAGGCCAACGAGGCTGCATTTAATCAGGCGATCGACGCTGTTGCTGTTGCCGCGCAGGAATTGCTTACTTCACTCACCACTCAGGCTGAGCCGCATAACAGAGAGGTTGAAGCAGCGAAGGCTCGTGCGCGGGCAGTAAAGCGTTTCGGAACAGCCTTATGAGTATTACTATACTTATTCACTCATCAAAAACGATGCGTTCTATTGCGCCGAAAACGCCAGCGACTGAGCCGCTTCTTGTAGATAAGGGTAAGTCACTCGCTCGTTATGTGCAAACTTTACGCCCCGCGGAGATTCAGGCGGCAATGGGTGTTTCTGAAGCACTCTCACATAAAGTACACGACGTATGGGCTGCATGGAATATTGAACCGAGTCAACAATCATTGGCTATTGATAGCTTTGTCGGTGATATATACAGTGGCCTGCGCGCCGATACACTGTCTCGGCAACAACGTGATTACGCACAGGAAACGCTCCGTATATTATCAGGCCTTTATGGCATACTTCGTCCTTACGATGGCGTTCGGCCATATCGGCTCGAGATGGGGTATAAATTACCTGATAGCCGCTATAAAAATCTCTACGTCTATTGGGGCAGAAGCATTGCCGGGACATTGCCTCGTGAAGGATTGGTCGTTAATCTATCAGCGGTAGAATACACCAAGACAGTGCTACCATACATTGACACTCGGCGCGTACTTGCACCTCGATTTTTGACTAAGAATTCCGCGACTGGTGAGCTCAGACAGGTAATCGTTCATACAAAAATTGCGCGTGGAGCATTCGCACGATGGCTCATACAGAACCGGGTTACATCAGCAGATCAATTTGTGCGATTTAAAGAGCTTAATTATCGCTATGAGACTTCGCTCAGCACTCCATCAGAACCAGTGTTCGTCTGTGAGGATTTCGGCGGGATTGGACTCAGTATGCGTCTGCAAAAGACCTAATGCCAACGCGGCAAAAATGCTTACTCAATGTCGCCTGGCTAGAAGTTAGCTAACTCTGCATCAAGCCGACTCGTATCAGCACTGCTAGTCCCGCCTGGGTCAGTTTGGTCAAGAGTCACCTGTGCCGTATCAAGATCCGTCACACTATTGATTGTTGGCGCGGACTTTACATCACTCAGCGCAGCTGGCTGACTACTGATTTGGCTGTTACTATTGGAGGCCGTCTTTTTTACCTGATTATTGTAATATATACAGCCAAGTAAACCGACAATGGCAACGACCGCAACGACAAGTATAACTTCAATAGGAGTAAATCCTGATTGTTTATTGCGCGTTTTCATTCGTCGCCTCCTTACCACCGGTAGATGCGGCCGTCCGTTGAACCGATTTCACGCCGACAATAAGATTCTTAACCGAAGTCTTGTAAGCTTTCATTGCTGCTATTTCCGCCTTTAGTCTCTCTTTAAATGTTGCAGCGACACCCTTAGGATCATTGCCATCACACTTAAACTCAACACTTGTTGACTTCACTGTATCAACCGCTGATTGAGCTGCTGTCTTTTTCGCCGCGACGTCAGCTACGAGTGCATCGTAATTAGTGAGTGCTTTACCCTTGTCGGTGTAGAACTTTTCGGTTCGTTCGGCAATCGTGCTAAATAGGTCGATTTGCTTTTGGCCCCTGTCACCGAGGCGGACCATAATATTCGTGACCGCTTTCTCGCGATTCAGACAGGCTTTTAGTTTAGCGTCTCCCAACCGTGTCTGGGTGGTTGCGTATGCTCTTCAGTGCCTGTTCGAGTTCCACCCTGCTGCTCCTCGGTGTTTGTCTTAACTTCGGTTGATTGCTCTTTAGTGTTCGTCTGAATTTCAGCCTGTCGCTCAT
>Ga0207674_10000875_pt1 | contig 39434 bp, 36 predicted proteins | sample KBSCornC72_FD_184303 | JGI IMG/M metagenome (GOLD analysis project Ga0207674, IMG submission 184303) | Corn rhizosphere microbial communities from Kellogg Biological Station, Michigan, USA - KBS Corn C7-2 (SPAdes) (version 2) | ecosystem: Host-associated > Plants > Roots > Rhizosphere > Soil ... | reverse complement strand
GCCAATCTTGAGGGCTTTGTTGCCGCTGCCGCCGCCGCTGGTGCCGCAGGCCGCCAGGCCCAACGACGAGAGCGCGACCGCGACGAAGATGCCGCGCGTAACCAGTTTCTTCATGCTGGAATGGTGCATATGTCTCCCGCTTTTCCACGAAACAACATCGAGTCGGACGCCGCCCGCAAGCAGGACCGCCTCTAAGAGACCGGCCTCCCAATGCCGCTCGGCGCCTGCGTCGCCAGTTTCTTCGTGCCGACGGCACCGTAGGAGGTGTATTGAGTTGTACGCAACATCACATGAGAAACTCCATGCCCCATTTCAAAACCCGTGGATCACATGGAAGAGACCCAAAATACTGCGGTAACGAGAAACGCCTTCCATTGATCAGGCGTTGAGGCAGAGCAAATGCTGATATTTCATGTGTCGCTATTGCTGAGTTGCAAGTTTTGAAATAGCGCATTGCTGCTCAGATTGTTTAGCTGCTACTGTGATGGCAGCGGGGAAAGTCTCCTCGTGCAGAGGCGCGGCCCGGCGGGGAGTGGCATAAAGAGCGGGGAAGGCAGCGGCATGCTATGGACAGCTATCATCATTCGCTGAGCCATCGTACCGGCGGCGCGCGGGCGGCTCTCGTGACGGTTCTCGTCATTCTTGGTGGCCTTGTCGCCTGCGCCACGACCAACCACGCGACTGGCCAGAGCGCCCATAGGGCCGTGGCTGGATGCGCGATGGCGGCCTCCACGACGGCCCAGGACACGCTTGCCCGGCGTGCGTGCGACGCGATTGGCAATCTGGCGCAAACGTCACAGTTGATCCAATCGGTGCAGACGGCCTACGACGCCCAGGTGACCAGCGTGACGGTCACGGTGACAGTTGGCGGCGCTGTGCCGCTGACCGATCAGCAGATCAATACGGCGCAGGAGCTGACCAAGGCGATCAGCCTGCGCGAGCAGCAGGCGATGTGGGGAAGCGGCGTCACGCTCAAGGCAGTGAAGGTGATGGTGTTCGGGCCGACGCAGGACGAGTATGCCAATATCATTCCCCAACCCTATGGCTCCGCGTTGCTCGAGGCGGCCACGGCGGCGAGCTTTGCCTGGGCCAGTCTGAGCGCCGACAGCGCCTGGGATCGCTACGACAGCGTGTATCTGCGGCCCACCTTCGATGTCGTCGACGATGTGCCTGTCGCTCCCTGACCAGCCAACGATGCCAGCTTGGGCAATACTGACGCCCGCTGACGGCGCATTGATATGCGCATCGGCGCTGGTGTACACTCGGCAACAGCGGTGCGGCGCGACGCAGCGCCCACCCATCGAGCCACGACGCAGCCGAGGAGTAGACCGCGATGATTGATTTTACCCTGACCGACGAGCAGCAGGCGATGCGCGACCTGGCGCATACCTTTGCCGAAGAAGAGATACGTCCGGTGGCCGCCGAGCTGGACGAGCGCGAAGAGTTTCCCTGGGAGCTGGTGAAAAAGGCGGGCGACCTGGGGCTGACGAACTTCGCCTTCCCCGAAGAGATCGGTGGCCTGGGCATCACCGATGAGCTGACCAACTGCATCATCACCGAGGAGCTCTCCTGGGGATGCGCGGGCGTCGCGACGGTGCTGGGCGGCACACATCTCGCCAGCATTCCGCTGCTGATCGCGGGAACCGATGAGCAGAAGCAGCGGCTGCTCAAGCCGGTCATCGAGCGCAACGGCCTCTGCGCGATGGCGCTGACCGAGCCAGGCGCTGGCTCAGACGTGGCGGCGATGACGACTACCGCCCGCCGCGATGGCGAGAGCTATGTGCTCAATGGCGCGAAGCGATTCATCACCAACGGCGGCATTGCTGACCTGTATGTCGTCTTCGCCACGGTGGACCGCGCGCTCGGCCATCGCGGCGTGACGGCGTTCGTCGTGCCGGGCGACGCGCCAGGGCTGACCGGCGGCAAGAAGGAGAAGAAGCTCGGCATCCGCTGTTCGCATACCGGCGAGGTGCTGCTGGATGACGTGCGCGTGCCGGTGGAAAATCGGCTCGGCGAGGAGGGCAGCGGCTTCAAGCTGGCGATGACGATGCTCGACCGCTCGCGCCCGATGATCGCTGCCATCGCACTGGGCATCGCGCGCGCCGCCTTCGAGTACGCCCGCGACTACGCCAAGGAGCGAGTGCAGTTCGGCAAGCCTATCGCGGCCAACCAGAGCATCCAGTTCATGCTGGCCGATATGGCGACGAAGGTGCAGGCGGCGCGGCTGATGACATGGTGGTCGGCGCGCGAGACGGAGACGGGCCGCCCATTCCTCTACGAGAGCAGCATGGCCAAGAACTTCGCCTCTGATGTGGCGATGGAGGTGACGACCGACGCGGTGCAAATCTACGGCGGCTACGGCTACATCCGTGAGTATCCGGTGGAGAAGCTCTTCCGCGACGCCAAGATTACGCAAATCTACGAGGGCACCAACCAGATCCAGAAGATCGTCGTCGCCCAGCAGTTGCTGAAGTAGGCGCGCCGCCACCTTCCCTCCCTCCGCCGTGGAAGGGAACGGATGCCTCTTGCTTATGCTTTGTGCCGCTGCGCCTTTCGCTGCGATTTTGCAGCGGCACGATTGAGATTTTCGGCGACGCGAAATTGTACGATTTTGGTAATCAAGTCCAGTGGCATCGGCTGGTCTTTCGGGAACTTCACCGCGCCCTTGGAGCTTTCGTACGCTGATATTTCCTGTTGAAACGCCGCAATCCCGCTCGATGTCGGATAGAGTCCAATGTGATGCTTGAGGGCGGCAAAATAGACGAGGTTGCCCTCCTGCGCGAATGCGGGCATATTGTAGCTGATCCGCTCCACTGCGTCAGGCGCGGCAGCGTGTATGGTTGCACGTACCGCCTGGAGTAGCGCCTGTGTGTCTTCTGGAAAAGCGGCGATATACTCGTCTATGGTGCGAAATCCGGTCTGCTGGCTTTGCATCAATTTCCCCTGAGTGGTGATGAATGGTGATCCTGCCTCATGCGCCTATAGAGGGTTGTGTGCGTCTCTGTTCTGTTGCCGATGCCGCAAAGCGGAAAGTGGTCCGCCGCCTTGCCTCTCTACTCAGGGCATCATTCGTGAAAGACCAATTCTCCCGCGCGAATGGCGACCGCCAGCCGATTCTCCGGTGGAGTGAGCGGACAGACCCAGCGCGGATCATAGGCGCACGAAGGGTTATAGGCGTAGTTGAAGTCGAGCAGCACGCGCCCGCCTGAATAGCCGTGCTCGTCGGCATTGTCGAGTCGGAGTAGCTCGCTTCCCTTGACGGTGTCGTGCAGGTAGCGTCCCGCGCCATAGGTCTCGCCGCCGCTGGTGGCATCGCGGAACGGCACGAAAAGCCCGCCACCATAGACATCGATCCAGTAGACCGCGAGCGTGACGGCGTCCCCGCCGAGCGTGAACGAGGCCCGCCCGGCGCGACGCAGTGGCATGGCATGCGGCCCGCTCGATGGCGCGAGCACCTCGTCTTCCGCCGTTTCCGGTGTGAGCGTCGCGGTCACACAGAAGGCGGGATCATAGGCGAAATACGCCAGTCCGCGAAACGTCGCGTGGGCGGCGTCATCCAGCGGTGACTGTGGATGGTTGGCGAAGAGGCTGTCTTTTGTCGCGCGGAAGGCCTCCCAGACTGCCAGGGGATCCTCGCCCTCGGCGATACGTCGCGCCCGTTCCCGATACATCGCCGCGACGCGCGCCCGCCAGTCATAGAGATCGAGCCAGGTCGGCGGAGTAGTCTCAGCCATGCGATACGCTCCCCCTCACACAGTGTCCATATGCGATTATGTATGTAGGAAGTGCCAGCTACGAGAAGGGTAGCGCAAAAGGCATTCCCAGCGCATCGGTGAAAGGGCGACCATGACGAAGAAGGCGAAGCGGCACACGCAACGGCCTTTGCCTGTGCGTGCGGTGGCGCGCAAGGATGGCCGCCTGGCGCTGGAGGTGGGCAACGTGACGCAATCGGTGACGCTGCCGGAGGACGAGGCCGACGAGGTCCAGGGCTACTGGCCGCTGATGCTGCCAGACCGCTGCCCGCGCCGGGTGCTGCTGCTGGGGCTTGGCGGTGGCACGCTGGCGGCGCTGCTGGTGCGGCGCTGCGCCGGAGCCGCCATCGTCGGGGTTGAGCGCAACACGGAGGTGCTGGCGCTGGCGCGTCGCGAGTTCGGGCTGGATGCGCTGGTGGGGCTGGAGGTAGTGGAGGCCGATGCGTTTGCCTGGGTCGAGGAATATGCATCGAGCGAACCCGCAAGCTTCGACCTGATCTGCCTCGATCTCTTCGAGGGCGGTCGTCTGGCGCCGGGAACGCTGGCGCGACCGTTTCTGCGCCAGGTCGCCACGCTGTTGGAAGCTGATGGCGTTCTTACTGTCAATCTCATGCGGACCGCGCGCCTACCCGAGCAGCTTCACCGCCTCGAAAGCGTCTTCACTATCGAGCGCCAGATGCGGCTCTGGGGCAATGCCGTGCTCCACCTAAGCGTCCCTGCCGCCTCTCCTGTTGCCGCTAATGAGCCGCATGCATCGCAAGCTCGATTTTCCCCAGCAGTTCAGTGACATCGAACGGCTTGGCGAGAAAATCGTTCGCCTCAATCGCGGCGGCGGTCTTCTGCGCGTAGAGGTTGGCGGTCATCACGATGATGTAGAGGGACTGCAGATTGCTGCGCTGATGTACCTCACGCGCAAATGTTGCGCCATCCATGCGTGGCATGCGCAGGTCCAGCAGAATCACCGCTGGTCGCAGCACCTCCAGCTTTTCGAGCGCCTCGACGCCGTTATGAGCCAGAACGACGGAATATCCTTCCATCTCCAGCAGATCATGAAGCGCTTCCAGCAGCCCCTCGTCATCGTCGACAACCAAGACTAAGTTGTCCACTGGACTGGCCTCCCAAAATTTCGCATGCCATTGCGGTATGCCTGTGCAACTTTCCGAGAAGTGAGCGCAAGGAACATGCCAGCAAGTTAACTGATAGCTCGTACGCGGACGTTGGGAACGCTATCAGCCAGATCAATCCGCTCGGGAAATAGCGCGCTGAGGGGGCTAGCCAGCGCTGGCGGGAACGTCCGCGACGAACTGGCGCACCATGTCTGGGGTGAGCGCATTGGCGGTCGCGATGGCGCTGTAGAATTGGCCGCTTGGACGCAGCGTACGCTCCTGGGTGGCGAGATCGAGCGCCGCCAGCCCAAAGCGCGAGTGCCAGCCCTCGGCCCACTCGAAGTTGTCTACCAGCGACCAGTGGTAGTATCCTCGTACATCCAGACCCTGCTGGATTGCCGCGTGCACGTTGCGCACCCCTTGCTCGACGGCCCACGGGCGAATGCGGTCGGTGCGGTCGGCCACGCCGTGCTCGGTGATGTAGATTGGCTTGCCAAAGACGCCGAGACGCTGCGCGATGCGCAGAATGCCGTCGGGGTAGACCTCGCCAAAGAAATCGTTGAGGCCGCGATCACCGCGAGGGGTACCTTCGGGGACAAAGCGGCGGCCAAAGAGCTGCCCGGCGTGGCGCAGGCTGAAGGCGACACGTTCGCGGTAGTAGAGGTTGATGCCGAGAAAATCGCAGGCTCCACGGACATCGCGCAGGTCGCCCGCGAACAGATTGAGCGGGAAAACTGCGCCTCCAGCCAGCACGGCACGCGGGAAGAAGTCGTTGTAAGCGGCGTCCTGGATGCCCGCGATCACGCGGTCGAGCGGGCTGTTCGTCGCCGGGTCGAGGATATTGAAGTTTTGCGCCCAGCCAACGCGGGCAGTGGGCTGACGCTCGTGGATGGCGCGGTAGGCGGCGGCGTGAGCTCGGGCAAGCGTCGCCTGCACCTTGTAGGTATTGCGCGCGTCGCCTATACGCCCCGGCGGCCAGATGCCCAGCAGGTAGCCCACGACGCTGTACACGTTTGGCTCATTGATGGTGCACCAGAGATCGCAGAGATCGCCCAGCTCTTCGACCACACGCGCCACGAAGCGGGTGAAGAGATCGAGCGCGCTCGGCGCGAGAAACGCGCCCATCTCCTCGAACCAGAGCGGATTGCTGAAGTGATGCAGCGTGACCATCGGCTCGATGCCACGCGCGCGCAATCCCTGGAGCATCTCGCGGTAGCGTGCGAAAGCGGCGGTATCCCACTCGCCCGAGCGTGGCTCCAACCGGCTCCACTCCACCGAGAGACGCAACGCATTCAGGCCAAGCTGCTGGGCGAGATCGAAGTCGCGTTCGGCATGTCGCCACCAGTCACAGGCGACCCCCGCGCTGTCGCCATTGGCGATGCCGCCCGCCTTTTCCCAGGCACGCCACTGGCTGTTCTCGCAGTCGCCCTCATACTGGTAGGAGGCGGTCGCGACGCCCCAGCGGAATCCCGGCGGGAACGTCAGCGTCTCTGAATCTGGTCTGGCTGTCGTCTGGTTGCTCACGGCGCTGAGCCTCCCAACGTCCTAGTGGGCCGCGGTTGGCGAGTTAAACGCGCGTACGACCAGATAGACCAATACCGCGACCCAGTTCAGCGGAATCGTCAGCAGCGCCCAGATCATCCCTGGCTGGCCGCGCCTATCCGCATCGGGCCGCATCCAGATGAAGCCGATGAGAATGGGTGGGAGGAAAAAGAGGCATGGAATCAGGTCGAACCAGTGCATTACAGTCATCTACATAACTCCTTAGCGCTGGCGGCGGGGATCGGATCGCCCCATCATGGGAGTGAGCGCTTGCCGACGCCAGTATACCATGATGCTCACGGGCGTGCGCCGCGCAAATGTAGCGATTCATAAGGAGTGCGGGTGCGCAAAAAGGAGCAGTCCTGCGGGTTGGCGTCTTCAGCCGCGGACTGCTCCCTCCGGTATCTGGTGAGGCGAAGTCTCCGTTGTGTTGTATTGCTTACGGTGAGTAATACGTCGCAACGTAGAGTGTCTGCGAGTCGTATGGCTGCCAGAGCACCGCGCCGCCAGGAATCGGGCTTGCCTCTCCGCCGGGAATGTTATCGGGGTTGAGCGGCGTGGGAATCGTCCCGATGACGTGCGCCGCCGCAGCCGATGGATTGTTGCCGGGGAAGACGGAGAGCGTTTGCACGTCCCAGGCAAGCAGCGACCCATCCGAGAGCATCAGCTGCGGCAGCTCGAAGGTGGCTGGCTTGCCGTTGCCCCACTCGACCGCTGTGCGTGGGCGCCGTGTCCATGACTGGCCGCTGTCGATGGAGCAGTAGAATGGTGCGACATTGTACGCGATGGCGGTCTGGTCGAATACCAGCGCGCAGAGGGTGAAGGGCTTGTTTCCGGCAGGTTGTTGTACAAACGCGATGGCATCGGTAGCGCCGCCTTCGCTGAGCATTTCGCCAGGTGTTGGCGTCAACTCGTTCGCGGGCGGCAGCGATGGCAGCAGAATCCTCGCCCAATGCTGCCCGTGATCGACACTGCGCCACAGCACGCCACCGAACGTCTGCGTCATCATCTCGCCAGAATTGGGCTGCACCCAGAGCGCGAGGGCGCCGTTCGGTCCAATCCTGTTTGTCTGTACAGCGGTGGCGATATCTTCGGCGATCAGCGGCGCGTTGTTCAGTTCATGCCAGGTTCTCATCTGGTCAGTTGACTCGTAGAGGCGTTGTTGCGGCCGGTCCTGTGCCTTGCCGTTCGGATCGGTGGTTGTGGGCGCGCCCTTGTCCAGATTGCCAAGGCCGTAGTACACGTTCCGCCAGCTGGCTACCGACCCCATCAGCTGACCCTGACCGAGCGCCTGCCACTGAGATGCGCCATGAAAGAGCACATACGAAACTCTGCCGTGCGCCGAACCATTCTCCGCCGACCGTACAAATGTCGCAATGACGGTGAGCGGATTGTTGGCATCAAATTCGAGGAAACAGGTGTCAACGTTCCCGATGATGTGTAACGTTGGTAGTGGCGACCATTGCTGGCCCGCATCGGTCGTGCGCCACAGTCGCGGGTTGCCCTGGCCTGCTAGCTGGCAGATGTAGGCGATATTTCCATTCGAGGGAGTCACCTGCAAGGTTGCGTTGGGTGTCGGCGCATTCTTTACGGCGCCTGAAATGATCGGCGTGCCGCTGCCATTCGTCATGCTGACACCGTCGCTATCGGTCAGCACCACGCCGGGGGGCAGGGTGACGCGCCGCCAGGTAAGCTCGCCGCGCTGCATAAGGACGCTCTTGCCGAGTGGCTGCTCGCTCAGTTGATGGAAGAGCGCGAAGGACGAGAGGCAAAGCGCCAGCACGGCGGCAACCGCCAGCAGATTGTTGATCGCCCGGTGCGGGCGTCGGGCGTCACTCGCTCGCTGTCGCTGGTGGCTCCCGTGCACTGGCGGTGTTGGAATGGCGTCAGGGACGACGACCGTGGTCCCGCGTCGGCGTGTCGGCGCGTCAGATGGAGGCGCTATAGTGTCGATTTCCGGGAATACGCGCGGTTCGAGACGTGGAGCAAGGCGCTCCCAGAATGCGTCGCCATCCAGTGGAGCGGTGGCTTGTCTGCGGAAGTGAGTTGCGAGTCGCGCTTCGAGCGTGGGATCGGCGCTGGGGTCGGCTGAATTGTATTGTTCCCTGCTGTCGGGGTCAAAGGGTGTCGTCATCTGGTGGTCTCCGAAGAATCCAGTGCGGCAGGCGCGGCGCTGGTAAGCTGAGCGCGTAACGCGGCAAGCGTGCGATAGAGGCGCGATTTGACCGTGCTGAGCGGTATCGCATAGAGCTCGGCGATTTCCGCGAGCTCAAGCTCGGCCTGATAGCGCAGCTCCAGGAGCTCGCGCGCTTCCGGTGAGAGGCATGCCAGCGCGTCTCGGAGCGCGGCATCGGGCTCGCGTGCAGCGACTTCCGCGTACGTATCATGCGGATCAGGCAGATTATCCGCCAGGTCTTCGCCGAGCGATTGTGTTGGGATGGCATGGCGTCGCCCAAGCATGCGGCAGCGGTTGCCCACAATAGCCAGCAGCCAGGGACGGAATGGGCGCGCCGCATCGTAGCGTGGCAGGCCGCGCCAGACATCTATCCATGCCTCCTGCAACGCATCCTCCGCCTGTTCGCGGTCGGTCATGAGGATCTGCGCCACGCGCCACGCGCCGGGCGCATAGGCCTCGACCAGTGCCCGGAACGCCGCGGTATCACCCTGTTGCGCGCGGCGAATCATCTCCTCATGCATCAATTGATTCTCCTGATACATCCGGCTGCAGCAAGAAAGGAGCTCTGCTACATACTATGCGGGATGCCGCGCGCAAGTTTCAGCGCACCCCAATTGCCGGGGAGTAGCGCGTAGTCGGGCACTGCTGGGCATGCTGGGTATGCTATTGCCGGGCAACCAGGGCGACGGCGACACATGGGCCGGTGTTGGAGCCGATGGCGGGCCCCAGCCAGGTTTTCTGGATAATGCCACGATAGGTGTCGGCGAGCACAGTCTCCAGCTGCCCAATTGACTCGATGCTCGCGCCGCAGATGAGCAGCGTCTCGAGCTCGCCCGCGTTCTCTACCAGCTCGCGCAGCCGCGCCAGCCCACGCGCGCGCGTCCGTACCGTCTCCACGGGTGTGACCTCGCCCTGCTCGACGGTGATGATGGGATGGGCATCGAGCAGTGTGCCTATCAACTCTCTGGCGCGTCCGATGCGTCCATTACGCCGCAGTTGCTCAAGCGACTCGACCAGCGCGTAGAGCCGCGTGCGCGCCAGGATTGAGATGGTGGTCTCGTGGATCACCGGGAGTGGCGCGCCCATGCGGGCAAGTTGCGCAGCGCGAATCACCGCTGGCCACATGCCAATGCCCGCCTGGAGCGAATCGATGATGTCAATCGTGCCGAGGGCGAGGTGATCTCTGGCAATCATCGCGTGCTCGACAATCTTGCTCAGGCGGCTGGAGACGTGGATCGAGACGACGGCGGTCGCGCCCTGGCGGAAGGCCGTTTGATAGACGTGGTAGAACTCCTGAGGTGTGGCTGGCTCGGTATGGGGCGGCGTGCGCAGGTGGGGAAGGCGCGCGTAGAACTGCGACGCCGAAATGTCGATGCCGTCCCGGAGGTATGCGCCATCCATGGCGATCCAGCTCGGCACGACGAAGGCTCCAATCGCCTGCGCGTGGCTCGGCAGGATGTCTGATGCGCTGTCGGTGACGATGCGCACATGCGGGCGATTTGGCGTGGGGCTGCTCTGATGCGTCCAGAGAGATCGTGTGTAGTCGCTCATGGTCCGACACCTCACCGCTCGTCTACCGCTGTAGATGCACTGCCTTGGGCGACCATTCGGAAATGATAGGCAGGATTATATACTCTGAGTGGCAGGTAGTCCAGTGCGCTAGCCTGACATCCAGACGAGGGTCAATCTCTGCGGAAGAGCTCGCTTGCTGGCAGCGGCGCGTCTGTCTCGGCCTGGGGTTTCTCGACCTCGCCTGCACGCCGCCCGCCGCGCCAGAAAAACCAGGCGAAGAGCAGTGCCGCGCCGCCATACCACGGCACCGCGACGAGCATCGGCGCCTGATAGCCCAGCACATTGACGATCAGGCCGCCCACCAACGCGCCTAGCGCCCAGGCAACCTGCCAGCTGACGTTATAGACGCCATTGGCGATGACCCGCTCGCGTTCGGGCACCGCCTCCATCAGGAACGATTGCAGGGGCGGGCCAGGAATATTCGCGAGGGTGCCGCGGAGGAGATAGGCAACGCAGACCACCGGCAGCACGGGAATGGCGCCCATCAGCACTAGAAACGGCAGAGCGCAGAGATGGCAGATGACAATCGTGGGCACCTTGCCGAAGCGTTCGGAGAGCGGCGCGGCGACCAGCGAGGCGATTGCCAGCAGCACGGTACCCGTGGCAATCAGGAGGCCGTAGAGGAAGGTAGACAGGCCCAGCTGCTTGACGACGTAGATGTTGAAGTAGGGGAACCAGAGGCCCGCGCCAACACCCAGCAGCGCCTGAAAGAGACTGAACCGCCCGATGACACCGCGAACACCGACGCGTATCTGAACGAGCAAGCTATCCAGCCGCACCCGCCAGGGATGGGCGATCCTGGGTTCGCTGGCGGCAGTGCGCTCGCGCTGCGATTCGCGGATGAGAAAGATCGGGATGATTGACGGGACCGCCAGCGCGCCCAGTATCAGCAGCGACAGTTGATACGCGCGCGCCTGGAGGTTTGTGGCAAGCAGCGGTATGTGCGCCTGGAGCAGCCACGATTTGCTCATAGCAGACGAGATGAACCACGCGGGAAGCGCGCCGCCGAGCAGGCTCCCGATGATCGAGGCGAGAAATTGCAAGGCGTTATTTAGCCCGTAGAGGGCGGTGCGGTCGCGGGTGGTGCTGTTGGCGGCCAGGAATGGCGCGTTGATGACGAGGACGATGGCGACCGATGCGCCGATGCCAACGGACGTGAGTATCAGCAGCGGTGGCGTGGGCAGAATCAGTTGCAGGAAGATCGCGACGCCGCCAATCATGTCGGACCAGATGAGCATGGTGCGCCAGCCGAAGCGATTGACCAGCCATTGAGAGGGCACGATGCCGAGGGCGCCGCCGATGGTTCCGACGACGGCTAATAGCCCGATGAAACCCGCATTGTAGCCGAGCGCCGAGAGGTACAGGGTATAGATAACGACCAGCGCGCCCGCCGTAATCGCCTGAATCGAGTTCGAGATGAGATAGAGCTGGGCGTTGCGGCTGAGCGCGCGGAATGGATCGACGAAGCTACTGAGCATGCCCATCGGCGCCATTCTGCTGTGGGGTTTGCGGTGGATTGGGCGCTGCCGGGAGGTTCGGAATATTCCCTGGCGCCAGCGTTTCGTCTGTCTCGCTCATGGGTGGCAGCGGCCGTCGCGCGCCGCGCGTGCCAAAGAGCATGACGCGTGCGCCCGTGGCGAAGCCCTCCCAGCGGCTCTGGAACTCGGCGACGCCGCCGACGACGCGGTCACTCCCCTGGACGGCGATGCCCATGTATTGCTGCGCCATTGGGCCATACTGGTTGAGGATGGGCATCACGTTGCGATAGAGCCACCAGGTTCCATACGCGAGCGCGCTCACGATGACGCAGACGAGCAGGAGCACGAAGCACAGCTCCAGCATGAGCAGCGTCCCGGCCATTTGTCCAAGGGTGTGCAGCCACAGTGGCTCAGCGAGAATCATCGGAGGTCCCTCCCGTGGCCATCTCGCGCTCGATCTCTTTGCGGCGCTGCTGGCGCTGCTCGGAGCGTTTGCGCGGGCGACCACGTCCGAAGATTGTGCTGGCGACCTCACCCGCGCCGACGACGAAGCTGGCGGTGCGCACGCTGGGCTTGACGGCGAACGCGCTGGCGGCTTTGGCCGTCGCCTGGACAGTGCTGGTGGTATCCTTCAGCGATTCCAGGACGGGCATGATTTCATCGCGCGTGCCCCGTATCGTGCGGATAAGCATAATCGTGGCATAGGTCAGCGCGCCTAGCATGATCAGGCTGAGCAGCGCGGTAATCACCAGCACGATATCGACGACCACCGGCCACCAGCCAAAGATGGTGGCGAGCACTACGAACGCGATGATGAGAAGGGCAAGCACAATCGCGCCGAGGATGATCCAGGGTCGGTATCGTTCCACGTTTTCCATCAGTGGCGGTCCTTTCGGCACGCGGCGGCACACGCCCGGAAAGCATTTGTCGTACGTGATGCAGTATGTATGCCATAGGTTATAGCGCGCGAGAGAGCCTTGTGGTTGCAAAAATCGCCTGGAGGTCTGATTGCGTCATCGAAGAAGATACGGCAAAACGGAGCCCGCACGCGACGGACCCCGTTGGCGTTGCATTTTGCCTGAGCGAATCTCACTACATCGGTGATTCGCAGCGAAGAGAAAGGCTGTTAGGCGCTCTCAGCCTGGGCTTTGTTCAGCCGGGCCATCAGCCGCGACTTGCGGCGGTCGGCGTTGTTGTGGTGCAGCACGCCTTTGCGCACGGCGCGATCAAGGTTGCTGATGGCTGTGCGAATCGCCTCTTCCGTCTCGGGAGCGTCGGCGTCGCTGGCGATGGCATTGCGTGCTTTGGTCACGTAGGTGCGCACGGTGGATTTCACCGAGGCGTTGCGGGCGCGGCGCTCTTCTTCGATGCGCATGCGCTTCTTGGCCGAGCGAAGATTCGGCATATCTGGAATATTCCTCCTGCGATGCGATGCGGCCACGTAGGCGCAGACGCGCGGAGCGGCTGCGGGCGGTGGGCCGGAATGCTCTGGCAAAATGGAGGCCGTGCGCTCACTGGCATCTCTATGAGTCGTATTCATGCGCGCGCACAGCACCGGAATAGTATATCAGATTGCCTGCGCGGCGGCAATGGTACGATTTGACCTCACCCCCAGCCCCTCTCCTACGAGGAGAGGGGAGGCAGAATTGAAAAGAAAGGCGGCCAGGCATGCGATTCGCGGCGGGCGCGTACGCGGTGATCTTCGACGAAGCGGGAGACGTGTTGTTCTGCCACCGGCGCGACTGTGACTTCTGGAATCTGCCGGGCGGCGGTGTCGAATCGGGCGAGGCGCCATGGCAGGCGGTCGTGCGTGAGGTGCGCGAGGAGACCGGGCTAGAGGTCGAGGTTGTGCGGCTAGCGGGCCTGTATAGCTGGATCGCGTTAGACGAGGTCATCTATTCGTTCGTCTGCCACGTGATCGGCGGCGCGCTGCTCACCCACACCGACGAGACCGACGACGCCCGCTACTTCGCGCTCGACGCCCTGCTCGCCAACACCTTTCTGGAGCACGCTGCCCGCGCCCGCGATGCCGCCTTCGGCCATACGAATACGGTGCTGCGCCTCCCCACCGGCCCAACTGGCAGAGAGCAGGCCAGGCAGTCGGGTGGTGGCTAACCGGACGCGAGATATGGCTCACAGAGGAGGATGGAGAGCGCGCTGAGGCTGTCGGTGATCTCGCCCGCGTGCGCCATCCGCAGCGCTTCGGCTACGGGTACGCTCGTCACATGGATCAGCTCCGTTGGCTCGTGGTCGGCCTGCTGCAACTCAACGTCCCGCGCCAGATAAACCATGCACTGCTGCCGGACGGCGCCATTCGCCGTGTAGAAGGTCGTGATGTAGCGCAGCGACGCTGCCAGTCCGCCCGCCTCCTCCAGAAGCTCGCGGCTCACCGTCGCCTCGGGATCCTCGCCATCTTCGCCCTCTTCGATGCCACCCATCGGGACTTCCCAGCACCACGCGCGAATTGGGTAGCGGTACTGGCGCAATAGCAGCATCTCGCCGGTTGTCGTCACCGGCACGATGGCCACGCAGTCGGGGCGCTCCATGTACGAATAGGTGATCTCGGCGCCGGTATGCGTGCGCACCGTGTCGCGTCGGATGGCCAGCCACGGCGTCACATACGGTCGCTCGCTCGTCAGCGTCGTCCACGGCTGCTCTGGCTCATCCCACGCTCCGGGCCTTTTGTCGCTATCGCTCATGGCTTCCCTCGCCCTCGCGGTTATCTGGCAGCGCCTGGACCAGCGCGCGGAACTGGTCGCCGCGGTCGAACTCGTTGAGGAACATGCCGAAGCTCGTGAAGCCCGGCGAGAGCAGCACCACATCGCCCGGAGCCACCGCCGCGCGCGCGCGTTCGATGGCATGCGGCAGGCTATCATACGGCCCTTCGACCAGATCATCCGCCTGGCCTTGCGCCGCTGCCGCCGTTCTTAGCGCCTCTGCGAACGCATCTGAGGCGTTGCCCGCCAGCAGGATGATATGCTTCGCGCGCGCTATGGCCTCCGCCGCATAGTCTGAGGGGTCGAGATTCTTAGAGTTGCCCCCGGCGATCAGGACGATGGGCTCCGCAAAGCTATGCAGCGCCGCCACGCCCGCCACCGGAGCGGTGCTGGCGCTATCGTTGACCCAGGTGACGCCGTTCAGCGCGCGCACCACCTCCAGCCGGTGCGGCACGCCTGTGAAGCTGGCGACCGCGCGGGCAATCGTCTCGCGCTCCACACCGATCTGCTCGGCGGCGAGCGTGGCGGCCTGCACATTGCCGAGATTGTGGTCGCCGCGCAACCGGATGTCACCGGCATAGGCGAAGGGGCGCTGGCTCTCGGGCTGATCGCGCAGCCAGGCGGTACGCGTCTGCGGGCTGTAGTACCAGACCGTTCCGGCGGGCGCCTCCTGGCCGTAGCGCAGGGTATAGGCGTTGTCGGCGTTGAAGAGCGCGATATCATCTGGCCCTTGATAGCGGAAGATGCTCGATTTGGCCTCGCCGTAGTCTTCCATCGAGTCGTAGGCGTTGAGATGGTCGGGCATGAGATTGGTGAAGATGGTCAGGTGCGGGCTGCGGCGGATGGTGTGAAGCCCCTCGAGCATCCAGTTGCCCAGCTCCAATACCACCCAGTCATTAGCTGTGATTGAAGGCAGCAGCGAAAGCGTCTCGATATTGCCAAGGTTGCCGCCCAGAAATGGGCCTCTGCCCGCGACGGTCAGGATATGGTGCAGCAGCGTCGTCGTGGTGCTCTTGCCGCGCGTGCCGGTGATACCTGCGATCTTACCTTCGCAGGCGCGGAAAAACCAGGCAATCTCCATCTCCACACGCCGCCCAGCCGCGCGCGCCGCCGCCAGATAGGGGGAGTCGCGCCGGACGTTGGGGTTGCGCACGACCACGTCGGCCTGCTCGAAGTCGGCGGTATCGTGGCGGCCCAGCACATAGCGGATGGGCAGCCCTTCGAGCTTCGTGATGCTCGCATCGAGCATCTCCGGCCCGCGCAGATCGGTGACAATCACCTCAGCGGCCCCCTGCGCGACGGCATAGCGCGCGGTTGCCACGCCGCCGCCGAGTATGCCGAGGCCCATCACCAGCACACGTCGCCCGCGTAGCCCGTTAGGGTCGCCTGGTGTCGTCGCGATATCCTGCCAGCCGTCGTCTGCCCTCATGCCTGCTCCTCATCTGCTTGCTGTGCTTGCTGTGCTTGCTGTGCCGTCCATCGTGCGCCATTATGCCGCAGCCGCAGCCTATCCAGTGCATCGGCGCGCGCTGGACGAGCCCGTCTCAGCCATGACCAACCCATTATCAGCGCAACGGGGGAGTGGCGTCCAGCAGGTCATGCCTCATCCGCGCGTTTGCGGCGCTATGCGCACACATGTGCATGGATGAGTGCATGCCAGCGTGCGCTATTGGCCTGGTATGCGTTCGCCGGAAAGGCGCAGAAGTGGCGAAGAATCCGTAAATATTCCGAGCTTAGCAATTGGCACTTGACAAAGTACCCAAGAATCGGTAAGAATTGCGGACAACTTCTCCCGGTGGCTCGCACGAAGACCCCTGCTCCGCTCCGCGGGTGGTTTCTTACACGGGCCAGAAAACGCAGCGTGTGAGATATCTGTCTTACCATGCGTAGTACTGTGAAGTATGACCAAATGTGGCACCGGGATAGCACACATCATCGTCCGTCACATCCACACCGCGACGTTGCGGTGACCGGCATCGAGGCTGGGCAGGATGGAAGCGCGAGGAGACATACGGTGCACGACGAGTGGCCCGATGACGCTTTATACTGGGGTCTGGTCAAGCGGGATCCGCTTGCCCTTGAGGCTCTTATGAGGCGCTATTCGCGCGAGATGTCGTATTTTGTCCGCGTGGTGCTTGATGGTGTCGGCACTTCTCAGGATGCTGAGGAGTGTGCAAGTGATCTGTTTATTGTGGTCTGGCAGGAGATTGGGTCTTTTGATCCGGCTAGGGGGTCGCTGCGAACGTGGCTGACGATGCGTGCGAAGTATATCGCACTGGATCGGCGGCGACAGGTCCAGCGACGCCAGGCGGCGGTGACATCTCTCGATAGCGTGAGCATAGGCAATGGCACGACGAGAGAGCATCGATCGTTCGAATTTCCGCTCGCACAATTGACGGAGAACAGCATGGAGGGGTTGCTCGAACAGCGCGAACGCCGTGAAGAACTGGCGCACGCTCTGGATGCCCTTCCCGCACTCGACCGCTATCTGGTCTACATGCGATATCTCTGCCTGGCGACAACCGATGAGATCTCTGGCAAGACCGGGCTCTCGCGCCATGCGATAGACACTCGACTTTGGCGGGCGCGTAAAGCGTTGCGCGTCATCCTTGAGGAGCGGACACATGAGAGAGTTCGAGCGCGCCAGGAGGGATAGCGCTGGAACTGATCACACAGAGCAGCGATTCCCTGCGGACTTTTCGCTCGAAGAGGAAGTCTTCGCCAGCGAATTGCGCGAGTTGTTTCCACTCGAAGCAGAGATCCTGCCACCTCAATTCGTGCAGACGGTCATCGAAGATGAGCGGCAATCTCCTACGCCTCCTGGCTTCGAGCAGAAGCTGACCTATAACGTGTTCTCCCGCCTCAGTCTGCCACGAGGCCCGCTTTTCCCTCATCAGTCTCGCACGCCCTGGCAAAACGTTCGCCAGACATTGAGCCGCGCCTCACGGCCGCTCTCGGCATCGCTCGTGGCGGTGGCGCTGCTGATGGTCTTTAGCGTGGTGGTGGCAAGCCCATCCTTCGCGGCAGGTGTGCAGCTGTTGCTGACGCATACCGGCGTGCGGCAGGTGAACCACTATCCCGGCGAGGTCAGCGCATCCCTCCCCAAAGTTGCTGTGAAAGCCGAAACGCCGAACCCAACATTCCCTATCCAATGGCTTGGCGCCAAGGCTGACAAGTATGACTTCTCCGGCGCGCGGGTGCTCCCCGCTCAGCGCTGGTCGAATGGGTCAATGGTCGAGATACAATACACCATCCCTGGTGACACGCCAGGTTCGGGCGTGCTCGATATCCGCGAGTTCCAGGTGGCATCGGACCTCGCGGCGGTGTTGCAGATGGTGGAGACTGGCTCAGCGACCTGGCTGAATGTCGATGGGACGCCAGCGGTCTATGTGAACGGTATCTGGTCGGATCGCGCGATTCATCAGCAGCCGATGATGGATGGGCCAACCTGGCAGTTTGGCATCCGCAGCGAGCTGATGATCGAGCGCGATGGGGTCGTCTTCTGGATTGTTGGCGATCAGCGGGATGGTGCCGATGAGGCCGAGTTGGTCAAGTTGGCCAGCACGCTGAGTGTCACCAGCAGTCGCATTCTGCACCCCCATCCGGTGACGCTCCATGTGCTGGGAGAGAGTTTCATGCAAGTATTCCAGAAGCCACATGGGCGCGAGCTCTATTACCTGGTGCCTCGTGGCGCCGCGCTGAGCAGTAATACCGGGTTTATTGTGCCATCTGATGACTTATCCTATTGATGGATACTACATGCTTCGCGCTGCGGATACCTGAGCGATTCCCTATGGAGAGGAGCGACGGTGCGCGTCTGTGTGGCGCGGTCGGAAAGCGTGCAGGCGCTGCGAGTGACTTGATCGGAGCGCAGTCGTTAACTGAGACGAAGGGAGAATGTGCCAGAGACACGCTGAGCCGTGTATGCAGGAAGGTCAGTGCGGTGGCGCTACCCGCTACCGCACCGGCAATCCGACGGAAGCGCTTCTTGGCGATAGACGCTTCTCGATGCGGAGCACCGGTGTCCTACTCGTCGGGTGGACCGACGGCAATTGAGGTTTATCAGAAGTAAGCCCTTGCGACAGATGCAGCGCTGGCGTGCGCATCCACGCGCAATGCCACGCAGTGTCGCGATTGCGAAGGGAGGTGACGCAAGACTCGCGCACGGACGTCATGTCGGGAGACATGCCCACTATCTAGATCTGAAGCCCGCGCTTCCGCTTCATTGGCAAAGGCTTCCAGACGCGAATACCACCACGCGCTCTGTCTGATCGAAGGCATGTGCACCGGCTTAAGACACCGATACCGCTCTTGTTCCATCACCTAGGAGAAAATTGCATGCGATTGGGAAACCGCAAAATTAGTATCGCTGGACTGATCGTCCTGATGGGCACGATTGCCCTTCTGGCGTCGGCCTGCGGTACGTCCACCACGAATGGCCCGACCGACAAGGCCAAAGACCAGACCATGCACATGGGCTGGGCGACTGGTGGCGGCCCGGACATCACCACCCTCGACCCCGCGCAGTGTTCCGACACCTCGTGCGGACCGCTGGAGTCGATGCTCTTCGATGGCCTGGTCACGCTTGACAAGAACCTGAACGTCATCCCGTGGGCGGCCAAGGCGCCGACCGTCAGCTCCGATGGCTTGACCTATACCTTCACCCTGCAGCCGAACCAGAAGTTCTCGGACGGCACGCCGGTGAAGGCATCGGATTATGCCTGGTCGATGGACCGCTCGGCCAACCCGTGCCTCGGGTCGCAGCTGAGCTACTACCTCTCGTCCATCAAGGACGCCGGCGCTTTCAGCGGCGAGACCTGCACCGCCGGGCAGCCGGTGGGCAGCATCACGACGCTGGTCGGCGATTCGATCATCCCCGATGACAGCGCCGGCACGCTGACCATCAAGCTGGCGCAGCCCGCCGCCTACTTCCTCGCCGCGCTGACGTATTCGACGTCGTTCGCGGTTGAGAAGAGTGTGGTGACTGGCGACGACCTGGGCAAAGACGACACCTGGCTGGATAATCTGGCCAAGGGCGCCACTGGCCAGGGCGGCAGCGGCATGTTCTACGTCTCGGCCTGGAATCACCAGGGCGTGCTCACTCTGAAGGCGAACCCGAACTGGTGGGGCAAGAAGCCGAACTTCACCACGGTGGACTTCAAGCTCTTCTCCTCGTCCGACACTGAGTACAGCACCTACCAGACCGACCAGACCCTCGCCTACACCGACACCATCCCCGTTGACCAGATTGCCGCCGCCAAGAGTCTCCCCGACTACCACGCGCAGGCAACCCTGATCATCGGCGGCTTCATGATGAACTGGAAGATTGCTCCGTTTGACGACGTCAACGCCCGCAAGGCGTTCTGCCTCGCCGTCAACCGCGACCAGCTCAACCAGAGCATCGCGAAGGGCACCCAGATCCCCAACTGGCACATCGTGCCGAAGGGCATGCCGGGCTACAACGCGAACCTGCATGGCATTGATGGCGCGCCAACCGCTGGCGACCAGACCAAGGCCAAGGCGTACTGGGCGCAGTACCTTGCCGCCCACAACAACAAGGTTCCGCCGATCAAGCTGTCCTTCAACCTCTCGTCGAACACGGCCAAGTTGAGCGCTGAGGCCTACCAGGCCACCTGGAACCAGCTCTTCGGCATCAACGCGACCATCGACCAGACCGCCTGGGCCACCATTCTGGACGAGGAACAGTCCAAGACCCTCCAGCTCTACCGCTTCGGCTGGGCCGCGGACTATCCGGATCCTGAGGACTGGCTAACGTTGCTCTTCTCGACTGATTCGCCGTACAACGAGCAGAACGCCAGCATCCCCGAGGCCGACCAGCTCATGAAGCAGGCCGATGGTCTCCAGGATATGAGCCAGCGCGTTCCGCTGTACAATCAGGCCGAGCAGATGCTCGTCGACCAGGTCGCGTGGTGCCCAACCTCGCAGTACCAGAACTACTATCGCGTACGCACGTGGGTCAAGGGTGGCTTTGTCCAGACCGCACAGGGATCCTTCCCGCTGCCCGTCTGGCAGTCTGCCTACATCGCGAACCACTAGTCGCATGTAGCCTTCACTGGGGATGCGCTGGAACGCGCTTCGCGAGAAGTCTGGACTAGCGCATCCACACACCGCCTGTCCTTGCTCATTCAGAGCGGGGGCAGGCGGTTCGTGAAAAACCAGCAGAAGAACCGGCCAGAGAATCCCCAGCCAGGCTGCCCGCGTGACCATTATCCCAACGGTAGGCTGCGCTTCTCGCCTGTTTTCTGCGGGTCTGACGAGCCAACGCGAGCCCCTGGCGCGCGGTAACTCGGGTTGTGACGATACGGTACAGATGAGCTGTGTCGTGCGCTGTCTGATATCACGCCGCGAACTCAGGCCTAGCCCTCTTGCGCGCGTGATGCCTTGTGGTACTATGGGGGCAATCAAAGCTTCCCCGTTTCTGGCTAATCGCCTCCTACTCATCGGGGCGAATCCGCCGAATGCTCACCGAATTTTCTTCGGTGGAGGTGCGCCAGATGCGATGCATGTGTAAAACCAGCGAACACAGTTCGTCACTAGCACGACAGCTTAGCGGTGGGTGGTCTGACAAGCTGATCGCGATGTCGTGTGGAGGACAATTCACACTGGTTTGTTGTGGAACCCTGGTCGTGCGCCCGAACCGATTCGGGCGAGCGCACATCGTCGCTCTTCCGTTCTCCTGATTCGCTTGTAGATGACACATCATGTAAAGGAGGCGCCACAGTGGATCAACTCCTCTCCAGCCTGCCCGCCATTATCGTTGTACTGCTCCTCGTCGGCGTACTGGCATATGGGGGCATTCGTGTCGGTCCTCGATTCCTCATCAGACGGCTTGCGGGCCTTATCTTCGTTTTGTTTGGAGTCACGTTTATTACCTTCATCCTCGGTTATCTCTCCCCTGGCACGCCGGTGCAGCTGCTCTGCCAGCCCAAATGTACGGCGGCGGGCATCGCTCAGTTGAACCATCTGTATCATCTTGACCTGCCCTGGTATCAGCAGTACGGCAATTTTCTGAATAACCTGCTGCACTTCGATCTGGGGCTTTCATTTACACAGCGCGGACGCAAGGTCTTGGATATCCTGGGTGGTGGCGTACCGATCTCGGCGCAGCTCGGCCTGACCTCCCTGTTCTTCCAGGTGCTCATTGGCGTGCCAGTCGGTATCATTGCCGCTGTGCGCGCGGGGACCAAGCTCGATACCGCCAGCATGACCACCGCTCTCGCCCTCTTCGCAATCCCCACCTTTATCTCGATCCCGATCTTCCAACTCCTGATGGTGTACCTCTCACTGCACAACCTGCCTTTCCTGCCGGTATCTGGATGGAACGGGCTGTTCGACATCCACGCGGTAGGTCCGATATTGCTCCTTACCTTGCTGGGTCTGGGTTTCTACGCACGTTTAACACGCACGACGATGCTCGAGGTGCTGGGACAGGATTACGTGAGAACGGCACGCGCAAAAGGCGTGCGCGAGCGTGTTGTCGTCGTGCGTCATGCCTTCCGCAACGCGCTGGTGCCCCTGGTGACGGCGCTTGGCCCGGCGGTCGCGTTTGTCGTCGGCGGCGCGTTCTTTACCGAGACGCTCTTCCAGATTCCTGGCATCGGGTTTCTCGCCGTGGCGTCTATCAGCAATAAAGATATGCCAACCGTCCAGGGCACGGTGATGATCGTCGCGATTGCGGTGGCGTTCATGAACCTGGTAGTTGACCTGATCTATGGCATTCTCGACCCACGTATCAAGGTTTCCTGAGGTTCGGGAGCACGCTTTTGAGCCGCTCTTTCTGGAGCGTGTATCGACAGAGAGGTAGATGAAGTAGATGGACACAATCGATACCCCTCAGGGAACGGGTAACATCGACGAAGAGCCGATCGTTGGAACAGCAAACTACACCCAGCTGGAGATGGCGGAGATTGCCGAGTCGCGATCCATCTCGCCGTTGCGCGCCGCTGCCCGGCGGTTTGCGCGCGACAAACGCGCGGTCTTCTGTCTGGCAATCGTGCTGATCATCGTAGTCGGAAGCTTTGTCTTCCCGCCTATCTATCGCCACATTGGGCCGACCGTCGTGGGCGGCATAACGGGAACTCAGCACGTTGGCCCAAATGACTACCACGATCCGCTCAACGTTGATCTGAGTAGCTCTGATACATCCGGCACGCTCTTCCCACTTGGCCCCAACTCCATGGTGCATCCGCTGGGAACAGACACTATCGGGCGCGACATTTTTGCCCGTCTGCTTGGCGGTGTCAATATCTCCATCGAGCTGGCGCTGATGGTGGAGTTTTTCGATATCGGTCTGGGCGTGCTGCTGGGGACGCTGGCGGGATGGTTTGGTGGTGGACTGGGCCTCGTTCTGGATCGTTTCACCGACATTGTCTTCGCATTCCCCGGGCTGCTGCTCATTCTGCTGATGGGCGCATCGCTTGGCCCGCTTTTTGATAACTGGTTCCATAACAACGCCGTCTTTGGGCGCATGCTCTTATTGACACTCGCGATTGGACTGCTCTCGTGGCCGTTGATGATGCGCTATGTGCGCGGGCAGACGCTCGAATTGAAGGAGCGCCAGTTTGTCGAGGCGGCCCATACCGTCGGCACCAGCACCTTCAACATTCTGCGACGGCACATCGTGCCGAATGTGCTGCCGATTGTGATTGTGGCTTCGACCCTTAATATCCTGGCCACCATCGTCGGTGAGGCCGGTATCAGTCTGCTCGGCGCTGGACTGCAGCCGCCTGCCACCAGCCTGGGCCTGATGATCTCCGACGCGCAATCGAAGATTTATTCGCCGACCGCGTGGACGGAAGAGCTGTGGCCCTGCCTGGTGCTGATCATTATTGTCATCGCCTTCTCGTTCATGGGTGATGGTGTCAGCGACGCCTTCAATCCACGCATGAAGGATTAGTAGCTCGGTATGTGACGTGGCGCGGTGACCAGCAACGGCATCGCGCCTGGCGATTTGCATCAGGCGTCTCTACAGCATATGCTGAGAGGTAACGATCTCGTCGCGCGACGGTGATGAGATTTTGATCGATTCGAGGTATACATGGCCGAAACGTTGCTGGAAGTAAAGAACCTCCAGACACACTTTTACACCCGTAGCGGTGTTGCCAAAGCGGTTGAAGATGTGTCCTTTACCCTCAATGAGAGCGAGACGCTCGGATTAGTGGGTGAGAGCGGCTGTGGGAAGAGTGTTACCTCGCTCTCGATTATGCGGCTGGTTGGCCCTCCAGGGAAGATCGTCGGTGGCGAGATCCTCTACAAGGGCGAAGACGTACTGGACATGAATCAGGACGACCTCTACAAACTGCGCGGTGGCCAGATTGCGATGATCTTCCAGGATCCCATGACCTCGCTCAACCCGGTGCTGCCAATTGGTTTTCAGATTGCCGAAGCCGTCAAGGCGCACCTGAAGATGGATGAAACCGCCGCGATGAATCGTGCCGCCGAGATGCTCGATCGCGTGCGTATTCCTGAGGCGCGCAGGCGGCTGAAAGATTATCCCCACCAGTTCAGCGGCGGTATGCGCCAGCGCGTGATGATCGCCATCGCGCTCTCATGCAATCCACAAATCCTGATCGCCGACGAGCCAACCACCGCGCTCGATGTGACGATTCAAGCGCAGGTGCTGGACCTGATGAAAGGTCTGGCGACCGAGTTCCGCACGGCGACGCTGCTCATCACTCATGATCTGGGCGTGGTCGCGGGGACGTGTGATCGTGTCTGTGTGATGTATGCCGGACGTGTGGTAGAAACCGCCCCGACGGCCTCTATCTTTAAGACCCCGGCGCATCCCTACACACAGGCGCTTTTGGCGGCCGTTCCTCGGCCAGAGCAACAGCGTGGGGAGCGCCTCGCCGCGATTGGCGGTCAGCCGCCGAATCTGGTCAACCTGCCGCCTGGATGTCCGTTCGCGCCGCGCTGTCGCAAGGCGCAGCCACGGTGCCGCCAGGAGCTTCCTCTGTTGGAAAACGTTGGCCCGAATCAACGGGCGGCGTGTTTCTACCCATACTAAGATCGCGTGTCGTAGCGCGGCACACGGAATAATCTATCTGGATCCGACGCCGGTGTTGCAGCGGCAATGCAGGTAACGAGGGAGAGAGTTCATGGCGGCAGAATCGACACAATCCGGCTTTCCGGCGCAACCAACCGGAAACACGCTGGTTGATATTCGCAATCTAAAGGTGCATTTCCCGATCAAGGGCGGCCTGCTGGGGCGTGCGGTAGCCTCAGTCAAGGCCGTGGACGGCGTAGACCTGCAAGTGAAGCAGGGCGAGGTGCTGGGCCTGGTGGGCGAGAGCGGCTGTGGCAAGTCCACGCTGGGGCGTGCGGTGCTGCAACTGATCAAGCCGACGGCGGGTGAGGTCTACTTTCAGGGCGAAGAGATCAGCCATCTCAGCACCAGCCAGATCCGCCACAAGCGCGCCAACATGCAGATGATCTTCCAGGATCCTTTTAGCTCGCTTGACCCGCGATATACCGTAGGGCGTGTCGTCGCCGAGCCGCTCGAGAATTTCAATCGCGGCACCCGTCAGGAGCGGTTGGATCGTGTCAAAGAGCTGCTCCAGGTGGTGGGACTCAACCCCAACTATGTGAACCGCTATCCGCATGAGTTCAGCGGCGGCCAGCGCCAGCGCATCGGCATTGCGCGCGCGCTCGCGTTGAATCCACAGTTCATCGTGGCCGACGAGCCGATCTCGGCGCTCGATGTCTCGATTCAGGCGCAGGTGCTGAATCTACTGCTCGATTTGCAGAACCAGTTCAACCTGACATACCTGTTCATCGCCCATAATCTGGCGGCCATCAAGCACATCAGCAACCGCGTCGCGGTGATGTACCTGGGGCATATCGTCGAGCTTGGCAACGCCGAGGAAGTCTACAACAACCCGCAGCATCCATATACCATCGCGCTGCTCTCCGCCAGCCCACTCACCGACCCTGACCTGGAGCGGCAGCGCAAGCGCATCATTCTGGTTGGCGATGTGCCCAGCCCTGTGAATCCACCGGCGGGTTGCCCCTTCAATCCCCGCTGCTGGCGCGCTCAGGCAATCTGCCGCGAGGTCGCGCCGCCGCTGGAGGCCAAGCGCCCCAACCATCTGGCGGCGTGCCACTTCCCCGGGCCAGAGGGACAGTAGCAGCCCACCAGGGCGCCCGAACGCGCATCCTGCCAGTAACGACGTATTCCATTCCCCCATTCTGCGTAGCGCGGAGTGGGGGATATGTTCTGGCCCGAAATAGCTGGACGTTCTATGGCTGAGATGCTAGAATGCGAATAGGGTCGGTCGTCCACAATTGGTGGCCGGTCGCCCGCGCACGCCAGGCAAGCAGCGTGGCTTGTTTGGCTGTGTACACCTCGATGAGGAGGACGTATGAAGTTACGTGGTTTGCGGCAGGTACGGCAACGGAATGGCCTCAGCCTCGGTCAGTTGGCCGAGATGACCGGTTTGCGCCGGGAAACTATTGCTCGCTTTGAGCAAGGGAAAGAGGATCCACAACCCTACGCTGTTCACCGCCTTGCCGCTATTCTGGAGACCAGTGTAGCGGACCTGGCTGGCAATTTGTCTGGCCTGGGGGCGGAACACCTGCGCAAAGCTAGAAAGCAGGGGCAACTGCTGCCGACGGGCTGATTCCGTCGGTGCGGCGCTGTTTCTGCTCTGAACAATCGTACCTTTCGGAGCGTCACTACCTCGGGATGCCACTGTTTGGCATCCCGTTTCTTTGTCGCCATCGTATTGTCGCCGTTGTTTTATCGCCATTGCCCGCTCGCGCGCATCCATCGCGTCGCTTGTCACGCGGGATCGGCGTCATGCTCCTCGGCGGCAGCGGCGTCTTTGTTTCCGTCTGACGAGCTATCAGGCTCGGACGTTGGCTCTGGCGCGGTATTGGCCACGTCATCAGGCGTGGCGTCTGGCGTGGTAGCAGTTGCGGCCTGTCCCGTGGGTTCGAGCGCGGACAGCGGCTTCGTCTCCGCGACACGCAGCGGAGTCGTCTCTGGCATTGCCTCAGCCGTAGATTCTGGCGATTCAGGCGCTGGCTGTTCCATCTGCGCCGCTGCTGCGATCTCTGGTGTCTCCCCTTGCGCCGAGGCCTGCGACTCATCTGGTGCGGTCTGGTCGGTTGTGGCCGCCTCAGCCTCAGTTGGCGTCTCGGCTGGCGCTCCCCCTGGCGCGTCCGGCGCGTCCGGCGCGCCTTGCGTCTCTTGTACGCCTGGCTCCGTCTCCGGCTGTGCATCTGATGGTGGTGGCGAACTACCAGCGGTTCCGTCGTCGAGCGGAGAGATGCGCATCGGCGTGAGCGGACCGCTGCCTGTCGGGAAGATGGGCGACGGCTGAATCGTGGGCATCGGTACGGTCGCCTCCAGCGACATATCGCCGTCTGCTGTGCCGTTTGTCGCAGGCGCCGCACTCGCCTTGGGCGACGATGTGGCGAATGGGTCAGCGGTGGGTGTGCCAGCGAACTGATTGGCGGGATATGACAACGCCGGAGGAGTAGTCCCAGGGTACGACGCTGCCGGGAAGGACACGGCAGGAAACGATGAGGCGGGCGTCGAGGTGGTTCTGCCGGGCGTCAGGCCGGACGACACGCCAGACGAGTAGAGCGGGAGACTGGTCGATGAGCTGGCGGGACCACCATGCAGGCGCTCGTTCAGGCGGAACATCTCGATCTTGGCCTGGAGAATCGCCGCCAGCTCGGCCAACTGGTCCATCGAGGCGCGCATGTTCTCGGCGCTTTCCCAGGTGGCGCCGGTGATGCCCGCGATCGCGTTCATCGTACCCGAGACGGCAGCCGTAGCCTTCGCCTGTTCCTCGGCGGTGCGGTGCACCATGGCGATCTCACCGATAATTTCCTGGATGACGGTGTCGATGGCATGCAGCGCGGTGCCGCTGCGGGTGACCAGATCAGAGAGTTGCACGACCTGTTGCGTCGCGTATTCCACCGTGACCGCGACCTGATTTGTCTCGTTCTGGATGCCTTTGATGCGCGCGTGAATCTGCTTGGTGGCGTCGTTGCTATTCTGGGCGAGATTGCGAATCTCACGCGCGACAATGGCGAATCCGCTGCCGTGCTCGCCCGCGTTAGCCGCCTCGATAGCCGCGTTGAGCGCCAGCAGGTGGGTCTGGCTGGCGAACTCCGAGACGAGCTGGATGACATTGCTGATTTCCTGGCTGCTCTCGCCGAGGCGCTTGATGCGCCGGGCGGCTTGCAGGGTAATCTCGCGCACTGCGCTCATGCCCTCGCCCGCGCGCTCTGCCGCTTCGCGGCCCTCGTTCGAGATGCTGTTGGCCTCCTCAGCGCTGACGCGGGTGCCTGCCGCCTTCGCGACGATCTGATGCATCTGCTCTGAGGTGCGATGGATGACCTGTGAGGCGCTCTGGATCTGCTCGGCCTGTTGCTGGGCGCTGCCCACCAGCTGGAGCGCGGCATTGCGCATCTCGCTAGCCTGCCGCTGGACCACCATACCGGCGTCGCGCACATCCGCCAGCACATTGCCCAGCGTCTCAGATACGTCGTTGAGCGCGCCCGCGACATGGGTCAGCGCGGAGGTGCGCAGGTGCGCGCGCGAGCTCAGGTCGCGCTGTCGCATGCGGTCCAGATGGGCGAGCAGGTCCTCCAGGCCCTGGTGGAGCGCCTGGCGCTCGTGATCGCGCTCCTGGAAGAGCCTGGCGGTGTCGAGCGCGGTTGCCGCCTGGTTCGCGAGCAGCTCGATGACTTCCACCGTCTCAAACGTAGGGATCTTGCCGTCCTCTGGCAGATCCAGCGAGATGATACCGAGCAGGCGGTTCTCGCGCACGCTGATCAGCGGGACGAAAAACACATCGTCCGGGTGCCACGCATTGGCGCTGCGCGGCGGCGCGACAGCGGATGGCGTCAGCAGCGTGATGCCGCCCGCGCCTTCGAGCAGATATTTATGCTCGTGGCCGATGAAATAGGAGCGGGTGCGGGGTACCTGGAAGTCTGGGCGCATCAGCGAGATGATGTGGTCAACCGGCGGGGGATCGTTGAGAAGCCGCTGTCGTTCCGCGTCTAAGATGCCAGCGGTGGCGACGATGGCGAAGTAGCGATTGCCCGGTATGATGAGGTTGACAACGGCTGCCCGGAATCCCAGGGTGGCGTGAATCGTCTGGGCAACCAGCGCGCAGATAGCCTCGGGCGGCATATCGGCGCGGAGGGCGGTGCTGGCGCGCACGACTTCCTTGATTTGCTGCGACCGGTGTTCCAGATCTGACACGGACGCCGGTCGGCCTCCCCGATTCATCATCATCCCCTCCTCGCTCTTCGGTCTTTGCCGCGCCGAGCGCTCTAGGTGCGTTGTTTGTCGGTATCGCCAGCCGTCCAGATGATAATTGCCTATTATTCCGCGCTGAATCAGCTTACCATACGTCCATGCGTGCGGCAATTGGATAGATGCGGAATGAGTACCTTCCCCTCCACTGCGGCGTGTGTCACGTCAGGCCATGGTGGGCCATGCCATACTCTGCGCGCACTCCACCAGTAGTATATCGCTGTACGGCGTCCTCTTGGCGCAGGGCGATAAAATGGGGGTGCAGCATGTGAGATATCATTGTGCCGTCTTCTGGCGCGCGGAGAAGGGAGCGTGCGTGTGCCCTATATCCATACCGTCCCCTATGATGACTCGGATGGGCTGTTGCGACGTGAGTACGACGCGGCCATCAAGCGCGCGGGCAAGGTCTTCAACGTTGTGGGCATTCAGAGCCTGCATCCGCGCGTGTTGCGCGCCTCCATTGCGCTCTACCAGACATTGATGATGGGTGAGGGCGCGCTCCCCCGCTGGACGCGCGAGCTGCTGGCGGTGGTCGTCTCGCGTGAGAACGGCTGCCATTATTGAACGAAATCGCACGGAGACGATCTGCGCGCGGCGCTGGAGGCGGATGGTCTCGATGTGCGACTATCGCAGGTGGCGATGGAAGACTACCGGCAGGCTGACCTGGACCAGCCGCTACGAGCACTGCTCGATTTCGCTGTCCAGGTGACGCGCGACCCACGGACGGGCGGCGAGGCTGCCATTGTGGCGCTGCATGGCGTGGGCTGGAGCGATGCCGCCATTCTCGAAGCAGTCGAGGTAATCGGCTTCTTCAACTACTACAATCGTCTGGCGGATGCGCTGGGCGTCGAGCCGGAGCCAGAATGGGCGGCGGAAGACGACGACGAGGGCAGCGAGGAAGGCGGCAATGAGCCATGATGCGCTATCATATAGCTGTCTCGAACAGACGATGTGATATCGACTAACGAGCCCCTAGTGAAAAACGAAGCAGGTGCACTTGTGTCAAACCCCAATAGCGGACCGCCTCCGGTGAGCGGGACTCCGGGCCAGTTGCCGGGCGGCCTCCAGTATATCGATGTCGTGGTTGGCTCAGGCGCCGAGGCACGGGCGGGCCAGAACGTCTCGGTACACTACACCGGCTGGCTCACGACGGGCCAGAAGTTCGACAGCTCGCGTGACCGTGGGCAACCCTTCGCGTTCCCGCTCGGCGGCGGGCGGGTCATCCAGGGCTGGGATGCGGGCGTTGCCGGGATGCGCGTCGGCGGGCAGCGGCGGCTCATCATCCCGCCGAACATGGGCTACGGCGCCAGCGGCGCTGGCGGGGTCATCCCGCCAAACGCCACGCTGATCTTCGACGTGGAGTTGCTGGGCGTGCGGTAATCAAAACATAGCGCAGTGTGGTAGGGGCCACTTGAGCAGTGGCCCCCAAGATGTAAAAGGACAGGAATCTATGGCAAAGAAATATAGTTCTCCCCCGGCGATGCAGATCGACCCCAACAAGCACTACGACGCGATATTCCATACGCAGCGCGGCGACTTCACCGTCGAGCTGTTCGCGAAGCAGGCGCCGATCACCGTCAACAACTTCGTGGCGCTGGCTCGCGATGGCTTCTACGACAACACCACCTTCCACCGCGTCATCAAGGGCTTCATGGCGCAGGGCGGCGACCCCACCGCCACCGGGACGGGCGGCCCTGGCTACTCCTTCGCCGACGAGCCGAGCGCGCTGGCGCTCAAGCACGAGGGCGCGGGCATCCTCAGCATGGCGAACGCTGGCCGCAACACCAACGGCTCCCAGTTCTTCATCACCTTTGGCCCGACGCCACACCTCAACGGCAAGCATGCCGTCTTTGGCAAAGTGACCAGCGGCATGGATGTGGTCAATAGCATCCGCGAGCGAGACCCAGGCCGCGACCGCCAGCCTGGCGACACCATCAACAGCATCGAGATTCGCGAAAGCTAGCCCATGCCAACATTTGCGGTGATTGCGGATATGCATGGCAACCTGTCCGCGCTGGAGGCCGTGCTGGCTGATCTTGCGGTCGTCAAGCCCGATGCTATCTATTTCGCGGGCGATTTCGTCAATCGTGGACCACAAAGCGGCGCCGTCGTCGAGCGGGCGATGGCGCTGGGGCTGCCCGCCATCAGTGGCAACCATGATACCTGGCTGGCGATGCTGGCACGTGGCGAGCGCATCCCCGAAAACTGGGATGATCCATGGTGGCAGCCGCAGCGGTTAGCACTAGACGAGCTGACGCCTGAGATGCTCGCCTGGATCGAGGCGCTACCCGCGACGCTGCGCATCGAGGTACCAGAGGCGGCGCCCGTCCTGCTGGTACACGGCAGCCCGCGGCACGCGCGCGAGGGCATGGGCCGCATGTTCTCCGACGAGCAGGCGGCTGAGATGCTGCGGACCGTCGAGGAGCGCACGGTCATCGGCGCGCATATCCACTACCCCTGGGAGCGCCATGTCAACGGGACGCATGTGGTCGTGATTGGCGCGGTGGGATGCCCCTTCAACGGCGATATCAACGCGCAGTATGGCCTCTTCACCTGGGATGGCGAGGAATGGCGCTTCGAGCATCGCAGCGTGCCATATGACCACGAGCCGCTCTACGCCGCCTGGCGTACCAGCGGCTACCTCGATGGCGGCTGCCTCTCCGCCGAGCTGATGCAACTGGAGCACCGCACCGCGCGCACCCACTACGTGCCGTTCTGGGATTGGTGCCTGGCGAACGATCTGCCGCTCACCCGCGAGAGCTATGAGCGCTTCTCCGCCGTACGGGGGTAGTGGATGGCGACGGTGATCGTGGGGCATGCATGTCGCAGGCTGAAGCTCTGCGGCTAACCCTGATGGCTCGGCACCGATGTAGACGGCGCGAGGAAGCGCTTCGGAGGGGATTAGCCGCGGCATTCATGCCGCGAAGGTAGCCCATATCAACCGTTCACGGCCAAACAACAACGCCGCTGGAATCATCTCCCGACGGCGTTTTCCTGTGGTGACTCTGGTGGGCGATACAGAACTCGAATCTGTGACCTCCACGATGTCAACGTGGCGCTCTAACCAACTGAGCTAATCGCCCGCGCACGGAAAGTGTACCATTGACAGCACGCCAGCGTCAAGCGCCCTCAATGGCTGAGATTATGTTGTCTTTACCGCACTGCTGTAGGATGCGATGAAACCGCCGAGCAAAGGATAGACTAGCCCCTCCCGCTCTCCACGCTGAGAGACCAGGAGGGGCTTCGTGTGTCCTGAGTGCGTTAGCCAACCGTCGCGGGAACCGTCTCCTCCGCGGGCGTCTCGCTGGCGGCCATTGGGCGGTTGCGGCCCGGCAGGAGCAGCGACATCGCCAGCAGGATGAATGAGCCGTAGAAGATCAGCCAGAAGATGCTCTGGATGGCCGCGGTCCCCGCCTGCACGCCAATCTGTGTCTCGATGGCGCGCAGTATCGGCGCCAGCGCGGGATTGCTGGGGTTGAGCGCGCCCGCTCCCTGGCCCGCCGCTGCCTGCAACTGCGCCAGGATGCTGGTTGCCTGGGAGCGCGTGTTGTCTATCAGCACCGTCGTCAGGATGGCCACGCCAATGGATGAGAAGATGAACTTGGTGGACATGACCAGCGATGATGCTTTGGCGAGCGCTTCGCCTTTCAGCGCCTCGAGCGCGAGCGTCTGCACCGAGATGGCGATCATGGCGAACCCGATCCCAAGCAGGAGCAGCGGCCAGCGTACATCCGCCGCGCCAGCGGTTGCCGGAATCGCGGCGTGGGTCTGGACGGAGGCGAGAATCTGGCGGCCATCCGCCGTCGTGTGAATGGTCTGGGTCAGCAGCCAGGCGGTCGCAATCGAGATGGCCGCGCCTCCAAAGACGACCCAGCGCGGCCCAATGGCGCGATAGAGCGCGGTGGCGAGGATCGTGCCGAGCAGCGTGCCCGCGCCCAGCGGCGCCATCGCGATGCCGGTATCGAGCGCCGAGAGATTCGGCAGGTGAATGGCTTCGAGATAGATGGGCAGCAAGACCAGCAGGCCAAAGGTGATGAGCGCCGCCGTCCAGCTGATCAGATTGCTGACCAGGAAGTCGCGGCGGGCAAACTGGCGCAGGTCCAGCGCGGGGTCGCGGCTGATGCGGAGCGAGTAGAAGGCGAAGATGATCAGTGCCACCGCGCCGCCGCCTATCAGCGCCCAGACCGGCCAGTAGCCCCAGCCGTAGAGATCGCCGCCCGGATTCGCCGCCGTGACGGTGTCGGGATTGGTCGTCGAGACCAGCTTCAGCCCGTACAGAATAGCGATGATGCCCAGCGTCGAGAGGCCCAGGCCCACGTAGTCGAACTGGCCGGTAGTCTTGTCGGCGGTGCTATCACTGGGCAGGACCAGCAGCGCCAGCAGCATCGCGATGATGCCCACAGGCAGGTTGACGATGAAGATGCTGTGCCAGTCGAAGGTGTCGGTCAGGTAGCCGCCGAGAATCGGGCCAAAAACCGGCGCGAACAGGATCGGTATGGCGATCAGGGCGCTGGCACGGGCGCGCTGCTCCTGTGGGAACTGGTCGAACGCGACCGCCGCCCCAATCGGGAGCAGCATGCCGCCGCCGATGCCCTGCACCACGCGGAAGGCGATCAGCCAGCCGATGCCTGGCGCGATGGCGCAGAGCAGCGAGCCAATCGTGAAGATGGACAGGCCAGTGATAAAGATGCGCTTGCGTCCGAAGCGGCTCGCCAGATAGCCACCGACGGCGACGACGGCGGCGTTCGCCAGGAAGAATCCGGTGACGATCCACTGCGCAGTGTTGATGTCCGTATTCAGGTCGTCGCGAATAGGGTTGAGCGCGACGGTCACGATGGTGGTGTCCAGCACGACGGGAATCAGTCCCAGTGCGGCCACGATGGCGATGACATAGCGATTGTGCCTCATGGCGGTTTTACTCCTCCTCAAGAATGACGCACCGCGCGCCGCTGGAATAGGTGACGGCTTGCGGTGGAAGCTGTTCATAGCCGCATCATAGCCGTCGCAGAAGGCGGCGTCCCCATGCGGAAGGATGGTTGAGAGGATGGTTTTCGAGGATGGGCTGGTAGGGTGGACTGTCCCCAGAAATGAGGCCATGAGGTAAAGCAAATGCGATACCCGCAACGTTTGGAACGGCCAATGCGGTTGTTACTGTAGGGATGACAGTGACCGCGTGTAAGCGTTTCATCTTCACACAAGAAGGGCAGGCGAACGATGGACTGGAAAATCGAACTGGTGGCGATCCCTGTATCGGATGTGGACCGGGCGAAGGCGTTTTACACCGAGAAGGCCGGGTTCCATGCGGACCACGATTATCAGGTGAGCGAGGGGCTTCGCTTTGTGCAGCTCACGCCCCCAGGGTCGGCGTGCTCGATTGCCATTGGTGAAGGTCTCACTGAGGCGGCGCCAGGCTCGGTGCAGGGTATGCAGATCGTGGTTTCCGATATCGACGCTGCCCGCGCGGAGCTGCTTGGGCGCGGCGTGGAAGTCGGCGAGGTACAGGACTTCCCCTGGGGCAGGTTCATCTTCTTCAGCGACCCGGATGGCAACCGCTGGGCGGTGCAGTATATTCCTCCCCGTCCTTGAGGCTGACGCGCCGATACAACTCCGCTGTAATAGCGCCCGCCAGGCGTCTACCAACGCCGCGCACTGGTGGGCGCGGAACAGTTCATGCGTATCGGCGTGCCGGTTATGGAATGTCTTGATGTGTCGCGAACAGAGTGTGCATGAAGCACCTGGAAAAGTATTAACTCATGCAAGGACGGCGATTCTATTATCCTGGCGGTACGCGGCAGGCGCATGCACGGGGCAAGGATGATGCGGGGTACGAGCGAACGCAATTGACTCAGCGGCCAACGCCCGGCGGTACAGATCAGCGCGCGCGAGAGTCCGCGCCTTCGACCGCTGAATCGGTTCGCGTTGACGCCGTGGATGTGACCGAGACGGTCCGCGAGGGGTTGCCGCTCCCGCTGCTCGGCTCGCGCAAGGTATTGCTCGACGACGTCTCGATCACGCTCAGGCCGGGCGCGTTTGTGGCCATCCTCGGCGCATCGGGCGCGGGGAAGACGATGTTGCTGCGCGCCTTGAGCGGGCAGATGCAGTCGCAACGGGGCGACATCTTTTACAATGGCCTGAACCTCCTGGGCCACCGTCACCAGTTCTCCACCACCACAGGTTTTGTGCCGCAAGATGACATCGTCCACAAAAATCTCCGGGTGGAAGACGCACTCGAGTATGCCGCGTGCCTGCGGCTGCCGTGCAATGCGCCGCGTCAGGAGCTGGTCGCGCGCGTCGAGGAGGTTCTGGAGGATGTGGATCTGACCGATCAGCGCAAGCAGCTTATCTCGCGCCTCTCAGGTGGTCAACGCAAGCGGGTCAACATCGCATTGGAGCTGCTTGGGCGGCCAACGGTCTTTTATCTCGACGAGCCAACCTCGGGCCTCGATCCCGGCCTCGATCTCAAGATGATGCAGCTGCTGCGTCGTCTGGCGGACCGAGGCCAGACGGTGGTGCTGGTGACGCATACCACCTCGAATATCGATCTGTGCGACGATATCTGCTTCCTCGCGCCGGGCGGGCGGCTAGCCTACTTTGGGCCGCCAGATCAGCTCAAGGCGTTCTTTCACCGCGATGACTATGCGGGTATCTACAACCTCCTCTATGATGAGCCGGAACGCTGGGCCGAACGCTTCCGCCAGTCGCCCGATTACCAGCGGTATGTTGAAGCGCCGCACGAGCAGCCAAAGAATATCGCGCCAGCATGGGAGCGAGAGAACGCGCCGGAGCCGGGTGCGGGCGCATGTGATAACAGCGTGCTGCAGTTCTGGTATCTCACCCGGCGCTATGTCAATGTCATGGTTCATGACCTGCCGACGCTGCTGCTGCTCTTGCTGCAAGCGCCGATCATCGCCGGATTGGTCTGGCTGCTGGCGGACCGCGATGTGCTGCGTAACACAGCGGCTGGCGTTTTGTCGAAAGGCGCTCCGCAGGATGTCTATGCTCAGGAGGTGCTCTTCACCGTCGTCGTCTCCGCCATCTGGTTCGGCATCATCAACGCCGCCCGTGAGATCGTGAAGGAGGCGCCGATCTACCGGCGCGAGCGTGCCATCAACCTGCGACTGTTCCCGTATGTGCTCTCGAAGGTGGCCGTGCTTGGCGCGCTGCTGGCGGTGCAGGACTTCATCCTGTTCTATATCGTGGGAACAAAGGCTGGCTATCCCGCCAATGGGCTGCTCTGGCATGGCACGTCGGGCGCGTTCGCGGAGCTCTATGTGACGCTGCTGCTCTCATCGCTCGCTGGCCTGATGATGGGCCTGGTCATCTCGGCGCTCGTCCCGAACAGCGACCGCGCGGTGAGTATCGTGCCGGTATTGCTCATTCCGCAGATCATCTTCGCCAGTGTCATTTTCGAGCTCAAGGGCGATGTTGGCCGCTGGATCAGCACCATCCTCCCCTCGCGCTGGGGCATGCAGGCAGTGGGGAGCATTGACCACCTGCATGACAAATTCACCGATCACAGCACGGCGTTCTATGCCCACGATGCGGCTCACGTGCTCGCCTTCTGGGGTGCGCTGGCCGCGCTGACGCTGGTCTTCTTTGTCCTGACGCTGCTCGCGATGCGCCGGAAGGATACCGGCATATGATCGACCTGCCGCTACGGCGCGGTCACGCGATCAGCCGTAGCTCGCGGGCGCGGGCCACCGCCTGCATCCGGCCACGCACGCCCAGCTTGCGGTAGATGTGCGCGACGTGCCACTTGACGGTGCTGAGCGCCAGTACCAAGTCGCCCGCAATCTCCTCATTCGAGCGGCCCGTCGCTAGCAGCCGCAACACGTCTGCCTCGCGCGGCGAAAGGACATCCGGCGGGCTCATGGGCGTGGGAGCCGTCACCGTGCGGCCAAACGCCGCCAGCAGCCTGCGCGCATGCTCGCGCTCCCGCGCCGATGCGGATGACGCTGGCTGGCTGGCCAGGTAGTGCGCCAGCAGGTCGGCCATCACCTCGCCCTCGTCGAGGAAGACGCGCACGAACCCCTCGGGCGCGCCGATGGTGAGCGCGCCGTGGAGCATGCAGGTCGCCGTTTCGGTGTCGCCAGCCAGCCAGCTTGCCTGCGCCAGCAGCATCCGCGCCTCCATCAGATTGCGCCACTGTCCAGTCTCGTTCGCCCGTTGCGCCACCGGCTCCAGAATCGCGGTGGCGCCATCAATATCTCCCCGCGCCAGCAGGACACGGGCGATGGAGAGGTCTTCGAGGTCATACATGAACGCCAGCGGCGCCATCTGACCGGGATCGCCTTGCTGGCGGCTGCGCAAACGCCCATCGGCCCAGCGGCTCGCCTCGTCCAGTTTGCCGCGCGCGATTAGCACACGGGCGCGCACGATCTCCATCTGATTGAGATCCCAGGGCGCAAGTTGCCGCATCCGCACCATCGTGCGAATCCGTTCGAGGGCGGTCAGCGCCTCATCATAGCGGCCGCGCGCCATGAGCACCTGTGCCAGATAGATTAGCCCATCGTTGATGTATTCCGGGCTGCCAGCCTCCTCGCTGATGGCCAGCGCGCGCCGCAGCAGGGTTTCGGCGGCGTCCAGCTCGTTCCATTCACGGCGAATCTCGCCATTGATGCAGTAGCTCATCGCGGCAAGCGGTATATCCATATCTGGCAGCAGCCGCAGCGCCTCAGCGCAGACCTGCGCGGCCTCGCGGAGCCGACACTGGTAGAGCAGCGCGCTCGCCTTGGTGACCAGCGCGATAAACGCCACCAGCATATTGCCACCGCGGCGACTGTCTTCGGCCACCTCGCCAATGGTGCGCTCGGCCTCGGCGAGATTGCCCTCACCAAAGATGCCGATGACATGGCTAATCCAGAGCGTCAGGGTGCGCAACAGCCGGTCGCTGGGTGGCAATTGCTGCAACGCCTCGCGCGCCTGCGCCACGCCACCCAGAATGTCGCCCGACCAGAGCGCCAGAAACGAGCGGACCGCGGCAAACTCGCCGCGCGTATTGACCGGCAGTCCATCCTGTCCGCCATAGCGTCTTTCCAGGGCGTCCAGCCAGGCGACGGCGTCGGGTTCCTCGCCCTGCAAGAGCAGCGCCACGGCAGAGAGCAGGCAGAGGTGTGGATGGGCCAGAATGACATCGCGTGGCAGCGCGCGTGCCCAGCGCGCCAGCCCGGCCAGTTCGCCGTGCAGCACCAGCCGGTCGCTCTCCTGCTCGATATGCACCGCCGCCTCCGCGAACATCTCGGCGGCCAGCAGATGGCGGATGGCGTCGTCTGACATGTCATGCTGCCAGAGCCAGTCCGCCGCGCGCTGGTGGCACTGTTTCACGCTTTCGGGCATCCGGCGCTGCAGCCGCTCGCGCAAGACCTCGGCGAAGAGATGGTGATAGCGATACCAGGTCTGCGCGGCGTCGAGCGGGGTGACGAAGAGTTGCTCCTGCGTCAGACGAGCGAGCACCGCGGCGCTATCGCTGCGGCCCGTCACGGCGTCGCAGAGCGGGCCGGTCAGGCGTTCCAGCGGCGAGGTCAGCAGCAGAAACGCCTGGATGTCGTCGGGCTGGCGCTCCAGCACCTCGTCTATCAGAAACTCGGCGATGTAGCGCGGCGTCGCGGAGCCATCGGACGCAAGATTGGGGACGCCTTGCTGGTTGCGCAGCGAGAGCGCGGCGAGCTGCAAGCCAGCCACCCAGCCCTCCGTGCGCTCTTCGAGATGCGCCAGCTGCTCCGGCGGCAGGGCGACGCGCATCGTCTCGCGCATGAAGCGGCCCGCCTCGTCCGCCGAGAAGCGCAGATCGGCGGCGTCTAGCTCGGCAATGCGCCCCTGGGCGCGGAGCCGCGCCATCGGAAATGCGGGTGTGGAGCGCGTCGCGATCAGCAGATGGAGCAGGGTGGGCGCGTGCTCGACGAGGAAGATCAGTCCCTGGTCAATAGCTGGCGTCGCCGCGCGGTGGTAGTCGTCCAGCACGAGCAGGATGGGCGTTTTGGCGGCGGCCAGGTCGTTGATGAGGACGGTCAGCATTCGTTCGATGGGCGCTGGCCGGGGAAGCGCGAGCATGTGGCGTGCGGTGGCGCTGATGCCGGGCTGCGCGCCGTCCAGCGCGGCGAGTGTGTATTGCCAGAAGCGGGTAGGGTCTTGCTCGGACTCTTCCAGGCTGACCCAGGCGATCCGCCAGCCCTGTTGCCGTACCTGCTCGCTGGCCATTAGCAGCAGGGTGGTCTTGCCAAAGCCAGCGGGCGCGGCGATGATGGCGCAGGGACGCTCGACGGCCTCGAGGCAGCGGGCCATCACCTCGGGGCGCGCCATGAGCGAGGGCGTTGCGACTGGCGCGGCGATCTTGGTGGCGATTAGCGGCGAGAGCCAGGCATCGGCGATATTTCCCCGTTCGCGAGTGTCATTGTTCTCACTCTCTCGTGCCATCTCGGCCAGCGCGCGCGCCGCCTCGTCCAGCCGTTCGATGCTCAACTCGGCGGAGCGGCCAAGGTAGGTCTTGCGCAGCGAGCCGTTCTGCTGGCGATAGGCGTACCAGAAGCGGCGGCCGGAGCGCTCCTCCTGCCGCGCGGTGAAGCGTCCCGCCGCGCCGCGATAGGCGAACGACCGCGCCGCGTCCAGCCAGTTGAACCAGTCCGCCGTCCCCACTGGCATCGGCGAATCGGCTGAGGTGGTCATGAGCATGTCATCGCGTACGGTCGGTAGTCGTGTCATCGTATCCCCCCACTTTTGGGTAAGTTTGGGCTAGCCAGAGATATGATAGCACGCCTCTCCCACAATCGCCCGCTCTCGCGTATACTACGGGTATATC
>Ga0207674_10000874_pt1 | contig 39441 bp, 34 predicted proteins | sample KBSCornC72_FD_184303 | JGI IMG/M metagenome (GOLD analysis project Ga0207674, IMG submission 184303) | Corn rhizosphere microbial communities from Kellogg Biological Station, Michigan, USA - KBS Corn C7-2 (SPAdes) (version 2) | ecosystem: Host-associated > Plants > Roots > Rhizosphere > Soil ... | reverse complement strand
AGGCCACCGTGGCGCCGCTGACGGCGAAGGCGGCGCCGGCATCCGCCGAGTTGTGGAGCGGCGCGCTGGCGATGGCCTCGATGCCGCCCGCGGCCAGGAAGTTGCTGGTCCAGGTGGAGCGGGCGGCGTGCACCGCGAGGTCGCCCAGGCAGGCGAGAAAAACCTGCTGGCGCTTGCCGGTCTTCGCGAGATGGGCATCGGCGGCATCGCGCAAGGCCTCCAAGGGCTCCGCCAGTCGCTGCGGCGTCAGCGGCGCGACCGACGTGCCGCCCTTGACCACCGGATCGAAGGGCGGGTGCGGGTCTACCTTCACACCATCGTCGCCGAGCTTCGGAAAGGCCGAGACGCCGGTGAGCTCCACGCGTCCATGGGCGATGTCGCCGGCGCGCGCCTCGGCGACGCGCGCGATCTTCTCCTGAATGAACCCGCTCTCCAGCGCCGCCGCCATGCCGCCCTGTGCCTCGATGTCCTGGAACAGCGCCCAGGCGGACCTGGCAAGGTCGTCGGTGAGCTTCTCGACGTACCAGGAGCCGTGCGCCGGATCGCTGACGCGCGCGGCCGAGCTCTCCTCCTGCAGCACCAGATGCGTGTTGCGGGCGATGCGGCGGGCGAAGGCGTCGGGCTTGCCCAGCGCCCACGTGAACGGCAGCACAGTGATGGCCTCCGCCCCGCCGAACGCCGCGCCGGTGCAGGCGATGGTGGTGCGCAGCATGTTCACCCACGGGTCACGCTTCGCCATCATGCGCTCCGACGTGGACGCCGTGAGCTGGATGGCCGCGGCGGCGCTGCCGGCGCCGCAGGCCTCTGCAACCCGGGCCACCAGCCGGCGCGCGGCGCGGAATTTGGCGATGGTGAGGAACAGGTCGGCGTCGGCCGCCAGCGCCAGGGCGATCTTGCCGAGCGCCATACGCGGCCTCAACCCCGCCGCCTCGCAGGCGCGCAGGTAGGCGACCAGCGTGGCCAGCATCGCCGCCAGCTCCTGCGCCTCGCTGCCGCCGGCCTCGTGACAGGGCCGCCCGTCGGCCAGGAGCGCGGTAACGTGCGACATGGAGCGGGTATCGGCGGCCAGCTTGGCCGCGATCTCGCAGGAGCGCTGCGCCGGGTAGTAGAGGGTGCCGGTCTCGGCCAGCACGCCCAGCGGGTCGTAGTTGAAGGCGCCGCGCCGCTCGTTCTCGTTGATGCCGGCCGCGCGCCAGACCTCGATCAGACTGCCGGCCGCGTCGAGTGTGTTCTCGCGCGCGTCCAGCGCGATCGCGGTCCCGTTCAGGGCCACGCCACGCAAGGCCACATGAAGCGCCTCGGCGCCATAGGACAGGCCGCCCTGGCCCGGCGCCAGGACCTGCAACAGCAGCGACGTGGCACCGTTCTCCAGGTCCTCCAGGATCGCCGTGTTGGCCGCCGCAGGGTCTGGCTCAAGGTGGCGCTGGCGCATGTCCCAGCCGCCCGGATACCAGCCGCTGCGGCCTACCGGCGCCGCCTCCGCCGCCCAATCGGCGCGCGTATAGAGTGGCTGGATGGCAAGGCCATCCAGCGTCCTGGCCACCAGCCGCTTGTCGAACTCCGCCCCTTTCAGGACCTTGCCAACCAGCGCCAGCCACGCCTCCCGCGAGGGCGGGTCGAACCCGGCGGCAAGGGCCGGATCGTTGTGCAGGTCGGTCTGTGACACGGTCTCTGGCACGATCTCTGACATGGGCGGTGTTTCATCTCCGGCGCGCCAGCAGCAGCAGCGTCTCGTAGCGACGGTGCACGGCTCCGTCAAAACGCTCCACCGCGTCCTCGATGGCGCGGAAGAAGCGTGTCTTGTCGGGCTCCGGCAGGGTGCGGTGGTCCGAGAAGGTGTGCAAGAGCTTCAGATAGTCGCCGTTACGAAAGGTCTTCTCCCATGCCTGCCGCGCCTCCTGCACCGGCCCGAAGGCCCCGCTGCAGTCGATCGCCTCGGCGTAGACCGCCGCCCTCTCGGCCAGCGACGCCACGGTCGTGTGGCTCTTCTCCGGAGGGTGAAAATAGGCCTCGTAGATGGGCTCGGTCGCCTGCCAGAAGGAAGTATCCTGCGATACGTCGAGGTGCCAGACGAGCGCGATCGCCCCGCCGGGCTTAAGCACCGATGCCGCTTTCGCACAACCCGCATCGGGGGCAATCCAATGGAACGCCATGGCGGAGAGGACCATGTCGAAGGTGCGGCCGTCGGCCGGCCAGGCCTCGAACGACGACGTGAGGACCCTCACCTGGGGATAGTTGCGGCAATTGCGGGCCGCCAGCGCGGCCATGTCCTCGCCGGGCTCCAGCGCCAGGATGGAATAGCCGCGAGCGGCAAAAGGCACCGTGATCTGCCCGGTGCCGCAGCCGATCTCCAGAATCCGCCCGCCGGACGGCAGCCGAGCCTGCGCAATGGCGGCGTCAATGATGGCGGGTGGATAGCCCGGGCGCACCTCGTCATAGAGGGCCGCCACCTCGTTGAACACGTATTGCCGACGCCGCAGCATGTGCCTCACCCGTCCCGCGCCCACTCAACAGGCGGACGGCGGCGCCCATCCTGGACCATTCAGGGTCAGCCGGACACCCTTTGTTTCGCCCCGATGGTGCACCAAGTTATCCCCACGACAGCGGGGCGGCCCGCGCGCATTGCCAAGTGCCGTGGGGCGTGCAATCAGCCCCGAAGGGATTTCGAATCGCCCGAGGTTCTGGGAGCGAGCAAGCCATGAGCCAGAGTGAATCGCTGTTGGAGGAAGGAAAGATCTTCCTCGGCAAGAGCAAGGCGGGGCCGGAATGCCTGGAGCTCAAGCTCGCCAATCGGCACGGGCTCGTGACCGGCGCCACCGGCACCGGCAAGACGGTGACGCTGCAAGTGCTGGCGGAGGGCTTCTCGGCCGCCAGCGTGCCGGTGTTCGCCGCCGACATCAAGGGCGACCTGTCGGGCATCTCGGCCATGGGCCAGGCGAAGGAGGGGCTCGCCAAGCGTGCCAAGGAGATCGGCCTCGACGACTGGTCCAACACCTCCTTCCCCACCGTGTTCTGGGACCTGTTCGGCGAGCAGGGACATCCCATCCGCGCCACCGTGCAGGATATGGGGCCGCTGCTGCTGTCGCGGCTGCTGGAGCTCAACGAGACGCAGGAAGGCGTGCTCAACATCCTGTTCCGGGTGGCCGCCGACGAGAAGCTGCCGCTGCTCGATCTCAACGACCTGCGCTCCATGGCCAATGACATCGGCCAGCGCGGCAAGCAGCTGATGACGAAGTACGGCAACGTGTCGGCCGTGTCGGTGGGCGCGATCCAGCGCCGCCTGCTGGTGCTCGATGAGCAGGGCGCCAACCGGTTCTTCGGCGAACCGGCCCTCGACATCAAGGATTTCATCCGTACGGCCCCGGACGGGCGCGGCGTGATCAACATCCTTTCCGCCGACAAGCTGATGAAGACGCCGCGGCTCTACGGCACGTTCCTGTTGTGGATGCTCGCGCAGCTGTTCGACAAGCTCCCCGAGGTGGGCGATCCGGACAAGCCGAAGCTGGTGTTCTTCTTCGACGAGGCGCACCTGCTCTTCAACGAGGCGCCGAAAGCGCTGCTGGAGCAGATCGAGCGTGTGACGCGGCTGATCCGCTCCAAGGGCGTAGGCGTCTACTACGTCACGCAGAACCCGCGCGACGTGCCGAACGCGGTGTCGGCCCAGCTCGGCAACCGCGTGCAGCACGCTCTGAGGGCCTTCACGCCTATCGAGCAGAAGGGCATCCGTGCCGCCGCCGAGACGTTCCGGCCGAACCCGGAGCTGGACGTGGAGCGGGTGATCCAGGAGCTGAAGGTGGGCGAGGCGCTCGTCTCGGTTCTGCAGGGCGGCGGCGAGCCGTCCATGGTCCAGCGCACGCTGATCCGTCCGCCCTCGGCGCGCATCGGCCCCGTCAGCCCGGAGGAGCGCAAGGCCCTGATCGAGGCGAGCCCGGTTTACGGCAAATACGAGGAGGTGGTGGACCGCGAGTCGGCCTACGAAATGCTGCAGAAGCGCACCTCCCAGGCCGCGGCGGCGCAGGACGCCGAGGCCAACAGCTGGGGCAACATCCTGATGGGCGGCGGCACCGGCCGGCGCCAGGGCTACGGCGAGGCCTTCGCCAAGTCGCTGGCCCGATCGGTCGCCACCAGCCTCGGCAACGCCATCATCAAGGGCGTGCTGGGCAAGCGCCGGTGAGGACGGGGTCAGACCCCTTTCGACGACCGTTCGGAGTGACACATTACCGTTCGAGGAAAGGGGTCTGACCCCATCGACCCGCTGGGGAGGAACGCCATGACCGACAGGCCGAACGAGAGCGGTCGCGGGAGACCCGCACCGCAACCCAGCTACGATCCGCCCCCGCGCGGCCCTCGCGACTATGAGCGCGAGAGCATCGGCGAGGCGATGGCCAAGTCCGTCATCCGCTCGATCGCCGGGCGTCTCGGGAGGGCCATCGCGCGGATGATCCTGGGTCGGTCGCGCTGAGGATTGCCGTGGGTAGCAGCGCGCGGGTCGCGTTGCCTTGTTATCATCGCGATCTCGGCTAGTTTGGAGTCGATGCCGCCGCGCCGCTGAGACCGCGGCTTAAGGGACTCGCATGAACGCCCGCGCCAAGCTCGCCATCGGCCACTCGGCCTGCCCGCACGACTGCCCCTCCACCTGTGCCCTCGATGTGGAGCTCCTGGACGGCAACCGCATCGGCCGCCTGCACGGCGCCAGGGACAACAGTTATACCGCGGGCGTCGTCTGCGCCAAGGTGGCCCGCTACGCCGAGCGCATCCACCACCCCGACCGGGTGATGCATCCACTCAGGCGGAAGGGGCCAAAGGGCGCAGGCAAGGGCTCCGGCCAGTTCGAGCGCATTTCCTGGGACGATGCGCTGGATATCACTGCCGAGGCCCTGCTGGCCGCCGAGCGGCGCCACGGGCCGGAGGCCGTCTGGCCCTACTACTACGCCGGCACCATGGGTCTCGTGATGCGCGACGGCATCAACCGCCTGCGCCACGCCAAGCGCTACTCCGGCATGCACGCGACAATCTGCACCACCCTGGCCTGGACCGGGTTCATCGCCGGCACCGGCCGTCTCGCCGGAGCCGATCCGCGCGAGATGGCGAAGTCGGATCTGGTCGTGATCTGGGGCACCAATCCGGTCAACACCCAGGTCAACGTCATGACGCATGCCACCCGCGCCAGGAAGGAGCGGGGCGCGAGGATCGTGGCCGTCGACATCTACCGGAACGGCACCATGCAGCAGGCCGATCTGGCCCTGTGCCTCAGGCCCGGCACCGATGGCGCGCTCGCCTGCGCCGTCATGCACGTGCTGTTCCGTGATGGCTACGCGAACTGGCCGTATCTTGAGAAGTACACCGACTGTCCGCGCGAGCTGGAGGCCCACCTCAGGTCGCGCACGCCGGAGTGGGCGAGCGCCATCACCGGCCTCGGCGTCGAGGAGATCGAGACCTTCGCCCGCATGGTGGGCGCCACGCCGCGTACCTATTTCCGCCTCGGCTACGGCTTCGCGCGCTCGCGCAACGGCTCCCACAACATGCACGCCGCGCTGTGCATCCCCGCCGTCACCGGGGCTTGGGCGCACGAGGGCGGCGGCGCCTTCCACAACAACGGCGCCATCTACCACTGGAACCGCTCCCTCATCGAGGGCCTGGACGTGGCGGACGCCAGCGTGCGCGTCCTCGACCAGTCGCGCATTGGCCCGGTGCTGACGGGCGACCCCGCCGACATCAAGGACGGCCCGCCGGTGACCGCACTCTTCATCCAGAACACCAACCCCGTGCAGGTGGCGCCCGAGCAGCGCAAGGTGAAGGCCGGCTTCTCGCGCGAGGACCTGTTCGCCTGCGTGCACGAGCAGTTCATGACCGCCACGGCCGAGATGGCCGATATCGTGCTCCCCGCCAGCATGTTCCTGGAGCACGACGACATCTACCAGGGCGGCGGGCACCAGCACATCCTCTTAGGGCCGAAGCTGATCGAGCCGCCCGGCGAGTGCCGCTCCAATCACGAGGTCATCTGCGCGCTTGCCCAGCGCGTCGGCGCGGAGCACCGCGGCTTTGCCATGAGCCCGCGCGAGATCATCGACTGGACGCTGCAGAGCTCCGGCTGGGGCACGCTGGCGGAGCTGGACTCCGCCAAGTGGATCGACTGCCAGCCGCCCTTCGGGAAGGCGCACTACGCGGAGGGCTTCGGCTACCCGGACGGGAAGTTCCGCTTCAAGCCGGACTGGGCCAACGTGCCGGCCCCGAGCGCCAACGGCATCCGCGTCGCAGCGGAGATGCCGGTCCTGCCCGACCACTGGGACGTGGTGGAGAGGGCGGACGCAAGGCACCCCTTCCGTCTCGCCACCAGCCCGTCGCGCGACTACCTCAACTCGTCCTTCAACGAGATGCCGACCAGCCGGGCGCGCCACGGCAGGCCGCGCGTGAAAATGCACCCCGACGACATCGCGAGCCTCGGCCTTGCCGACGGGGCCCGCGTGCGGATGGGCAACGAGCGCGGCGAGATCGTGCTGGCGGCCGAGGCGTTCGACGGGGTGCAGCGCGGCGTCGTCATCGTCGAGAGCATCGCCCCCAACGACCACTTCGAGGGCGGGGAGGGCATCAACACGCTCACCAGCGCCGTCCAGGGCGCGCCCTATGGCGGCGCCGCCTTCCACGACAACCACGTCTGGATCGAGAGGGCGTAAGCGGCGATGCGGAGAACGGGATGGCTGATGTCCATTGTCAGGTCGATGGTTGCCCTTTCGGCCATTGCCATTGCGATAGCCGTCGGCGCCGCGGCTCAGTCCGGGCCGCCCGAGATTCCTGATGCAGTCGCCCAGCGGATGATCGACCTCGGTCTGCAGAACATCCAGCGCGGGCTGTGCGGCGGGCTCAACGGCTGCGCGCCGGCGACGCCCGAGGAGTTCCAGCTTCCCCCCATCACGCTGGGGCAGGCGCGCGTCGCCATCCTCGCCGGCACTCAGTCCGCCGTCGCCCGCTGGTGCGGCCTCGACGCCGACCGCAGGAGCATCGCGCCGACCATGCGTCTCGTCCGGCAGAAGTTCAGGCTCGACGAGCGCCAGGTGGCGCTCATCGCCATCATCCACGGCATCCAGCAGAGCATGGTGTCCGACCAGCTGAAGTCGAGAGGCGAGTGCGACGCGGTCACCCGCAGCAGGCTCGACGCCGAGTTGCCGAAGGGGTGAGGTCCAGGGCTGAGCCCGAGACGTTGAACGCGAGAGCCAAGGAGGGCCAAATGGCCAAATCCGTCGCCTATCTGAATCCGCCGAGCTCGACTCCGCCGGCCGGCATGTACAGCCACGTAGCGCGCATGGCGGCCGGCGAGCTGGCCTTCATCGCCGGCCAGGTGGCGGTGGACAGATCGGGCGCGTCGGTGGGCGTGGGCGACGTGGCCGCCCAGGTGAACCAGGTATTCGCCAACATCGGCGACATTCTCAAAGACCTCGGCGCCGACTTCGAGCAGGTTGTGCAGCTCACCACCTACCTGACGGGCGCCGACAGCATCCCGGCCTTCATGTCCGCGCGTTCTGTCCTGTTCCCGAAGCTGTTCCCCGGCGGCAAGTATCCGCCCAACACGCTGCTGGTCATCGACCGGCTGGTGAAGCCTGAGTTCCTGGTCGAGGTCGCCGCCATCGCCCGCCTGCCGGGGTGAGATGCTCGCAGGGAGAGCGGGCGCATGGGCGCAATGCCGTTTCCCAGCATTGTCAGTCGTAGGGTGCAATACGGCGTTAGCCCGTATTGCACCGATTCCGCTCCTGCGGTGGTGTCCGCCATCGGTGCAATGCGCTTCGCTTATTGCACCCTACAGGTGCTTCCTCAGCCCCTGGGCTGGGGGACGATGCGGATGTAGGGCTTGGGGGCCTTCCAACCGTCCGGGTATTGCTTCCTGGCGTCCTCGTCGGAGACCGAGCCGGCGATGATCACGTCCTCGCCCTGCTGCCAGTTCACCGGGGTGGCCACCTTGTGCCGGGCGGTGAGCTGCAGCGAGTCGATCACCCGCATCACCTCGTCGAAGTTGCGACCCGTCGTCATGGGGTAGACCAGGATCAGCTTGATCTTCTTGTCCGGGCCGATGACGAACACGTTGCGCACCGTCTGGTTGTCGGCGGGCGTGCGCCTGGTGGGATCGCCCGAGACGCTGGCCGGCAGCATGCCGTAGAGCTTCGCCACGTTGTAGTCGGTGTCGCCGATGATCGGGTAGTTGGGCGCATAGCCCTGGGTCTCCTCGATATCGGCGGCCCAGCCGGCGTGCCGGTCGAGCGGATCGACCGACAGGCCGATGATCTTGACCCCGCGCTGCTCGAACTCCGGCTTGATCTTGGCCATGTAGCCAAGCTCGGTGGTGCACACCGGCGTGAAGTCCTTGGGATGCGAGAAGAGCACGGTCCAGGAATTTCCGATCCAGTCGTGGAAGCGGATCTTGCCTTCCGTGGTCTCAGCCTCGAAGTCGGGAGCGGTGTCGTTGATGGAAAGGGTCATGTCGCACCTCCAGCTTGGCCCGGTCCGCCGCGTCGCCGGCAGCCCTCTCGCGGGCTGCTGCAACCGACGATCAAAAGCAGAGTTGTGCGGCGGGCCGAACCAACATTTTCTGCTAAGCTTAGCAAGCATGCCAGCCGCACCGGCGCGCCGAGACCGATACGACACCGTGGGTTCCGGGAACCGCATTGGAGCCTGGGTGACGCCACGGTCTGCGCGCTACCCGCGCCGGGCGGAGGATCTCGCTCCGTTATGATACCATGAAATGAGTCGCCTGCTCCACCGCAACCGGCCGCGGAGAGCCGATTGATGCGCCAGACCGATACGGCCCCGTTCGCGGAGAGCGGCGCCTCGCCGCCGGGGCCGCCGCGCGACGAGATCGCCGCCTGGCATCTGCTGGACGAGTCGGGGCTGGTGGACCGCCTGACGGAGCGGGCCATCTTCACGGCCGACGAGCGCGCCCGCATGGGCCGGCTGGCGGCTCAGCTCGTGCGCGGCGCTCGCGCCAACCGCCACCAGCACGGCGGCATCGACGCCTTCATGGCGGAATACGGGCTCTCCTCCGACGAGGGCGTCATCCTCATGTGCCTGGCCGAGGCACTGCTGCGCATCCCCGACAAGGACACCGTGGACGCGCTGATTGCCGAGAAGATCGGCAGCGGGCAGTGGCTGAGGCATTTTGGGCGCTCGGACAGCCTGCTCGTCAACGCCTCGACCTTCGGCCTGATGATCACCGGCGGCGTGGTGCGGCTGGGCCAGGACAAGGGCTCCGGCCCTGCGGCCGTGCTGAAACGGGTGGTGGGCCGGTCGGGCGAGCCGGTGATCCGGCAGGCGCTGCGCCAGGCGATGCGCATCCTGGGCGACAGCTTCGTGCTGGGCCAGACCATCGAGCGGGCGCTGGCGCGCGCGGCACCGCTGGAGGCCAGGGGTTTCCGCTTCTCCTACGACATGCTGGGCGAGCGGGCGCGGACGGATGCGGACGCCGACAAGTACTTCGATCGCTACATGGCCGCTGCCGAGGCCGTGGGCCGGGCGCACCCTGCCGGCCGCGGCACCCTGCGGGCGCAGGAGCTGCTGGCGCGCCCCGGCCTTTCGGTCAAGCTCTCCGCCCTGCACCCGCGCTTCGATCCCGGCAAGGAGGAGCGGCTTCTGCGCGAGCTCAAGCCGCGCCTTGTCGAGCTGGCCGCGGCGGCACGGCGCAACGGCTTGATGCTCACCATCGACGCCGAGGAGCAGGAGCGCCTCGATCCCACGCTCACGCTGTTCGCCGCCGCGTTCGCCGATCCGGCGCTCAAGGACTGGCCGGGGCTCGGCATCGTCGTGCAGGCCTACGGCAAGCGGGCGATCCCAGTGCTGCGCTGGCTGCGCCGCCTCGCCCAGGCGGAGGGCAGGCCGATCCCCGTGCGGCTGGTGAAGGGCGCCTACTGGGACAGCGAGATCAAGTGGGCACAGGAGCGCGGCCTCGCCGACTACCCCGTGCTGACGCGCAAGGTGCACACGGACCTGTCGTGGCTCGCGTGCATGCGGCTGCTCCTCTCCGATCCGGCTGCGTTCGTGCCGCAGTTTGCGACCCACAACGCCCTGTCCATCGCCGCCGTCAGCGTGGTCGCTCCATCGACCAAGGCCTACGAGCTTCAGCGGCTGCACGGCATGGGCGAGGCGGTCTACGAGGAGGTGGCCGGCGAGGGCGGGCTCGGCGCCGCCTGCCGCATCTATGCGCCGGTGGGGCCGCACGAGGACCTGGTGGCGTATCTGGTGCGGCGGCTGCTGGAGAACGGAGCCAACACCTCGTTCGTCCACCGCCTTGCCGACGCTGCGGCGCCCATCGAGGAGATCGTGCGCGATCCGCTTGCGGTGGTGGAGACGGAGCGGCAGGGCCGCAGCGCGGTGTCGCGGCTGCCGCGCCCGCCGGAGATCTTCCTGCCCGAAAGGATGAACAGCCGCGGCATGGCGTTGGACCAGCCGGCCGTGCGCCGGTCGCTCCTGCCCGATATTGCAGCGGAGCTCCAGGGGACGTTCGCCGCCGCGCCCATCGTGGACGGGAAGGCCCTGGCCGGGGATGACCCAGGACAGAGCGTGCTGTGCCCGCACGACCGGCGTCAGCGCATCGGCACGGTGCGGGCGGCCGACGCCGCGGTCATCGAGCAGGCCATCACGGGCGCGCAGAAGGCGGCACACGCCTGGGACTGCCTTGGCGGGCCGGCCCGTGCTGCGATCCTGGAAAGGGCCGCCGAGCTCTACGAGCGCGACCGGGTGCGGCTGATGGCGGTGATCGTGCGCGAGGCCGGCAAGACGCTCGACAACGCGCTCGGCGACGTGCGCGAGGCCATCGACTTCCTGCGCTACTACGCGGGGGAGGCCCGCCGGCTGTTCTCCGGTCCCGTGTCGCTTCGCGGACCGACCGGCGAGACCAATCTCCTGGAGTTGCGCGGCCGTGGTCCGTTCGCCTGCATCTCGCCGTGGAACTTCCCCCTCGCCATCTTTACCGGCCAGGTGGCGGTGGCGCTGGCGGCCGGCAATCCGGTGCTGGCGAAGCCGGCCGAGCAGACCCCGATCGTCGCCTTCCTGGCCGCCCGGCTCCTCAACGAGGCGGGCCTGCCGCCCGGTGTGCTGCAGCTCCTGCCCGGTGACGGAGCGGTCGGCTCCGTCCTGGTCAAGGACCCGCGCGTGGCGGGTGTGGCCTTCACGGGCTCCAACGCCACCGGTTGGGCCATCCAGAGCGCTCTGGCCGGGCGGCGCGGTGCCATGGTGCCGCTGATCGCCGAGACCGGCGGGCTCAACGCCATGATCGCCGATTCCAGCGCACTGCCCGAGCAGGCGATCCGCGACGTGGTGCGCTCCGCCTTCGACTCCGCGGGCCAGCGCTGCTCGGCGGCGCGGCTGTTCTTCGTGCAGGAGGATGCCGCCAAGCTGATCGTCGACATGCTGGTCGGGGCGGTGGAGGCGCTCGATATCGGCGATCCGCTCGATTACGCCACCGACATCGGGCCGGTCATCGACGAGGATGCGGCAGAGCGGCTCGACGCCCATAAGCTGCGCATGCAGAAGGCGGCGCGGCAGCTTGTGGACCTGGCCCTGCCGCTCGACTGCGAGACCGGCACATACGTGACGCCGGCCGTATTCGAGATCGCCGACGCCGGCCTCCTCAAGGAGGAGGTGTTCGGCCCCATCCTGCACGTGGTCCGCTTCCAGGCCGGCCATCTCGACAAGGTGGTCGCGGCGATCAACGCCAGCGGCTACGGCCTCACCTTGGGCGTGCACAGTCGGATCGCGGCGGTGGCGGACTACGTGGCCGAGCACGCGCGGGTCGGCAACCTCTACGTCAACCGCAACCAGATCGGCGCCGTGGTGGGCGTGCAGCCGTTCGGCGGCGAGGGCCTCTCGGGCAGCGGGCCCAAGGCCGGCGGTCCGAGCTATCTGGCCCGCTTTGCCACCGAGCGGGTGCGCACCACCGACATTACCGCCACCGGCGGCAACGTGGCGCTGCTCGGTCTCGGCGAGGAAAGCTGAGCCCTCTCGCGGGCCGCCGCAGTGAGATCCCCAAAGGGCTGGGCTGTGCCAAGGGCGGGCCGGCGCTCAAGCCTCCGCTGCCGAATTTGGGCCTAAACTTGCATGTACGCCCTTTATGTTTAGCACTCTGACGTGGGCGCGTCCGTGGGGGGCTGTGCCTGGTGTAGGAGGAGGGGGTCCCTGGTGTTCTGGCGCCGTATCGGCGGCTTGGCTGCGATGGCTTGCCTGTGCGCGGCCCTCGACAGCCCGCCGGCCATTTCCGCTCAATCTGCCCAAAGTATAGCCAAGCAGCGCGACGGCTCGGTCCTGATTGCGGGACGCTCCCTGCGCTGCGGCAAGATGCGCAACGTGATCGATCCGGGCCTGCCAAACCTCGGCCTGGCTGCGCCTGGCGTGGTCGTGTTCAACCCGCGCCAGCTCAACCGTTGGCCCGATACGGTACGGCTGTTCGTGTTCCATCACGAGTGCGGCCACCACCACGTCGGCGGCGACGAATTGGGGGCCGACTGCTGGGCCGTGAAGGAGGGCGTGCGCGACGGCTGGCTCACCCGCGAGGGCCTGGGCCAGGTGTGCCGCTCGTTCGGTGGCGGGCCTGCCACATCGACCCACCCGTCGGGCGCCAGGCGCTGTGCCAGCCTCGACCGCTGCTTCGCCACGGCCATGGCGGCCAAGGAGAAGGCGGCCCAGAAGACCATCGAAGCGCAGGCTGCGCCGGCAGCCACGCCCGGCCCCGATGCGCCCAAGCTGATCGAGGGGCCGGTCTTGAAGCGCAGCGGCATGAACCCGATGCCAAAGTAGGGTGCGACTTGGTGTCAGACCCCTCCGGGTCTGACACCGTTGCGCAAACGGTGTTGAAAACACCGAGGCCAATCAAGGGCGTAGTAGCTATGGTGCCTGACCCGGAGGGTCAGACACCGACCGACCCTACCGGCCGACGAACCTTGGCTTGCGGCGCTGGTTCACGGCGTCGACGCCTTCCTTGAAGTCCTCTGTCCGTCGCAGCCGGGTCTGCTTCTCCAGCTCGATGTCGGTGGCCGCGCGTACGCGCTCGGCCAGCCCGGCGCGCAGCGTGGCGCGCGTCTCCAGGACGCCGAGCGGGGCGTTCTCGGCGATCTCGGCGGCGAGCTTCCGGGCGGCGGCCCGCACCTCGGCCTGCGGCACCAGCACGTCGGCAAGGCCCATCCGGCAGGCCTCTTCGCCGGGGATGCGGCGGCTGGTGTAGAACATCATCGCCGCCTTGGAGGGGCCGATCAGCGCGGGCAGCGTGTGGGTGAGGCCGAAGCCCGGATGGAAGCCCAGCCGCGTGAAGTTGGCGCAGAACCTGGCCTCCGGGCAGGTGACGCGCAGGTCCGGTACCAGGGCGAGCCCCAGCCCGCCGCCCACCGCAGGGCCGTGGATGGCACCCACCATCGGCTTGGCGGTGCGGAACAGGCGCACGGCCTCGAGGTAGAGGTGCCCGGCCTGGCCGGCCTCGGATTTCCGCACCAGCACGTCCTGCACGTCGGTGCCGTCGCCGAGCTTGGCGCCGGCGCAGAAGGCGGTGCCTTGCGCCGCCAGCACGATGGCGCGGCAGGCCTTGTCCTGGTCCAGCGCCTCGCAGGCGTCGGCGAGCTGGCGGATCAGGTCGATGTCGAAGAAGTTGTGCGGGGGACGGCGGATCTCGATGGTCGCCACCATGCTGGCGTCGAGATCGACGCCGATGTCCTTGAACGTGCTCATGCGTCTCGGGGTCAGACCCCTTTCCTCCAACGATGCGGTTCCTTCTGTGACCGAGATGAAAGGGGTCTGACCCCTACAACTCGATCGTCATGAAAACACTGTTCGGGTCGAGGCGATAGTCGCCGAACGGGGCGCATTCCACAAATCCGAAGCGCGCATAGAGGGCCCGGGCGGACGCGAACGCGGCCATCGAGCCGGTCTCCAGGCTGAGCCGCCGATAGCTGCGGGAGCGGGCCTCTCCGACCATGTGCCGAAGCAGCGCGAGCCCTACGCCGCGGCCCCGGTGGCGTGCGGCGGTGTGCATCGACTTGACCTCGCCGTGGGTCGGATCGAGCTCCTTCAATGCGGAGCAGCCCAGCAGGCTGGCGCCATCCCAGGCGCTCCAGAATGTGATGCCGGGCGCCCGCAGGGCGTCCAGGTCCAGGACATGCGTGCTCTCCGGCGGCGACGACGCGCGGCAGAACGCGACGTGGGTCGCCAGCAGCGCGGCAATCTCGGGGCCGCGGAGGTCATCAACCCGAATGTGCACGGGGTCAGACCCCTTTCCTCTGGCGTCTTGTTTTGTCTTGGCCGTGGTTGAAAGGGGTCTGACCCGGTCGCGTCACCGCAAGCCCAGCCCGCGGGCGATGATGCCACGCAGAATTTCCGTGGTGCCGCCCTGGATAGTGAGCTTCGGTGCGATCAGCGTGGCGTAGGCCAACTGCTCCTCGAAGGTGGCCCGGTTGGCGGCGCCGTCCGCTGCGAATGCCGCGAGGTCGCGCGCCCTGTGGGGCAGCCTCTGCTCCCAGATGGTGCCCACGTCCTTGACGATGGCGGCCTCCACTACCGGCTCCTTGCCCGCGGCCAGCATGCCGGCCACGGAGACTGACATGCGGCGGAGCGCGTGCAACTCGGCCACCAGCCGGCCCACGCCCTCGGCGCCGCGGGTGTCGGGCTTGTCGCCCAACACGCGCACCAGCTCGGCCAGCACGTAGTAGGTCTCCAGGAAGCGCTCCGGGCCGCTGCGCTCGTAGGCCAGCTCGCTGGTGGCCTGCTTCCAGGCGCCGTCCACCTCGCCCAGCACGTGGTCGTCGGGCATGAAGGCGTCCGTGAACACCACCTCGTTGAAGTCGTGCTGGCCGGCCATGTGCCAGATCGGGTTCACCGTGATGCCAGGCGTCTTCATGTCCACCACGAACTGGGTGAGGCCGTGCCGGCGGTTCTCCTTGGTCGGGGCCGAGGTGCGGAACAGGCCGATCATGTAGTCGGCGTGGTGGGCGTTGCTGGTCCACACCTTGGTGCCGTTGATCAGCCAGCCGCCGTCGGCCCTGGTAGCCCTGGTCTGGGCGGCGAACAGATCGGACCCGGAGTTGGGCTCGCTCATGCCGATGGCAAAGCACACCTCGCCCCGGCAGATGCGTGGCAGGATGCCGGCCTTCACTCGCTCGCTGGCGTACCTGAGGATGACGGGGCCACTCTGCCGGTCGGCTACGAAGTGCAGCCGCACCGGCGCATTGGCGACGCGGAACTCCTCGGTGACGACGTAGCGCTCCAGGAAGCTGCGCTCGTGCCCGCCGTATTGCTTCGGCCAGGTCATGCCGATCCAGCCGCGTGCCCCCACCTTGCGGCTGAACTCCGCGCTGAAGTTGCCGTCGATGGCGCCGCCGTGGGGACTGAAGGTGCCGGCCTCGATCTCCTCGGCCAGGAACGCCCGCACCTCGGCCCGCAGGGCGGCGCACTCGGGCGGGAGGCGGATGGGATCGAAGGTGAGCTCGGTGTTCATGAGGCCCCCTACCGCGCCGCCAGCATCGGCCAGAGCGCATCTGCACCTTTGGCTGCCACCAGCTGCCCAAGCTTGACCGCCCAGACGCTCTCGCTGCCGAAGTCGTCGCGCCAGGCCCACAGCCGGCGGGTGTAGCGGTGCAGCACGTGCTCCTGGGTGAAGCCGATGGCGCCCAGCACCTGGTGGGCGATGGCTGCCCCCTCCCCCGCCGCCTCGCCCACGCGGATCTTGGCGGAGGCCGCTTCGAGGAAGACAGCTTCTTCAAAGCTTGCGCCGACCGGATTCCCCTCCCCCTTGTGGGGAGGGGTCAGGGGTGGGGGTAACCCCTCACTTCGATGTTCTGGAATACCCCCCACCCTGTCCCTCCCCCACAAGGGGGGAGGGGACCCTGCGGCGCCCGGCTCGCCAAAAGCGAAAACCGGAGAGGCGGCGATGGCATCGGCGGCCGAGCCCGCGGCGGCGATGGCGGCGGCTGCCTCGCCGGCGAGGCGGGCGAGGCTCTGCTGCACGGCCTGGAACTTGCCGATGGGGCGGCCGAAGGCGACGCGCTCGTTGGCGTAGGCGACGGAGAGGTCAAGGATTGCCTCCAGCGCACCCGCCATCTGCATGGCGCGCCCCGCCGCCCCCATCAGCAGGACCGCGCCGGCGTCGAGGCCGGATGGTGCATCCTCGACGGCCACCGGGCGCACACCATCGAAATGCACAGGGTTGAGCGCGTCGCCGGCGAGGCTTGTGCCGTCGGCGATCTGCACGGCGCCGGCCTCGACCAGAGCGACCACGCCGCCACCGGCCTCGCGCTCAGCGAGCACGGCCAGATGCCCGGTCGCCTTCGCCAGCGGCACGGCGCGCAGGCGCCCGCTCAGCGTTCCATTGTCGGCCAGGACGACCTTGTCGCCATCCCGCACCGGTCCGCACGTCATCGGCCCTTTCGGCGCGGAGACGCCGACCTGCGCCAGCATCCACCCGGCCAGCAGCGTCTCGGCGATGGGCAGGGGAACCGCGGCGCGGCCCGCCTCGCGCAGCACGGCGAAGCCGTCGGCCAGCCCGGCGCCGCTGCCGCCGAGCGCCTCCGGCACCCAGGCGAGCGGCAGCCCGGCCTCCTCCAGCGCGCTCCAGGCCGGCGCCACCCAGCTATCGTCCGCTGCGCGGTTCAGCGTCTGCGGGTCGCACACATCGCGGAAGATGCGCCGTGCCGTCTCGGCGACGAGACTGTCGTTGGCCATCGGATGGTTCCCGCCCCCGGTCTGTTCGTTATCCCGCCGTCATGAGGCCCACGACGGCGGCCGTCATCAGCGTTGCCAATGTGCCCGACACCATGGTCCGGGCGCCGAGGCTGGCGATCTCGGCACGGCGCTGCGGCACCATGGCGGCGATGCCGCCCACCATGATGCCAAGGCTGCCGAAATTGGCAAATCCGCACAGCGCATAGGTGAGGATCAGCCGCGAGCGCCCCGACAGGGCGCCGGATGGGAGCCCGGCAAGCTCAAGATAGGCGAGGAACTCGTTGAGCACGGTCTTGACGCCCAGGAGCGCGCCGGCCTCAGCGCATTCCGCCCAGGGGATGCCCGCGAGCCAGGCCAGCGGCGCGAACGCCCAGCCCAGCACCTGCTGGAAAGTGAGCTGCAGCCCGAAGGGCGCGGTCAGCAGCCCAAGCAGCTGGTTGGCCAGCGCCACGAGCGCCACCGCCACGATCAGCATGGCCGTGACGTTGGCGAGCAGCACCACGCCCTCCCAGGTGCCCTGGGCGATGGCGTCCATGCTGGAGCGCGGCGGGTCGTCGATGACGATCTTGTCGCCTTCGGGATCGGCGGAGGAAGCGGATGCTGGGTGCTCGGCCGGGACTTGGGCCGGATCTTGAGCCGGGTCGTGCGGCACCATCAGCTCCGAGAGCAGGAGGGCGGCCGGCACGCTGATGACGGAGGCTACGATCAGATGCCCCGCCGCCCCCGGCAGCACCGGCTGCAGGATGCCGGCGTAGACGGCCAGCACCGTGCCCGCCACTCCGGCCATGCCCACCGTCATGGTGGCGAACAGGCCGGCACGGCTCATGGCCGCCAGATAGGGCCGCACCAGCAGCGGGGCCTCCACCATGCCGACGAAGATGTTGGCCGCCGCCGAGGTGCCGACCGGGCCGCTGACGCCCATCGTCCGCCGCAGCACCCAGCCGACGGCGTGCACCACCCGCTGCAGGATGCCCCAGTGGTAGAGCACCTTGGTGAGAGCGCTGATCACCAGGATCAGCGGCAGGGCGTGGAAGGCCAGGATGAAGCTGTTCTGCGGGTTGACGCTCTGAAACGGCGCGGGCGCTCCGGCCAGGTAGCCGAAGACGAGTTGCACGCCGGCCGCGGTCGCCGCCTGCAGCGCGGTGACGAGCCCCGCCGCGAGATCGAAGGCGCCGCGCACCGCCGGCACATTCAGCATGATGCCGGCGATGACGGCCTGCAGCCCGACCCCCGCGAGGATGAGCCGCGCCATCCGTGCCGGCCCGATGGCGCCCCGCCGCTCGGAGAGCGCCCAGGCGATCAGCGGGATGGCCACGAGCCCGACGAGGCTCTGCGCCTGCAGTGTCATAGGTGCATCTCCCTCTCCCCGTGAATCGCCAACACCGCCACGCGCTCTGACAGTGCGGAGAGAGGGGCAGAGGCACATTCCGATGTTCGTGTTTGCGGCTGCCCCTCGCCCTGGCCCTCTCCCCGCAAGCGGGGAGAGGGATACTGCGGCGCTTGATTTGTAGGCGAGGGCAGCGGGGCCAGGCAACCGCTTCGAGGCGTGGACCGCCAGGGGCCGGCCGCGGGCAGGACTTGACGATCCATCGCCGTACATTTATATAAACAAATAGAAATATAACCGTGTGGGCACGCTCGATGCAGGCAGATCAGATCGACAGGGCGTTTGCGGCGCTTGCCGACCCGACGCGGCGGGGCATCCTGGCGCGGCTCTCCCAGGGCGAGGCGACGGTCAACGAGCTGGCGGCGCCGTTCGACCTGACCCAGCCCGCCATCTCCAAGCACATCAAGGTGCTGGAGCGGGCCGGCCTGATCTCGCGGGGGCGCGTGGCCCAGACGCGGCCGTGCCGCCTGGAAACGGCGCCGCTGCAAGGGCTGGCGGAGTGGATCGAAGCCTACCGCCACCTCTGGGAGGACAGCTTCGAGCGCCTCGACGCTCACCTCAAATCGACTCAAGCAGCGAAACGGAAAGGACGGAAAGATGCCCGCAAATAAGCGCGCGACGGCGGCGGACGCGGCCTTCGTCATCACCCGCGTCTTCGACGCTCCGCTCTCGCTGACCTGGAAGGCGTGGACCGAGGCCGACCAGCTCAAGGCCTGGTGGGGGCCGAAAGGCTGCACCATCGAGGTCGCCAGCCTGGAGCTCCGGCCCGGCGGGTTCTTCCACTTCAACATGCGGTTTGCGAACGGCCAGGAGTGGTGGGGGCGCTTCCTTTATCGCGAGATCGCGCCGCGGCAACGCATCGTGTGGCTCAACTCGTTCTCGAACCCCGGCTGCGGCATCACCCGCGCACCGTTCGCCATGGCCATCCCGCTCGAGATCCTCAACGACGTGACCTTCGCCGAGCGCAGCTGCAAGACCACGGTGAGCCTGCGCGCCACCCCGCATGGCGCCACGGACGAGGAGATCGCCACGTTCAAGAGCATGCACGGCAGCCTGGAGCAGGGCTATGGCAGCACCTTGGACCAGCTGGCGCAGGTCTTGGCTCAGGTCTCGGCCAAGGTCTCGGGGTGAGATTGCCGGAAAGGGCTGAGCCGCCATCATCCCGGCTGGAGGGACGCGAGCCGAAGCGACGGGCCCTCCAGTCCGGGATCGGTGCGCAGGCGTGGTGCGGTGCGGCGAGGCGGGTGTCGAAGCCGACCTCGACCGGCTGTGTCAGCGAAATATCGCCCGCTTCAAGTGTCCCAAGGCTTATCGCTTTGTCGCTGCACTGCCGAAGAAACGATAGCGGCAAGATCCCTGAAAAACCGAATTGCGCGACATTCTCAAAGCCGACGCACAGCAACAACTCTTGCCGCAGCGCATCATCCGGACGCGCTGTTTGAATACGGAGTATGTCACCCGTGCCACGGTAATGGGCAAAAGGCCCAGCCGAGGGAATATTTCTGTAGTCCGCATCAGGCCGATTTGTTACCTTACTCGCTTCCCCAAGCAAACAGCGGCGGGCTGTCGAGGCCCGCCAGGGTGATGGCGGTCGCGTGCATGGCACATTTTCGCGGGCATATCGTCTTTGCGGATGCCGCTCGCCGGGGCGCCGCGCCAGCCTCGCCGCCAGCCCACACATCGCAGGTCGTTCGCGCGAAATTGACCAAGGCGGGTGAAACCGCGCGGACGTACGTGCGTACTAAGGTAAATCGGGCAGTGCATCGGACAGCCGGCAGTCGCGCCGTGCGGTGCGCGGCAACGCTGCAGCGCCCCACGCATTTGCTGTGTAGGAACGGTCTCGGCGGATGCCGGGCCGCGGCGCCTCAGCTTTCTCTTCCGGCCCGAAACATGCGTCGGCTTTGGAAGGAGCCCATTGGTGACGCCGGAAACGGCACCACCGAAGCCACGGAGCCAAAACAGGACCGAAACAAAACAAGCGAGAGGAGATGCAGAAATGAGGGTAGCAGACTTGCCGCTCGATACCTGGGTCGTGATCGAGCCGCTCTCCAGCGGAGAGTTCAATCTGCTTTCGACACACGCCACCCAGGGCCAGGCGGAGGCGGAGCGCGACGACCGCAACCGTGGCCTGCAGTTCCCTCGCTACAGCGCAGTAAGAGCCCTGGCTCCCGCCGCCGGTGCCCAGGGCTGCTGCGCCGTTCTGATGCACAGGTAGCTGTAGCCCGTGAAGTCCTGAGGTCGTGAAGCCGGGAGCTCGTGGTCGTGGGCGCCTCACGATCTCCTTCGAACGGCTTTCTTGAGGTTTGCAGACGATTGGACGCGTGCCCGTGGAAAAGCCTTCCCACGCGACTGCCCCTCACCCTAGCCCTCTCCCCGTTCGCGCCGAAGTGGCGCGACGGGGAGAGGGAATCCGGCGGGCGACTGCGTAATGAGGTGTCGGACCCTCAGGCGTCTGACACTATGGTTCCTAGAACGGTGTTGTCGCGATGGTGTCAGACCCAGAGGGTCTGACACCGATCGACACCGATCGGCCTACCACCGACGCCAATGGCGGTGGTGATGGCGAGGCCTGTGGTAGTACCGGTAGCCGTAGTGGCGGTGCCGGTGATACCGCGGACCGTAGCCGTAGTAGTAGCGGTAGCCGTGGCGGCGGCCGTACCAGTTGGCCTGCTGCACATCGGTCATCGGGGGGCTCTGCAGGGCGGGGAGCCCGCCTGTCGGCGCAGCGTCTGCCGGCAGGCCGATCAGGCCTATCGTGAGGGCGCCCGCCGCGCCGGTGAGCCAAGACTTGAGAGTCATGCCGTTGCTCCACTTTGCTCTGGGGCGCACCCGGCGTGTCTTGCGCCTCCTCTGTGTGCCGGCGGCCCGGACGGCCGCCCGTCAGGAATGGTTAACGCCCGGTCGGCATTCAGGTTCCTGGCTCCGGAAGGCGGGCCTGGGCCGCTCCCGGGGTCGGATCGGCGGCGTGGGCGAGGCGGCAACTCAAGCTTGGCCGCGGGAGGAGGAGCCGGCAGCCGCGCGGCGCGTGGCGGCGAGCCTGGCCTCGCGGCGCGTGATGTAGACCGCCGAAGCGAAGATGATCGCCGCGCCCACCCAGGTCCACCGGTCGATGGTCTCGCCGAAGGCGAAGTAGGCGATCGCGACCGAGAAGGGCAGGCGGGAGAATTCGAAGGTCATGGCCAGCGAGGCGTCGGTGGCGGCATAGCCGCGCACCAGGGCGACATGGCCGAGCACCGCGGTGAGACCCAGGCCGAGCACCGGCAGCAGGGCGTCCAGCGTCGGCCAGGTCCACACCAGGAGGGCCGGCGCAAGGGAGAGCGGGGTCAGCATCAGGTTGGTGAGGAACACGATCTTGTCGGGGTCGTCGACCGTCGTCAGCTGCTTGATCATGACGGCAACGATGCCGATCGACATGGCGTTGAACACGGCGCAGAGCTGCCCGATTCCCAATGGCGCCATGCCGGGCCGCAGGATGACCATCGCCCCCAGGAATCCGACCATGATGGCGGTCCAGCGCCGCAGCCGCACCCGCTCGCCCAGGAGGAGGATCGCGCCCAGCGTGCCGAACACCGGCGCCAGGAAGCTGATGGCGGTCACCTCGCCGATCGGGATCAACGCCAGGGCGTAAAACCAGGCCTGCATGGAGAGCAGCGAGACGAGGACGCGCAGGCCGTAGAGCGAGAGCTGGCTCGACCTCAAGAGCGAGGCGCCGCGCCAGAGGAGCAGCGGCGACAGCATCAGGGTGGCGAGCAGGTTGCGCAGGAACACCACCTCGAACGGGTGCAGGCCGGCGTTCATGGCCCCGCGCGCGAAGGCGGCCAGCGCGCCGAACAGGGCCATCGAGATGGTGACCCAGACGACGCCGGCAACCGGGCCGCTGGCCGGCACCAGAGCCAAGGGCTTCCAGACAGGTGTCGGCATGGCTCCCCGCGGTGCTGTGCCCGTTTTCGCGGCAAAGACGCGTAGCTATTCACCCGCGCGCCGCCTTGGCAAGGCCGCCCACCGCCGCGCATGCCGGTCATGCGGAGAGCAGGTTGCAGGTTTCAGGGACCAGGGCCAGGGTAGGCTGATCCTGAAGCCTGGCCCTGAAACCTGAACCCCTGAGACCTGAACCCCTGAGACCTGGCCCCGACATGACCGAGCCCTGCGATCTCTCCGCCCTGGACGCGCGCGCTGCCATCGGCCGGCGCCAGCTCTCGCCCCTGGAGCTGCTGGAAAGCTGCCTTGCCCGCATCGAGGCCACCAACGGCGCCGTCAACGCCATGGTGGCGATGGATGCCGACGCGGCGCGCCGGCGGGCGGCGGAGATCGAGCAGGCCATCGGCCGGGGCGACGAGGTGGGGCTGCTGGCCGGGCTGCCGATCGGCGTGAAGGACCTGCAGGCGACGGCCGGGCTGCGGACCACCCACGGCTCGCTGCTGTTCAAGGACAACGTGCCGACCCAAGACGAGCTGAGCGTGGCGCGGGTGCGCAAGGCGGGGGGCGTGATCGTCGGCAAGACCAACACGCCGGAGTTCGGCGCCGGCGCCAACACGACCAACCGGGTGTTCGGCGCCACCGGCAATCCGTTCGACCCAGCCAAGACCTGCGCCGGCTCCTCCGGGGGCTCGGCCGTGGCGCTGGCGTTCGGCCAGGTGACCCTCGCCACCGGCTCGGACTACGGCGGCAGCCTGCGCACACCCGCGGCCTTCTGCGGCGTGGCGGGCTTCCGCCCCTCGCCCGGCGTGGTGCCTGGCGTGGATCGGCCTGTGAGCCTCAACCCGTTCAGCGTTCTTGGCCCCATGGGCCGCACGATCGCCGACGCGCACCTCCTGCTGCTCGCCCAGATGGGCGTCGACAAACGTGATCCGTTCTCCTCGGAACGATGGATCCCCGGCATGCTCAAAGGCACCGACCTCGGCAGACTGCGCGTCGCGGTCTCACCCGATCTCGGCTGCGCACCTGTCGATCGGCGCATTGCCGCGCTTTTCAAGGAGCGTGTCGGCCGCTTTCGCCATGCCTTCCGTGAGGTGGAGGAGGGCGCGCCCGACTTCAGCGGCGTGCACGAGGTCTTCGAGGTGCTGCGCGGTGTGAATTTCGTGGCCGCTCACCGAGGTCGGCTGGAGAATGCGCGTGACCTGCTGGACGCCAACGTCATCGACAACACCGAGCGCGGTTTGCAGTGCACGCTCGCGGACGTGGCTCGGGCGCATGTGGAGCAGACGAAGCTCTACCGGCGCGTTCTCGCCTTCTTCGACGAGGTTGACGTGCTGATCTGCCCAGCCGCGTCGGTCTCCCCGTTTCCGCACGCGCAACTCTACGTAGAGGAGGTCAACGGCGAGCGCATGCCCACCTACATGCGTTGGCTGGCCATCACCTACGCGCCGACCATGGCGCTCTGCTGCGCCGCCGCCATCTCATGCGGGGTGGACCATGCCGGCATGCCGTTCGGTATCCAGGTGATCGGCCCCAACGGCCGCGACGCGCTCGTGCTCGAGGTGGCGCACGCGCTCGAGCAGGTGCTGGCAGCGGACAAGGAGACGGCGCGGCCGGTGCCCGATCTCTCCCTCTCCTCGCGCAACACTGACCTCCCCTTGCACTCCGACAGCGCGGGGAGAGGGCCGGGGTGAGGGGCAGGGGCATACTCCGACGTCAGTGTTTGGGGCTGCCCCTCACCCTAACCCTCTCCCCGCAAGCGGGGAAAGGGGATCCGCCCACAGATCATATTCGTCCGCGTGGGCGACGCGCGCCTGCACGATGTCGCCGGGCTTGAGGCCGTTGGCCCCGTTGAGGAACACCGCACCGTCGATCTCCGGTGCGTCCCACTTGGACCGGCCGACGGCGCCATCCTCATCCACCTCGTCCACGATTACGTCGATGGTGCGCCCCACCCGCGCGGCCATGGTCGCGCGGCTCACCTCGCGCTGGGCGGCCATGAAGCGGTGCCAGCGCTCCGCCTTCACCTCCTCCGGCACCGCGCCGGGAAGCGCGTTCGCGGTGGCGCCCTCCACCGCCTCGTATTTGAAGCAGCCGGCGCGGGCGATTCTGGCCTCCTTCAGCCAGTCGAGCAGGAGCCGGAAGTCCTCCTCGGTCTCGCCGGGGAAGCCGACGATGAACGTGGAGCGCACCGCCAAGTCCGGACACGTCTCGCGCCAGCGCCGCAGCCGCTCCAGCGTCCGCTCCTGGTGTGCGGGCCGGCGCATGGCCTTCAGCACCCGTGGGGAGGCGTGCTGGAAGGGGATGTCGAGGTAGGGCAGGATCCTGCCCTCCGCCATCAGCGCCGGCACGGCGTCCACATGGGGGTAGGGATAGACGTAGTGCAGCCGCACCCAGGCCCCGAGCGACCCCAGCGCCTGGCACAGGTCGAGGAACCGCGCCGCCAGCGGACGGCCCTTCCACGGGCTCTCGGTGTACTTGATGTCGAGGCCGTAGGCGGAGGTGTCCTGGCTGATGACGATGAGCTCCTTCACCCCGGCCCGCACCAGCCGCTCGGCCTCGGCCATCACCTGGTTGGCCGGGCGGCTCGTCAGCCTGCCCCTCAGTTGCGGGATGATGCAGAAGGAGCAGCGGTTGTTGCAGCCCTCGGAAATCTTGAGATACGCGTAGTGGCGCGGCGTCAGCCGCAGGCCCTCCGGCGGCACCAGGTCAAGGAACGGGTCGTGCACCGGCGGCACCGCGTCGTGGACGGCCGCGACCACCTGCTCGTACTGATGCGGCCCCGTCACCGCCAGCACGCCGGGGTGGGCGGCGCGGATGCGGCCCTCCTCCACGCCCAGGCAGCCGGTGACGATCACGCGCCCGTTCTGGGCGATGGCCTCGCCGATGGCCTCCAGGCTCTCGGCCTTGGCCGAATCCAGGAAGCCGCAGGTGTTGACCAGCACCACGTCGGCGCCGGCGTAATCGGGCGAGAGCTCGTAGCCCTCCGACCGCAGCCTGGTGACGATGCGCTCCGAATCCACCAGCGCCTTGGGGCAGCCGAGCGAGACCAGGCCGACGCGAGGCGCGCGCCGGGGAGCGCGCCCGGGAGCGCGCTTGGCCGCCGCGGGCTTCCCCGGCTTGGCTGATTGCTGCGATCTGGGGGCGGATTTGCTTACGGTTGGCATGGGGCGCCTTGTAGCCGGCGAGGCCTGGCAAGGCAAACCTGCGCGCCATCCCGGTGGCGGCCCGGATCGCGGCTTGCCGCGCCGGGCGGCCGCGGGCAGCCGATGACGCCTCATCGGAGACCCGGGGGAGACCCCGAGGAGACCCCGGGGAGACCAGGGGTAGCCTTGCGCGGACATGCGATGGACATGAAGCCGTAGTCAGGTAAACGCTATCGGACACGATTCGAATCCAAACGAGGGAGGACCATATGACCCGTGCCTTGACCGCCGCGATCGCCGCCACCATGGGCGCTGCGGCCGTCGCCGCTCTTGCCTTCGTGGCGAGCCCGCAGGCGCAGACCCGCGTCGAGGTGGGCGTGCTGACCTGCACGGCCGCCGGCTCCACCGGCTTCATCGTGGGCTCGACCCGCGACCTGCGCTGCCGCTTCAACCGCCAGGGCAAGGACGAGGTCTACCGCGGCACGATCAGCAAGTTCGGCATCGACATCGGCTCCACGCAGCAGGCGCAGATCACCTGGGCGGTGCTGGCGCCGACGTCCAACCTGCCGGCCCGCTCGCTGGTCGGCGGCTACGGCGGCTTGAGCGCCGAGGCCACCGTTGGCGTCGGCGTGGGTGCCAACGCGCTGATCGGCGGCTCCGACAAGTCGATCGTGCTGCAGCCCCTGAGCGTACAGGCGCAGCAGGGCCTCAACATCGCCGCCGGCGTGGCCTCGCTGGAGCTGCGCGCGGCGCGGTAGCATTTTCCTCTCCCCGCTTGCGGGGAGAGCGTCAGCCACATACTCCGAACGTCAGAGCGGACGTCCTGGACATAGGGTGGGTTGGGGCCGAAGGCCCCTAACCCACCGTGGCCACCACCTACTACATGCAGCCTACGCAGCGTGGCTGCCGCCCCCAAGACCAGCCCAGGTCCGCCACCAGGCAGTTGCGCTGTTCGGCGGACGCCGTTGCTTCCCCAGCCACGACCGGGACCTTAGGTTTCTGGGCCGACCCGTCGCAACCGCACGAACTCGCCATCCAACATGCTGGGCACCGAAACGTCCGGCATCTGGAAGGTCAGTGTGATCGGCGGTACTTGCGCGGCAAGCGCGCGGTCGAGCCAACCGCTCGGGGCGGGAACGACAAGTTTTAGCGTTATGTCAGCTTTGCCCTTTGGCTGGATCACCTTCGCCTCGAAGGCGTCGGCGTCGGCAAACTCGGGAAGGTCTGGATGTCTGGCACGGAGTGCGCTGATGCTGCTGACACCCTCCATTTCCTTGGCATACTTGGTGCGCATCGCGTCATAGAACTCTCGAATTTGGGCTATTGGCGTGAGCGCTCTCTCGTCGCTGTAGCTCACGGGATAGAAGAGGACCGTGCCCGTCCACGCCGAGCGCCCCGCAATCACCAGCGCCGAGAATGGTGCCTTTGGCCGCTTATCGCCCTTGGCCGCGAAGTAGGTGCCGTCGACGGCGTAGGTGGCCTCGAAGCGGGCGGTCAGACCGGTCGAGCGATTCTTGACGTCGAGCTGCAGCGCCAGGATGGGACCGTCGCGTGCGCCGCTGTTGGCGATCGTGATCGGCACAGCGAGCACCTCGAAGCCACCGTCCGGCTGTATGCTCAAGTTGGCGGTTCGATCACGCTCGTACGTAACCACGCCGGTGACGTACGGGGTGAGATCGGCCTGCTTGAGCGACGTCTCCCACAGGCTGTAGCCCGAGAAGGCGAGTGCCACGACTGTCCCGACGGCCGTAATACGGCCGCCCCCGGAGCTCTTGGCAGCATGCATCGCAATCTCGTTCGCATCCGCCCCAGCGGGACGGCGGCGGAGTATTCGCATGACTGGACTCCCTCGATACTTCCCCAAGGTCCGCTCGAGCCGCTCCCCCGCTGAACGAGCTTCGGTACTCGCCTCAGAAAATTGGCACGCCCAAAGGCGCGGCGTTGCCTCACAGCAACGCCGCCGCCCAAGCAGCGCGTGCGCTGAGTACGCAATGGCGGTCCAACTGGTTTTGTAATCGGTGATAACAAGTCTGTGAGTGGGCTGAAGCTTGGTCGTCGGTCGTTCTGACGACAAGGTGTCCATGACCCTGGGCGTCCCACTCGCCCGGCAAGATGACCAGCCGTAGCCTGGTCCGGAATTGACCCAAGGCCGTCGAAACCTGCCGCCCTTTCCGTGGCCGCGACGTTTGCCGCCGAGCGAGCGTTAACCGCGCCTGACAATCTACGGGGTCGTCCCCTCCAGGGGTTGGTATAGGCTGGTAATCCGTAGGTTTACTGCGCGGGGGTGACTTGAGGGAATCTCACGTATCGCATGGAGCAGGCCGGTGCCCGGCTCCCCCCGCTGGCGTCTGGACGCCCACGCTCTGCTGGGCCGGTCTTTTTACCGTTGTCTTTTTCTTCGTGGCGGAACTCGGGCTGGCACTGTTGGCGCGGCCTTCCGGTGTGGCCGCGTTCTGCCCCGTGACCGGAATCGCTGTCGGCTTCCTGATTGTCTTCGGCAGGCGCGTACGTCCAGCGCTCATTGTTGGCCTTATGGCGGGCGCGCTTGCTGCCAGCGCCGTGAGCGACAAGGGTCTCATGACCTCGATGCTCAGAAGCATCTGCAGCGCCGGCGAGGCTGTCTTCGTGGCCTGGTTGCTTGAGCGCTGGTTTGGGCGGGCGTTCGCGTTTTCTGACCTGCCTCGGGTCGCCGGCTTTCTTGCGCTCGCCGGTATGGCCGCCACCGCGGGCGCCACAGCAGGTGCCGCGACTACGGTCTTGCTCAATCCCGCTGCGCCATTTTGGGCCGTCTGGCGCGTGTGGTTCCTGTCCAACGGCATCGGCATTGTGGTCGTCGCGCCGCTTGTCATTGAGCTCGCTCGGGCTTGGCGGGAGCCGCCCTCGCGCAGCGAGATGACCGAGGGCGTTGCGGTGCTCGCGCTTCTGGCGTCGGTCGCCGTCTACGTCCACATCCACCCGACGTCATCCTGGGTTTCATTTTCCCCGGATGCCTTCACGCTGGCACCGCTTTTGTGGCTGGCGGTTCGCTGCCCGCCGTCGTTCGCAATAGCCGGCTCGTTCGTCGTGTGCATCTCGGCGATCTCCACGACGACCTTCGGCATCGGCCACCTCAGCGATGCGGGCCTGCCCATCATCGAGCGTGTCCACGGTGTGCAAACGAGCGTGATGGTGACGACAGCCTACACGCTTGTTCTCATTGCACTGTTCAGTGAGAGGCGCCTCCGTGCGGCGTTGCTTGAGCGCAGCAACGAGCAACTGCGCAATCAGGAGGGGGCATTTCGCCGGCTGCTTGGTATTTTGCCGGCCGCGATCCACACGACCGACACGGCCGGGCTGATCACGTATTACAACAAGGCGGCGGCCGACCTGTGGGGTACCAGCCCGGAGCTGTACAAGGACAAGTGCTCCGATCTTGGCCGGCTCTATTCCGCGGATGGCACCTTGCTGCCACCCCATGAATGTCCCACCCATGTCTGCCTGCTGCATTGCCGGCCCATTGAGGGACGCGAGGCGCTCTTTGAGCGACCCGACGGCACGCGCATTCCCATCATCCCCTATCCTGCGCCCTTGACCGATGAGAACGGCGCAGTCGTAGGCGTTGTGAGCATGAAGCTCGACATCAGCGAGCGCAAGCGGGCCGAAGCGGCATTGGCTGAGAGCAATGCGCAGCTCGATCTCGCACACAAGGCGGCGCGTGTGGGCTCGTACGCCTACGACCTCGCAGCAAGAAGCATGCGGATTTCGCGCGCCAGCGCAGAGAGCTACGGTCTGCCCGACGGCACCATCGAGATCACGGGCCAGCAGTGGTGCGCGCGTGTGCATCGGGACGATGTGGAGCGCCTGCGCGCCGAGCACATCCTCGCGTTCAAGCAACGGCGGCGCGAGCTCGTCAACGAGTTTCGCTTTGTCCGGCCCGGTGGGGAAATCAGATGGATCGAAGCGCGAAGCCTGGTTGCCTACGACGACGCCGGTCGCGCCGAACGCATGACCGGCGTGTACATCGATGTGACCGAGCGGCGAAAATCGGAGGACCACAAGAACCTGCTGATCGCCGAGCTGGACCATCGCGTGAAGAATGTGCTCGCCTGCGTCGCGGCGGTCGCACAGAGATCCCGCGAGTGCAGCAGGTCGTCGGACGAGTTCCTCGAGGTGCTCAACGGCCGCATCACCTCTTTGGCGAATGCTCACGCCCTGCTCAGTCGCAGCCATTGGGAGGGCGTAGAGCTCGGCGAGCTGGTCCGTAACGAGCTTGCACCCTGCATGATCGACGGCGGCAATCTGATCGAGGGCCCCGACATCGTGCTCGCAGCGGAGGCCACGCAACCCTTGTCGATGGTTCTCCACGAGCTCGCCACCAACGCCACCAAGTACGGGGCTCTGTCAACTCGCCGTGGCCGGGTATCGGTATGCTGGAAGCGCCAATCGAGCTCTCACCGCCCTCTGACCCTCGAATGGCGTGAAACGGGCGGACCGGCAATCGTCGCTCCCGGTCCTTCAGGATACGGCTCTTCCGTCATACGCGATCTCATTCCCTACGAGCTCGGCGGCTCTGTTGACTATGTGCTCGCTCCCGCAGGCGTCCGGTGCAGAGTGGAGATACCCGCCAAATGGCTGAGCAACGGTCTGCGGCGGCGCACCAGCCGGAATGACAGCGCGCGGCAGGCCCACGCCGCCTTGTGATCGTCACTGCCCGCCGCCCGGCGCCCCGTGGCCGCAACCAGTCTGCGGCTAGAAACGCAGCAGCACCCGGAACCAGCGCGCTACGTCGAGCAGGCTCATGGCGGCGGCGGCGACGTAGGTGAAGGCGGCGGCGCGCAGCAGCTGGCGGGCGGCCGGCATGTCGCGGTCGGGAATGTACTTCCCCGCCTTGAGCACCGGGAGGGCGCGGCGGAAGCTGGCATCGAGCTCGACGGGAAGCGTGTAGGCGTGCATGGCGAGCGACATGCCGAGGATCGTCAGGCCGGCAATCACCTCGAGCAGCAGGATGGACGGCCCCTTGGCCAGCACCATCATGACGGGCGACGCCAGCATCACCACGGCGCCGATCCTCTCCATCCACATGGCCCGCTTGGCGAGCTCGGTGCGCGCCTTGAGGGGGGCGTAGCCGCTGGCGTCCTGCATGGCGTGGCCGGTCTCGTGCGCGGCGATCACCAGCGCCGCCAGCGAGCGGCCCTTAAAGTGCTGGGGCATCAGGCGAATGGCCTTGGCGTCGGGATCGTAATGGTCGCCGAGCGGGGTCTCCTCCACCTTGACGTGGGCCAGCCGCATCTCGTCCAGCAGATGGCGCGCGAACTCGCCTCCGGTGCCCGGAAAATCGGGCCGGTCCACCGAATGCTGGGCGACCACCCGGCGCACCCACATCTGCGGCAGCACGGCCAAGCCCAGCACCAGAGCCAGGAACAGCAGCATCAGGGTCACGGCAAGCGCTCCGCGGCAGCGTCATCCCCGGCTTGGAGATGTCGTGGCGGTAGCCTAAGCGAAGCGGCGCAGGCGCGGAAGAACGAACGCACTGTTGCGGCGCCGGCGATGCCGGGAGATGCGCGCAACAGCTGAGGAGCTACTTCTTGGCGACCGATTCGACGAAGCCAGCGGCCCGGAAGCCCCCGCCAGTGGTCGTGCCAGTGGTCGTGGGCGCGGCGGGGCGCATGAGACCCGCGCCGCCGGGCTGGGCGGGAGCGGCGGCGGGAGCGGCGACCGGCGCCGCCGCCTTCCCCGCAGGGCCGAGGGCGACGCGCTCGCCGCTGGCGCACTGCCGCTCCGGCACCAGGGCGCGCGGCGCGGCTGCCACGCGTACGGCCGCATCGGGGCCGGCGGCGGGATGAGTGAACATGCGGCGCCAGCGGGCGACCAGCGGCTCCGCCGCAGCCCGGGCCGTCTCGGTGGTGGCGCAGAAGATGGTGGCGTAGGTATCGTCGATCCAGATCCGCTCGTGCGACGGCGCGTTCTCCGCCGCCATCGTCACCAGCGCCAGCGCCCGGCGGTCGTCCTTCTTGACGTAGCGTCCGCGCCAGAACAGCTCGGCCAGGAGCGCCTGCGCCGGGGCGTGGCTCTCCTCCGTCAGGGCCGCCAGGTAGTGCAGGCCGCGCTTGGCGTCGTCGGCGGAGGCATCGCCGCTCAGATAGATGCGCGCCAGCTCGAATTGGGCGTCGCGGTCGCCGAAGAACACGGCGGCGTGGTGCAGGTATTCGGTGGCGCGCCCGGGGTTGGGTGCGAGATCGATGTCCCTGAGACCCGTGCGGACGTACCCCGCCAGGGCGATCAGCGCCTTGGCCACGAACGGGGCGCGCTTGTTGGTCTCAGGATCGACGTCGAGGTTCTCGTCGGCGAGCTTGCGGAACAGCACGAACGCCTTGGTCTGGTCGGCACCGGCGGCGATGTTCTCGGCGTAGATGCGGGCGAGGTAGAACTCGGCCGCGAAGCGCACCGACGGGTCGCCCCGCGATGCCGCCTCGCTCAGGGCGGCGATGGCGGCCTCGCGCGATCCGGTCTGGTAGGCGCCGAGGCCGCGCTCGATGGCGGCCTGCGCCGAAGCGGACGTGGCGGCCTGCGCCGAAGCGGACGTGGCGGCCTGCTGCGCGGCGGCGCTACCCGTCCAGACGATGAGAGCTGCTGCCGCGACGGACATCGCGGATAGGCCCCAGCGACGTTGCGGGCGGCGCATCCGAGCACTCCGCCGACGACCCGTGTTGACCATCCCCGCGCTCATGACCGTCTCAAGATTCCCGCATCCGCCAAGCCGCAACTCACCCGCGCTCGGAGCGCATCGTGCACCCGAGCTGCGCCTCTCTATCCGAGGCCGAGACGATATCCGGATCGTATGCGCGCCAGTCCGCCGAACCGGCAACGACTCCAAGACTCCACGGTTGCCAATGTGTCGGTTCTTTGTGGCTCCAAAGTGGCAGGTGGGTGGCGCGGCGGCCACAGCCAATGGGCATCTCCGCGGCAAACCTGCGTTTTTCCCACGCTTTCGTCGTTCGACTCGTTGTCACCGGCCGTGCAGCTCAGATGCCCGGCAGTCGCTGGTAGACTGCCGGACGTCGGCTGTTTTCTCCTGGGTGATCGGATCGAGCCGTGGAAGCGCGTGCGAGAGATGCGGGCCGGCAGCTACGGCCGGGGCGACCGGCGGCCGTTCTCGGCATAGTCGAGCACGATGGCGGCGGCGGCCTCGCTGGGGGTGAGGCCTTTCACCTGCAGGGCGGCGGGAATCCTGGCCAGCGCCGCGGTCTGCCTCGCGCGCTCGGCGGTGTCGGCGAGGAGCGGGGCCAGCGCGTCGGCGAGGCTGGCGGGCGTGCAGGCCTCCTGGATGTACTCGGGGAACACGTTCTCGCCGAGCACGAGGTTCGGCAGCACGACGGACGGCGCCGTGATGAGGCGCAGCGCGATGGGTGCGATGAACGGGTCCACCTTGTAGGCGACCGCCATGGGTGTGCCGGCGAGCGCCAGCTCCAGCGTTACGGTGCCGGACGCGGCGAGCGCTGCGGTGGCGAGCTTGAAGGCGCGGAACTTGTCATCCTCGCCCTCGACGAGATGCGGCCGCACCGGCCAGGTGGCGAGGCGCTGCTCGATCAGCGCGCGCACCGACGGTACCACGGGAATCACGACCTCGAAGTCGAGCCCGTGGCCGGCGAGCTTCTCCAGGGCTTGCCCGAACGGTTGCATCAGCCGCGATACCTCGGAAGTGCGGCTACCGGGCAACACCACCAGCACGGGGCGGCCGGGCGGCAGCCCGAGGCGCTCCACCAGTGGCGCCGGGTCGAGGGCGGCGAGCCAGGGGTGGCGCTCGATCAGCGGATGGCCGACGAAGGTGCAGGGCGGGCCGCCGAGGCGCGCGTGCACCTCGGGCTCGAACGGCCACAGGCCCAGCACATGGTCGATGTAGGGGCGCATCCTGCGGGCGCGGCCGGGGCGCCAGGCCCAGACGCTGGGCGAGACGTAGTCGACAATGGGGATGTCGGGCCGGCGGCGCCGGATGCGGCGGGCGATGGGGTGCGTGAACTCGGGGCTGTCGATGATCACCACGGCATTGGGCTCGGCGGCGATGGCGGAGCGGGCCGTGCCGGCGATGCGGCGCAGGAGCAGGGGCAGGCGCGACAGGATGGCGCCGAGACCCATCACCGCCACATCCTCCAGCGGAAACTGCGAGACGAGCCCCTGGGCCGCCATCCCCCGGCCGCCGACGCCGAGGTAGCGGATGCGTCCGCGGCGCTCCTTGTTGAGCGCCTCCATCAGCTTGCCCCCGAGGTTGTCGCCGGAGTGCTCGCCGGCGATCAGGAACAGCCGCAGGTCCTGCCCCTGCGCGGAGACGCTGCGCTCGCCCAGGACGACGGGTGTCGCGGCGGGTGTCTCACCGGTCATGGCTGCTCTCCCCGTGTCGACAGAAACAGGCCGTGTCGGTCCGCGAGCGCACCAGCGCGCTCGAAATGGGCGAGCGCCTCGGGCGTCCCCGTCACGGCAACGCCGGCGAGGCCGGCCGCCGCAGCCTTGTCGAGCAGAGCCGCGACGCCGGCCGCGTCCCATTCCCCTAAGTCCGCGCGGCACGCCACCACGCCGATGCGCCGTTTGGCGCCGACGCCCCACTGCCGGAGCGCGCGCGTGCGCTCCAGCAGGTCGAGCGTTGGTTCCGCGGCGGCGACACCCAGGATATAGGCGCGCGACACCACCACGGCCTTGCCGGTTCCGAACGGCGCCAGCCGCTCGATGGCGACCAGCCCCTTATCGATATCCGCCGCGCCGCGAGCGTCAGGCTGCAGGCCGCCTGCGGTGCGGATGGCCGGCCTCAATCGCTGCTCACTGGCGCGCTGGGATCCCCCTCCCCCTTGTGGGGAGGGGCTAGGGGTGGGGGGAACCCCCTGCCGTTGGGATTCCCCCCCACCCTGTCCCTCCCCCACAAGGGGGGAGGGGACCCTGCGGCTCGCTCCTTGCTCCATTTGGAGGCCGTGCTTCCCAGCCGGGTCGCGTTCAGAGGTCAGGCCCTCGATGGCGATCCCGCACGCATCCGCTTCCGCGATGGCCTCGGTGCGGTCCAACAGCAGGACGGCGCCGGCCTCGACGGCGACGCCGGCAAGCCCGGCGGCGGCCGCGCCCTCCACTGTGCGCGGGCCGATGGCCGGCAGGTCGACGCGCAGCTCCTGGCCCGGCTTCGGCCCCTTGGCGAGCACGCCGCCCGGTGCCGCGCCGGCGCGCCCCCCCCGCAGGTCGGCGATCCGGCGGAGCATCGCGTCGGTCCCCTCGGCGCCTTCGATGGCCAGCACCCTGCCGCCCTCCGTCACCACCGCCTGGCCCGCATCGAGCGCGCCCAGCGCCGCACGCACGGCGAAGCCCAGCTCCGCGTCGGCGAGACCCTGGCGGTCTAGCGACAGCGCCCCGGCCGGCCCGCCCAGCACCAGCAGGCCGGGCGCCACCTCGTGGGCGCCGCGCACCGTAATGCCCTTCGCCTCGAAGAAGCGCACCACCCGCGACAGCACCGAATCGTCGCCGCCGCCGGCCATCATCTCCAGGATCTGCGGCAGGCTGAACAAGAAGCCCCAATCGGGCCGCAGCTTCCACAGGTTCGGTCGTCGCACGCCGCCCACGATGACCAGAGCATCCGCGCGCTTGCGCAATGTGGAGACCATGCGCCCCACCTGGCCCCAGTTCACCCAGGTATGGGGAAACCGGGCAATGGCGACATCGGCCTCGCCTTCGATGGCAACGATGTGGACGCTGCCGCCGCGCTCGATCACGCTCTCCGCGATGGTCAGCGGCAGCCGGCCGCCGCCCGCGAGGACGCCGATCCGATCGGCTCTCGCGCCCGTCAGATCATGAATATGCGAGGTCGAATCCGCCGGCGCGCCGGCAGCCGGGCGCTCCGCCAGACGTGCGGGCGCCTTTTCGCTCATGCCTCGGCGTGGGGGACGCACAGCCCGCGTTTGCCGCGGGCACGGATGAAGGCCAGGATCTCCGTGACGATCGGGTGGTCCTTGAACTCCTTCTCCACGTCCTCGGTGCGCTCCACCAGCGTGCCCTCGTCGGCGAACAAGGCCCGGTAGGCGCGGCGCAGGGAGTGGATGTCGTCGCGGGAGAAGCCGCGCCGCTGCAAACCCACGATGTTGAGGCCCGACAGATGCGCGCGGTTGCCGAATGCCATGCCGTAGGGGATGAGATCGTGCTCCAGCCCCGACATGCCGCCGAGGAAGGAGTGCGCGCCCACGCGCGCGAACTGGATCACCGCCGCCCCCCCGCCGATGCCGGCATAGTCGCCCACCGTCAGGTGGCCGGCCAGCATGACGTTGTTGGAGCAGACTACGTTGTTGCCGATGCGGCAATCATGGCCGACGTGCGAGTTGGCGAGAAAGGCGCAGCGGTCGCCGACGATGGTTTCCATGGTGCCCCCCTCGGTGCCGGGGTTCATGGTGACGCCCTCTCGGATCAGGCAGTCGGTGCCGATGGTCAGCGTGGACGGCTCGCCGTGGTACTTGAGGTCCTGCGGCTGGTGGCCGATGGACGCGAACGGGAAGATGCGGGTGCGGGCGCCGACGCTGGTCCGGCCGGCCACCGCCACGTGGCTCACCAGCTCCACGCCCTCGCCCAGCATCACCTCGCTGGCGACATGGCAGTATGGTCCGATCTTGACGCCGTCGGAGATGCGCGCCCCGTCCTCGACGATGGCGGTGGGATGGATCTCAGATTTTGCTGGCATCGTCACGATCGATAATCATTGCACTCACCTCGGCCTCCGCAACCACCCGGCCGTTGACCTTGGCCTCGCCGTAGAAGCGCCACGCGCGGCCGCGGCTGCGGACCTTCTTCACGTGGTAGTGGAGCTGGTCTCCCGGTAGCACAGGCTTGCGGAACTTGGCGCGGTCGATTCCCATGAAGTAGACGAGCTGTGGCTTATAGGTGGCAGCGAGGTGGTGCACGCACAGCGCCCCGGCGGTCTGGGCCAGGCCCTCGACGATGAGCACGCCCGGCATCACCGGGAAGCCCGGGAAGTGGCCCTGGAAGAACGGCTCGTTGACGGTGACGGCCTTGATGCCGACGGCGCTCTCGTCGCGGTCCATATCGATGATGCGGTCCACCAGCAGGAACGGATAGCGGTGCGGCAGCAGCTCCAGCACGCGCCGGGTGTCCGCGGTCGCCAGTGTGCTTTTTTCGGGCAGGGGTTGATCCATCGACGTCGGGCGCTCCCGCCTCCTATTCCGATATCAGCCTGTCTCTAAAGCAAATTCCTGGCGATTTGAAGCGGGAGCGGCGGCGACAAAGGAGTCAGACGCCGATTGGCGCGATCTGCAGCCTCAAAGCGAGGGGGCCGATCCAGGGGCCGATCCCCTCTCGTCCAGTCTCATTCGACCTGCAACCCAGGCTTGGTGAATCGCGATTGTCCGTGGGTCGAACGCCACCAGGTCGGCGCGATAGCCCGGCGCGATGCGGCCCAGCGTGCCACCCAGGCCCAGGAACGCCGCCGGCTCCGCCGAGGCGTAGCACAGGGCCTCGGTGAGTGGCACCCCCAGCATCTCGACGCAGTTGCGCACCGCGTCCGCCATGCCGATGGCGGCGCCGGCCAGTGTGCCGTTCGCCCTGGTGCACCGCCCTTCGCGAACGCTAATTTCCACGCCGTTGAGGACGAAGCCCGATTTGCGCCCGCCGACCGGCGGCATGGCATCGCTGACCAGCATCGGCCGCCCGAGGCCCCGCAGCGCCAGCCGCAGCATGGGCGGCGCGACGTGGTGGCCATCGACGATCAGGCCGAGCCAGGCGTCGGGCGTTTCGAGGGCCGCGGCGATCGGCCCCGGCTCGCGGCTCTCCAACGCGCGCATGGCGTTGAAGAGATGGGTGAAGCCGGTGAGCCCCTCGGCCAGGGCGGCCTTGGTCTCCGCGTAGGTGGCTGCGGAGTGCCCCAGCGCCACGCGGATACCGGCGTCTGCGAGGCGGCGGATGAACCCCGCCGGCACGCGCTCGGGCGCCAGCGTGACCAGCATGGTGCCGGCGCGCCCCTCGATCAGGGCCGCGGCATCCGCCTCGGTCGGCGCGCGGAACAATGCCCGGTCGTGCACACCAGGTTTCTCGGGGGAAAGGAACGGCCCCTCCAGGTGGATGCCGAGCACGGCGGGATTGGTCGCAACCGCCTCGCGCACCGCGCCCAGCGCCGCCCGCATCTTGGCCGGCGTGTCGGTGATCAGCGTCGGCAGCAGCGCCGTCGTGCCGAGCCGCAGATGCGCGGCGACGATCCGCTCGATGGTCGCTACCGTCGGCGCATCGTTGAACAGCACATCCCCGCCGCCGTTGACCTGGCAGTCGATGAACCCCGGCGCCAGCCATGCGCCGTCCTGCAGGGCATGCACCGGCACGCCGGCTGGCAGCCCGCTCCGGGGCAGGATCGCCGCGATGTCGCCGCCGTCGATCACGACAGCGTGGTCGTGGTGCAGACCGAGCCCGTCGAACACCGTGCGCGCAACGACGGCGTGCCGTTGCGTCATGGCGCCGCCCTGCAGGGCGAATGGCGAATAGCCAATGGCGAGTGGTCAAAGCACCATCCGCCGCGCTCCATTCGCCATTCCCTATTCGCCATTCGCCACCTCGTCATCTCGTCCGGGTAACCTTCTGGAGATGCCGGGGTCGGTCGACGTCCAGGCCGAGGCGGTCGGCGAGGCGGATCAGCATGGCGTAGAAGCTCTGCACCAGGCACACCGCATCGGTCTCGGGATGCCGCGCCGGGAGCGCGGGCAGGCGGCCGGGGGCGGCATCGCCCGGTTCCGCGGTGAGAAGCGCGGCGCCCTTGCGGCGCAGGTCGGCGGCCAGCTGGCGCATGCCGGGCGCGGCCTGGTCGTTGGGCATGAACATGACGATGGGATAGCGCGCCGCCGCGAGCGCCACCGGCCCGTGCAGGAACTCGGCGCCGCTGAAGGCCTCGGCGTGCAGGTTGCACGTCTCCTTGAGCTTGAGCGAGGCCTCCCGCGCGATGGCCAGCGTCGGTCCGCGGCCGATGGTGACGAGGCTCGCGGTGCGGCTGAGCGCGGCCACGGCCTCGCTCCAGTCGAGGGCGGACGCCTCCGCCAGCCGCTCCGGCAGGGCGTCGACGGCGCGCGCCAGCGCCGCATCGGAGATCCAGGCGGCGATCAGCCGCTGGACCGCCGAGACCGTGGCCACAAACGTCTTGCTCGCCGCCACGCTCTGCTCCGGCCCCGCGCCGATCGGCAGGACGATGTCGCACGCCCGCGTCAACGGCCCGTCGGTGGCGTTGACCAGGGCGACGGTGAGCGCACCGGCGGAGCGGGCGCTCAGCGCCATCTCGATCAGGTCGTCGCTGCGGCCCGACTGCGAGATGGCGAGAAACAGCTGATCCTTGAGGTTCAGACGCCGGCCGTACACGCTGGCGATGTTGGGCGCCGCCTCGGCCACCGGCGTGCCGATGCTGCGCTCGATGAGATGCTTGGCGTAGGTGGCGGCGTGACCGGAGCTGCCGCGAGCGCAGGTGACGACCACCTGCGGCGGGCGGCGCTTGAGCCGCGCCACCAGCTCCGCGATCGGCTGTGCGAGCCCCGCCGCCTGCCGGGCAACGGCCTGCGGTGCCTCCGCGATCTCGTGCGCCATGCGCGCCTCGGGGCCGCTCATCGTGCGTTCCCGCAAACGGGGGCAGACCCTTCGCAGCCAACGGGGTCAGACCCCTCGCCACCGGTGTCGAGAGTCTCTGCACAGGTTTTTGCGAGGGGTCTGACCCCGCTCGCTCCGACGCCCACCCGGGCCAGCCGCAATGCACCGTCCAGCGCATCGCCGGCGGGCGGCACCAGGCGCGCCCGCGTCGTGGTGGAGAGCCACGGCTCGATGCCGGCGGCGAGGCCGCCCATGAGGGCCAGCCGGGTCGCCCCGCGCTCGGCGAGGCGCGCCGCTATGGCATCGATGTGTCCCGCGGCCAGCCGCATGATTGCCCGCGCCGCAGGATCGTCGTGCCCGGCGTGGTCGAGCACCAGGGGCGCCCACCTGCCGAAATCGCGGGGCCGGGCGGAGCCCATCCAGCGCACGACGGCATGCGGATCGGAGCCGAACGCCTGCGACACGCGGCGCAGCAGAGGGGTCCAGGCGGCGCGTCCGTCGTGCGCCCGCAGCGTCCGCTGCACGGCTTCCCAGCCGATCCACGCGCCCGAGCCTTCGTCCGATACCGGGAAGCCCCAGCCGCCCACGCGCCAGCTCTGCCCGCCGTGGACGGCCCAGCCGATGCTGCCCGTGCCGACGATGACGATCCCGCCATCCTCGCCGCGGTGAGCGCCCACGCACGCCGCATGCGCGTCCGTGGTGACCAGGACGCGGCGGAAGCGCTCCGCGAACGCGGATTGGGCC
>Ga0207674_10000873_pt1 | contig 39449 bp, 31 predicted proteins | sample KBSCornC72_FD_184303 | JGI IMG/M metagenome (GOLD analysis project Ga0207674, IMG submission 184303) | Corn rhizosphere microbial communities from Kellogg Biological Station, Michigan, USA - KBS Corn C7-2 (SPAdes) (version 2) | ecosystem: Host-associated > Plants > Roots > Rhizosphere > Soil ... | reverse complement strand
GAAGCTCAGGGTTCCCGTGTGGGTGGGCAACCTGCTGCTGCTCCTGGGTGTGGGGGTGGGCGGGCTCGCGGTCTGGGCCGCGTACGCCTGGACCACGCCGTCCGCAAACCCCGCCGAAATCGTCGCCAATCCCGACAATTCGAGCGCCCGCGGCCAAACCAGCGTCACGATCTGCGGGTGCTCCTTGGAGACCACCGCGTTGCTCTCGTCGGACGACCACGACCCAAACGAATCGTCCTTCCCGTTCACGAGTAGTCCCGCCGCCGCCTGACGCGCCGTCGTGAGCACCTCCGCGGTGTCCACTACGTTCGCCACGCGATCCCCAAGAAGGTACACGCCCCACACCTGCCCGCCGTACGTCTTCGCCGCCGCCGGCGCGTCGTACGTCAATCGCAGCGCGCGCGTCATTGTGCCAAGCGGCAACACCCAGATCGACAGTTCCGTCTCCCCCAGCCGCCGCGCCGGCAACCACTCGTCGTCCGTCGCCAGATCGCCCACGCCGCCCGCGCCCGGCTTCAGGTACGACAGCGTCACGCCGGGATGCGCCCGCGTGAGCACCGACCCCAGGAGAAGTTCCTTGGTAAATGCGATCCGCAGATGCCGCCGCCCCGGCGTCTTCGAATCACCGAACACCAGCCCCGAATGCCCCACGCTCCCCGACGTCGTCCACACAATCCAGTCCGGCGACTTCTCGCGATCCCGCAAGACCGTTTCGTGCCCGTCCACCCACGCCGCGAAGGCGTCGCGATCCAGATCCGCCGCCGTCAGGGTCGTCGAAAGATTGGCCGCCCCCGCCCGTCCGCCCCACAGCAGCGCCAGCGCGATCAACAGTGACTTCATCCCCGCATTGGACGCCGCCGCCCCGCGCGGTGCAAGTTCGACACGCGGGCGATATCCTGTCAATCGCACAGTTCGGAGGTGCACCAATGCTCGCGCGCCGACTCATCCTCATCGCTTTCTTCTCGTTCACGGCCGAGGCAAAACTCCCTTCCCTCGCCGTCCCCGACGCACTGGGCGTCAACATTCATTTCACCGATCCCAAGCCTGGCGAAATGCGGATGCTCGCCGACGCCGGGTTCAAGTGGTTGCGCATGGACTTCGCGTGGAGCGGCACCGAGCGCGAGAGGGGCGTCTACGATTTCTCCACCTACGATCGCCTGATTGCCACCTGTAAGGCGCACGGCATTAGCGCCATCTTCATCCTCGACTACGCCAACCGTCTCTACGATGACGGGCTCTCTCCCCACACCGACGCCGGCCGCGCCGCCATGGCCGCCTGGGCCGCCGCCGCCGTCAAACACTTCGCCGGGCAGCCGATCGTCTGGGAAATGTGGAACGAGCCCAACATTGCCCAGTTCTGGAAGCCGCGGCCCAGCGCCGACGATTACGCCAAGCTCGCCCTCGCCGTCGCCAAGGCCGTCCGCGCCGCCGACCCAACGGCAGCGCACGTCGGTCCCGCCACCAGCACGATCGACCTCGCGTTCCTGGAAACGTGCTTCAAGGCCGGCTTACTCGACTACTGGGACGCCGTCTCCGTCCACCCCTACCGCCAGAGCGACCCCGAAACCGCGTGCGACGATTACCGCAGGCTCCGCGAACTCATCGCCCGCTACGCTCCGAAGGGCAAGACCGTCCCGATCCTCTCCGGCGAATGGGGATACTCCGCCGGCTGGAGCGGCTTCGACGAACGGCGCCAGGCCAAATACCTTCCGCGGCAAGTCCTGACCAACCTCTATAACGAAGTACCCATCAGCATCTGGTACGACTGGCACGACGACGGCCAAGACCCCAAGGAACCCGAGCATCACTTCGGCACGGTCCACAACCCTTATAAAAGGGACGCGACGCCGGTCTACGATCCGAAGCCGGCGTACGTCGCGATGAAGGCGCTCACGGCCCAGTTGGGTGGTTACACGTACAACAAGCGGCTGACGACCGACGACGACCGTGACTGGATTCTGCTCTTCGATAAGGGGGACCAGCAGCGCATCGTCGCGTGGACGACGTCCGCCACGCCGCGCGAGGTGACGATCGCCTCCTCGCCCGGAGCGGTAGACGTCGTTGACGCCCAAGGCAAAGCGCTGCCGCGGGTGCAAGCCGACGACGGATTCACCGCCCGGCTGACCGATTCGGTTCAATACTTTTCCCCGCCCACGCCCAACTCGCGGCTGTTGCGGGTCGCGACATGGAAGCGTGCGCCGCTGGAAATGTCCGTCCACGCGCCGGCCACCATCATCCCGCCGAGCGAGGACGACTCGATGACGAAAAGCGGAAAGCCGTGGCACGAGTACGTCGCCCAGGTGACCGACGAAGAGGGCGCCGTTGTTCCCTCGCGGCTGTGGATGGAGAATTCACGCCAAGTCGAGCAGCGGACCCGCGTCGTCATCACCAACCCCATCCGCTTCCAAATCCTCCCGATCATCGACGACCAGCTCTGCGTGCGTGTCGCCAACCCGTCGGGCGAGGCGTTTGCCGGCGTCATCATGCCGACGCAGTTCAACGGATTCGAAATCCCCGGCCGCCAGTCCCTCGTGATTGACCTCAAGAAAGGCGAACTGTCCCAGGACGTCTGCTTTCCCGTCACCCACGTCGCGCCGCGCTACGAGGTGACGTTTGCCGCCCGCAACCCCGATCAAGGCGATCGGGTCGGGGCCGAAATCAAGTCCGGCATCGCCGCCGGCTTCGCCCCGATCGACATCGCCGGGGCCGACGCGCTCAAGCTCCGCCCGGACGGCGACGCCGCCGTCAAATCCGAGCAATCCCTCTCTCTCGTCGATCCGCCGGAGCCGCTCCCCCACGCCCGGGCCTCGAACGTGCTGAAACTTACCTACGCGTTCCCCGCCGGGTGGAAGTTCGTCCAACTGATGCCCGTCGCGTCTGAACTAAAGAAAATCGAAGGACAGCCCAAATCGCTCGCGCTCTGGGTATACGGCGATAACGCCGGCCATCGACTCCGCCTGCGTTTCACCGACGCCAGCGGCCAAACATTCCAGCCCAACGGTCCCAGGATCGACTTCGCCGGCTGGCGCTACCTCACCATCCCGCTCACCGGCCCCGACCTCCACCACTGGGGCAAAGGGGATGGCAACATCCACTACCCGATTCAATGGCAAACCCTGCTATTGCTCGATAACGAATCGCGCCTGCAATCCAATGGCGCGATCTACGTCGCAAAACCCACGCTCGTCTATTGAAACCGCCTCCGCGGTCCGCGCCCCTATTTCTTCTCTTTCTCCAGCGCCCACTCCATGAAGTTGGCGATGTCCTTGTTCAGCTTTTCCATCGACGGCCCGTTGTGATACATCATGTGGCCGCCTTCGTAGTAGGTCTGACGGATGTTCTTCCGCAGATTCTCGGAGAGGCCGAGGTGGCTGATCTGGTAGTCGGTGGCGAAGAAGGGCGTCGCCATGTCGTAATAGCCGCTGCAGACGAGGACCTTGAGGGCGGGGTGTTTGCTGACGGCGTCGCGGAGGTTGTCGCCGACGTAGAGCCAGCCGCCGTTGGCGCCGCGGCCCCAGTTCCACGGCTGGACGCGGCCGGAGAGGAACTCGTACTGGACGTCCGACTCGTAATGCAGTTGCCGGCGCACGTAGTCGTTGAAGGTGGCGCTGTAGACGCCGACGTAGAGCGAGAGGCTTGGGTCGTACTCGGCGTAGGGCGCGACCGGCGTCGTGGACGCGCCGGCGATGCGGGAGTCGAACCGGCCGACCAGCTCCCCCTTATCCTCGAGGATCGTCTTCTCGAACACCGACGGGTTGACGCGCAGCTTCGATTTGCTCACGAAGTCTTCGCTCAGTCCGGTGTACCGGGCCATCGCCGTCACGACCTGCTTGCGCGCGTCACCCTTGAGCGCGTCGCCTTGCAACAGCGCCGGCGTGTAAACGTCGGTCACCCAGCGTTTCACCTCGGTCAGCGTCTTCTCGAGGTTGGCCTGCAGGTCGGGCGCGAGTTTCTTGTGGTAGAACGCCGCCGCCGTGTAGCTCGGCAGGTAAAGTTCGTACGGCAGCTCGTTGGAGTCGCTCGGCGAGATCGCCTGGAAGCTCAGCACCGTCGAGATCAGGATCACGCCGTTGAGGGCGATGCCCTGCCGGTCGAGCAGGTGTTCGCTCAGCAGGGCCGCGCGGGTCGTCCCGTACGACTCCCCCGCCACGAACTTCGGCGACGCCCACCGCTCGCTCTTCACCAGGTAGAGCCGAATGAACTCGGAGACGGAATCGATGTCCTGTTGGACGCCGTAGAACTCTTCGCCCTTGACCCCCTCGGCCGCCCGGCTGTAACCCGTGCCCACCGGGTCAATGAAGACCAGGTCGGTCTGGTTCAACCACGTCGTCGGGTTATCGACCAGCCGATACGGCGGCGTGCCCGGATAGCCGTCGGGCTGGAGCTCGACGTGCTTGGGGCCGGCGGTGCCCATGTGCAGCCAGATCGCGGCCGCGCCCGGCCCGCCGTTGAAGACGAACGTGATCGGCCGCTGCTCGACCGGCTGATCCGTGTGCCGCTCGTAGGCGACGAAGAAGAAGTTTGCCCGCAACTTGCCGGCCTCATCCTTCAGCGGCATGGTGCCGGCGGTCGCGCGATAACTGATCGTCTGATCGCCAACCTTCAGCTCGTGCTCCGTGACCGACAGTTTCTCGGCCACCGGCTGCGTTTGCGCCTTGGATGCGGACTTTGTCGTGGCGGAAGCGGCGGGCCGCGACGTCGCGCGCCGGACCGGCCCTGCCGTCGTCACGGGCGGATCTTCGGCCAGTGCAACGGTCGAAAGCGACGCAATGAGGAGCACCGTGCATGCGAGTCGATTCTGCATGGTCGCAGACTTTACCAACTCGCCGCCCCGATCGGTATGGCTGAGTCACCCGGAAATCGGCGGCCATATACCGAACTACTTGCGATTGCGCTTGGGCTTGTCGTCGTCGAGCGTGATATCGCCCGCCGTCGAATCGTCCAGCCCCGCCAATGGATCATCCCCCAGTTCCAGGTTCTCGCCGATCTCCGCGTCCAGCGCGTCGATGTTCGAGTTCGAATCGTCGCCCGACAGCGGTTCCAATTCCCCCGAATCGTGCGACTTGGCCCGCGCCGGCTTGTCGTCGTCGTCGTCCAGCGTCAACTCGTCGTCGGCTTCCAGCGGCTCCAGTTCGTCGTCCAGCGCCGACGCCTTCCCCGCGCCGCTGTCGTCGAGTTCTGTACCGGGCGTGCGTTCCAGGTCATCGTCCGGCAGCGCCTCGAGCTCGTCGTCGTCCCCGCCCGCCGCCGCCGCCCCGCCCAGCACCGGCCGCATCTCGTCTTCCGCCGGTTCCCCATTAATCTGCACGACGAACGCCACCGGCCCCACCTGCACCGTGTCCCCCGGCTCCAGCACCGCCTCCTGCACCCGCCGGCCGTTATGAAACGTCCCGTTCGACGAACCCAGATCTTCCAGACGCAGCGAATCCGAATCGCGGATGATCCGGCAATGCTTTCGCGAGATCTCGCCCAGGGGGATCATCAGGTCGCAGTCCTGCCGCCGACCGATCACCGTCATCTCGCGCGAGAGCGAAAAACTACGGCGTTCGCCGTCGTTACGAAACATCACCAGGACCGCTTGCATAAGATCGCCTCGAAGTGATAGTGCCGCCGGCCGCTCCACAGTCGCGCTTCCTCCGCCCGGCGCGCTGGGCCGCAAACACTACAACCGTTAAAGTAGCTTTGCAAGAAACTTTGGGCAAGGAGAATCCGTACTGACTCACCGGCCCCCGCACGCAAACAAATGCCCGTCAAACTCGCCATGTCCGAACCCGTCGCCCGGCTCCGCCCGGCGGACCTCACGCCCGCGGTCGCCGCCGGTCTGTACGTCCACATCCCATTCTGCTTCCACAAGTGCCACTATTGCGACTTCTACAGCATCACGCGCCAGACCCCGCAGCGCATGGGCCGCTTCGTCGACCTCATTCTGAGCGAGGCCGGGCAGTGGGCCGATTCGCCGGTCAGTGTGGCTCCGAAAACCATCTTCTTCGGTGGCGGAACCCCTTCGCTACTCCCCTTGCACGACATGCGCCGCCTCCTCGCGGGCTTGGCCGACCGGTTCGACCTATCACAAGTCGACGAGTGGACCGTCGAAGCCAATCCCGCCACCGTGTCGTTCGATTATTGCCAGATGCTCCGCGAGGCCGGCGTCGATCGTCTGAGCTTCGGCGCCCAGAGTTTCGACACGTCCGAATTGAAGCTGTTGGAACGCCACCACGACCCCGCCGACGTCCCCAATAGCGTGGAGATCGCGCGAAAGGCCGGCTTTTCCCGCCTGAACGTCGATCTGATCTACGCCATCCCCGGCCAATCGCTCGCGTCGTGGCGCAACTCGCTCGACGCCGCCATCGCGCTGGGCACGCCGCACGTCTCCTGTTACGGCCTGACCTACGAACCCAACACCGCCATCACCGTCCGCAAGCGACTCGGACAATTCCAGGCGACGGCGGATTCGCTGGAACTGGAGATGATGCGCCACGCCCGACAGCGGCTGTCGCAAGCCGGCCTCGAAGCGTACGAAATCAGCAACTACGCCAAGCCCGGCGAACCCTGCCGCCACAACCTGCTTTATTGGACCGGCGGCAACTACATCGGCCTGGGTCCGTCAGCCGCCTCACACATCGAAGGATGCCGCTGGAAGAATCGCCCGCACTTGGGCGAATGGGAGCGCGCCGTCGAGCAGCGCGAACTCCCCGCCGCCGAGATCGAGCACCTCACCGACGATCAGCGCCGGGGCGAATGGGTCATGCTCCGCCTGCGTTTATCGGCCGGCGTCTCGCTGTCCGAATATACCGCACAGTGGGGCCGTGACGCCCGCAACGATTATGCCGCCGAACTCGCCCAAATGACCAAGCTCGGACTGATCACACTCGACGCTGATCGCTTCGCCTTATCCGATTCCGGCCTGGCGGTCGCCGACGCGGTTGCGTCCGAGTTTCTTCGCGTTTGATGGATTCGCAACACGTCTCATAGCGGTTCTTCCCCTCCTAAACGTCCCCCTCGCTAGCGTCGATATCTCCATCAGGCGCTGTCTCATAAGGCGATACCGATCGTCTTATCACGGCCGCGCGGCTTGCCCGGTTTGACCCGTTTTCGCGCGTATCGTAGGTCAACATCGGACGATGCCGCGCTCGCAAGCCGGCGGGCGCGGCCCCAGTGGAGCGGAGAGAGAGCATATGTTCGGTTTCCTCAAGACAATCGTGGCATCGAATGCCAGCCCGATCGGGGTGGACTTCGGGTCGGACTGCCTGCGGATGGTGCAGGTCAGCGCCGCCGACGGCGAGCCCCGGATCATCGCCGCCGCCAGCGCCGACGTCCCCACGCACGTCCGCAACGATCCCACGGCCCGCGCGTCCTTCTTCGCCGAGACCGCCCGCGACCTTTTGGCGCAGGGCAAGTTCAAAGGCCGCCAGGTCGTCCTCGCCCTGCCCGCCGCGCAGATGTTCATCCAGCACCTCCGCATCCCGAAGATGGACGAAGAGGCGCTCAAGAAGGCCCTCCCGTGGGAAGCGCGCGGCAAGATCCCCATCGACCCCTCGCACGCCCTGCTCCGCCACACCGTCGCCGGTGAGATCTACCAGGATTCCGAGCCGAAGAACGAGGTCATCCTGATGGCCGCCGCGCGCGAAACCGTCAACACCATGTTGGCCGCCGCCGCCAAGGCCAAGCTCGACGTGATCGGCATGAACGTCGAGCCGATGGCGATCGTCGACTGCTTCAACCACATTTACCGCCGCAAGGCCGACCAGGCCGCGGTCAACCTGTTCGTCGACATCGGCTTCAAGTCGAGCCGCGCCATCATCGCCGAGGGAAGCCGCATCCTCTTCGCCCGCACGATCCCGATCGGCGGCGAGCACTTCAACCGCGCCGTCGCCCAGGCGCTGGGCATCGGCGCCGAAGAGGCCAAGCTCCTGCGGATCAAGCTCTGCCAGGCGCAGCCGTCGCTGGACGAACACCGCGCCCGCCAGGAGATCCGCAGCGAACCGGCGGCGGCGACGGTGGCCGCCGGCGAAGGATTCGCGCTGTTGAACGCGTCGCTCGCCGCGGCGAACAAGGAACAACACATCGCCGGCGGCGGGATCGCGACGGTCGCCCTCGCCACCGCGCCGCCGCCCGCGATGGCCAAGCCCCCCAAGGGCAAGCTCCCGACCGACCCGGCCGAGCAGACGGTGCTCGTCGAAGAGGCGATCCACGAGCCGCTCGTCCGCCTGGTCGACGAACTCGGCCTCTGCCGCCGCTACCACGAAACGACCTTTCAGAGCAAGCCGGTCGAGAAACTGATCTTCGTCGGCGGTGAGGCCAAACAGCGCCGCCTCTGCCAGCACGTCGCCCGCGAAATGTCCCTGGCGGCGCAGGTCGGCGACCCGCTGGTGCGCATGGGGCGCATCAGCGAGATCGGCATCGAGAGCGGCATCGACCGGCGCCAGCCCCAGCCGGGCTGGGCGACGGCGATCGGCCTCAGCCTGGGACCAGTAAACGGGAATCGCACCGAATGACCCACAGCGCCCGCCGCCGCGCGCGGCGGGCGGTTAGCGGAAGAGGAAACTTATGTCGTCCCCCAATCAACTCAGCTTTCTTCCCGAAGACTACCTCGAGACCAAGCGGCAGCGGCGCACCAACGTGATCTGCGCCACCCTGTTCCTCACGATCATGTCCGGCATCGGCTTCGCCTTCACGACCATGGAAAAGTCGCTGCGGGCCGCCGAGAAGGAGCACGAGGAGGTCAGCAAGCAGTACGCGGAAGCCGCCACCCGCATCGAGCAGGAGCGGCAGATGCAGGAAAAGCAGTTGAAGATGAACAACCAGGCGGAACTGACCGCCTCGTTGCTCGAGAAAGTCCCGCGCAGCGTGTTGCTGGCGGAACTGACCAACGCCAAGCCGGCGGGGGTCTCGTTCCTCGACGTCATCCTCGACTCCAAGATCTCGCAGAACGCCAGTGGGTCCACCGCGGGCAGGTCCCAGTTCGAGCTCAAGCGCGCCGCCATGGACGCCGCCGCCGGGGTCGCCAAGGCCGCCGCCGCCCCGCAGGCCAAGGTTTACGACGTCACCGTCAAGGTCACCGGCATCTGCGACAACGACATCCAGGTGTCGCAGTTCATGGCCAAGCTCAACCACTCCAAGCTGGTGCGCGACGTCAACCTGCTGATCAGCGACGAGTTCAACGTCGCCGACGCCAAGATGCGCAAGTTCCAGATCGAAATGATGATCGACCCCAACGCCGAGGTTCAGCCCGGCACGATCAAACCCAGGACGGCCAGCACCGCCGTGGAATTGAAGTAACCGCGCGCGCGAGCAATGACGTGCGATACCGGAGAATGCCATGAAATTCGGATTCCGAGAACTGATTTTCCTGACGCTGATGATCGGCCTGGTCGCCGCCAGCTTCTTCGTCTTCAACAAGAGCAAGGCCAAGCGCGACTGGACCGAGGCCGACACCCAGGCCAAGAAGAAGGTCCTAGCCGACCTCAAGCAGTCCACCGCCGGCGTGGTCGACTGGTCGCAGAAGATCGCCGAGCTCAAACAGGCCATCAGCTTCTTCGAGGGCAAGCTCCCCCAGGAGAAGGAAATTGACAAGATCCTCAAGGAAGTCTGGCAGATGGCCGAGGCCAACGCGCTCACGACCCGCACCGTCAAAACCCTCCGCACCGAGCGCGCCGCCAACTACAGCGAGCAACCCATCGAGATGAGCCTGTCGGGCGACTTTAACGGTTTTTACGTATTCCTCCAGCAATTGGAGAACATGCCGCGAATTACGCGCATTACCAACATGGCCTTGACAAAAATGACGGATCGTGACGGTTCCATGCAGGCCAAGCTAACCCTGAGCATCTTCTTCGAACCCGACACCAGTTCAAAAATGGCCGCGTCCAACTAACACGACGATCGGGCGCGCGTGGGGCGAGCGAGTGGAGAGAACATGAGCAACGAAGAATTCGAGCAAGACGAGCGGCAATCGCAGGACGACGCCGGCGGCGCCGCGGACGGCGCGTTCGGCGCCGGGGACGACGACACCGGCGACTCGGCGTTCATCGTCACCGAGGAGAAGCAGCCCCTGAGCAAGGGGACGCTGGCGATGTTCCTGATCCTGGCGGTGTGCGGCGCGGGCACCTACTTCATGTACGTCCGCACCGGCCCGCAGAGCGCCAGCGCCGCGACCGATCCGAAAGCGCAGGCCGTGATCAAGCAGTTCATCACCGACCGCGACAAGAACCTGGGCGCGATGCAGAAGATGCTCAAGGACACCGAGACCGTGGTTCAGCAGTTCCTGAACTACCCGAGCGTGAAGCAGATCCCGCTCAGCTCGCTGTCGAACAACCCGTTCCGGATGACGGCGACGCCGACCGAGCAGGCGTCCATGCCCAAGGACGACGAGCGCGACAAGCGGCGGCGCGAGGAGGAGCGCGTGGCGATCCTAAAGAGCGTTAACGCGTTGCAGTTGCAATCGGTGATGCACAGCGACGCCCGCAAATCCTGCATGATTAACAACAGTTTGTACCTCGAAGGGCAGCAGGTCGAATCGTTCACGATCGAGCGGATCAGCCCCAACGCGGTGGTCGTGCGTAACGGGTCGTACCGGTTCGAGCTGCGGATGCAGCGGTAAGACGCGCGGCACACGCGCGCGTGCGTGTGTGCGCGTCACACGGGAAGGAAGACATGTTCGGTCGTCGCAGCACAACAACGTCGGAACGTCCGCCCGCGGCGCCGGGGTCATTGGCGCCCGCCAACGACCTGGTCGACGCGCCGGCGGAGATCGAGTCGCTCTGGGCGCCGGAGCAGGCGGCTGCCCGCAAGTCGGTCGAGCAGTTGCTCCTGGAACGGGGGCAGATCCAGGAAGAGCACCTCACCCAGGCCAAGCAGGTCCAGTCGCAGACGCCGGGCAAGACGATCACGCAGATCCTGCTGACGATGAACTCCGCCAGCGAGGGGCAGATCCTCCAGGCGCAGGCGGACGTGCTGGGTCTGCCGTTCGAGATCCCGGAAAAGGCGGCGGTGGACGGGCCGACGTTCGGGCTCCTGCCGCCGGACTACATCCGCAAACACCTGGCGCTGCCGATCCGCACGCTGGAAGACAAGTCGGTGGTCGTCGGCATGGCGGACCCGACCAACGTCTTCCTGATTGACGAGATCCGCCGCAAGCTGAAGCGCGACGTGCGCGTGGTCGTGACGCCCGGCGTGGACGTCACGCGCCTGGTCGAGCAGATCACGACCAACGCCGTGGACATGAAGGTCGATGAGATCATCAAGGACATGGCCGAGGACGACGTTCAAGTCGTCAAGGAAGAGAAGGAAGACGACCAGGACCTGACGAAGCTGGGCAACGAATCGCCGATCATCCGGTTCGTCAATTACCTGATCTTCGACGCCTGCAAGCAGGGCGCCAGCGACATCCACATCGAGCCGAAGGAAAAGGCCCTCAAGATCCGGTACCGCATCGACGGCGTGCTCTTCGAGTCGATGAACCCGCCGCACACGATGCACGCGGCGATCACGTCGCGCCTGAAGATCATGGCGAACCTGGACATCGCCGAGCGGCGTCTCCCGCAGGACGGCCGCATCCGCGCGGTCGTCAACGGCCGGAAGATCGACCTGCGTATGAGCACGCTTCCCACCGCCAGCGGTGAGAAGTGCGTGATGCGTATCCTCGACAACCGCTCGATCAATGTCGCGCTCGAGGACCTGGGCTTTTCGGAAAACGTGCTGACGATCTGGAAGAACCAGATCGACCAGCCGCACGGCATCCTGCTGGTGACCGGGCCGACCGGCTCGGGTAAGACGACCACGCTCTACTCGTCGCTGCGGTGCATGGACGGCAACAAGCTGAACATCAGCACCGTCGAAGACCCGATCGAATACCAGTTGTCGTCGGCGAACCAGGTACAGGTGCACGACAAGATCGGGATGACGTTCTCGGCCGCGCTGCGAAGCTTGCTGCGTCAGGACCCGGACGTGGTGCTGCTGGGCGAAATCCGCGACGCGGAAACGGCGAAGATCGCCGTTCAGGCGGCGCTCACGGGCCACCTCGTGCTCAGCACGTTGCACACCAACGACGCCCCCGCGTCGATCACGCGACTGGTGAACATCGGCGTCGAGCCGTACCTGATCAGCGCGGCGGTGAACGCCGTGCTCGCCCAGCGGCTCATTCGCAAGATCTGCCAGCATTGCAAGGAAGAGTTCGAACCCAGCGCCGAGTTGCGCGAGTTCCTGACGCTCCAGGGCTTCACGTCCGCGCGGTCGTTCCGGGGCAAGGGGTGCGACCGCTGCCGCAAAACGGGTTATGCCGGCCGACTCGGCATATACGAACTAATGGTCATGGACGACTCCTTGCGTGACGTGGTCACCCGCAACCCGGACGTGACGCAGCTGAGAAAATTGTGCCGCGAGCGCGGGCTAGTAACGCTGAGGCAGGACGGGTTCGATAAGGCAATGAGAGGACTGACGACGGTCGATGAAATCCTGCGGGTGACCGAAGGCGGCGCCTAAGCCATCCCCAAGGCAGGCCGGTTAGGAGAAACGAACTATGAGTCTGATCAACGACATCCTTCGGACGGCGGTGACCAATAAGGCGTCGGACGTTCACATTAACGTCGGCGCGCCACCGCTGTTCCGAATTCACACGGTGGTGCAGGCGAGCGACTTCCCGATCGTCACGCCCGACGGCGCGTTGCGCCTGTTGAAGGAGATTCTACCCGAAAAGCGCTGGCCGGCTTTCGAAGAATTGCGGGACGCCGACTTTTCCTACGAGATCCCCGGCGTCGGCCGCTTCCGCGTCAACGCGCACTACCAGCGGAACTCGATCGCGATTGCGATTCGTACCATCAATGACAAGGTCCGGCCCATCGAGCAGCTTTTCCTGCCCGAAATCGTACACAAGCTGACGCACCTGCCGCGCGGCCTGATCCTGGTGACCGGCCCGACGGGTTCGGGCAAGTCCACGACGCTGGCGGCGATGGTGGACGCGATCAACCGCCGCGAGGCGGGTCACATCATCACGCTCGAAGACCCGATCGAATACGCGTTCATCAGCAACAAGAGCTGCATCGAGCAGCGTGAAGTGGGTGCGGACGTTCCCAACTTTGCGAGTGGTTTGCGGCACGCCCTGCGTCAGGACCCGGACGTGATCCTGGTGGGTGAAATGCGTGACCTGGAAACCACGGGCAGCGCGATCACGGCGGCGGAAACGGGTCACCTGGTGTTCTCGACGCTGCACACCGTCAACGCCCCGCAGACGATCGAACGTATCATCGATATTTATCCGTCCGACCAGCAGAATCAGATCCGTTCGATGCTCGCCAATACGCTGCAGGCGGTGATCTGTCAGACGCTCTTCCGCCGGGCGGACCAGCCGGGCATGGTGCCGGCGGTGGAGGTGATGTTGTGCACGCCGGCCGTCCGCAACTGCATCCGCGAGAACCGCATTTTCGAAATCCCCAACGTGGTCGAGACGAGCCGCGCCCTGGGCATGCAGACGCTGGACAGCTCGATCAAGCAGTTGTTCGTCAACGGGTACATCAGCAAGGAAGACGCGATCGCGCAAGCGGCGCACCCCGAGAAGCTGGAACGGAGCATTGCGGCTTAATCTGGAGAAGGCAGAAGGAGGAAGGAGGAAGGATGAGAATGACGGCGCAGCTTCGCGACGATCCGATTCATCCTTCTGCCTTCATCATTCGTCCTTGAGTTTTTATGCCTACTTACCGCTACGAATCGAAGAACTCGGCCGGGAAGGTGACCAGCGGGGTGCTCAGCGCCGCGAACCTGGGCGCCGCGTCGACCGAGCTGCGCAACCGCGGGGAGTACATCCTGGCGTTGGCGCCGGTGGACGGCGCCAAGAAGAAGGGGGGGATGGGCAGCCTGAACTTCAGCTTCGGCCCCGGCGCGAAGGACGTGCAGAGCTTCACCACGCAGTTGGCGGTCATGATCCGCGCGGGCATCAGCATCCGCGCCGCGATCGAGGGCATATCCGATCAAGTCCAGAATCCGAAGTTCAAGAAGATGCTGGTGCAGATGAAACGCGACGTGGAGAGCGGCAAGCAGTTCTCCGACGCGCTGATGCGCTACCCGAAGGTGTTCTCGCCGCTTTACATCAACATGGTGAAGGCGTCGGAATTGTCCGGCGGCTTCTCCAAGATGCTGGACCGCATTGCCGGCTATTTGTCTCAGCAGATCGAGACGTCCAGCATGGTCAAGGGGGCCATGATCTACCCCGGCATCATCGGCACGATGGCCGTCAGCACGACCATCTTTCTGCTGACCTTCGTGCTGCCTCGCTTCATGGTGATCTTCAAGGGTAAGGAGAAGGCGCTCCCCGCGCCGACGAAGCTTCTCTTGGCGCTGTCCGCGTTCATGGTGGACTACTGGTACGTGCTGCTCTTCGGCCTGATCGCCGCGGTCTGGGGCTTCTTGCTGATGATCAAGACCGACTGGGGTCGGATGTGGTTTGACAAGGTCAAGCTGACGGTCCCCCTGTTCAAGAAGCTCTTCCGCGCGCTCTACATCAGCCGCAGTCTCCACACGATGGGCCAGTTGATCAACGCGGGCGTGCCGATCCTGGACACGCTGGGCATCACCGCCGAGATCGCCGGCAACACGATCTACAAGCGGATGTGGCGCAGCGTCTACACCGCCGTCAAGCAGGGTAAGAAGATCTCCACACCGCTCAACAAGAGCCCCCTGCTCCCGCGATCGGTCGTCCAGATGATCGGCGCCGGCGAAGAGTCCGGTAAACTCGGCGAAGTGCTCGACGAAGTGTCGGAGTTCTACGCCCGCGAGCTGAAGGCCGTCATCAAGGGCGTCACCGCCATGATCGAACCGATCATGATCGTGCTGATGGGTTCGATCGTAGGGTTTATCGCGATGAGCATCATCCTCCCGATCTTCAAGCTCAGCAGCCTGGTCAAATAACCCGCGGGAATCAGCAACTGGGTAATTTGACCACGGGTGCGCTGAATTGGATATCTGGGAGGATGGCACAGTTCAGATCAAATCACATTAGCGGACACCGGCCCCGACGCCACCGCGGCTTCACCCTGATCGAAGCGGCGATGACGACCGTGATCATCGGGGTCGGGTGCGTCGGCATGCTGCAACTCCTGGGCGCCGGCACGCTGGCGAACAACGACGGCGCCGAGCTGACGACGGGTATGAACCTCGCGGGCAACATCCGCGAGTGCATGACCGGCCTGAGCTTCACGGACCCGACCACGCCGACGCACTGGGGCCCCGAGGCCGGTGAAACCACGGTCACCCAGTACAACGACCTCGACGATTTCGACGGCTGGACGTCCAGCCCCAACCCGCCGATCGACGCCCGCCGTCAATCGCTGGGTTCGCAGTACGACGGGTGGGTGCAGCAGGTCAAGGTCGAGAGCCTGAAACCGGACGATTTGCAGACGGTTAAGGCGCACCTGACGCTCTCCCCCGACCTGCGCCCGACGTGCCGCTGCACCGTCACGATCCTGCACAACGGCCACCAGGTGTACACGCAGACGTGGGTCGCGGGTTATTCGGACCCGTCGTCGCCCTGATTGGTTTTCACCCACGGAGGAACGTCCCATGAAGATTCAGCGAATCCGACGAAAGGGTGTCACGTCCGTCCTGGCGATGCTCTACCTCGTGCTGTTCTCCTGCCTGGCGGTGGGCTTCTACGGCGCGGTCACGACCGCCGTCCAAGTGTCGTCCAACGAAACGCACGGCCGCCGCGCCATGCTCTCGGCCGAGTCCGGCATGGAATTCATGCGGTACACGCTGGGCAATGTCGACATCCCGCACTCGACGCCCCCCGACCAGATGTGGCCGACCCTTTGCAGCCAGGTCAAGGCGCAACTCGACGGCACCAGGAACGTCAATTTCGTCACCCTCGCCACGCCCAGCGGCGAGACGATGGCGCTGCCCACGATCACGATCGATTCCAGCGGGTCCACCTTCCAGGCGACGCTCATCCACAGCGGCACGCAGGTGCTCGTGAAAATCATCGGGACGGGCCCGGACGCGGCGGTCAGCCGCACCCTCCAGGTCGCCTACGCCCAGGCCCAGCGCGCCAGCGCGATCTTCGACTACGGCGTCGCCAGCAAGAGCTCGATCACGATGGGCGGTAACGCCAAGATCACCGGCGTCGCCGGGGCCTTGGCGCGGGGCAGCGTGCTTTCGACGACCACGGCCGACCACCCGCTGACGATGACGGGCGGGCCGTCGATCTCCGGCGACTTCTCGTACACGAACGGCTCGGGCTCGAACGCGTTCGGCAGTGGCACCGTCGCCGGCTATAAGGCGACCGACTCCGAGTTCGCCAACCACGTGCACGGCGGCGTGACCGCGCCCGAGTTTCCCGCGGTCGACACGTCGGTCTTCGAGGCGTACGTGCCCGGACCGACCGCGCCCGCCGGTCCGCAGGTCATCACCACCTCCAACCCCGCCGGCACCAGCTTTACCAACATCCGAATCAAGGCGAACTCCAACCCGAAGTTCAACGCCAACACCGTCATTCGCGGCGTCGTCTTCATCGAAACCCCCAACACGGTAACGTTCAACGGCGGCGCCACCATCCAGGGCACGATCGCCGTGCAGAACAACCCGACCGGCACGCCGGCGACCAACGTCATCAAGTTCTCCGGCAATATCACGCACAAGGGCGTCGAAACCCTGGACCCCGCCGTCTTCGGCAACCTCACCAAGCTTACGGGTTCGTTCCTGCTCGCGCCGACGTTCGACGTGATCATGACGGGCAACAGTAACCAGGTCGGCGGCACGATCGTCAGCAGCCAGCTCGACGTCTCCGGCAGCGCCGGCGCCACCGTCAAGGGAACCGTGATCAACCTCGACGACACCGGCGTCAACCTCACCGGCACCGCCGACATCGTCATCGCATCGACCGGCACCACGAACTACCCGGCGGGCGTCGTCTTCGGCACCCACTTCGCCCCCCTGCCCGACACTTACCAGGAGGGCCAATGAACTCCGACAAGCGTACTCGCCGCGGCCTGAGCCTCAGCGAAGTCCTGATCTCCCTCGCGATCACGTCCATGCTGTTAACGGCGATCGCGGCGGCGTTCCAATCGTCGTCGCAAGTCATCGAGAACAACGACCGCTTCTTCCGCGCGACGCAATCCGCCCGCGTGACGCTCAACCAGATCACCACCGAGGTGCGGCGGTCGGACTCGATCGACGACCACAAGATCACGGCGAACTTGCTGCCGATCCTGCGGCCCGCCGAGACGCGGCCGCCGCACGAGGTGATGCGGTATTACAAGTACGACCCGACGAACCAGCGCGTCGTGATCTACTTCGAGTACGACAACGGCACGTTCAGCGCGGAATACCCGATCGCCGAGGCGGTACAGGTGTCGCCGTTCTCGTGGGACATGGGCAAGGACGCCAATAACGCCGACTGCGTGGCCCGCGTGTCGGTGGCGATGGAGGTGAAGGTGGGGAGCAGTTACGTCCGCCTGAGCGGGTCGGCGGCGCCGCGCCGGAATTTGAACTACAAATGACCCGTCTTGACGCGCGCCCCCGGGTTACCGGACGCCCGCGGCCGCGCCCGGCGTCAAGCGCCTGTCGCGTCGGCCCGATCACCATAATATGAGAAACGCCGTCACCGGGGTGCGGGGTCATCGGGGCCGCGGGGCGGCCCTCATCTACGTCATCGTGATGTTGACGATGTTTTGCGCCCTCGCGTCGCTGGGCGTTGACGTTGGACGTGTCTGGCTCGCGAAGTCGGAGCTCGATACGGTCGCGGCGGCGGCGGGGCGGGCGGCGTGCCAGGCGCTGCCCACGGGCGGCCCGGCTGCGGCGACGGCTGCGGCGGTCGCAGTCGCGGCGGCAAACAAGTGCGACGGGCAGAGTGTCACACTTGATCCAGCCACCGACATCACCTTCGTCACGTGGGACCCGGTCGCGCGGGCCTATACGCCCCTGCCCGGGGGCGCGGCGGCGAACGCCAACGCCGTGCTCATAACGCTCTCGCGGACGGCGGCGGGTGGCAACCCGATCCCCATGACCTACGCCCGCGTCCTCGGCAAAACGACCTGCGACATCCATGCCAGCGCCATCGTTTGTTCCGTCGGCAACACCGGCGCGTACTCCCTGATCGGGGTCAACGGCGTCACCATCTCGGGCAGCGCGGTCACCGACAGCTACAACTCGTCCAAGGGCCCGTACAAGGCCGCGACCGCCGGCCACAAGGGCTCGATGGCCAGCAACGGGGACATCAAGCTCTCGGGCAACGCGGAGATCGACGGCGACGCCCGCGCCGGTGTGGGCAAGACCACCTCGATCAGTGGCAGCAGTTCAGTCACCGGCCTGGTCGCCCCGCTGGGCGCCGTGCTCTCCTACCCCTCCGCCACGCTCCCCGGGTCCTACATCGACGCCGGTGACTGCGTCATGAGCTCGGGCACCGTCCACCTCCCCGGCGGCAACTACGTCTTCGGCACGATCGACCTCAGCGGTAACGCCCACGTCATCTGGGACGGCCCGGTCAACCTCTACATCCGCACCAAGTACGCCGTCAGCAGCGGCGTCGTGATCGACACCTACGGCAACGTCCCGGCCAACCGCGTCCTCAATTTCCTCCCCACGTGCAAGACCGCCACCTGGACCGGGAGTAACGACTGCGTCGGGGAGCTGTACGCCCCCGACACGGACCTGACGATCGGCGGCACCGTCGAGATTTACGGCCGGGTCACCGCCAAGTCGATCAACCTCACGGGTAACGCCGCCCTCCACTACGACGAGGCCCTCTCTCCGATCGGCAAGTCCGCCACCGCGTGGACGATTTCGCGGGTTCAGTGACGTCTCCCTCGGAGCCTGCCACCGCAATTCCGTGGAATTCGTTTGCGTGGGCTTGTGGCCCGACGCCCCCCCGGGCTCGACGGCTCACGCGTTCATCCGCACGACGGCGTTCGCCAACTCCGGAATCGAGTCCAGCCGCGCGACGAACTCGCCGGGCGGCAGCCACCGCTCGAACAACCAGGCCTCGTTCAATCCGCTGGTCACGTTCGCCGATTCGATCGTCCCGATCGACCCCAGGTGCGCGATCACCTGCCGCGCCCGCTCCAGCTCATTGCGATGCATCTCGAAATAGACGACCGGGATCGGCCGACTGAGCCCCCGGAACACCTCGACCTCAAATCCCTCGACGTCCACCTTGCAAAGCTTCGGCTGCCCGTACTGTTCGATCAACGCGTCCAGCGTGATCACCTCGACGGTCCGCGCGCTCTTGTTCTCGAAGGGCCAATCTTCCCGCAGGCTCGCCGTGGACGCCGTCCCCTCGAAGTGCAGCGTCGCCGTCCCCGCCGCCGCGCCGATCGCCTTCTCCACGATCGTCACGTCGCGGTTGCGCCCGAATTGCCACTGCAGCGCGGGCGTACAGAGCGGATTGGGTTCGACGGCGATCACCCGCGCCCGCAGCGCCGTCAGGGCTTCGGTGGTCTGCCCCACGTTGGCCCCGATGTCGAAGCACAAATCCCCCGCCGCAACGAATTGCCCGTAAAACGCCCGCGCGAACCGCCGCTCGGCGCGCGACGCCCGGTTTACCCGCCGGTAGTAGTGCCGGGCCAGCGGATACAACTTCGTCCGGTGGAGGAATTGCTTGATGATCTCTTTCATCGCCTCGCCAAGGGTGCCGGAAGCATAACCATTCCTTTTATCGGCGACACCGCCCGCCGGCGGGACTACAATCCCGGCGTATGAAGTATTTCTACGGCGAGTATGACGGGGAAGAATTCCCCACCCAGGACAAGCTCTTCGGCTTCGACCAGATGATGCAGTTCATCATGCAGCACGGGGAGCAGGCGCTGAAAGCGCTCGAGCAGATGATGAAGGATCCGAAGAAGCCCGAGCATTCGGAACTGCTGGAGCAGCTCATCCAGGAAGGCCTCCTCGACAAGGACGGCAAGGGCAAGCTCCGCCTCACCCCCCGCGCGATCGGCCGCATGCAGAAGCGCGCGCTCATGGAAGTGTTCTCCAACCTCCGCCAGGGCCAGCGCGAGGGACACGAGAGAATCACCGCCGGCCAGGGGGGCGAACGCATCGACGGCACCAAGCCTTATCAGTACGGCGACCCGGTCTCCGAGCTCGACATCCACGCCACGCTCAAGAACGCCATGCAGCGCAACGGGGTCGCCAAGCTCGACGGATCCTCACTCGCAACTCACAACTCGAAACTCGCAACTCGCATTCACTTCGCCGAACGCGACTTCGAACTGCACCTCCATGAAGGCATGACCAGTTGCTCCACCGTGGTCCTCCTCGACATGTCCGGCTCCATGATGCGCTACGGCCGCTTCCAGGCCGCCAAGCGCGTCGCCATGGCCATGCAGGCGCTCGTGCGCTCGCGCTACCCGCAGGACTCGATCGACTTCGTCGGCTTCTATTCCGGGGCCAATAAGATCCCCGAGGCCATGCTCCCCCTGTCGATGCCCAAGCCCGTGACCATCTACGACTACCAGGTCCGCATGAAGGTGCCCCTCGACCAGATGGAGCGCGCCCCGCAGCACTTCACCAACCTCCACCTCGGCCTGCAGCTCGCCCGTCGCATCCTCCGCAAACGCACGAGCGAGAACAAGCAGATCTTCATCGTGACCGACGGCCAGCCCACCGCCCACGTCGAAGGCGACTTCGTTTACCTCCTTTACCCCCCCGACCAGCGCAGCACCGTCGCCACCCTGAAGGAAGCCGTCCTCGCCACCCGCGAGGGCTGCCGCATCAGCACCTTCGCCCTCATCGAAGATTATTGGGGCATGGACTGGGTCGGCTTCGTCGACCAGCTCACGCGCCTGACCAAGGGCGTCGCGTTCTACACCAGCAGCGACCAACTCGCCTCCTGCATCATGGAGAGCTACCTGAGCGGAAAAAAGAAAAAGGCCCACATCGCCTGACCACACCGTGAAATCGTCGCCGGCTTGCTCACTTCCGTGGGACATGCTTCTCGCGCGCCGCTGGTCGCGACCGCCCCGCCCGCTTTGACATAAAATCCCCCCCCGCTACACTTTCCCCACTACTTCGAACCGGCCTGATCGCGCGGCGGCTGCGGAGCGGCCGTCATCGCCAGAGCCACTTCCCCAGGCAACCGGGCAACGCGTGAACCTAAAACCTCCGGCGGTAAGCAAACTGGTGCGAGCGATTGTTGCGACCTTGGCGGTGGGAACGCTCCCCGCCGCCATCGCGTCCGCCCAGGTGACCCCACCGCCCGCGCCCGCCGGCCCCGCCACTCACGTCGTCAACGCCGCCAATCAAGACCTGAAGGGCAGAACCATCGAAGACGTCCGCGTCATCGGCAACAGCTCGGTCTCCGTCGCCGCCATCCGAAACCTTATCCGTACCCACGAGGGCGACAAGTTCGACCCCGTCACCGTCGAAGAGGACTACCAGCGCGTTTACGGCCTGCGAAAGTTCGCCAACGTCGAGGCCCGCGTCGAGCCCACCGCCACCGGCGTGATCGTGATCTTCCAGGTCACCGAGCAAAAGCAGATCCGGAGCATCACTTACAAGGGCAACGCGTCCGTCGATCAGCAGGTGCTCGCCGACGCCGTCGAGATCAAGACCGGCGAATCGATCGACCGCTTCCGCATCAACCTCGCCCGCCAGGCGCTCGAACGCCTCTACAAGGAGAAGAATCACCCCTTCGCGCACGTCGAGGTCCCCAACGACCCGCTCACCCGCGGCGACCTGGTCTTCAACATCACCGAGGGCCCGACCGTCCGCGTCCGCCGCGTCCAGATCCTGGGCAACTCCTCCTTTACGGACGACAAGCTCAAGGACCAGATCAAGACGCGTCACTGGATCTGGATCTTCCGCCCCGGCACGTACGACCCGGACCAGATCGAGGACGACGTCGCCTCCCTGCGCCGCTGGTACGACGACCACGGGTTCTTCGACGTCCGCGTCGGCCGCAAGGTCACCTGGTCCCCCGACCAGTCCGAGGTCATGGTCACGTTCCTGATCGACGAGGGCCCGCGCTACAAAATCGACCAGGTCACGTTCAAGGGCAACAGCACCGTCAGCGAGGCCGACCTCCGCAAGAACATGAAGCTCGTCGAGGGCCGGTATTACGACGCCGACGGCCTCCGCCGCGACGTCCGGGCCATCGTCCGCGCCTACAGCCCCTACGGCTTCATTTATCAGCCCAACGAGACCGACGAGAAAAAGGCGAAGGACTACCTTCAGATCCGCCCGGAAAATGTCCTCCGCCGTGAGGCCGGCCGGGTCGGCCTCGTCTACGACATCAGCGAAGGCAAACCCTTCCGGATCGATCGCATCCGCGTGCGCGGAAACGAGAAGATCCAGGACAAGGTTTTCCTCCGCGAGATGCGCGTGGTACCCGGGCAACTTTACAACTCCGGCGAGATCCAGGACGCCGCCGACCGCATCCGCGGCACGCGCCTGGTCAGCAACGTCACCATCACGCCCATCGGCGACGCCCCCGACAGCCGCGACCTGTTGATCGAGGTGAACGAATCGCAAACCGCCTTCTTCCTCGTCGGCGCGGGCCTGACCTCCAACGCCGGCATCCTCGGCAATATCAGCTACGAGCAGCGAAACTTCGACATCACCAACGTCCCTTCCGATCTCAACGAGCTCTTCAGCCGCAAGGCTTTTACCGGCGCCGGCCAATACTTCCGCATCCTCCTCGAACCCGGCACCGAACAAACCCGCGCCCGCGTCACGTTCGAAGAGCCCTGGATGCTCGACCAGCCCTACAGTTTCCGCAGCGACCTGTATTATTCGACGCGTCAGCGCGAAAACTGGGACGAGACCCGCGCCGGCGGCGCACTGACGCTCGGCCACCGGTGGACCAACGAGTACTCCGGGCGGGTCACCTTCCGCGCCGAGGACGTCTTCATCCACGCGATCGACGACCCCTTCCACCGCGCCCCCGAGATCGTCACCGACAAGGGCCACCACACCCTGACCAGCCTCGGACTCGCCGCCCGCTACGACACGACCGATAACAAAATCCTCCCGTCGCGCGGCCTGGTCGTCGACGGCGCCTGGGAATACGCCGGGGCGTTCGCCGGCGAGTACGACTATCACAAGTTCACCCTCGGCTTTAACTACTACCAGACCATCAAGGAAGATCTCTTAGAACGCAAAACCATCCTCAGTTACCGCGCCGACGCCGGTTACATCACCGGCGGCGCGCCCTTCTTCGAAAAGTTCTACGCCGGTGGTCTTGGCAGCGTCCGCGGCTTCAAGTTTCGCGGCATCAGCCCCCGCTCGGGCCCCGAGGAAGACCCCATTGGCGGTGATTTCAGCCTCAGCGGTGGCGTGGAGCTCAACTTCCCCATCGCCAGCGAAGTCCTGCGCGGCGTCGTCTTCGCCGACGCCGGCACCGTCGAGTCCGATTTCAAGCTGGGCACGATCCGCACCAGCATCGGTGCCGGCGTCCGGCTGACCCTGCCGATATTCGGACAATTGCCCCTGGCGCTCGATTTCGGTATTCCGATAACCAAGGACCGCCAGGACGACACGCGTTACATCAGCTTCTCCCTCGGTTTTGTGCAATAATTGGCTCGCCGGAATCAGACGTCCAACCAACGACTACGAAAGGAACCCGTCATGCTGTCCCGTCGCTCGCTCTGTACGCTCGCGTTTACCGCCATCGCCTTCGTCCTCCCCGCCCGCTTCGCGGCGGCGCAGGACACCCCGCGCATCGCCACCGTCAACCCCGCCAAAGTCTTCAACGAAATGCAGGAGACCAAGGACCTCAAGCAGAAGATGGAAAACGACCGCCAGCAGATCCAGGCCGAGGCCAAGAAGCGCGCCGACGAGCTCGAGGAGGCCAAGAAGGCCCGCGCCCTGTTTAACGAGGGGAGCGACGAGTTCAACAAGAAGAACCAGGACATGATCCGCAAGGCCGTCGAACTCCAGACCTGGCAGGAACTGATCAAGGCCGACCTCGCCCGCCAGCAGAAGTCCCAGATGAAGAACCTCTTCGAGAAGATCGAGGAAGCCACCAAGGAAGTCGCCCAGACCAAGAAGCTCGACCTCGTCATCGTCGAACAGAAGATCGACCTGCCGTCCGATCCCAACACCCTTGACCAGATCAACGTCGACCAGCTCCGCAACCTGATCAACCAGCGGACGGTGATGTTCAACAACGGCAAGTTCGACATCACCAACGACGTCCTCGCCATCGTCGACGCCAAGTACAAGGCGAAAAAGTAACCGGTCGCGCGTCCGCGCGCCGGCCGCGACGGGAATGGTCCCCGCACGTAATCCCGAAGGCAGGGCAGACCGGTGTCTGCCCTGACCTTTCTTTTTGTTACCATGAACGGCATGCCCACCCTCGCCGACATTGCGAAACTTCTCGACCTGCCGCTGCCCGCCGCCGACGACGCCGCGGCCGTTCCGATCACGGGCGTCGACACGCTGGCGGCGGCGACACCGTCACAGTTGTCGTTCCTGGGGAGTGACCGCCTGGCAAAGGATTTCCAAACGACCAGGGCGGCGGCCGTGCTGGTCGCCAAGCGCGTCAAGCTGCCCGCGGATTCGGCGGGAAAACTGATCCTCGTCGTCGATGACGCGGATCTGGCGGTGGCGCGCGTGCTTCAGCTCTTCGCCCCCCCCGTGCCGCGCCCGCCGGGGGGCGTCGATCCCGCGGCGCGGGTCGAGGCCGGCGCGGTCGTCGCCCCCACCGCGGCGGTCGGGTTCAACGCCTTCGTCGGCGCCCGCGCGACCATCGGCGCGCGAACCGTCCTGCACCCCGGCGTGTACGTCGGCGCCGACACCGTCGTCGGCGAAGATTGCGAGCTCTTCCCCGGTGTCGTCGTCCGCGAACGCTGCACCCTCGGCAACCGCGTCGTCATCCACGCCGGGTCGATCATCGGCTCGGACGGCTTCGGCTACCGCTGGGACGGCAGCCGCCACGCCAAGATCCCGCAGATCGGCACGGTGGTCATCGAGGACGACGTCGAGCTCGGCTCGTGCGTCTGCGTCGACCGCGCCAAATTCGCCGCGACCCGCGTCGGGCGCGGCAGCAAGATCGACAACCTCGTCCAGATCGCCCACAACGCCGATCTCGGGCCCCACTGCATCATGGCGGGTCAATCCGGCGTCGCCGGTTCGGTGTCCCTGGGCGCGGGCGTCATGCTGGGCGGGCAGTGCGCCGTGCGGGATCACGTCCACATGGCCGACGGCTCGATGCTGGGCCCCTGCTCCGGCGCGATGGACGACGTCGAGCCCAGGCAGATCGTCACCGGCCTGCCCGCGATCCCGCACCGGCAGTTCCTCCGCGAACAGGCGGCGATGCGCCACCTGCCCGAGTTACGCGCCGAAGTCCGCAAACTCCAGGACGAACTCTGCGAGTTGAGAAAGCTGCTTCCGCCTACGTCGTGACCGCGTTGTTCCGGCGCCGCGCGGGCGCGCGCGCCCCCCCCACCCTCACGTTAACTGCCAGCGACGCCACCACGGCCGCCGGGCCCTCGCCAGCGCTTCCTGCCGCTTCCGCTTCGCCCGTGCCCGCCAGAACTTGAGCCACGCCCACCGCAGCGCCAGGAACGACGTCCCGAATACCAACACCTTCCGCCCCACGTGCGATTCCGGCTCGGCCGGCACGATCGGAAGGTGGACCACCTCGATCGCGCCGCCACCCCCGCCGCCGCCGCCAGCATGCGGTGTGGCCTTCGGTTCACCGGCGTGCGTCTCGTCGTACCGCGACTTCGCCTTCGCCCGCGAGATGTCCGCGGCGCCGGGTTTGACGTTCAGCACCTCGAAGTCGATCACGCTGTTCACCTCGGCCCCGATCAGCAGCACGACCGCGTTGATGTAAAAGAACAGCAGCATCACGATCGCCGCCCCCAGCGCGCCGTACGTCTTGTTGAAGTTGCCGAAGTGCGTGACGTAGGTCGAGAACGTGAAGCCCAGCGCCACCCACACGGCCACCGTGAACACCGCGCCCGGCGTCACGCTCTGCCACTTCTGCTTGATGCACGGCCCGAAGTAGTAAATCAGCGCCACGATCGCGAACAGCAGCGCCAGGGCCAGCACGTACCGCACCACGTCGATCAGGATCGTTCCCAATAGCCCGAGGTGCCCCCGCTTGGCCAGGTAACTGATGATCGCCGACCCGACCGGAAGGAGGAGCATGACCGTCAGGATCAGGGCGGCGGAGCCGACCGTCAGCCCGATGGCAATCGCCCGCTGCCGGATGAAGGAGCGCGTGCAGTGCACGTAATACGCCTTGTCGAGCGCGCTCATCGTCATGGCCATGCCGCCACTCGCCCCCCACAGCGCCAGTACCAGGCCGATCGACAGCAGGCCACCCTTCTGATTGTGCATAACCTCGTCAACGCTCTTGACGAACCCGTTTCCGGCGTCGCCGCCGACGCTGGAGTAGGCGACACTTTCCACCTGCTTCATCGCCCGCTCCTTCGCCCCGCCGGGGAGGTAAGGGGCGAGGGTCAGCAGGAAGATCAGGAACGGGAAGATGGCGAAGATCCAGGCGTACGCGAGGGCCGACCCCCAGGTGAAGACGTCGTCGCCGCTGACCTCGGACCAGACCTTCTTGACGAAACCCACGAAGCCCATCGACCGAACGACCTTCGGGACGTCTTTTACGCGTGCCATGAAACGGATTCTGACCCGCGTCGCGATCGCCGGACAACGGGGAAAATCGCTCAGGAATCCTGCGGCACGCCGGGCGGCGCGGCTGCCGGCGCACCTGCCGGCGCACCTGCCGGCGCCGCGACCGGAGCGGCGGCGATCGGTTGGCTCTGCTCGTGCGGGCCGACCGGGAACGCGATGCGGAAGTCTCGCGAGCCGCGCTCGACGCCGAGCACTTCATAGTCGATCTCGCTGTTGATCTCCGCCCCCACCATCAGCACCAGCGCGTCGAGGTAGAAGAAGAGGAGGAGTACGGCCACCCCTCCGACCGTCCCGTAGGTGCGGTTGTAACTGTCCTTGCCGAAACTGTTGACGTACCACCGGAACGCGAACCCCAGCAGCACCCAAACACCAATTGTGAAGACCGCCCCCGGCGAAAACACCCGCCACTTCTGTCGCACGCTGATGCCGTAGTTGTACATGATCGCAACCACGGTCACCATCAGCACGGCCGCCAGTCCGTACCGCGCGACATTCCAGGTCCAGAGGATCCACTGCGGGAGAGACCAGTGCTGCTTGTTCCAGTAATCAACGGTCAGCTCGGTGACGAGGTTCCCGATCGGGATCAGGATGAGCACGGTGATGATCATGGTGGCGACGACCATCGTGATGCCGACCGCGATCAGGCGGCGTCCGAAAAACGACCGCCCGCGGTCCACCTCGTAGCACCGGTCCAGCGCGGTCATCGTCATGTTCACCCCGCCGCTGGCCGCCCAGATCGTCACCAGCAACCCGATCGACAGCAGTCCGCGCGGGGGCTCTTCCAGCACGCGCCGAATGTTCTCCCACACCGTCCAGGCGGAATTGTCCGGCAGCCACGTGTAAAGGATCTCCGGGATCTGCGTGTAGGCAACGAGGATCACCTTCTCCGGCAGGTGCGGGATCAATGTCAGCAGGAAGATCAGGAACGGGAAGATCGCGAACAACCACGCGTACGCCAGCGCCGCGCCCCACGTGAACAGGTTATCGTCCTGGACTTCGTTCCAGACGCGGCGGACGAACGTGAGAATGCCGACGCGGCGCAGGACGAGGGGGACGTCGGACAGACGGGCCATCGACGCATTGTGCCCAAAGCGCGCGGCCGGACAAGGGAGTGACGGTTATCGGCCCGCGCCGACGTCGCCGTCCGGCGCTTCGGTGCGCCACTGGGCGGCCCGCCCGTTGCCCTCGTGCGCCATCTCCAGGGACGCCGGGGCGGTCGCGACGATCTCCACCTGTTCGTTGCGCGCCAGATCCGCCAGCGTCTGCTTGCCCATGATCGCCTTGATCCGCACCCGGCTGCCCTGGTCGCCGACGAAGGCGCGGTCGTGGATGCGCGTGTGGGATTCGAGGAAGGCGAGTAGCTTGCCGTTGGCGACGTCGGCTTCCATCGTCACGTCCACCTGCTGCCCGCGGACGGCGCGGTAGATCGCCTCCTGCAGCTTGTCGAGTCCCGCGCCGGTGCGGGCGCTGATCGCCAGCGCCCCCGGGTGCAGGGCGCGCCAGAACGGGTACGCCTGTTCACCCTCGGGCGTGTCGATCTTGTTGAGGAGCAGGATCTCGGGTTTGTCGGCCACGCCGATCTCCTCCAGCACCTCGTGGACGCTCTTGAACTGCTGCTCGGCGTGCGGGTGACCGACGTCCAGCACGTGTAGCAGCAGGTCGGCGTGGACGGCCTCTTCGAGCGTGGCCTTGAAGGAGGCGACCAGGTTGTGCGGCAGATCGCGGACGAAGCCGACGGTGTCGCTGAGCATCACCTCGGTCCCACGCTCCAGCCGCCAGGCGCGGGTCTTGGTGTCCAGCGTCGCGAACAGCTTGTTGTCGGCGTACGTCCCGGCGGCGGTGATAGTATTGAAGAGCGTGCTCTTGCCGGCGTTGGTGTAGCCGACGATACAGACCGTGAAGTGCGCGCGGTTGCGGTGTTGGACGAGTCGCGTCTTGCGCTCGTGGATCTTCTCGATCTCGGATTTCAAATCCGAAATCCGCTTTCGCACCAGTCGGCGGTCGGTCTCGAGCTGAGTTTCACCGGGACCGCGGGCGCCGATGCCCATCCCCGCGCCGCTGCCGGCGATGCGCTCCAGGTGACCCCACATGCGGGCGAGGCGCGGGTAGGTGTACTGGAGCTGGGCGAGCTCGACCTGGAGCTTGGCCTCGTAGGTCTGCGCGCGGGTGGCGAAGATGTCGAGGATGAGCTCGGAGCGGTCGAGCACCATCGGGCCTTCGCCGTAATCGGTGCCGAGTTCCTTGTTGATCGTCTTCTCCAACGCGCCGATCTGTCCGGGCGAGAGGTCGTTGTCGAACAGGATGACGTCGGCCTTGTGCTGGCGGGCGAGTTGGGCGATCTCGATGACCTTGCCGCTGCCGATAAACGTGCCGGCATCCACCTGCTTGCGGTTCTGCAGAACGGTGGCAACGACCTTGGCGCCAGCAGTCTTGGCGAGGCTGCCCAGTTCGCCCAGCGGGTCGCGCGGGTCGGCGGTGGAATCGGGAAGGATGACGCCAACGAGGATCGCCTTCTCCTGCTTAACGGTAAGTTCGGTTCGTTTCAGTTCGGACATTCGAAGGGGAATATGGTCAGTGGTTCATTGTCAGTGGTCAGTCGAGCCGTGTGGTTTAACGTACTATAACCGTACGTCTGACAGCGTCACAGGATCTGAAATGGGTCGCGGTCGGATTGGCTTAGAATGAACGGGACGGCGGGGGCAACGGCTGCCAGGCGATCGGAAAGGCGCTTGAGGCTGGCACGCTCGCTGTTGCTATGGAGCGTGGCGACGACGGTGACGCCCGCGGCCGCGGCGGCGAGGGCATCGTGGTGGGGGATTTCGCCGGTCAGGTAAAGCTGGGCCCCTTGGGCGATGGCGTCCTTCAGGTGCTCGCGGCCCGCACCGGCGAGGACCGCGGCGCGAGTGACGGTGCGGTTGGTCGGGCCGGCGATCAGCAGGCTGGGCAGGCCGAGGTCCGCCTTGATCCGGACGAGCAGGATCGAGAGGTCGGTCGGGGGCATGTCGCCGATGCGGCCTTGGCCAATGGTCTCGGGCGGCGCGGCGAGTTGCACGAGGTCGAACGCGGGCTCTTCGTAGGGATGGCTCTGTCGCAGGGCGGCGATGATCTGGGGGAGTTTGGCAATGGGGCAGATCGTCTCGAGTTTGGTTTCCGGCGCACGCTCGAAGACGCCGGCCTGGCCGACGGTCGGACTGGTGTCGGCGCCGCCCATGAACGTGCCCGTGCCGTCGGCGCGAAAAGAGCACCGGATGTAGTCGCCGATCCGGCCGGCGCCGGCTTCGAAGAGGGCGTCGGCGACCTTGTCGACGGCGTCGCGGGGGACGAAGGTCGTCAGCTTGTGGCTGCGAGACTTGGTCTCGATGGTCCGCAGCGGATGGCGGTCGGTCAGGCCGAGCAGGTCGGCCAGAAGATCGTTGGTGCCGCCGTCGGCGACGTCGAGGGCAGTGTGCGGGGAATAGACGGCGACGCCGTGACGGATGGCGTCGTAGATCAGCTTCGTCGGGCCTTCCGCGGTGATTCGTTTCACTGCCTGGAAGATCGGCGGGTGGTAGGCGATGACGAGGTCGCATCCCTGCTCGCGCGCTTCGGCGGCGACCGAGGGCGTGTAATCGATCGTCAGCATGGCCTTGGTCACGACTTGCTCGGGGTCGCCGACGAGCAGACCGGCGTTGTCCCAACTTTCGGCGTGGCGCGTGGGGGCGATGGATTCGAGATGGCCGACGAGGTCGCGGAGGCGCATGGCGGGGAGTGTAACCGCGGCGCGACCGGCCGCGAATGGCGCGCCTAAATCAGCGGCCGTCGCCTTCGTTGAGTTCTTCCTGGTACAGGTCCATCACGCGCTGCGTGACGGGGCCGGGAACTTCCTGGCCGACGGCATGCTTTTCGATGCGGCCGACGGGCATGACCTGCATGATGCTGTTGGTCAGAAAGACCTCGTCGGCGGCGAGAAGATCGTTGACGTTGAGGGCGGCGACGCGAACGGCGAGGTTATCGCGCCGGGCGAGTTCGAGGACGGCGCCTCTGGTAATGCCGGGCAGGACGTTGCTCCTGGGATAAGGGCAGGCGGCGGCGACGTCGGGATCGCGCAATTCCTCCGGTGTGGGCGGCGTGATCAGGGTGCGGTCCTTAACGACCAAGACGTTGGCGACGCAGGCGCACTGGAGGTAGTTGTGGACGTTGAACCAGAGCGATTCGCCGGCGCCGCGGCGGACGGCCTCGCGCAGGGCGGCCAGGCGGGAGAAGTAGTCGAGCGTCTTGTGGCCGGCCTGCATGTCGTACGGGTTGAGCTTTTGCTCGTCGTTCAGCAGGACGGTCAGTCCCTGGGCGTAATACGTGGCGGGGTAAGGCTGGAGGTCCGTGGCGGTCAGAAAGCAATTGGGCGTGAGGTGGGTGCCGTGGAGCGGGTCCTGCGTCGATTGGCCGCGAGTGACGGTGAGGCGCAGGCGGGCGTCGGCGAGGTTGTTGCGGGTCAGGACTTCGTCGATCGCGGAAGCGAGCTCGGCGTCGGAGTACTTCAACGGAACGAAGAGCGCTTCGGAACTGGCGCGGAGACGGGCGAGGTGGTGGGTCAGGCGAAACACGCGACCGGCGCGGGCGCGCATGGTGGTGAAAACCCCGGCGGCGTGGAGCAGGCCGGTATCGCGGAGTGCCACCGCGGGGGCGTCGTCGTCAATGAATTGGCCGTTGAACCAGGCGATGGGCATGGTCGCGAATCATAGCCGTCTGCGGCGCGGTGTCATCGGTGGCGCATTACTGCAATCGTTGACTGGCAAGCGGGGTCATCCTGAGCTTGCGAAGGATCTGGCCGCGAATTCGGAAGCCGTCTCCTGCTGGTCAGATCCTTCGGTCGTTGAAACTCCCTCAGGATGACGGCTCGGCGGCAATGCCGAGGGCGGTGAACATGGCACGGGCTTTAACGAGGGTCTCCTCGTATTCGTCTGCCGGTTTGGAGTCGGCCACGATGCCGCCGCCGACGGGGACGTGGACCAGGCCCTCTTTGACGATCATGGTGCGGATGGCGACGTTGAATTCCATGCCGCCGCCGGGCGTGAGGTAGCCGATCGCGCCGCAGTAGGGTCCGCGGCGGTGAGGTTCGAGCTCGTCGATGATCTGCATGGCCCGGATCTTCGGGGCGCCGGTGATCGATCCGCCGGGGAAGGTGGCGCGGAGGAGGTCGACGAAGCCGACGTCGGACCGCAGGCGTCCTTCGATGGTGGCGGCGCCGTGGTAGACGGTGGGGTGGGATTCGATCTCACGCGGGCGCGTGACGCGCACGCTGCCGATCTCGCAGACGCGGCCGAGGTCGTTGCGCTCGAGATCCACGATCATGTTCAGTTCGGCCTGATCTTTGGCGGAATCGTGCAGCTCACGGTCGAGTCCGTCGCGCTTCGGGCGCGTGCCCTTGATCGGGCGGGTGACGACGGTGCGCGAGCCGTCCGGCTGGGGGAGGACGTGCAGAAACATCTCCGGCGAATTGCAGATCAGGGCGAGATCGGGGTATTGCAGGAGCGCGCCGTACCAGGCGGGCGTTTCGCGCAGCAGATTGGCGTAGATGGACGCGGGATCGGCCGGCAGGGCGACGGAGAACCGCTGGGCCAGGTTGACCTGGAAGACGTCACCAGCCGCGATGTAGTTGATGCAATGCGCGACGGCGGCGAGGTAGGCGTCGCGAGTGAAGTTCGAGCGGAGGCCCTGTGCGCGGTGCGTCGATGGCGCCTCGGGCAAGGTTGCGGGCCGCGCCGCCGAATCGTGCAGGGTGAAGCAGAAGAGCGGCAGCCGCAGGTCGTCAGTCGCGATCGACGCCAGGTGTTCGAAGTATCGGCCGAGATCGTAACTCAAATACCCGACCCAGCGGGCATTCGGTCCAGTGTCGTCCCAGTTGCCCGTCATCCATTCGAGCGCGGCCAGTGGGTCGCGCCACTCTCGGACGACGCGGGCGCGATTGGTAATCAACTTGGCGCGGCGCGTTTCCGGGTCGCAGCGAAGCCAGAGGCGGGCCTTGCCGGGCGCGTAGTTCCACGCGGCCCCCGGCAATGAGCTGTCTAATCGGATGACGCCCGGTTCGGTCACGGCGAGCATTGTCACCGGGCGGTCGGGCGGGGCAAGACGCCGACGATACGCGCGCGGTGTCCTTTATTGCACTTCGACTTCGTCGTTCAGGATGCGCGAGCCGCTGAGTTCCTTGACGCCGACGCGCAGTTTCATGCCCGGCGCGACCTTCACGTTCTTGAATCGGTACCGCTTGATCGTCGTGCGGCCGGGGCCGAGGTTGGTGACGAGTCGCTCCTGGCGCGCCTGCCCGGGGAAGATGGCGAAGGCGCTGTAATCGATGCCGCGATCGCCGTAGTTCTGAATGGTCTGCTGCACGATCACGTCGTTGCCGTCGCGCAGCGCCAACGACTGCATGCCGACGTCGGACAGGCCGAGCTTGAGGGTCAGCGGCACGCTGAAGTTCGACGTGCGGTCGGCCTGAAGGGCGAACTGCACGTCGATCGTCTTTGTGCCCGCGTAAGAGTTGTACGGGAATTCGATCGTAAGCTCATGGTCGAACGATTCGCCGGGATTCAGGCTGAACGTGTGCGTCGGCGGGTTGATCGTCCAGCCGGTCGGCGCCTTGAGCTTGACCGAGCCGCTGATCGCGACGCGGTAAGGATTGGTGAAGCGCAGGCGGCGCGTGTGCGATTGGAAGCTGGATTCGAGCAGCGGGCGGTCGAGCGCGACCGACGCCCGCAGCAGTGAGATCTGGGCGTCCACGTCGAGCAGGAGGATCGGCGTCGGCCCGATCGCCAGTTGCGTGGTTCCCGATTCGCGGGCTTCTTCGGGGCTGAGCAGGGGCGAAACGTTGCCCCAGAGGTCCATGCGCAGCGGGTGCTCGCCGAGGTTGATCGCCAGCGGCTTGATGCCCCCCGTGTCCCCGCGATCCCAGAGGACGAGAATGCCCTGCCCGCCGCGATCGAAGAGGAAGGCTTCGACACCCTCGGCGATGGGGACCTTGCCCTTGAACGTCGAACCACCCAGGGCGGTCATCAGAGTTCGGGCGATCAGGAGCATTTCCTGCGGATGCTTGTCGAGATCGGTCGCGCCGCCTTGGGCGGTGAACGGAAGGGCGATGTCGATTCGCCGGGCGTCGGCGGCAAGGGCGTAAATCATGCGCTGGGCGAAATCGCGGATCTGCACGTCGCGTCCGTACTGCTTTCGGTCGAGCAGTTGAAGCGTGAGCGACAGGTTATGGCCCTGTTGGCTGCGGAGGTCCTGCATGTAAAGCGGGATCTGGTGTGGCAGGACCTGCGGCGGCACGGAGAGCGCCACGGACGCCGGCAGCTTACCGTCGAGCTCGTACCACGCGGGCCAGGGCATGGCCAAATCGGGCTGGCTGACCAGCTTGGAGAATTCCCGGTAGACGCGGTCGTAGACCTCGCGCATGCCGGGCTGCGTGACGAAGGCGTCGCTGCCGTCGGCGCCGAGTTGCCAGCGTTCGAGGTGGGTGGCGTGGCGGGCGATCAATTGAGCGAGCTCGGGCTGCCAGTCGTCGTTGTTCGCCTTGAGCAGTTGCGGCCATGCGGAATCGGCGACCGGGCCCGTCGGCTTGGCGCCCGTGAACGCCTGTTCCGCCTCGCGCAGACGGGCCTGCACCGCCAGTCGATCCGCGATCTTGGGCGGCAGGTCGACGAGACAGGCGGTCGGGGTGACGCGGAGGTCCTGCAACCGCACGAGCATCCGGTCGAACGCGACGGGATCTGCGTCCAGCACGTCCTCGTTCTTGTTCCAAACGGCGAGCTTCACCCGGCCCGCGCCCATCGTCGAGACCACCTCCGGCAATTCGCGCCACGCGGCAAACGGGACGTCGGTCGCCACCACGCCGAACCGATCGTCCGGCGGCATTGGCGGGGCGGCATCGGCGAGTTGGATGACGTCCAATACCTGGTCGCCGACGTACTGTCCGCGGCTGGTCATTTCCAACGACACGCGGTACCACCCGGCCGGCAATTCGGGGATGAGCAGCCAGACGCGCTTGCGGCCGGGGCCCAGCACTTCGGCATCGGCGATCTCCAGCGCGCCGCTCCGCTGGTAAACGCGCTTGCCCACCGCGTCGTGGACGACGAGTTGTGCCGCCAGGTCGTCGGTGAATCGGTCGCTCACCACCACTTGAAGTCGCATCGGATCGCCACGGCGGAAAATGTTGCCGGGCCGGTCGGAGCTGATCCGGACACGCGGCACCTGTGAGACCGTGACGTCGTCGAACCACGCGCTGCCGTGAATGTCCTGCACGAAAAGCGACCGCTGGCCCAGCGTGTTCGACGTGTAGAGTTGCGGCTGAAGGACCGCCAGTTCGACCACCATCGACGCGGCCTTGGGCGAGTCGGCCGATAGGTCGACGCCAAGCAGGCGCCAGTCTTCGTCGTCATGCCGTGCGGCGTAGACCTCGGAATGCTGCGTCGTCCCGGGCAGCGGGTTGCCGTCAATATCGACAAGATAGGCGCTGATCCGCGCCCGTGCGTTGGGCAGGACCGTCGTCCGAACGTACCCTTCGAGCCGGTAGTGCGCGCCGGGCTGAACCTTGATGCGACCGGCGTCATAGCGGTAAATCAGTGACCCGCCATTCAGGTCGAATCGAAAGCTATACTTGCCCGAGCGGGCGCGGTCGGTCGCCAGCCGCCCGTTCACGTAGTGTGGCAGGCCAGTCCCCTCGACCTTGTTCCAGTTCATCGGGAGATCTTCGGCGTTGCCGAGGCGGCGCTCCTCGAAGTCGAACGTCCGCAAAACGCGGTTCACGTCCGCGGGCTGCGCCAGCGCCACCGCCGAACACCAGGCCAAACCGAGGATGACAAAAAGGCGTCCCATGGTCCGATAAACGATTTATCGGCCATCGACACCCCCTACTTGAGCGGGAAATGGTCGGTTCAGGGCTGGTTGCGGAGTTCTTCGAACAGTCGGCGGATTTCGCCGTCGAGCGTCTTCACGATCTCGGCCGCCTTCTTGTCCGACAAGTCCATTGGCTTGCCGTACTTAACGCGTACCGGACGCGGCCAGGGCAGCAGGCGACCCTTCGGCCAGGCGGCGTACGCGCCGTCCACCGCCGCGGGGACGATCTTCACCGTCGGGCCCCCACGCCGGACGATCAAGCCGACGCCCGTCTGCATCGGGGCGATCTCGCCGTCCTCGCTGCGACCCCCTTCGGGGAACATCACGAGGATGTGGCCGGCCTGAAGGCGCTTAATGGTTTCGCGGACCGCCCCGACGTCACCCTCCCCCTGCCGGACGGGGAACGCGTTCACCCCGCGGATCAGGTAACCGAAGATCCTGTTCGTGAAGAGCTCGCTCTTGGCGAGGTAGCTCATCGGTCGGGCGATCTTCACACCGAGCATGACGGGATCGAGAAAGCTTTGGTGGTTGGCGACGATCAGCACCCCCCCCTTTTTCGGCACGTTTTCGACGCCGTACGCGCGGAGGTCGAAGAAGATGATCGCCAGCATCCGGCAGAACGACTGGCCGAGGCTGTACATCCACGTCTTGCGCGGCGGGGCGATGGGCGCATTGGCCGCGGCGGTCGGCGCGGGCGCCGCGTTGTGCGACGGCGACTGCAACGGCGGCGGCGACAGGGGCGGCAACATGGGCGGGGCTTGTAAACTCAACGCCGGTTTCTCACTTCCAAACGACTGACCTTCGACACGATCCGCTCGACGACGTCCGCCATCGACAACGTCGTGGTATCTACGACTTCCGCCCCCTCCGGGATCGCCAGCGGTCCGACCGACCGGCTCCGATCCCGTTCGTCACGATCCATAATCTGACGCAGGATGTCCTTCTCATCGACAATTTCGCCCCGCGACCGTAGTTCCCGCGCCCGCCGGTGGGCCCGCTCTTCGGGGGTGGCGGTCAGATAGAATTTGAATTCCGCGGTCGGGAATACGACCGATCCCTGGTCCCGCCCTTCGGTCACCAGATTGCCATGGGTCTGGCCAATTCGACGCTGTTCCTCAACCAGCTTCGCCCGGATCGCCGGCACCTGGGCGACGAACTTCGCCGCATCCGTCGCCTCCTTGCCCCGCAGCAGGTGCCCGACCGGCTCGCCGTTCAGGAGCACCCCCGGCGGACGCTTGGACCAGTCGAACTCGACCCGGCAGTGCTCGGCGACGAACGACAATTCCCGCGGGCTGTCCATCGGCGCCTCGCGCCGCAGCGCCGCCAATCCGATCGCGCGGTACATCGCCCCGGTGTCGAGGAAATTAAACCCCAGGCGGTCCGCCACCGCGCGGGAGACCGTGCTCTTGCCGGTCCCCGCGGGACCGTCGATGGTGATCACCATGCGGCGCATCGTAATGGGTAAAACATAACGAGTAAAACATACGGATGAAGTACACGCGCCCGATCGTGCGCCGATCGGCTTCATGGTTTATGTCTTTACGATTTACTCCGTTTGCCGCGCCGCCCAGCGGAATCCGCGGCGCATGATCGTCAGATTCGGCTCGCCGGCGATCACCTTCGCCGTGTGGCCCAGCGCGTTGTAAAAGACCTTTCCCTTCCCGAACAGCTTCGTCCAGAGCACCGGCATCTCCACCGGGCCGTTGGCCACGTGCGGCCCGTCGGCGACGGGGAAACGCGTCGTCGCCAGCACCTTCACCGCCGGATCGACGTGCATGTAATACTGCTCGCTGGAGATGTCGAAGTCGTCGATGCCCGCCGTGATCGGGTGGGCGTTGTCCGTGATCCGCACGGTGTAGCGGAGCCCGTCGTTGCCCGGGTGCGCGACCCATTGGCCGCCGGTCATGAAATGCCAATCGGTGTTCTCCCGGAACGCGTCACACATCCCGCCGTGGCATCCCGCAATCCCCACGCCCCCTTGCACGGCGTTCAGCACCGGGTTGACTTGCTCGGCGGTGATCTTGCCCATCGTCCAGTGCGGCACGATCAACGATAGCGCCGCCAGCCTCTTCGCGTCTTTGAACGCGTCGAGCGTGTCCGACATCTCGACGACAAATCCCTCGGCCTTCAACGCCCCTTCGAGCACTGCGGCCGATTCCCTGGGTTGATGGCCGTCCCAACCGCCCCAGACGATTAACGCTTTAGCCGCCACGCGATCTCCTTATCCTCAACGACGACGATTACCGCTCCAACCGCACGAGCGTGATGTCATGATACAGCCTCTTTTCGGCGATGTGCCAGCCGGGGTTGTCCTTCGCCAGGTCCGCCGGATCGTATCGGGTCAGGTGCATGACCACCCAGACGCGTTGCGCGTCGGCGATCAGCGATCCGATCTCCGAATCGCTCGCCTCGACGCGCCGGATGTCCGTCCGCCGCCAGTAGTAGTCGAACACGATGTGCGTATAGGCAATGCTGTTGACGATGGTGTCCCCTGGCCGCACGTCGCGGTTCAGGTCGCGCGTGACGCCGCGCCAGTCTTCTTTGACGGGCGCCCGGCGTGCGGCGACGATCGCGCCCACCGACGCCAGCACGATCACCACCCCCGCCCACTTGCGATTCGTCACCGCCGCGCCGATCAGCACGATCATCGCGATCAGCGTCATGATCCCGTACCGCGGCCAGAACACCGGCGTCCAGATCATGCTGATGGCGACTGGCGCGAGCAGCGACAGCACCGCGACGCCCACCATCAGCCACGTCGCGGGCGAGCGCCGCCGGCGCCAGAGGCCGTCCATCGCGCCGGCGCCCGCGACCCACGCCGCGATCCCCAGTCCGCCCCATCCCCAGTACTCGGCCAGCGCCCGGCCGATCATCGCGGGGCCCTTGTCGCGCAGCCAGAACATCCCGTTGCTGACCACCCACGTCCACTCGAAGAGCACGACGTTGACCCACGGACCGTACAGGATGGCGACCGCCGCCACGAGGAAGAGCCAGTCGCGGACGCTCATACCAGACCAAGCTTGTCGGCGTACTCGCGTGCCCGCCCACGCGATCCAGTAGACGAAGAATTCCGCCGCCGCCACGAAGCCGCCGTAGAGGTGCGCGTAAAGGGTGACGGACGTCGCGACCACGTATCCGATGCCCGTCAATCGTCGCCGGTCACCGCGCAGGGCACGCAGGAAGTAAACCAGGCTCGCCAGCCCCGCGGTCACCATCAGGCTATAGCCGCGGGCCTCGCGCGAGTAGTGGATGTGATAGGCGTTGACCGCCAGCACCGCCGCCGCCACCAGCCCGGGAACCGTGCCGTAGCTCTCGCGCGTCAGGCGCCAGATCCAATAGACCGCCCAGATCCCGAGCAGCGCCGACGGCAGTCGAAGCGACACTTCCGAATCGCCGAACACGCGCGTCCAACCCCACAAGAGCGCGTGAATGCCCGGCGGCGTCTGCTCCCAGTTCCGCACTTCCGCGATCATCTGCCGCCACGGCATCTTCACGAGCCACGCGGTCAACCCCTCGTCCATCCAGAGGCTCTCCCCGCCGAGCCACCAAAGCCGCAATACCGCCGCGACGGCCAAGGCGACGGCGAGCCACGCCCATTCCCGTCGCCCCACCGGCGGGATCGAAGTTTGACCGTCCTCGTTCATCCGGCGACAGACGATACCCGCCGCTCACCTTCATTCAACGTGCGGCGGTACAATCCGATCATGCTTCGACCGTTACACCTACTCATCGTCGCGTTGCTGATGTTTACCCCCGTTCTCCGCGCCGCCGATGCGCCGAAGAAGATCGTCCTCATCGCCGGCAAGAAGAGCCACGGCCCCGAAGGCAACGGCCAGCACGACTACAACTGGTCCGCCCGCCTCCTCAAGCACGCCCTGGAATATTCCAACATCAAGGATCACATCAAAGTCGAGATTCACCTGAATGGCTGGCCAGCCGACGACAAGTCCCTCGACGACGCCGCCACGCTCATGGTCATCTCCGACGGCCGCGACGGCGACAAATTCTCCGAA
>Ga0207674_10000872_pt1 | contig 39452 bp, 34 predicted proteins | sample KBSCornC72_FD_184303 | JGI IMG/M metagenome (GOLD analysis project Ga0207674, IMG submission 184303) | Corn rhizosphere microbial communities from Kellogg Biological Station, Michigan, USA - KBS Corn C7-2 (SPAdes) (version 2) | ecosystem: Host-associated > Plants > Roots > Rhizosphere > Soil ... | reverse complement strand
TAGATCGTACTGATATTTCTTGCGGCTACCATGAACCCGCAGTGTCCGTATGAGATCGGCAAGTCCGGAATCGTTGGTGGTGACCATCCCACCGTCGCCGGCCCCGCCAAGATTTTTCGAAGGGAAAAAACTGAAGCAGCCAATTGTGCCGATACTTCCGACAGTCTTTCCCTGGTACCGGGCACAGACCGCTTGGGCCGCATCTTCGATCACCCACAACTTGTGACGGTCAGCGATTTCCAGGATTGCTCCCATGTTCGCCGGCAATCCGAACAGGTGCACGGGCATGATTGCTCGCGTTCGCGGGGTGATGGCGTTCTTTATGCGATATGGATCGATGTTATAAGTGTCCGGCTCAATGTCCACGAACACCGGACGGGCGCCCAGTCGCGCGATGGACCCCGCGGTAGCGACAAACGTGAAAGGAGTCGTGATCACTTCGTCGCCGGGTCGAATCTGAAGTGCCATCAGGGCCAATAGGAGGGCGTCGGATCCTGACGCACATCCGATGGCTTGGCGGCAGTCGACCATCCGCGCGAAGTCCTGTTCGAGGCATTCCACTTCGGGGCCGAGAATGCAGTGCTGGCTCTCCAAGACTCTGGTGACAGCTTCGATGAGTTCCGGCCGCAGATTGTTGTACTGGGCCTTCAGGTCAAGAAATGGGAACTGAGTGTTAGGCATGGTGAATTGTTCTTTGAACCTCCTAGCTTCAAAGGAACTGATGGAGACGGATTACGCCGGCGAGGCGCCTTGGGACAGAGCGGTTCGGTACACGCAAATAGTTTGCTGCGCCACGGTTGAACAGGATACGTCCTGGATTTTGGTGCATCCGTTCGACCGCTGCCGGCTAATAAGAATCTCGGTGATTGCCCTGGCGAGGTCTTCCGGATTCCTCTCTACGATGCGTGAGGGACACACGCCCTCGAGCCGCTGAGAGACATCTCCCACGTCGACAGATACTACAGGAAGGCTACAGGCCAAAGCTTCCTGAACGACGGTCGGGGAGCCTTCCGAATCGCTGGTCAAGAGAAGGCAGTCCGCCGCATTCATCATGGTCGGAATGATCCCGGGCGAAACATCGCCATTGAGCACCACAAATCTCATATCTCCGCACGTCCGCCGGACACAGTCGATAGCGGCTTGCGCGAGGTCCAAGCGTTTGACCGCCGGATTGCCGCCGGCGTTGAAGAGAACGACCGGTTCGAGGCTTCCCCATCCGAGTTCCGCTCGGGCTTCGTCTCGTGGACGGGGATAGAAGATTCCGGTATCCACCGCGCTTGGGATCACAACTGCATGACGCCTTCGGAGCCACAGCTTGCGTTTGAGCTGTTCGCTCACGCAGATGATCTGGCTTGCCTTTAAGGCCGCCACCTGGGATAGCATCCGGCCGGCGAAGGAACGCGCCCAGGGCGCTGCAGGAGCATGATTTAAGTCACTCCCCCGATACGTAACTACGAGAGGCAGGCGAGCGCCCATTGCTGCGAAGAAGGCCGTCATCGTGCCGTATTGCGCGTGAAGGAGATCAGGGCGAAAGCGCCGAATCGTTTGGCGCAAGCGTTGCCACTCTTGGGCTAAAACCCAGGGTGAGGTTCTGGAGCGCAGCAAAAAGGTCTCACAAACAAGGCCGGCGCTCTCGAGAGAAGCTACCTGCCTATGGGCAAAGATCATGGACGCCTTTGACGATGACACGGGAATAACAAAGAGGACCCGCATTGGTCAGCGCGAAGATTCTCTTAGAACCGTTCGGGGGGCACGGGAGTTTTCCATCTTCGATCGCAGATATACCTCCGGCGCGTCACTTACATCTGCAAGGCCGTACACGAGTCATAGTGCAAAGCACAGGCCAAACAGCGGACGCACTCACAGAGAGGGCATTGAAAGGGTTAGCTGCATGATGACGGTTTGGGGGAACGGACAGTCCCATTCCTGAGGAGTATTCGAATTCCATTAATGGCGGGCACAGTGCCATAGAGAAGATACGTTACGAATGTCGGTTCGAATCACGACCCTGCCTGCAAGAGTCGCCTCGATTCCCTTACCGTCAATATTCCGAGAGTGAAAATACCCGCCACCAGGGCCCAGGGAATCACTATTTCAGGCTCATAGATGAAGGCCGGCGCACAGGAGATCATGAAGATGGCTAGACTGTAGATGCAATTCACGGCATTGACCGGCCTGGTGTGATGAGCATCGATTAATCCCTGGAGGACGTAGAACACGGCAAATGGCAGGGCAGCCAACGCGACGACCCGCGTAAGAGCTACGACGTCTGAAAAGTCCTTGCCGAGGTACGTGCGGATAATTACACCTGCAAAAATCTCAAACGTCAGGGTGAATCCGAGCGCTACGATGACTGTGAGCTTTAAGAGTCTCATGACATGGGCGCGCAGGGTCCCATAGGCGCCTTCCGCACACATTTGGCTCGCCTTCGGGAGCAACACGACTCCTATCGGCGTAAACATCGCCCCGATCATATTGAGTAGCGAAATGCTGAACGCGACGAAGCCTCCTTCTTGAATTCCGCGCAAATGGACAGTGAACGTCGCGGGTAGAGTCATCAAAGCTAACAATGCAAAGCCGCCGGGAATGCGCGGTATGCCATAGCGCAGTAATTCTTTGGCCTCTCTCCAACTCCTCGAACCGAGCGCGCTTCGCCAGGGCGTGAACCAGAGGAGTCCGGTCGTTGCAACGGCAGCTGTGCCCGCTCCCCAAGCAGTAAGCACCGCATAGACGCTGGTCCCAAAGAGATAGAACGCGATCATGGGCACAACGGCAAAATTAGTCAGCTGCATGGCATTCGCGTGCCGCAGAGCCAGATGCCCGCGGAAATAGTTGTACACGACGGCGTGGAGAGATAAGCCGATCAGGACTAACGTAACTGGGAACGCCAGATTCGCATAGTTTTCGCTACCGAAGAAAACGAAGGCGAATTCCTTGCGGAACAGCGTTATGAAGATCCCTGCCAAACTGGCCAAGCAGGCTTGGCACCAGAGCGTGGCGCCATAGTAGCGAGTGCAGCGGTTGAGATCGCCGCTAGCGCGCCCAATGTAACGCGGCAATGCCAGGGGGAGACCAAGAATCAGGAAGGGAAAGAGCAGGGAGATCGTACGTCGAGCGATTGCGTATTCCGAAAACCCTTCCTTGCCAAATTCACGCGCCGCCAGCTTGAATGTCAGTAACAGGCTGAGCGCCACCGTCGACTCGGTGAGGACGGTCGGTCCGTACTCTTTGGAGAGCTCCTGGAAGATTGTGATGAGCTGCCACCCACGAGGAGTGGCGGACGCCGCAGAGACCGTATTCAGCATGAGCAAATGGGTCCGTCGCAGGAAGCTTGCAGCCATCGCGCGGCTTAGTACGGCGGGTGACGCTGGCCGGAATAATAGGCATCGTGGGCGAAATTAAAGTTATTGAGAACAACCCCATTGATCTTCGCGCCGGTACCGCGAATGCACGATTCGGCTCTCTGAACTAAAACAAGCGGAGTGACTCCGCTTTTAACGACCAGGATCACGCCTTCGACGAGATGCGCCAAAATGCGGCCATCCGCCAGGTTCAACACGGGCGGAGAGTCAAGGATGACATGCTTGTATTCTTTGGCCGCCTCCGCAAGGAGCTTGGGCATGCGCTTGGAGGAAAGTAACTGGACGGGATTTGGATGCTGCAGGCTGCAGCCGAGGACGTCCAAGCCATCGATTCCTGTTTTTTTGACCATTGAACGCCAGTCATGATCTCCGTCCAGATAACCGACGAGACCCGGCTCGCATCGAACACCAAAGGCGCGATGGATTTTCGGGCGGCGCATGTCCGCGTCGATGAGCAAGACGGATTGTCCGAGTTCGGCCAGGGCCAGCGCCAGGTTGGTGGCAACCAAGGTCTTTCCTTCTCCAGGTTGCGCACTCGTGACCAGAATTGTAGTGGGCACAACGCCACTGTCGGAGAACAGCATTGACGTGCATAGGCTCCGAAACGCCTCCGGCGGCGCTAGCTTTTGCTCGGCATCCGAATTGAGCCGGCGCGAGGAATCCTGGACAATACTGGTTGCCGGGTAGGTTCCGTTCCTCCACTCGGGTCTCAGTGGGAGGGCTGGTTTGTAAACATAGGTTCGATTACTGAGCGAAGCTATGGTCGGCACGGTAGCCAGAGTGGGCAGAGCGAGGAAGCCCGTTACCTGTTCCGGGTTGGTGACGGTATTGTCCATATTTTCACGCACGAAGGCAAATCCGAACCCTAACACCAGACCGAGCAACGCACCCAATGCCAAATTCAGGGCCACTCTCGGGGTTACAGGCCGAGGTCCCGCTCTTCCCGGATCGACCACGCGGACAGGAGATGCCTGAGCCGAGAACTCAGCCTGTTTGACGCGCTGCAGCAAATCGTCGTAGAGCTTTCTATTGGCGTCCGCCTCAATTTTCATCCTGTTGTATGGAGTCAATTGCTCTGCGACCACATTCGCCTGCCTGGATTGCGCTTCGAACTCCTGTCGGGCGAGATTCTCGTGATTGACTGCGGCCGTATGCTCCTGGACGATTTGTTGTGCCGCGCGATTCCGCTCCCGAGACAGCGCCGCCTCCAGTTCTGCAATCCCGTTTTGAATCTCCTTCACTTTGAAATACTGGGGACTAAAGGTTGTCTTTAACAGCGCAGCTTGCTTCTGTAGTTCTGCCAACTGGACGCTCAGATCCTGGATGAGCTTGTTGTCGAAGACTCCAGGCAACGATGCGTAATCACCCGCTTGCACCAAACGATACAGCGATTCTTTCGCGTGACGATCCGCCTGGGCTTTGGTCAGCTCCTCCTGGTATCGGCGAAGGCGATCACTGACCAGTGTTTCGTTGCCATTGTTTCCGATTTCCGGCAGCAATAAACCCTTGCCTTGCGCATAGCTCTGGAGCTTGTTTTCCGATTCCTGCAACTTCACCTTCACATCAGCTAACTGTCGCGACAGCCATCCCGTGGCCTTCCGCGAATCATTCGCGCGAGCCTGAGTGTCTTGCTCGATGTAACCGGCTACAAACGTGTTGACAACGCGCGTCGCCAGCTCAGGGGTCACCGCGTCAAAGGTGATCTGGACCAGCCGGCTGTGGCGGACTGGCGTGATTTGCAGGCGTTTACGAAATGCATCGACGCTGGTCCACGAAGGAACTGGGTCTACCTGAGCCGCTCCGTCCGGCTCAGCGGATAGGCCCAGGATTGCCTTGACCCTGTGCCAGAGAGGTGTCTTGGCAGGCGCCGATTCCGGCAGCCCTACGCGCCCGAGTTCGTTCATGACTTGCTCTGCTAGAGAGTCGCTCTCGAGGATCCTGTATTGGGTTTCCAAATATACATCGGAAACGGAATCGAGCTGGAAAAGATCCTGCGCGGTCAAAATATGAGGAGCTTCTCTTTCGATCTCGAGGAGTCCCTGCGCCCGGTAGAGTGGAGTTTGTGAAAATGTCCAGGCTTCCGCTCCCGCCAGCGTCAGGGCGAAGATGAGCAGGATCATCCATTGATGTTTTCGAAGGGTCCCCCAACACGCCGCGAGATTGGGGTTCTGGGGAAATTCTGTTGCTTGCGAATGAAACACCCCGCTATAAGGTGTGCGTTCGACGGGAGAGTCATCGCGCTTCAGCAGGCCGATTCGAGCTTCGGTCAGACGTTCCATAATCACCAGGTCCTATAGATAAGAGCGCCGGGAACAGTACCAAGGATAATTTCGGCGCTGCGGAAGGCCGCCGATTTTCCTCCGCTCTTCGGAACGAAAACAACGTCCTTGGCCTGCAATCGCGTGTCCGGGCTCGTGCCCTGCATGATCTTGCCAAGATCCAACGGGAGTTCGGCAGGCTGGCCCGAAGTACCAGCGGCCCGCACGATGCGCGCCTGGCTTTTGGCTGAAGTCGGCAGCAGGCCTTCAGCCAGCGCAAGCGCCTGAAGCACGCTGATGGTCTCATGATTATGCAGAACGAAGCCGCCGGGTTTCTTCACGTCTCCGAGAACATATACGATTCCGGCCCGGTTGACTGTTACGACGTCCCCCGGGTACACCGGTACGTTATAACGATGGTCATGAGAGTCCAGTAGATTTTTTATATCTACCTCGACCGTCGAACCGTTCGGAAAGGGCGGGGCCGGCAACGATGTTTCCAGCGACACGGGGCTGACGTTCTGGGGGACGCGAGCCGTCTCCCCCGAATAATTCGCTCCGCGCATCACCAACACTGTGTCTCCGGCATCGTCGGCCAGCCCCTCGCTCATCGACAGCACTTCCAGCAGGCCTTTCGGGCCGGAAATATGAAAGACCCCAGGCTTTTTCACAGCTCCGGTGACGGATACCGGATGACTATTCATCTCGCGCACGAACACCGCAACGTGGGGATCGTTCATGATGCTTCGCCGAAGCAACTCTCGGATAACTGCCTCCAGCTGTTGTGGCACCAGGCCCACGGCTTTCACTGTGCCCAGCGGCGGCATAGAGATCTCACCGCCCGCGGAGACTCGGAGCGAGCGATTCAGTTCCGAGGCTTCGAGCACAGTGATCTCAAGCAGATCCCCTGCGCCGATTTGATACTCATCGTTTTTGAGCTCCCGGTTGCTCTCATCATTCTTAGCTGGAGGAGAGACTGAAAGCGTCCCGCCCGTCCGCCCGCTCTCCTGCGAGGAAAGAGGCTGGGCGAGTAGGTTCAGACAGAAAGCAACCCCGACCAGGCCCACGGCCTTAAGCGCAATCCAAGCCAAGGACCAAGGAGGTTTCGCGTATTTTTGCATATGAGTCTCCACGAGCACGCAGACAGCCGCGTTAAAGACTTGAATCGCCGTCGAATGAGGAGGGAGCCCATACAGCGGGGTCTCGTAGCGTCTCCGCCAGTTTCTTTTCCCTCGCCTTGTAGTAATACATCCAACTTGGCAAAGTGCGATGGTACGGCGCGACGATTCTGGGCAAGCCTGGCTGATTGAACCAGCATCCGGTCACTTCCAGAACGTGAATCCCATCCTGCCGGCATCGGTTGAGCATCCATCGAAGGGTGACTCCAAGCGCCCCCTCCGAGCCGGAGAGGGCCTGAAAATCGATGAGGCGCACACGTTTAAGTCCGAAGGCGCTGTCGGACCGGTCGAAAATCGCATACGCGGTTAGCCGCGAACCCTCCAGCACCCTCAAGGCCCAGCTCGCCGGTCGCTGGGGCGTGTTCCGGAAGTGCCATCGCAACGTCTGCTGCGTCCGGGCCGCCAGCAATACGTTGCCCTTCTGGTGCTTCAATTCCTCCCAAAACTCATCGAAGCGGCGATCAAATCCGGTGCACAGTTCGATTTCCGCTCTCGAGCTGCTTCCTGGTATCCGGGTAGCACGGAATTTGTCCCAGCAGAACAGCGCGGCCGATGCAGGATAGCTCATAACCGCACCCAACCGGACCGATTTGGTGGTCAACACTGCTTCTGAAAACTCGCGGTAGTTCGTGATCCAGAACGTGGATTTGTGCCAGTCACCCACCGGAACTCGGGCGAGCTGAAGGGCGCTGGCCACCGGTGCGGCTTTAGGGCCTACTGTGGTGAATAGAAAAAGATCGACTTCCTTTTGCTTCAGGAACCGGCCCAGAGTAAGCAGCGAATAGGTTCGATATTGCGGATCGACCGCCCATCCGCAGGGGCTCGCCACCAGCAGGTCGCGCCCGCGGAATTGATACACGAACGGCAGGTTTCCGATCGAGCCCACGATCTCGCCGTCCTCCGCTTCCAGCACCCAGCCGATTGGCCAGCGCCCAGCCGATGCCTCATAAGCCGGATTTCCGTTCCATAGGGCCATCCAATCTTCACGGGACCTCATCGTGAGGCCGTTTCGAAGCTGAAGCGCCGCGATCTGATCGTAGTCCTCAAACTCCGCCTGGCGCACTTTGGGCGGCGCTCCAATCTGTTTCAACGTCCCAGGTCGTCGCACGCGCGGCATGTCTTGGAGGATGTTCACCTACGTCTCCTGTACAGGATCTTCATCTCGACTAAGTGCGTTGGCCCTATTCGAGGCCACTTGTTGATGCAGAATGTTGATGCCAAGTAGCGAGTGTGGCCGGTTCGTACAGCGCAGCCCAGTCGCGTTCGATTTCAACGATGACGGACCGGCCCAACAGTTCCACGGAGAGCGCCAGCCGGACACTGTTGCGGATCTCTAAAAGGCTGCCCGTAAGACCTCTCAAGGGTCCGCCGCTCATGGTCACACGCTGTCCCTTCACCAGGCCGGGATAGGGTTCAGAAAACAGTGGAGATTCCACAACCAACCGAATCGCGTCTATTTCGCTGGTTTCGACCGGCTCCGGCTCGAACCCAACTCGAACGACGTCGATGACACCGGAGGTCGCGAGAACACCAGATCGAGTGGAAGGATCGAACCGGCAAAATACATACCCTGGAAACAGCGGCAGAGACACGGTCTTTAGGCGATCTGCCCATTGATGCCGGGCTCGGTAAAGGGGGAGGAAAACATCATAGCGCTTGGCATCCAATTGCGCGCAAACGCTTTTTTCATTGCGCGATCGTACGTACAGAGCGTACCAGCGTTGGGGGACGGGAGAATCAGTCATTGGTCTAGATCCTTTTACACGGCCGCTTCGACCCCGTGCGTTCGCGGACAAACCTCCGGCACGTCACTTACACAGGCCATCCCCGCCTCAGGGCCTAGCGCGCAGCTCCGACGCTGAACAGACGCCCAGTTAAGCTAGGAATTGCAAGAAAGGTGCCAGTCCGTTCATGCTCGAAGCGTGGGGCGATGAGACGTGTGTGTAACGCGTTAGGCGACTCAGGTCAGATGTATTGGAGGCCGGTTGCGCCGCTTGGGGGGCATTCGACTTCCACTTATTGCCCTGCGGTTACGTTCGATCTGGGACGCGGGTGGGACCCTTCGAAGTCAGGAATCAGTTTCCGATTCCGGCGGCAGTCGTTGAATACTTGTCTTCGCTCGGTTCAGCGTCGGGTGGATCGCCCGCGGATTCAGACGGGCGCCCCAAGTGCCAGCGGTTGATCTTGTTTAACAGGGATTTGTAGCAAATGTCGAGGCGGCGCGCCGCCTCTTTGCGATTCCAGTTCACTTCGTTCAAAGTTCGAAGAATCAGCTCTTTCTCGACGTTAGAAGCTGCATTTGCGGAGGACTCTCGCAGGGAGACATTCGCCTGCGGAGTTGCGCTGCCCGGTACTGCCGTTTTTCGGAGCTCTAATAGCGCCTGGCGCAGGTCTGGAAGGATCAGGAACCGCTTAACGTGATTCTCCAGTTGCCGCACGTTGCCAGGCCAACAATACTGGGAGAACTCCGCCAGCAATTCGGCAGGCAATTCCTTGACTGTGCTTTTGTAGGTGGAGCGATATTGCTCAACAAACATTTCGCTAAGAGGACGGATATCTTCGGGCCTCTCCCTCAGCGGCGGAACCTCGATGGCGATGACGTTCAGGCGAAAAAAAAGATCCTCGCGAAAACGCCCGTCGGCTACCATTTTGTCCAGTTGCTTGTTGGTGGCGGTGATCAGGCGCGCTCGGGAGTGCAGCGGGCGCGTTCCACCCAGCCGCGAGTACTCGCCATCCTGCAGAACGTGCAGTAACTTCGCCTGCAAAATGGGGTTCATCTCGGCGATCTCATCGAGCATAATGGTCCCGCTACCGGCCAACTCGAATTTTCCGGGCTTCTCGCGATGCGCACCTGTGAATGCCCCACGCTCGTGGCCAAACAGCTCGGATTCCAACAGGTCAGAGGGGAGAGCCGCGCAATTCACTTTCACGAAAGGCTCGCCACGGCCAGACTGGGCATGTATGTAGCGGGCAACAACCTCCTTGCCCACGCCGGATTCACCCAAAATCAACACCGGCACATCTACCGGGGCCACCTGGCTACAAACTGCCTGGACATTCAGCATACGTAAATTGGATGTCCGAAAACCCGCCTCCAGGGTTGGCCGGCTGGACCCCGCCGTTTCTAGATTCTCCCCTAAAGCCTTGTCAATCGCGGCTTCCAAGTCGTTCTCATCGAAGGGCTTTACAAGATAGTCGGAAGCACCAAGACGCATCGCTCTCACTACCGTCGCAACTTGATCCACACCTGAGAGAACAATGCTAGGGATGGCACAACCTTTGGCCTGGAGCTCGGCCAAGATTTCCAGCCCACCTACACGCGGCATGCGTATATCAAGAATCAATAACGACGGAATATTGCCAGGGCCGATGCCGCGCACAAGATGCTCGCCGGAACTGAAGCCGAGCATCGCGTAGCCGCGGGAAATAAGGAAATCTGAAAGGAACGATCGAGTGGCTGCATCGTCGTCCACCACCCAAACAGCTTGTCTATCGGTATGCACTGGCCACCTCGCCGCATTCGAATGAGTGAAATCTTGGTAATTCGCAGAGCACGTGGAATCCGTCCCCTTCATCGACCGAAGCACTACCGCCATGAAGGCGCCATGTTTTGCACGCGTTTAGAAGTTCGGGACGCCGTATTTTTGCAGCCGAATTAGGCCGAGCCGAAGCCAAAATCCGAAGCGCGATCTTCTCCGTGTCTTCGCGCACCGAGATTTCGACTTCGCCGCCGGGGCCAGCAAATTCGGCCGCCACGGAGAGCAAATCCTGGACGGCTATCCCGAGTTGGTCTGAGTCGCCCAGCACTAAGAGGGCGCCACCGCTATCTTCAACAATTCTTATGCTGTTTTGGGGCGAGCTAACTGGGATCGCCCGGACGGCTTTATCCAACACCATCCGAAGGCTTACCCGGTCCAGCGCAAGTGTATCTTCAGAAGGAAAATACTGCAGTTCGCGAGATAGCGTGCCGATTTTGGCGATATTTTCAAGGACCGCGTTAAGATACCGCCGCTGGGTAGAAGTGAGTGGGCCTTCACGTTCCTCAAGGATCAAGCGGGCGTAGCCGCGCGCCACCTGGAGCGGGCCGCCCAATTCATGGATCAGGCCCGACAACCAATGAGACTGCACTTGGCGGATCGCTTTGGAAGCGTCAATCGGGGGAGTTAGTTCTCGTTCCACGCGCCGGTCCCTCCGGGGACACACCGACGTTCAACTCCCGTCAGATTACTCCAGAATCGCGCGGGCCGCAATGCTTTTCTAGTCATATTGTGGTTTTTTGTTTGAATGCAGTGTAACTACTGGTATATGCTGTGGATCGTGACTAATAGTTTTATTTAAAACTACAGGCAGAGATAGCCTTTGCTGACGCCGGAAAAACTGAGGCCCGACCGTCATGAGAGTCCCTATTCTTAAGCAGGGCGAATATATTATCGCTTCCATCCAGTCGGCGCTAACCGACCACGATTTGTTCCAGTTACGAGACGACTTGGCTGCCTGCGTCGGCAGGCACCGTTCGAAGGGCGTGATTGTGGACGTCACGGTGCTGGATGTAATGGATTCATTCGCTACCCGGATGGTTCGCGACCTGGCACAGATGGTCCGTCTTCGTGGGGCGAAAACGGTCATTGTAGGCATCCAGCCGGAGGTCGCATTTGCCATGGTCCAGCTGGGTCTTGAATTAGGCGACGTTGCCACTGTTCTCGACCTTGATGAAGCGCTTGAGCTGCTGCGTTATGAATCGACATGACTCCGGTCCGGGCGCACCGGTGATCCCAATCGCGTCGGACTTGGATATTGTGGAAGCGCGGACGGCCGCTCGCGCTTTTGCGACCTATTTGGGATTTGAGGGCGCTGACCTGGTAATGATCGCTACGGCGGTTTCCGAGATGGCGCGCAACATCGTAGAATACGCGAATCAGGGCGAAATGTCGTTGTCGGCGGTGCAAAACAACTCGAGACGAGGCCTGCAAGTGGTGATTCGGGATCAAGGACCCGGAATTGCGGATGTTTCCCAGGCCATGCAAGACGGCTATTCGACGTCGCAGAGTTTGGGACTGGGTCTGCCAGGTTCCCGCCGGTTGATGGACGAATTCCGGATTGAATCGAGGATAGGGCTTGGAACGACTGTGACGATGAGGAAGTGGCTACGGTGAAATCGAGTCTCTCGCGAGTGTTGCCCTTGGTGGAATACGGAGTGTCGTCGGTGACGGCGGAAGGCCAGATTGAATCCGGCGATTCCTTCCTGGTGACGCCGATTCAGGACGGTCTTTTACTCGCCGTAGTCGACGGCGCCGGTCACGGGGCGGAAGCCGCCAAGACTTCTAGGCTGGCGATAGAGACTTTGTACCAGCATGCCGACGAGGATGTGATCCCCCTGATCCGGCGATGCCACGAACGATTGCGGGGCAGCCGGGGCGCGGTCCTGGGCGTCATGTGCATTCACGGATTGGACAGCACCCTCACTTGGCTGGGCGTAGGCAACGTCGAGGGCGTCTTGTTGCGCGACAGCCCCTCCGTGAATCCGAGAGTTGAGGCCATGCGGCTGCGCCCCGGCGTTGCGGGATATCGGCTACCGGCGCTGCAAGTGGTCAGGACGCCTATCGCCCCGGGGGATCTTCTTATTCTGCTCACGGACGGGATTCGGCACGACTTCGTCCACGAATTCTCCTCCGGAGACCAGCCAGGAAAAATAGCGGAATACATCTCCTCGAATTTTTGGCGGGGAGTGGATGATGGCCTAGTGCTGGTGGCGCGTTATTTAGGATCAACCCAATGAACGGCGTGGTTAGCATGTTGACCGAAGAATATACAGCGGCGATTCGGGAATACCTCGCCGGAAGCGGCGAAGCAGCTCTGCGGCTCGCCTACGAAGCCGGGCGCCGGGCACTCGAGGAAGGTATGGGCGTGCTGGAGCTGGTTGCAGCGCACCAGGCGCCGCTGATTCAGGCTTTGCGGACCGAGACCACAGAGAAGGGGAAGGAGCGCGTGCTCATGCAAGCTCTCGGTTGCCTGGCCGAGGGCCTTTCTCCCTTCGAAATGGTTTTGCGCGGTACTCAGGAGGGCAGTGAACGTCTGCAAAGAAGCCTCAGCAGCCTGCAATCCGTGGAAGAGCAACTGCGATCTCAGAACAAAGAACTCACGGTCGCGCACCGGTCCGTCGAGAAAGAGCGCAGACGTTACCAAACCCTGTTCGACTTCGCTCCGGACGGATACCTGGTGACGGGACTCGAGGGAGCGATTCGCGAGGCCAATACGGCCGCGGCGACACTGCTGCGCACGCCCCAGGAAATGTTGCCGGGTCAATCTCTCCAGGAATTCGTCGTCGAAGCGGACCGTTCCGAGTTTCGAGAGCGACTACACAATTTGCATCTTGGCACCGTCAACCGGATGGAGGACTGGCAGATCTACATTCAGCCGAGAAGCGGACCGCCGATCCCAGTGGCTCTGACGGTGGTGGCCGAGCGCGGCGCTCCGGCGGTAGCGGGCTTACGCTGGCTGGTACGCGATGTCACAAGAAGGAGACGCCTGGAGAAGGAACGAGCCCGCTCGCTGGTCGGCGAGGCTCGGGCGGAAGCGGCGCGGCGCTTCGAATTCCTTGCGGAAGCCAGTTCCCGGCTGGTGGACTCTTTCGACGTGGAGTCGAATCTGATCAGTGTAGCCCGCCTGACGGTCTCCTTCCTCGGGGGATGGTGTTTCGTCGGCATTATCGAGCCGGATGGAGCATTCAAACAACTTGAAGTAGCCCACGGCGACTTGGTGCCCGCGGATCTGACAACGGAGCTCCGGCGCCACTGCTTGTTGCGCACGCAGACCAACGAGGAGAACGCAGGGCAGCTACTCGATCCACAGGTGATCAACCCCATAAGCGGTGTGTGGCTGGATCAGGTTGCCGATAGTCCGGAACATGCGGAACTGCTGCGCCACATCAACGGCGGCAGCGCCATGGTGCTTCCCCTTCGTATCCACGACCGCCTGATGGGCGTGATGACGCTCATTTCACCGGGCGGCGCCCGAGGTTACCGTCCCACGGACTTGCTGTTCGGCGGCGATCTTGCACGTTGCTGCGCTCTGGCTCTAGAGAATGCGCGCCTGTACCGAGACGTAGTCGCCGAGCGGGACAAGGCGGAGCAGGCGAGCCGTGCAAAGGATGAGTTCGTCGCGATTCTCGCGCATGAACTCAGGAACCCCCTCACTCCGATCCTGGGCTGGACCGAAGCGCTGAAGAGGCACGCCCTGATCTCGCGGGATCCGGTCCTGCGGGCGGGCGTCAGCGCGATGGAACGCAACGCCAAGATGTTAGCCCGGCTGGCCGGTGACTGCGTGGATCTGGCAAGAATCTCAGAAAGGAAGATTCAGGTAGAACACAAACCGGCCGACCTGAACGCGATTATCCTGGCATCGGTCGAGACCGTCCAAGAGATGGCGACGGCCCGAGGACTCAGGCTTATGCTCGATCTGGCTCCGGAACTGGTGCAGGTGCTGGGCGACACGATGCGTCTGGAGCAGGTCGTGATGAACCTGCTGATCAACGCAGTGAAGTATACCGAGCGGGACGGGTTGGTTTCCATACGCACTATTTCCTCGGGAGAGGAAGCGGAGGTGCAGATCCAAGACACGGGGATCGGCATCGATCCAGCTTTTCTCGATCTCATCTTTCAACCGTTCCGGCAGGGAACTGCTTCCTGGCTCACGTCACAATCGGGCTTAGGATTGGGCTTGACGATCACCCGTCAGATCGTGGAGATGCATGGCGGCCGGGTGTGGGCGGAGAGCCCGGGACTTGGGCACGGTAGCACGTTCCATGTGCGTTTGCCTCTGTCTACCTTGACCCACGAAGAGAGCCAAGGGCAAGTATCCAGACCGCCTTTTGAGAATCAAGGCGCCGGCATCCAGCTCCTTCTAGTGGAAGACTCGGAAGATATCCTGTTCTTGATGAAGGGTCAATTGGAAGAGCAAGGCTACGCAGTGACCACGGCAAGAAACGGACGCACCGGAATCGAAGCCGCCCGGTCTCGACGTCCGGATGTGATTATTTCCGATATCAAGATGCCCGTAATGGACGGATACGAATTGATCCGCACTATCCGCGCGACACCCGAATTACGCACCCTCCCGGCCATTGCTCTGACGGGATTCGGAACCAGGGGAAGCAATGAGCGAGCCCTTGAGGCCGGCTTCGACGCATGCCTGAGCAAACCCTCGGAGCGTGAGGATTTGCTGGCCGTCATCCGAAAATTCACGGAGCGAAGATTCACTGAGCGAAAATTCACGGAGAGGGATAGCTCAGTACCCACCGGATCCAGCATCAGTCTTATCGCCCATTCCGCACAAGAGAGACCACGTGATGAAAGCTAAGCAACGAAAATCGACGCTGTCCGCCATCCATCAGACAACGCAGAGCTCCCGTGAGGTGGCGACGCGCGCGCTGCTGGCGGAGATGGTGTCACACTTGCGCCAAAGCCGCACCCAACTTCGTGAAGAATGGGCTCGCCGCATTACCGAATCGCGCTTGCTCACCGCGATGACGCAGGAAGAAATCTTCGTGGAAGCCACCGCGGTATACGATAACTATGTCGGCGTGCTGGAGACCGGCGCAATGGAGGCGCTCCAGGAATACGCGCGCGATCTTTCCGAACGGATCATTCCCCGAGGAGTGGAAACCCACGAGGTGTTGGGCATCGTGCTCCTGCTGCGTGATGTGTTGGCGCGTTCGCTCTTCAAGAAGTATCAGGCCAACTTCAGCATGCTCAATCAGGTCCTGGACGCCTACGAGCCGGCTGCCAACCGCATCGCCAACACGGTGGGAGTGAGCTTCGTACATGAGCGTGAGCGTATTATCCGGGAGCAGCAGGAGGCCATCCGCGAACTATCGACTCCGGTCCTCCAGCTTCGCGAGCGCCTGGTGATTCTGCCCATCATCGGGGTGATTGATCCGCAGCGGGCCCGCCAGCTCACCGAGCAACTGCTGCGTGGCATTCGCGCGAATCGGGCCAAGGTGGTAGTCATGGACATCACCGGTGTTCCGTCGGTGGACGCTACCGTAGCCAACCACCTGGTACAGACCGTCGATGCCTCCCGTCTGATGGGCGCCACTGTGATCGTGACGGGCCTCTCCGCGGGAATCGCCCAAACACTGGTCGACATTGGAGTGGATCTCACCAAGATGAAGACCGTGGGAGACCTCCAAGGAGGCATCGAAGAAGCCGAACGTTTACTGGGCTATGAGCTTGTCTCCGCCGCGACCAGGGTAAGCAAATCTTAGCCCGCTTCGGAAAAGAACGTGCGGTTCCGAATTCGGTGAGTGGCGATGATCTCTCGTACGCAGTTAGCCACGTAGTAAACTTGCTCCTCGGTCATGGCGGGATAGAGCGGAAGCGACACGATACGCGGATACAGGCGCAGCGCCTGGCTACAAGGGCGCGGGCTTAGAGGGATCCGGGAAAAGAATGGATGAAGCGGTATGGGGATGAAATGAACACTGGCGCCGATGCCTTTGCCCCATAACTTGGCTATGAATGCTTTCCGGTCGATGTCCAGGCGCTCCAGATTCAGCCTAAGGATGTAGAGATGCCAGGAATGCCGGAACCGCGGATTGTCTGGCGGAGGCTCAATCTCCTCCAAGCCGGCGAACGCCTGGTTGTAAATCTGCGCGTAACGTCTGCGAGTTTCGATAAAGGAATCCAGCTTTCGCAACTGGTGAATTCCCAAGGCTGACTGAATGTCGGTCAGATTGTACTTAAAGCCTGCATCGACGATTTCGTAGTACCAGCTTCCACGCCCGGAATAGCGATTCCAGGCATCCCGGCTCATGCCGTGAAGCGTCAGCATGCGCATCCTCGCGGCCATGGATTCCCGCTGCGTTGTGACCATGCCACCCTCACCGGTAGTCATATTCTTGGTGGCGTAAAAGCTGAACGCGACAGCGTCGCTAGCGTCTCCGTCGGCCGCGGCCATCCCCACCGGGCGGCCTTCGTAAAAGGTTCCGGCGGCGTGCGCAGCGTCTTCAATTACGAAAAGGCCGTGGCGGCGGGCCAATTCCCAGATAGCCTTCATTTCGCAAGGTAGGCCGGCCAGGTGTACCGGAATGATTGCGCGAGTACGTGGAGTGATGGCTTGGGCTATTTGTTGCGGATCAATATTACCGTCCGGGCCGATGTCGGCCAGCACGGGTTTTGCACCCACATGCAGGATTGTATGCACCGTCGAACAGAAGGTGAGCGGGGTAGTGATTACCTCGTCCCCGTTCCCGATTCCCAATGCCGCCAGCGCGACGTGCAGTCCGGCGGTGCAGGAGTTCACCGCATTGGCGTAGGGAGCTCCGGTGTAAGCGCTGAACTCCTTCTCGAATTGGGCGGTGCGAGGACCGGTGGTGAGCCATCCCGATCGTAGCGTGGCTTCGACTTCGCGCACTTCCTCCTCGCCAATGGACGGCGTGTGAAACGGAATAAAGGATTGATCAGTCATGTCTTGTCGACTCATTTTCGATCTCGGAGTCCAGGCCGCCACGAATTCCCGCTCCCATACCAAAGATTTGCGGGATACGTTCGCGATCGTATGTCCGGGGAAAGAAGCTGTACCACGCAGTCAACCAAAGTAACTTTAAATCGCGAAGCAGGGATCGGGATTCTTGATACCGTATGTTCCAGGCAAGTTTCACCGGCAAAATTGAGGAGCGGTAGTAAGCCTCGGGGTCGGCGACCGTAGCCAGCAACTCTTCTTCGTTCCGGAACATGAGGCTGGCGAGGTCCGTGATCCCAGGCCGCATCTGCATTACGACCCGCTGCAGTTCGTCATGCGGCTCCACATACTCGGGTACTTCGGGGCGAGGTCCGATGAGGCTCATATCACGCCTGATGACGTTGATGAGCTGAGGGAGTTCATCGAGTTTGCGCTTTCTGAGCCAGGCTCCCGCACGCGTCACGCGGTGGTCGCCTGAGACTGTAATGGCACGGCCGACGGTCTCGCGTCGCATCGTTCGAAACTTCAGAATCAGAAACGGCTCGCCGTTTTGGCCCACCCGGCTTTGCCGAAAGAAAACGGGCGGCCCGTCGTCGTAGAGAATCAGAACGGCGGCAGCCACCCAAAGCGGTGCGAGCAGAATCAGCGCTACCAGCGCGCCGCCAATATCGAGCAAGCGCCGGGACGCCGAGGGGGGCGCCAACATCCGCATTTCGCGGCGGCCGGATTTCGGAATGGTGGTGGACGACATCTTCGTGAATTGTGGCGAGAGCTCACCTGAGCCACCGGGAACTACGCTAGAGCCACACAGTCATAATCGATTTCAAGCAGCACGGATCTCTGGAGCAACTTCACGGATAGAACCAGCCGCACGGGATGCCTCGCGCTCAACACGATCCCCTCGACACCTGCCAGCGGGCCGCCGGTAATCCGGCCTCTCTGGCCTGTTTGCCAATACGGATAGGGCACCATGGAGATCCCTGCATCTCTCGCTCTCTGAAGCGATGTGATTTCCTCATCCTCAACAGGGATGGGTGAGCGTCCAGCTCCGATCAGCCTAAGAACTCCGGGAGTAGTCAGGACCGGCAGCCTGACCAACGGGTCCAGACGGCAGAACAAATAGCCCGGAAACAGGGGGAGGTCAAACTCGCGAGCGCGTCGGCCATATTGGTGCCGCCGAACATAAGAGGGCAAAAACGTGTGATACCCCTTGCTGCGCAATAGCTGTGAAGCGGCCTTCTCGTGACGAGCGGTTACGCCCAGGGCGAACCATTTGTATTCCGCGCCTGCTAAGGAACGCACTTCTCGCTCTGGAGTGGTGGATGATCCGGAGTCAACCTGGATGTTTTCCATACACGCGCTCATGTGATTACACTCTCGAGTCTGTCGAGAGGCCCCTCTCCGATTCCAGGAATGCACGAACCTTGCCACTAGCTCTGCTCTTGGAGTCGCGTCTATGCATCTACCATGTGCGGCGCGACTTGGCGTCGGGTACAGCGCGATGACAGCTACCCCGGATCCATGCCCGGAAGTGGTAGCAACGGTGCATGTTGTGGCATCCGCCTTCTCCTAAGAGCCGGGTTGTCGTCGGGCCAGAACTCTCCCGCGATCAAGGAATTGACGGGAATTGGGGTCGCAGTCGGATCGAGCCAACTGGCACTGGGTTTGCAGCAACTGGCCGTGAGCGCCATCGGGGAAGTACGCGCCGTGATCAGCAAATGCCAGGCATTCCATCGAGACGATTCCAATCCGCCATTCAGGCGCCCGCAGCCGAGGCATTGGATCTCTTGTCCGCTCATTCCGCCTTAATATTCGGCGAGTGGGAACGCGAAGTTCGGGAGCTTGGCCTTGAGCCCGAGGACTTCGTGGCCGGGTATCCGCCGGATCTCACACGGCTCGCCGACCTTCTTCGGGGGACCACGTATTCAGCATTCCAGCGGCACCTCCAGGCTGTTGGGGGTCGTCTGGCGAAGCGAGGAGCCAAGCTAGGCCACACCGTCGCCGCAGCCAACCGGTTCTTCGAGATTTGCCTTCCCTATCTGGATCAGGACGCGCCGGAACGCGCCACCCCGACGCTGGCGCTGGCCCGTCTTCACGTGCTGGTGAGTTTGCTGGTCATGTCCGGATACACCGGCCAGTGGGCGGCCGGAGAGAAAACGCTCGTGGACGCGAGCCTTTCGGAAGCTGAGGATCGCCGTCATGGAGCTTCCGCATACGTCACCAAAGTGTATGAGCAGGAGCGCACCCGGCTTTCCCAGGATCTTCACGACGACGTCGGCCATGACCTGATCCTCATCAAGCTGTATCTCGAAATGATTGCGATGGAGGCGAACAAGAGAAACCTGCAGGGGATTCAGCCACGGCTGAGGGAAGCTATTTCCCTGGTCTCCCATGCGCTCGATTCGGTGCGGCGGCTAGTGCTGGACCTGGGCCCGGCGGTCTTCGACGAGTTGGGATTCCTCCCGGCGGTTCGCTCTTACACCCAGCAGTTCTCGGCACGGACCAAAATCAACGTAACCCTCGGAGAGGGGTACATTCCGGGCGAGATTCCCATGACCCATCAGGTAGCACTCTACCGTCTATTGCAGGGTGCTTTGTCGAATGTGCTCAAGCATGCCTCAGCGAAGAATGTGAAGGTGTCGATCGGCAGCATGAAGGGTTCCGTGCTAATCATGGTGATAGAGGATGACGGGATCGGCTTCGCGGCTGACGCTAAAAAAGGCCGCAGGTCGTTTGGACTAACTGCTATGGGTGAGAGAGTCGAAGTCTTGGGGGGTAGAATTCATATCCAGTCCAGACCCTCAAGTCTGAAGGGCAAGCCTCACGGAACCAGAATCGAAGTCGATCTTCCGCTCCCTGGAGGGGCGAAGTGATCCGGGGAACCCATAAGAAAATCCGAGTTCTGGTAAGTGACGATCACGCCTTATTCCGCGAGGGAGTAAAATCCGTTTTGAACGCCCAGCCCGATATTGAAGTAGTCGGAGAAGCTGCGGACGGGAAAGAAGCCGTCGATCTAGCCATGCTACTCAATCCGGATGTGGTCTTGATGGATATCTCCATGCCGGTTCTCAAAGGATTCGAAGCGGCGCGTCGAATCAACAAGGCGCGGCCGGAGATCCATGTACTGATTCTCACGGTCTATGACGACGAGGATATGGTCGCCAGATGCCTGGATGCCGGCGCCGCTGGGTACGTCCTGAAGGATTCCCCCCTCGAACAACTGGTCTATGCGATCCAGGCGGTGAACCGCGGTCAGCAATACATGAGCCCCAAAGTACTCACCGGCGTGGTGCGCCAATACATCTCGCAGCCATCGGAGTTCAAGGGCGGATATGACCTTCTGAGCGACCGCGAGCGCGAGATTCTGGTGTTACTTGCCGAAGGACATTCGCTGAAGGATATCGCCACACAGCTCACCTTGAGTGTCAAGACCGTGGATGCTCACAAGGTCAATCTCATGCGAAAGCTGGACTTGCATGATCGGAGCGAATTGATTCGTTACGCCATCCGCAAACGGCTGGTGGAAGCATAAGCCCAAGTTCACTCCCCCCGTAAAATCTGGAAACTGGGAAGCAGATGCCCAATCGTGGAACTTGCTTGCTCCGATGACAACCCTGGTGGGATACGAAACGGAAAAGGCGCCTATGTTTTCGCTGATCGGGAGGTCAGCGTTTCCGATTGGTATCAATCTTGCTCCATCCTCTTGGCATAGTCGGCGACGTCGGGACGCCAACCGGTTGTGCCTCGGCGAGGAGTAGTCATGTCTACAAACTTGGCAGTTGTACGAGCACGCCCACTGCTGCTGCCGGACGGAAAAACCACCGGTGGGTTGCAAGTGTTTTCGACCTGCCCGCGCTCGTTGACGGCGACGAAGGATTATGTCCGTCAGGTAGCAGACGTGGCGCGCTGGAGCGAGAGCATCGGATGCGCCGGCATTCTGGTCTGCACGGATAACACGCCGGTAGACCCGTGGCTGGTTTCTCAAATCGTGATCCAGAACACCGAATCCTTGTGCCCCGCAGTAGCCGTTCAGCCGGCGGACATGCATCCCTACTCAGTGGCGAAGATGGTTTCTTCGCTGGCCCTTTTGCATGGGCGACGGGTTTACCTGAACATGGTTGCGGGAGAGAGCCCGAGTGAGCTCGCGGCGCTAAGCGATTCGATACCTTACGGCAACCGATACCGCCGGCTTGTGGAATACACAGAGATCGTTCAGCGGCTGATCGACGGTGACGCCGTGACCTTCGAGGGCGCCTTCTATACGGCACATGGCCCGCGTATGGCGCCCGAACTTCGTCCTGGCATCTTGGTATCGGAGTTTTCGGAATGCGGAAGGGAGGCGGCACTACAACTGGGCGCGATCGCGATTGAGTCTTCCGGGTCACGGCAGCGGTCTGAGGCCCCTGCGAAAAGCGGCGCGTGCGGCCTAAGAATCGGAATTGTTGCACGACCGAGCGGGCCGGACGCCTGGACGGTTGCGTTTGAACGTTTTCCCGAAGATCGTACAGCAAAACTCACGCACAAGAATGGTTCCGGAAGCGGTAATGAATCCCCAGCCGGCCGCGACACTTACTGGCTGCATCCATTCGAAAACTATCAGACGAACTGTCCTTACTTAGTGGGGAGTTATGCAAGCGTTGCCGAAGGACTGGCCCGCTACATCGGACGGGGATATCGCACGTTCATTCTTGATATTCCGCCTGTGCAGGAGGAGTTTGCGCACATCGGACGCGTCTTTCAAATCGCCTGGCGGCGGGCCTGTTTGTGAAACATCGGCTCCATGATTTCCTGACCGCCCAGGCAGAGCATCGCCCCGACGCGGCCGCAGTAGTCTGGCGAGGTCAGACGACGTCCTACGGCGAGTTGGAACGGGCGAGCAACCGGTTGGCGCGAGCTCTGGTGGCTATGGGATGCCGCCGCGGGGACCGCGTAGGATTACTGTTACCGAAATCGACCCAGGCACTTGTGGCCATATTTGCGACGCTCAAAGCGGACTGTATTTATGTGCCGATCGATACAGCCAATCCAGCAGCGCGAATCGACCGTATCCTTCGACTTTGCGAGTGCCGATGCATCCTCGCGGAACCATCCACTACGGCCTTGCTACAGGATCTCATTGCCAGTCACGGGTTGCCGGAATCAGTGCGAATCGGTTGGCTGGATCGAGACGCTACTCTTCCGGGCGGCGTCAAGACGCAGTTTTCCTGGGATGATGCCGCCTCTCTTTCGGATGCGCCCCTGGACTCCCGGAGCGATCTATCTGATCCCGCCCATATCCTTTTCACTTCCGGCTCTACGGGGATACCGAAGGGCGTTGTAATTACGCATTCGAATGTGACGCACTTTGTGAAGTGGGCGATTGTTTATTTAGGAATGCGGGCGACAGACCGGATTTCCTCTCATCCGCCGCTGCATTTCGACCTTTCCACTTTCGATATCTACGGCGCAGTAGCAGTGGGCGCGCAGCTTCACTTATTGCCTCCCGAAATCAGTCTGCTACCCCACCGACTTGCCGAGTTTATCCGCGAGTCCAGGCTGACACAGTGGTTTTCAGTGCCCTCTGCGCTAGTTCCACTCACGACTTTCGGCGTAGTAGAGCGGGACGATTTCCCGGAACTTGAACGGCTGCTTTGGTGCGGCGAAAAGTTTCCCACGCGTGCCCTGATCCGCTGGATGCAGTGCCTTCCGCATGTGGCCTTTGTCAATCTGTATGGTCCCACCGAAGCGACCATCGCCAGCAGTTACTATCGCGTGAGCCAATGCCCAGCGAGTGAGAGGGCCGAGATTCCGATTGGCCAGGCTTGCGACGGAGAGCGCCTGCTCGTGCTCAACGATCAACTGATCCCCGCCGCAACGGGCGAGATCGGCGATCTGTACATCGGCGGGGTGGGGCTCAGTCCGGGCTACTGGAGGGATCCCGAGAAATCCAAGGCAGCGTTTAAACAGAATCCCTACGGAACGAATTCGTCAGACCGAATTTACAAAACTGGCGATTTGGCGAGAATCGGAGTCGACGGGATGATCTATCTCGTCGGCAGATCAGACTCCCAATTCAAGTCCCGGGGATATAGGATTGAACTCGGAGAGATTGAAGCCGCCCTGCACGCGACTCCAGGAGTGCAGGATGCGGCCGTCGTGACCTTGGACTCCGGCAAAGATGACAGGGTGATTTGTTGCGCATACGTGCCGTTCCCGGGCGCCGATCTTCCGCCCACATCCCTGAAGCAGCAGCTGGCCAAGATTTTGCCGCGTTACATGATTCCGGCCCGCTGGATCGCGTTCAAGCGGATGCCGCTAAACGGCAGCGAGAAGACGGACCGGACGCTGCTCAAAGAACGGTTCCGAGCAGAAGCTTCCGCGGAGGACGCAGCCGCCCGGGGCCAACGCCTCACACCGCAGGAGGCCCCGGCTGGGCGGGCCGCTAAATCGTCATAAATCCCATGAACCCGGGCATTCTGAGAGTTCCTGGCGCGGAACTCGCCAACGAGATCGCCGTACTCATTAAGGAGAAGTTGCTGGTCGAAGTAGGCTCACCAGAGGAGGACCTCTTGGTTGGGGGAGTGCTAGACTCCTTGACGCTGATTCAGCTTCTAATGCATTTGGAGGAGCGCTTCAAAATCACAATCCCGTTGGAGGATTTGGAAATTGAGAATATCCGTTCGATTCGGTCCATCGTCCAGCTCGTAGAGGATCGAAGAGTTTCCGCCGCAGGCGGCGCGTGAGAGCGCGAAACTACGATCCCGCGTGCTTCGCCCGAGTATTCTCCGTTCCGGATCCGGCCCGAGACGGCGGCTTACCTCGTACTCTCGAGACCGCGCGCTCGTCTTGGGATGAAGTCCACGCCCGCAAGACAATCCGCTCCGCTGTCTGCAGGTCGAACGGCGTGAAGAGCGCCCCAAAGGCGCCCGCTTCCTCCGCTGCCGTTACCAACGTCGGGTCAGCGGTTTTCGAGGCCACGATTACTTTAAGAGGATGGGGGAGTTGACGGCTCCATGCGGCCAAGCTCCTCCAATCGCCATCCAACAAGTGTCGATGGCATATGACCACGGGAATCGTTTCTTCACGCAGTAAGTGAAGAGCTTCTTGAAATGTAAATGCACTGTGCAGCACCCAGCCCCGTCGCGAAAACAGGGTACGAAGCGCCAGGTGATCGCTTACAAAAGGACTCACGACCAGTGCGGTAGCCGCACCTAGTCTGGCGGGTACCTCCAACGGTCTAACCCGGCTCATAATAACTTCCCTCCGGAACTACTAGTACCTACTTACACCTAGGCTAAGGCCCTGCGAAGTCAAATACAAGAGGTATTAGGTTAGTAGTCCGCCCAAAACCGTTATCTTTTGGACTAGTTACGGCTACGCAATAAAAAATCCTGCTAACCTAAAATAACGTCTAATGCGGCGGTTCGCCCGGGTATGCCTCGCGGCCTGAATGTGTCAGGTTTGGAGCATCTACCCGCTAACTGTGGGGAGGCAACCCCTTCGAGCCTCGACTCGGGCATCCCACTTCTCTCAAAGAGAACCCGCCTTCCATGGACACCCCAGAATTCTTGGCTGAGTCGAAAACTTTGGTCAGCCTCTAAGTCCTTCTAGAATCGAGATTTCATGCGGCTGAGCGACGCCGTGATGGTTTGGCAGCCATGTTGCTCTTGCGGACATGCCAACTCCAAAGTGCAGGCACCTGGGTCTGCACTCGAGAAAGCGGTAGCTCTGCCCGCCCGGTCCACCAAATAGCTACCTAGTCCCACCCAATTCCGGCGACACATTAGGCTGACTCGGCGGGAAGTCGTCAATTAAAAACAATGCCCTGGATTTCGACCAAAGGAGTGAATCAGTGAGTTCAGCATCTTCCGGTCTTTTACCCCTTCATCAAAGTGTGGTGGCGCTGCAAGAGCATACAGATCGCGTTGCCGATGACATCCTGGCATCGCTCCCAGCCGCCGAGCGCCTTTCAACAGCCGAGCGCCGCGAGATCATCGCCCGATACTCTGGGGTGCTCGAAGGGAATTTTATCTATTGGATGACCGGCGCCTATCTTTCAGTAGGATCTGAGGAAGCGCGCTCGATCATCCTGCACAATCTTCTGGAAGAAGTACGCGACTGCCATCCGGGAATGCTCCGGAGGTTCGCCATGGCTGCCGACGCTGTTCCGACGGACTTGGATGCCCTGGCGGTCTATCAGGAATTGCTGGACGTCCGCCTATTCATCGGGCGGCTCCCTCGCGTCGCCGTCGTCCTCATGATGGCTTTCTTCGAAGGGTTCATTCAACGGTTCATGCCCTATTTGGCGGAACTCGCCCAACTGCGGGGCTCAGCGGAGAAAGAGTATACGGACGTGCACGGCGTCTGTGATATCGCCCATACGCAAGAGCTCTTTCAAGCTCTGGAAGTGGAGATGACGCTCGCCCGCGACTCGGGCGAACCTGCGAAGAACCTCCTGGAGGGCGTTGACCTCCTTCGGGCTCTGATCCAGAAAATCACTGCTACGTCTAGAGCTCCAGCGGGAGTAAGAGACAAAACGATGCCGATATCGGGAGAACTAAATGTCAGTCAAAGCCGTTGTGATCTCGCAGATTCAGCAGATTAGAGAGAACACCAAGAGGGATTTTCCGCCCCTGACAGATGACTTGGTCCTGCTGAATTCCGGCCTCGACTCGCTAGCGATTGCGATCCTCGTTACTCGGCTCGAAGACGCACTGGGGCTTGATCCGTTCACTGAATTCGACGAGGCTTCTCCTCCTGTGACCTTGGGTGAGTTTATCCGGTTCTATGAGAATGCTGCCAAATCGTCTACCGTCGATTCGCAACCGGCTGTGTAACGCCTCAGGCTCGCGAAACCGCTTTCTGCGGAATGCAGCGGCCACCGTATCTATGGGCGACCTTGTTCGCGGAACGAGTCTTGGGGGGCGGCTTCCAGAATTATCGGGTCGGTCCGTCCTTCTCACCACTCGAGATCAGCTCGCGGCGGCGTTGGCCCTTATAGAGCTGGATGGAGTGGCTAGTCGTCTCATTATTTGCCCTCCGGACCTGCCCCTAGAACATCTTCCCTCACTAATGGCCAGAGGCGCCGTGGATGCAATCGTGTCCGATCAGGGTCCTGGCGGACCGTTACAGGTCATTTGTAACCTGGATATCCTACCGGCGAGAGAAGAGCCAGCCGAGTTTCACCTAACCGAATGGGTGCTTCTGACCTCTGGTACAACCGGTGCTCCGAAAATGCTGATTCACGACGTCCGGACCCTGACGGCGGCCATCGACAGCAGTCAGAATCAGGAAACGGACGTTGTCTGGGGCACGTTTTATGACATTCGCCGGTTTGGCGGCCTCCAGATCCTCCTCCGCGCTGCATTGGGACGCGGATCTCTCGTGCTTTCCAGCCCGGGCGAATCGGTGGGCGATTATCTCTTGCGGCTGGGCGCCCTCGGAGTAACGCACATCTCAGGCACTCCGTCCCATTGGCGTCGCGCGCTCATGAGCCCGCAAGCCCATGCGATAGCCCCGCGATGTATTCGTTTGTCAGGAGAGATCGCGGACCAGGCGATCCTGAATAGTCTCCGTTCATTCTATCCGCAGGCCGCGATCGCTCATGCCTTCGCTTCCACCGAGGCCGGTGTTGCATTCGAAGTGAATGATGGCCTCGAGGGCTTCCCTGCGAGCGTGGTTGGAACGCCGGGCGAGGTGGCGATAAAGATCAAGGACGATTCGCTTCGGATCCGTTCCGCCCGAACCGCGTTGCGCTATGTCGATGGAGGAGATGAAGCGCTGGCGGATAAGGAAGGGTTTATAGACACCGGCGACATCGTGGAACTGCGCGGAGATCGCTACTACTTCCTGGGTCGAAGGAACGGAGTCATCAATGTGGGCGGCCTCAAGGTCTATCCGGAAGAAGTGGAGGCGGTAATCAATCGCCACCCGGCAGTGCAAATAGCAGTCGTTCGGTCCAGAAGAAATTCCATCACGGGTTCGCTCGTCTCTGCCGACGTAGTCCTAAAAGGAGGGTCGGATACCAGCAGCGCTAACACTCAGATTGCAGATTTCAAGCGTGAAATCCTGCAGATCTGCCAAGCCAGCCTGGCGGCGCATAAGGTTCCCGCCACTATCCGTTGCGTGCCGATGCTGGAGCTTGCCGCCGCAGGGAAACTGGCTCGTCATCGTGCATAACGTCGTCGTAACCGGTGGAAGCCGCGGGTTAGGTCTGTGCATCGCCCGCAGACTCTCTGCAGAAGGCTACCGCGCGATCGTCATAGCGAGGCAAATGAACGATCAGCTGGCGTCCGCCATGGCGCAGGCCGAACAAACCTGTTCCGGGTCACTGCATTTCATGCCGTTCGACCTTTGCGACGTTCAGAATATACCTGATTTAGTCCAAAAACTGCACAATAGCGTGGGTCCCCTCTACGGTTTGATTAACAATGCCGCTTTGGGCTTGGACGGCTCTTTGGCGATGATGAACAATGCGCAGATCGAGCGCCTGATCCGCCTGAATACGCTTTCGCCCATTATCCTTACCAAGTATGTTGTCCGCCACATGATGGCGGATGGAGGCGGCCGGGTTGTGAACGTCTCGTCGATCCTCGGTTTCACCGGCTATAGCGGCCTTTCTGTCTACGGCGCCACGAAGGCATCGATGATCGGCTTTACCCGGTCGCTGGCCCGGGAAGTGGGCCCCTTGGGAATTACTGTGAATGCGATCGCCCCAGGGTTCATGGATACGGAGATGACCAAGGGTCTGGAAAGCGAGCATCGCGAAAAAGTCGCGAAGCGCAGCGCGCTACGTCGTTTTGCTGAGGTCGAAGATGTGGCGGGCGCCATCGAGTTTCTGCTGGGACCCAAGTCCCGAAATATCACCGGCACGGTGCTGACCGTAGATGCCGGTGCGACTGCATAGAAATCATCCCAGCGCGCAACCCCGATGAATCTGATGGAACGAGATGAAACCGCGCCAGCGGCAGACCGAAGTCGCTCGCCTGCGAAGGCCTGGCTGCGCGCGCTCGAATTGACTGCGCCGATCCCCAACAATCCGGATCGCATTCTTCCTAGAGTGATCGAGGAGGTGGCGGAGAGATTCGCCGAGGCTCCGGCACTCCTATCCGATCTCGAGCCACTGACCTATCGTGCGCTGGCGGAACGAGCGAACCGGTATGCACGTTGGGCGTTGAGTCAGGGTCTTGCCAAGGGTGACGCCGTCTGCCTGATCATGCCGAACCGGCCTGAGTATATGGCCATCTGGCTCGGCATCGCCAGTGTCGGCGTTGTGGTTGCGTTGGTAAATACGAATCTGACCGGCTCGTCTCTTGCGCATTGTGTGAAAACTGCCGCGCCCAAGCACGTCATCGTAGCCGCGGAATTCATTCACCGATACACGTCCGCGCTGTCGGAAACTCCTGATCCGGCAAAGATCTGGGTTCACGGCAATGCCTCCGGCGAATTCCCTCGTATCGATCAAGAAATCGAACTGTACTCAGGTGAAGTGCTGTGCCCGAACGAACGCCCAACGGTAACCATCGAGGATCGCGCTCTCTACATTTTCACGTCGGGCACGACTGGAGTTCCTAAGGCGGCTAACATCAGCCACGCCCGGCTGATGCAGTGGAGTCACTGGTTTGCCGGCATGTTGGAGATCCGATCAAGTGACCGGCTGTACAATTGCCTCCCGATGTATCACAGCGTTGGCGGCGTGCTGGCCACCGGTGCAGTCTTGGTCGTCGGCGGCGCCGTGGTGATCAGCGACAAATTTTCTGCAAAGCAGTTCTGGAACGACATCATCAGATGGGACTGCACCATCTTCCAATACATTGGCGAATTGTGTCGTTACCTGCTGCACACGAAGCCGAACCCGCTTGAAACCAAGCACCATCTTAGGATCTGCTGCGGCAACGGGCTTAGGCCGGACATCTGGAACGATTTTAAATCCCGGTTCCGGATCCCGGGAATTTTGGAGTTTTACGCGGCGACGGAAGGCAACGTGTCGCTGTTCAATGTCACGGGCAAACCTGGCTCCATCGGACGCAACCCGTCCTATCTCGCGCATCGATTTTCGGCGGCGCTAGTCCAAATAGATATCGAAACAGAAGAGCCGATTCGCAATGACCAGGGATTCTGCGTTCCATGCGCTCCGAATGAAGTCGGAGAAGCGATCGGCCCGCTGGTAGCAGACCCCTCGAACGTCGCCGGCCGATTCGAAGGTTATACCAGCCAGGAAGCTTCGGAAAGGAAGATCCTTCGCAACGTGTTCGCGCCGGGAGACGCCTGGTACCGTACCGGCGACCTGATGCGTAGGGATCGGCAGGGCTATTTCTATTTCGTCGATCGCATCGGCGACACCTTTCGCTGGAAGGGAGAAAATGTCGCGACATCCGAAGTGTCCGAAGCCATATGCGCTTTTCCCAGCATCCGGCAGGCATGCGTCTACGGCGTGGCTATCCCAGGCACAGAAGGCCGGGCAGGCATGGCCCTGCTCGTCGCTAACGAGAGGCTGGATCTTGCGGCGCTCCGGACCCACTTGATAAGTTGCCTGCCCCACTACGCGGTTCCGTTGTTCCTGCGCATCCGGAACGAAATCGAAGTGACCGCCACGTTTAAATACACCAAGAATGCCGTCGTGCGCCAAGGATACGATCCCGTCGCGACCAGCGACGTCATCTACTTCAATCATCCGGAACGCCAGGAGTTCCTGCGCCTCGACAAGGCCCTCTACGAGCGGATCCAACTCTGTCAAATGCGTCTCTGAGCCAGTTGTTCGCTTGAAATCGGGTGCGGAGAATGCCGATGCCTATCTATTTCGATCGATATCCGCCGACGCCTTACCCGCCGGCCGAGGCCGCAGACTGCATCGATATCGGCCTTGTCAACAACATGCCTGGAGCGGCTCTGGAAGCGACCGAACGCCAGTTTCGCGCGCTGCTCGATAGCGCCGCGGAGGGCGTCGTGGTGCGTCTGACGTTGTATGCTTTACCGGACGTTCCCAGGAAAGATGCGGCCCAGCGCCATGTGAGCCGTTTCTATTCCGACGTCAGTGATCTTTGGAACCGCCATCTTGACGGTCTCATCGTGACCGGGACAGAGCCGCGGGCGCCGAGCCTTATCGACGAACCATACTGGGCAAGCCTGACCAGGCTGCTGGAGTGGGCGGAGCACAACACGCATTCAGCGATCTGGTCCTGTTTGGCTGCGCACGCGGCTCTCCTCCACATCGACGGTATTGTCCGGCGTCCGCTCCGCGATAAGCGCTTCGGCGTATTCGAGTGCGCCAGAGTCTCCAATCATCCCTTGACGGCTAACGGTCCAGCTCGCTTGCGGATGCCGCATTCCAGATGGAACGATATACCCGCCGATGCTCTGAAGGCGTGCGACTATCGCATCCTGACGCGCTCGGAGGATGCGGGCGTCGACGCGTTCATGAAACAGAGGAAGAGCCTATTCGTCTTCTTTCAAGGTCATCCGGAATACGACGCCGATACTCTGCTGCTCGAATATCGCAGAGACATCGGGCGTTTTCTCAGGCGAGAGCGCGACTCGTACCCGGCAATGCCGCGAAACTACTTCGACGACGATGCAGTCGATATTTTGAGCGCAGTGCAGGAGCGAGCCATATCGGATCGCCGCGAAGAGTTGCTCGCGGACTTCCCAACGGCCGTCATGGCAGGCCAAGTAAGGAACACATGGCATTCGGCAGCCGGCTGCGTCTATCGCAATTGGCTGCTGTATCTGCGCGCGCAAAAGGATCAACGGCTCAGAGCCATGGAAAGCCGAAGACCAGGCAAGGCACTAAGAGCCGTGACCTTTGGGTCGCCTAAATAGACTCGTGGACAGTTCAACCATGACGTTTGAGGATGTCCGCAGCGCCGTCGCAAAACTCCAGTGCGACATCGCGAACGGACCCATCGTCCCGTGCGTCACTCCGGAAGAGATTCGCGGGCATCTCGCCTCCCGCTATGACTTCACGAAGCCGATGGCGTTAGACGATGTCGTTGCGGATGTCGAAACGATGTTACGAACGTGGCAGGTTCAGGTGACGCACCCGCGTTACTTTGGTCTCTTCAACCCGACTGTGACTCTTGCGTCGATCATTGCGGACACACTTGTCGCCATGTACAACCCGCAGCTCGCGACCTGGCGTACGTCGCCATCGGCGAACGAGATCGAACGGCACACGCTGGCGTGGCTCTCAGGCAAGTTCGGCCTTCCCGCCAAGACCATTGCAAGTTTTACGGCCGGGGGAGCGGAGGCGAATCTCTCGGCGGTCACGGTTGCGTTGACCCGGGCTTTCCCGAGCTACTCCGAAGGCGGGTTGTGCCAGCTTTCCGGATCGCCAACGGTGTACTTGACCCAGGAGGCGCATCACTCGTTCGAAAAGATCGCACACATCACGGGACTGGGGCGCGTGGCGCTCCGCAAGGTGGCCACCGGCCCGGATCTAAGAATGGATCCCGATGACCTTGCCAGGCGGGTAGCCGCGGATCGTAAAAACGGGTTCGCGCCATTCATGGTGATTGGCACAGCCGGCACTACAGCAGCCGGCGTAATCGATCCGTTACCGGAGGTGGCGCGCGTCTGCCGGTCTGAGGATTTGTGGTTTCACGTGGATGCTGCGTGGGGCGGCGCCGCCATTGTGTCACCCCGCCTCCGCGTTCATCTCGCCGGAATCAGCGACGCGGATTCGATCACCTGTGACGCGCACAAATGGTTTTCGGTGCCGATGGGAGCCGGAATGTTCTTCTGCCGGCATCCCGAGGCGGTTCAGGATGCCTTTCGCACGCAGACCTCCTACATGCCAGGGAAGATGGCGGGCTCTGCTCTGGACCCCTACACCACGTCTGTTCAGTGGTCCCGCCGGTTCATTGGCCTGAAGCTGTTCCTTGCCCTGGCAGAGCGGGGTGAGTCGGGGTACATCGACATGATTGAGCACCAAACCGACATGGGGAACGTACTCCGGGATTCGCTACGGCGTGCAGGGTGGAGGATTGTGAACTCCACACCCCTGCCGTTGGTATGCTTCACGCGGGATGACCTGGTTACCGCTAACTTTCTGGGAGCGCTCTACGAACGCCAGATCGCGTGGATGTCGGAAGTCCGGCTCGGCGACGGCGACCCGGTCATGCGGGCGTGCATCACAAATTTCCACACCAGCGAGCAGGATATCGAATGGGTAGTAGACGAGATGAGCCGGATCGCATAACAGGAGGAGAGGCCCATTCATGAGAACAGAGACGATTGCGATTCACGGCGGATATGAAGTCGATCCAACCACCAAGGCCGTGGCGGTTCCGATCTATCAGACCGTTTCTTACGCGTTCGATAGCGCCGATCACGGAGCAGCCCTGTTCAATCTCGAAGTGGAAGGATTTCGCTACAGCCGGATCAGCAATCCTACGGTTGCGGTGCTGGAGCGGCGCGTCGCCGCACTGGAGGGTGGCGCGGAAGCCCTCTGCGTGAGCTCTGGCCAAGCGGCGGTCCATTATGCCGTACTCAATCTTACCGAGATGGGTAGCAACATAGTGTCCGTTCCGATGCTGTATGGAACCACCCATACACTGTTCGCTCATGTGTTTCCAAATCAAGGAGTCGGCGTTCGATTTGCGGAGTCGGATCAGGCCGCCGACATAGAAAAGTTGATCGATGAGAAGACGCGGGGAATCTTTTGCGAAAGTATCGGGAATCCGGCGGGGAATATTTGCGATGTCGAGGCTCTGGCTCGCGTGGCCCACAAGCATGGCATTCCGTTGATCGTCGACAATACCGTCGCCACGCCCATCTTGTTGCGGCCCATCGAATACGGCGCGGATATCGTGGTGCATTCGCTAACTAAATTCATGGGAGGGCACGGTTCGACGATGGGCGGCGCCATCATCGACAGCGGCAAGTTTCCCTGGAAAGAGCACGCTCGTCGTTTCCCGATGTTCAGCCAGCCGGACCCTTCGTATCACGGATTGGTGTATACCGACCATTTCAAGAAAGCTGCGTACATTGGACGTTGCCGCAGTGTGTGCCTGCGATCCACCGGTTCTGTATTATCGCCGCTCAGCGCGTTCCTGCTGTTGCAAGGCATCGAAACGCTCGCGTTGCGGGTCGAGCGTCATGTGGAAAACGGCCGGGCGGTCGCCGAATTTCTGCGCAGGGATCGGAGGGTTGACTGGGTCAACTACGCAGGACTTCCCGAAAGCCCCTATTACCCGCTCGCCCAAAAGTATTTCGGTGGCCGCGGCTGCTCCTTAATGACCTTCGGGGTCAAAGGAGGGTTCCAGGCCGGCACGAAGTTCTATGATGCGCTCAGGCTGATCAAGCGGCTCGTGAATATCGGCGATGCCAAATCGCTGGCCTGCCATCCTGCCTCGACTACGCATCGACAGATGTCGTCGGAAGAACAGCGCAAGGCCGGCGTGGGACCCGAAACGATAAGGCTAAGCGTCGGCATCGAACACGTGACAGACATTATCCGCGACCTCGATCAGGCGCTGGATGCGGCGGTCGCGGGGTCCGAAACGGAGCCGTCTTCGACTCTAGCGGATCAGGAGTGCTTTGCCGGCCTTAGTTAGGACAGCAACTCAGAAAGAAACCATCGTCATGATGCCTCAGACCGTCGCCTCGCACAATCGTGATCTGGACTTAAAGCACCTTTGGCACGCCAATCTGCAACACCGCGGCTTGGAATCGCGGCCGCCGCTGGAGGTGGCAAGCGGGGACGGGTGCTATGTGGTCGACTCCGAAGGCCGCCGATATCTCGACGGCATGGCAGGGCTATTCTGCGTGAATGTCGGTTACGGCCGCCGGGAAATTGTGGATGCTGTCGCCGCGCAGATGTCGCAACTGGCGTACTATCCGTTGACGCAATCCCACGGACCTGCGGCGCGGCTCGCAGGACGTCTGGCGGAGTTGCTGCCGGCCGGTTTGGATCGTGTGTTCTTCACCAATAGCGGCTCAGAAGCTGTCGAGACTGCGCTTAAAATGGCGCGGCAATGCGCGCGCCAATTGCATCCCGGCGAGAATCGCTACAAGATCATTGCGCGCCATCGTGGATATCACGGTTTCACCATGGGGGCGTTATCCGCTACTGGCCAAAGCGCGCGGCGCGCGGCATTCGAGCCGCTGGTCCCGGGCTTCCTGCATGTGCCTCCGCCGGACCCCTACCGGTGCTCGTTCTGTTGCGATCGGCCGGCGTGCTCGCTGGTATGCGCCGACGAGATCGAGCGGGTGATCCGGATGGAGGGTCCCGAAACCGTGGCGGCCGTCATCGCCGAGCCTGTGATCGGAGGCGGAGGAATCTTCCCAGCGCCGGAGGGTTATCTGGAGCGCCTACGGGCCATCTGCGACCGCTACGGCGTGCTGCTGATTCTTGACGAAGTCATCACCGGTTTCGGCCGCACCGGAAAACTGTTTGGTTTCGAACACGGAGGCATTCGCGCAGACATCTTGACGTTCGCCAAGGGTCTCACGTCAGCGTATCTTCCGCTAGGCGCGACGGTGGCATCTGAGCAGGTGTTTAACGCGTTTCAAGGCGACAATGACAGGTCGAAATTCGTGCAGGTAAGCACCTTCGGGGGCCATCCGAGTTCCTGCGCTGCGGCCCTTGCAAACCTGGACATCCTGATGCGGGAGCGCCTTTGGGAAAACGCCGCCGACGTAGGCGCATACCTGCTGGAACGCTTGGGCGATATTCGTTCTCGCTGGATTGCCGAGGTTCGCGGGTGCGGGCTGTTGATCGGAATCGAGTTGGTGTCGGATGACAGCAAGACGCCCTTCTCGGAGGCCCGGATGGTGAACCTGATGCGTGAGTTCCGGGAAGCCGGGCTGTTGATCGGACGCAATGTCGAGTCGGCTCCGGGCTATGGCAACGTTCTGATTCTGTCTCCTCCCCTCATACTCAGCCACGAGCAGGCCGACACGATCGTAACCACGGTCACGCGAGTTCTAGGGAAGTGACATGCCGAAATGGCTATGACCACTTGTCAGGCAACCGGCTGATTCGGCGCGCCTGAATATTTTGAACCTGCAATCGACGATCGTTCATCAATGCAATTGACAGCCCGAGGCTGTCGTAGGGGGCCCTTTGAGGCCAGGTTCGGAAGGCGCACTGAATCAGGACCGATCGAGGCGACGCTTCCTTCGGAACACGATGACAGCGACAATCGTGGCGATGGGATCGTCGAGCTTGAGCATGCAATTCGCGTTTCCGTCTCTCGTCTTGGCCCAAAACCCGTCCAGTGCAGACGCCGCGCTGCGGGAACTGACCGCCGGCAACCAGCGCTTCACTGAAAACCGTCTCACCGCCCACGAGCTCGATCTTGCAATCCTGAAAGAACACACCACCGAGAAGCAGGAGCCATTCGCCACAGTCCTTTCCTGCGCCGATTCCCGAGTCCCGGTCGAGTTGATCTTCGATCAGAGTATCGGACATCTCTTTGTTACTCGCGTCGCCGGCAATGTTGTCACGCCGGAAATCATTGCCAGTATCGAATATGGTGCAGCGGTCCTTGGCACCAAGGTGATCCTGGTAATGGGGCATGGGGGTTGCGGCGCGGTGAAGGCAGCCATCCAAGCCAAGGAAGTTCCCGGACAGATCAGTGCGCTCTATCCGCATATTCAGCCTGCAATCGACCAAGCCGGTCCGAACCTCGAAGAAGCGATAAGGGCCAATGCCAGGATCCAGGCAGCTCTTTTGCGGGAAGCGTCAACCGTCGTCTCGGGCCTTCTGAAGGAGAACAAACTGAAAGTGATTGCCGGGTATTACGATCTCGCCAGCGGCAGCGTAACGCTATTGGACTAGCCGCGCACGCACTATTGCAGAGGCCAGCCTGCTGTACGGTAGGTATGCGCCCCGCATCGACCCTCGATCCTCCTAGCCTCCCGCCTGCGTTTCCCGGCAACACGAGCAAGTCACAAAGCCGCTCGGCCGTTCAGTTAGTCAAAAAATTAGAGCCGTACGACCCCGCCGGCATCGAAGTTCCGAACTGTCAGCTCGAATACATCGGGTGGAGATGCACAATGAAATCGCTCTTGGCTCTGATCGCCTTGCTGAGCAGTGTCGCGATACCTGGTCGCGCACAAGGAGTTCAGAAAGAGGTCCAAGAGAAGTTAGCCGAGGTCAAGGCCTCCGTGGCACAGAACCAGATGGCTCTGCGCGCATATACGTGGATTGAGCATACCGACATCAGCCTCAAGGGTGAAGTGAAAAAAACCAAAGACGAGAGCTGCCGCTATGGCCCTGACGGCAAGGTACAGAAAGTTGCGATCGGTACGCCGGCTCCGCCTAAACAATTGCGTGGTGTTAGAAAGAGGGTCGTCGAAAAGAAAGTGGGTGAACTGGAAGACTACATGGATCGGGCCGCGGCGCTGATCAAGAACTACGTGCCGCCATCTCCAGCACTTATGGAGGCCGCCTTCAAAGCTGGAATGGTTTCCCTCGGACAGGCAGGGCCAGGCGCCATCCAACTTCAGTTTCGAAACTACGTAAAGAGTGGCGACTCGTTAGTGTTCAGCTTTGATTCCGCGTCCAAGACGCTCCGCAAGATCACCGTGGATTCATACCTCGATAATCCCAGCGATGCTGTCAAACTCGATGTAAATTTCCAAACTCTCCCCGATGCGACGAACTATGTCGCTAGTACGGTGCTCAATGCGCCGGCGAAGCAGGTACAGGTGGTTACGAAGAGCTCGAATTTCCAGAAGCTCGCGCAGTGATCCTGACGTAAAGGGTGCCGGACGACGACGGCATTATTTTGGATCAGCAGGGCAGTCCTAACCTCTTGCCAACGCGATACGCCATCGTGCCCTGAGGATTTCAACTTGCATGAGGGTGTTGTCGATGTCGCTATCCTTCAGTTCCCAATTCTCGGTGAATCGACGGATTGTGAGCGCGGCAAAATCGTTGTGAAGCTCTGCCGCGCGGGCTTCGTCGCTCAGATAATCCGCGAGGATGCTTAGAGCCCATTCTCCTTTGCGATGAGGCAAGTCGAGCAGGCGTAAAGGTTGACCGTGCCTTTTCACCGCCACCTCCCACCCCTCGACGGTCCGGTAGCCTTTGTAGGTAACTCTGGTTAGATTCCAACTCATTGCAGTGATGATTCCATAATCCCATGAGGCGCGCCGCGCGTTGCGTCGAATATTTTGAACCAGCCGTGTGGGCGATTCATCTTGTCCTCGACCACAGGTCTGCACACAAGAGGAAGTAAATGAGCCAAGACGATATACAACGAACAATACTGCCCATCCCGGATTCGCAGCACGTGGGATTGACCACGTACGACGCGAAAGATCCGGACACCAAGTTTCCACCGATTACGTCGCTGCGGCCGCCCAAGGGCGCGCCCAATGTATTGATCGTTCTGATCGACGACTGCGGTTTTGGCGCGGCGAGCGCATTTGGGGGCCCTGTGCCCACGCCGAACGCCGAACGGCTGGCGAAAAACGGGCTGAAGCTCAATCGTTTTCACACGACAGCTCTGTGCTCCCCCACGCGTCAGGCGCTGCTCACCGGGCGGAATCACCATTCGGTGAACATGGGCGGGATCTGTGAAGTGGCGACCTCGGCGCCGGGCTACAGTTCGGTGCTGCCGAAGAATAAGGCGCCTCTGGCCATGACCCTCAAGCTCAACGGCTATTCGACCGCGCAGTTCGGCAAATGCCACGAAGTGCCGGTCTGGGAGACGAGTCCGATGGGGCCCTTCGACCAGTGGCCGACCGGGGGAGGCGGATTCGAGTACTTCTACGGATTCATCGGCGGCGAAACCAATCAGTGGTTCCCGGCCATATACGAAGGCACCACGCCGATGGAACAGGGAAAAAGTCCCGAAGAAGGCTACCACTTCACGGAGGACATGACCAACAAGGCGATTGGGTGGGTGCGCCAGCAGAAGGCGCTCATGTCCGACAAACCGTTTTTCATGTATTTCGCGCCCGGCGCCACTCACGCGCCGCATCATGTGCCGAAAGCTTGGATCGACAAGTACAAAGGCAAGTTCGACGCCGGATGGGACAAGCTGCGGGAAGAAACCCTCGCCCGTCAAAAGAAGCTGGGCGTGATTCCCGCCGATGCAGTGCTCACCGCTCGGCCTGGTGAAATCCCCGCGTTCGACGATATGCCCGAGGCGCTCAAGCCGATCCTCCGACGCGAGATGGAAGTCTATGCCGCGTTCCTGGAACACACCGACCACCACGTCGGCCGCTTGCTCGACAGTTTGAAAGAGCTGGAAATCCTCGACGACACGCTTGTCTACTACATCTTCGGTGACAACGGCGCTTCGGCGGAAGGCACGCTGAACGGCTGCTTCAACGAGGTGGCAGTCCTCAATGGCATGGGTACGCTCGAAACCCCCGAATTTCTTATGAGCAAAATCGGCGACTTCGGCGGACCTGAAGCGTATAACCACTACGCCGTGGGGTGGGCGCATGCGATGAACACGCCGTATCAGTGGACTAAGCAGGTCGCTTCGCATCTCGGCGGCACCCGTAACGGAGCCATTGTGCACTGGCCCAACGGCATCAAAGGAAAGGGTGAAATCCGGTCACAATTTTGCCACGTGATCGATATTGCGCCTACGATCCTTGAAGCCGCTGGGATTCCTGCGCCAACATTCGTAAACGGTATTCAACAGGCGCCGTATGAAGGCGCCAGCATGCTCTACGCGTTCAAAGACGCCAAAGCGGCCGAGCGCCGCGAGACCCAGTACTTCGAGATGTTCTGCAACCGAGGCATCTATCACAAGGGATGGACCGCGGTCACCCGGCACGGCGTCCCGTGGGTGGGTTCCTACAAGCGCGCTTTCGACGACGATGTATGGGAACTGTACGACACCAGCACCGACTGGACCCAGTCGAAGGACCTCGCCAAAGAGAATCCGAAGAAGCTGGCCGAGCTGCAGCGGCTGTTCCTGATCGAAGCGGCGAAGTACCACGTGCTCCCGCTTGACGATCGTACTTTTGAGCGTTTTAACGCGGACCTCGCGGGCCGTCCGCAGCTCATTAAAGGCAACTCGCAGATCCTGTTTGGCGGTATGTCGCGACTGAGCGAGGGATCTCTTGTCGTCACGCACAACAAGTCGTATTCGTTGACTGCGGAGGTCGAAGTGCCGAAATCCGGCGCCAAGGGCGTCATCGTCGCGCTGGGCGGCAGCATTGGAGGCTGGAGCCTCTACGCTCTGAACGGCAAGCTGAAGCACTGTTACAACTTCTTCGGCATTCAGAAGTTCTATGCCGAAGGCACC
>Ga0207674_10000871_pt1 | contig 39535 bp, 27 predicted proteins | sample KBSCornC72_FD_184303 | JGI IMG/M metagenome (GOLD analysis project Ga0207674, IMG submission 184303) | Corn rhizosphere microbial communities from Kellogg Biological Station, Michigan, USA - KBS Corn C7-2 (SPAdes) (version 2) | ecosystem: Host-associated > Plants > Roots > Rhizosphere > Soil ... | reverse complement strand
GCACGGACGAGGCCTACATCAGTTCAGGAACCTGGTCGCTGATGGGAATCGAAAGCACCGAGCCGATCGCAAACCCTGAAGCCCTGCGCATGAACTTCACAAATGAAGGTGGCGTGGAGGGACGCTTCCGGATACTGAAAAACATTATGGGGATGTGGCCGATTCAACGGATCTGCGAAGAGCAGAAAGCTCAGGATTTCGCACGGGTTGTTGAGCAGTCTGCGGAGGAAAAGCCATGGCGGTCAGTTATCAACGTCAATGATGCTGAGTTCTTAAATCCTCCGTCCATGACCGATGCGATTCGTGAATACTGCCGCAGATCGGACGAGCCGGTGCCTGAGACGGTGGCGCAACTGGCACGTTGCGTGTTCGACAGCCTTGCGCTCTCTTATCGAACAGTGAAGGAACAGCTGGAAGTTCTTCGCGGACGAAAGCTGACGCGAATACGAATTGTGGGCGGGGGATGCCAGAACAAGCTGCTTAATCAGCTATGCGCGGATGCTTGTGAACTGCCCGTGACGGCTGGCCCGGTGGAGGCATCTGCGCTGGGTAATTTGAGCGCACAGCTGATCGCGCTGGGAGTCATTGAGAATCTGAGCGCGGCGAGAGCGCTTATTTGTTCATCATTTGAAATGCATGAATATGATCCTAATAGTGCTGTGCCCACTGACGTGCTTGCGCGTTTTGACGAGCTGCTTGCGATGAGGGAAATGAAGGGAGAGCCATGCGCGTGATGGAAAGCAAAATCGAGGAAGCATACGCATTTGCACGCGAGCGCTACGCGGAGAATGGCGTGGACACAGAACAAGTGCTAGGTAAGCTGGATGCGGTGCCGATCTCCATTCAATGCTGGCAGGGCGATGACGTGCTTGGGTTCGAGAGTGCGGACGCAAGCCTCACAGGTGGAATCCAGGCAACCGGGAGCTATCCTGGGCGCGCGCGGAATGTGCGTGAATTGCGGTCGGATCTTGAATTGGCTCTTTCGCTCATTCCAGGTGCAAAGCGGGTAAATCTACACGCGATCTATTTGGAAACTGATAAGGCGGTTGAGCGGGACAAGATCGAGCCGCGGCATTTCCAGGGATGGATCGAATGGGCGAAGCAGCGTGGTCTCGGGCTCGATTTCAATCCAACATGTTTCTCGCACCCGAACAGCGCGCAGAATCTGACGTTGAGCCACCCCGACAATGAGATACGAGAATTCTGGATCGATCACTGCATTGCGAGCCGCCGGGTCAGTGAGTACATGGGCGAGCAACTGAACAACCCCGCCATCATGAACATCTGGGTTCCCGATGGCTACAAAGACACGCCTGCGGAAAGGCTGGAACCACGGCAGAGGCTGATTTCGTCGCTCGATGCGATCCTTGGCGCGGTGCCCGGAAAACACCATAAAGTGGCGGTGGAAGGTAAGTTGTTCGGGATTGGCGCTGAGAGCTGCACGGTCGGCTCGAATGAGTTTTACATGGCGTATGCTGCGACGCGCAAAACGCTTCTTTGTTTGGACGCGGGACATTTCCATCCCACCGAGAATGTAGCGGACAAAATTTCAACCTGCCTCTGCTTTCTCGATGAAATTCTGCTTCATGTATCAAGGCCGGTTCGCTGGGACAGCGATCACGTGGTGTTGTTTGACGATCCTACGATTGCGATTGCGCAGGAGATCGTGCGCTCCAATGGGCTCGACAGAGTGAACGTGGGGCTGGACTTCTTTGACGCGAGCATTAATCGAATTGCTGCGTGGGTAATCGGAACAAGAAATTTCAGAAAAGCATTGCTGTTCGCGATGCTGGAGCCTCGCGAGGCGCTGAAGGAAGCGGAGTGCGAATTCGATTACACGTCACGGCTAGCGCTGATGGAGGAAGCCAAATCGCTACCGTGGACGGCGGTTTGGGAGTACTACTGCACAACCAAGAATGTTCCGCCGGGAAGCGAGTGGCTGAGGAGCGTTCGCAAGTACGAATTGGATGTGCTGAGCAGGCGCGTCTAAATTTTGGAGCAGGGTCGAATGCTGTTCGGCTCCTTGCCTTCTTTTACAAATTCTTGAATATGGATGCCTGCCACGGGCAGGCTGTATGCTGTTCTGTGCTGGTTTCACTATTGAAACATTGAGCGCAGGGAGAGTAAGTTGCCGAAAGCCAAGATCAAGCGCCTGTACCTGATTCCGATTCTTTCAAAGGGCCTGGATGTTTTGGAACTGCTGGAGCAAGTTCACGGGCCTATCAGTCTTGAGGACGTATACAAAAAGACGAATATTTCGAAAACCAGTGTCTATCGAATTCTTAAGACACTGGTACATCGCGGTTATGTTGCGCAGACTCAGAATGGGCAATACCGCCTTGTAGCGCGTCCACGCCGACTCCGCTTCGGTTTTGCGGTGCAGAGCGCCGATCTTCCTTTCTCGCAGGCGGTATCGCGCAGCGTGACCACGGCGGCTGCGGCTGCAGGAATCGAATTGCTGCTGCTTGATAACAGATTCGAAACAGAAACGGCTGTGCGCAACGCGGAGGAGTTCGCGGAGAAGCGCGTTGATCTTGTGCTGGAGTTTCAGGCTGAAGAGTCGGTCGGGCCGCGTGTCGCGAACATCTTCAAGAAGGCCGATATTCCGGTGATTGCGATTGATGTTCCGCATCCCAATGCGACCTACTTCGGCGTGGACAACTTTGAGTGCGGCGTTGAGGCGGGAACGCTGCTGGCGCAATATGCGCAACGAAAGTGGAAAGGAAACGTCGATTGGGTTCTCGGCGTCGGGTTCAATGAGGCGGGTAGCTTTGTGCAGAGCCGCATTACAGGGGCATTCGAAGCGGTGAAGCAGAGGCTGCGGAATCTGTCCTCGGAGAGACTTGTCCAGATCGATGGGCGTGGATCGAGGAATCCGAGCAGGCTTGCGGTCGGAGAGTTTCTGGATGGGCACGAGGGCAGCCAGCGCATTCTGGTTGCGGCGGCAACGGATTCCAGCGCGCTAGGTGTGCTGGATGCTGCGCGGCAGAGTGGGCGGGAACACGATATTGCGGTGGTGGGGCAGGATTGCATTCCCGATGCTCTGGAAGAGATGCGATCTGGGCAGAGCGCACTAATTGGAAGCATCTCGCACGAGGCCGAGACCTATGGACCGCGGCTGATTCAGCTTGGCATCTCGATGCTGCGCGGGTACGCGGTTCCACCGTATAACTACGTGCGACATAAGGTCGTCACGCCGGAAACGCTGAACGGTGACCAGAGCTAGACACTTGCCTGGTCAGGGCAAATAAAAGACTTCCTCGAGCATGGGGAATCTCTCGCCGGGGCGAAGGCCCTCAATTGGAGCAAAGTAAGGCGCCATGGCGGCCTGCCAGCGGAGATTGATCGGATGATTTTCGATGCGGCTCCAGGTTGCTTCGAAGTCGTCGGCGCGAAGGGCGAGGATCAGCAGGTCGTCACGACGATAGATTGAATACTCACTGATGCCGGCTTCTTTCAGGAGAGCCAACATTTCCGGCCATACGGCGCGGTGCGCCTCTTCATAGGCCTCGGCTGCGCCGGGCCGTAGACGCAGCATGAAGGCGTAGCGATTAGGTGTTCGTTTGGCTTCGCGAGCCGAACCTGCATTCTCAGACATTTGCTCTCCATGCGTCGAGACAGAACAGCCAGGCACGCTTAATTGTGTGCCTGGCCGCGCGGTCGTTCGGATTACTTGCTGATCGAGTAAACGGTGACGGGGCCAAGAAGGCCGGATGGCAGCAACGGTGAGTTCGCCCGGTATGGCTTCACATCAGCGAAGGTGATTTTAGTTGCTCCAGGCTGTTCGTCGCCGATGAGCCGATTTACCCATGCATTGGTGACTTTCACGGTAAGTGCGTTCGAACCGGACTTCAACGCTGAGGTCACGTTGATGCGATAGGGTGCGTGCCAGACGATTCCGAGAGACTTGCCGTTGACCAGAACTTCAGCCAGGTTCTTGACGTCGCCGAGATCGAGCCAGACTTGCGCGCCTTTGGCCATCGAGGCTGCAGGCACATCGAACGACTTGGTGTAAGTTCCGGTTCCGGAGAAGTACTTCACGCCGGGGTCGGAGTTGTCGCTCCACGATCCAAGCTTGTCGAGCGTGGCAGAATCGGGAGCGCCACGGCCGCTCTGAAAGGTAACTTTCCACGAGCCATCGAGCGTTGCGAGATCTTTTTTCTGTCCCGCAGGGATGGTGCGGTTGGTTGCCGATGTGGGCTTACGGAAGATGACGAAGACGCTGCCCCAAGGCTCGAGATCGAGCGGGACGGTTGTGCGGCCGCCGGCAATTTTGAAACTGACGGGTTCAGACTTGCCGGTTTCAGCATGCCAGAGTTCGGGTTCCTTTCCGGCGACGCGGAAGGTTGCATCCACCTTGTGACCGTTGTCGCCGCGGTTATCGACAAAGTAGAGATCGCCGTCGGCGAGCCTGCGGTGAACGAACTCGATGCGGGTGTCGCCTTCGGGCTTGGTGTAGTCGAAGTCAGGTTCCACATTGACTGTATGGAAGACTTCGCCGAGGTTCTGGCCGGCGTACACGGTGCCTTTTCCAACCTTGTGAGTGCCGCTTCCGTCGCCAAACAGATCGTCATTCAATTTCTTAAACTCGGCTTGGTCATCGGCGAGGCTCGGATCATCGCTGGGCTTCGGTCCGGCAACGCTTGCGCCTTCTTCGACCAACTTGTGAATGGCGCGCAATACGGGAAGAGACATGTGCTGGCTGTAGGGATCGAGTCCGAGGAGGCGATAGCTCATGCCTGCCTTGGTTTCGAGACGGCCATTGACGACGTGCAATTCGTTGATGAGTGCATCAGCGTTGACATAGTCGAAGCCGTATCCGGCGGGAACGTCGGGAGGCTTCTTGTCGAAGATGGCGGTCAGATTGGAATCTTCGCCGTAGAAGTAAATCAGGTCGGCTCCGAATTTGCCCTGCTGCAGCAGGTAGCTTGTGCGAGCGAGATAGTCGACCCATGCGCCAGCCTGATCTGCCCAGGTTTCGTTGCGATTGAACCACTGGCCGAAGGGCCCGAGCGTCATGCCGGGAGCTTTGCCGACGAGGGGCTGGTGTGCGGACTCGTGAATGACGAAGCGATTGATACCGTTCAGGAATTCCTGGTCGGCGGTGGGTTTCAGAGTCGCCGGAGACCAGGCCCAAGGCGCGGCTGCGGCTGTCATGGATTCAGCGGCTGCGATGTTCTGACCGTAGATGTGAGCGACCGATGCGGATTCACGGTCGTCAGCGTTGTAGCCGTATTGCTCTTTGTTGACGCCCGGTGTCTGCGTCCACATTGCGCTCATGGGGACTTCGTTGTATTTCTTCACTTCCATTCCGTCTGCGATGAATGCGCGACGGCCTTCGTGCGATTCGCCATAGTGAGCCATGCCCCACTCGTGCAGGGTGTCTTCAAGCTGTCCATAGTGCTCGGTTGAGGTCAGATCGGCGATAGTTTTGCGGAAATCCCAGAGGAATCGGTCACTGGCTTCGGCGCTCTCTACCACCTGCCCGGTGAGGACCGGGAGCCAGGGAATTGGATCGTAGCCGCGCAGTTTCTTGAATTGAGCAATCATGTTGTCAGTCCAGTTCTGCGAGCCTGCTTCCCAACTGTCGTTGATGACGTAGTGAATGCCTTTTTTGCCGATCTGCTCAGGACCAACGGTTTCTTTGTAGCTGTCGAGATACTTTTCGAAGTAGTCCTTCACGAAACGGCGATCAAGTTTGTCGACTTCAAGGCCGGTGGCCTCGGGGGTTGCAGGATGATTGGTGATGCCGAGAAGGGAATAGCCGAGGCGAACCACGACCCAGTCCCCGGCGGGCGGGGTCCAGTCGAGCTTTCCGTCAGCACTCATCTTCGAGGTGAGGTCGACGACATCGGATTTCGCGATCGCATCGTTTTGGCCGACGGAAGGAGTTGCAAATTTGTAGAGGTCATCTTCCGGAACGAAGGCCGCCTTCTCTTCAAAATGATCGACACGCGCACCGGAGTGGAGAGCCATCTCGGCTACTTGATAGTCCTTTGGAGCAGCCGGCATTTTGCTGAATCCGAATGAAGCGGGATCGATTCCTGCAGCCCAGTCGGGAATCGGAGGCGGAGGGGTGCGTTTGAAGGTAACGCGGAAGAACTTTGCCGTGACAGGCGCGAACGAGATGGTGTGCTCGGGGGAATCTGTCGTCTGGAGTTTCGAGACGAGCTTGAAAGTCTGGCCGTCGTCGCTCGATTCCAAGTTCATTTCAGGTGCGGACATATGAGCGATCAGCTGCTCAATCCAACCAGGGGTCTTGGTCACAAATGTGATGGAGCGTATGGATTGTGGCTGGGGGAATTCGTATTGGATCCACGAGATCGCATCGGTCTCTGGGATGGGAACTGGCGTTGTCTTCTCGAGATCGCCGTCGGAGAGCATGGCCGCATCGAGCGAACCGCCGTTTGATGTAATCTTCGCATTCAGTTTCTCGAGAGAGACGTCGCTCGCGGGCTTCTTGTAGGCAAAAACGGCTGCATCCGCGTAGAACTCGGGAATCTTGCTTGTCGCCGGTGTGCCGAGAGCATCATGGATTCCAATGTTCTGAAAGGCACCGGTGTTGCTGGGCGGATGCTTGAGTTCGCCGGAAAATGGTTTGCCCCCTTCGACGGCAGTTTCGCTCCAGACATATTTTTTCATTCCATGAGCGCCGGGCACCCAGGGGCCGCCACTTTCGCTCCAGCCGGGAGAACCCGCAATTGCCATCTCCATCCCGTACTGATCGCCGACCGTGATTGCGTATTTGAATGCATCCTTCCACTCGGGCGTCATGTAGGCCAAGCGATGATCGACCACCTGTGGGGTCTGCAGCGCAGCGTCGAAGTTCTGGAAGCCGGCCAGGCCGACGTGATGCATCCAGTCGAGATCGAGCTTGATGCCTTCTTTGCTGATATTGCCATTCATCCAATGCCACCAGACGCGCGGACGCGCGGTCTGAGGTGGATTCTGGAAACCGCTTTTCAGAGAATCGGAAGAGGTCTTATCCTGCGCGCCGGCTAGGAAAGCTGCAAGGCAGAGGGAAGAGGCAAGCAATTTCAGGACCTGGCGAATCATTACTTCTCCTTTCGCGAAAGGGAAACGCGATCTTCGGCAGCGACAACGGCAGCATCGGGGTCGGTTTCCACAGCGGGAAACAGAACTGAAGTTATGCGGGGAAACTGTAGCAGGAAAGCGCAGCTATTCGGAAGAGAAAAAAATTCCCAAATGAATTATTCGATGGAGTCTCGTGACCCGAATCTGATGTAATTCGGAAGCGATCGGGCTGGCATTTCTCTGTGGAGCGAGAGAGGAGCGGCGCTGCCGGTGCACTTCAATTTCAGCACGTAAACTTCTTACGAATCGACGAAATTATTTGCCAGTTTCGGCTGTTTTGCTCTAGGTTCTCGAATGAGTTCTTGAGGGGGTTACTTGATGAAAGAGTCTTCGCGTTGGTGGTATGGCGGTATCGCGCTCGTGGTGCTGACGATCTGCGGGATGAGTGCAAGCGCACAAGAAAAGAAGCAAGAGAAGGTGGAGATGGACTGGGACAAGGTGGTTATAGTGTCCAAGTCGACGCCAACGCTGCAAGTTGTTACAAATCCCATGCTCAATCCCGGATCTCCGATACACGATGGGTCGTTTTCAGCGCTCAAAGCACTGGGAGCTGACTATGTGCGCTATGTTCCGTGGCTGCCTTACCCGAAGATAGCCGTGGCTGAGTTGGAGCCGCCGACGAAAGAGAAGACCTCCTGGGATTTCACGTATATCGATCCCGTTACGAAGGATCTGCTGGCGGCGACGGAAGGGCACTCGACAATCATGAATTTCAGCACCATTCCCGCGTGGATGTTCAAGACGGATAAGCCTGTGAAATACCCTGACGATCCGAACCAGGTGTTTTGGGACTACACGAAGGGAACGGAGTTGCGCGACCCGAGCGGAAAGGAACTTGGCGACTACTTTGGCCGGCTGGTGAGCTGGTATACGCAAGGCGGGTTTACGGATGAGAACGGAAAGAAGCACGACTCGGGCTATCACTACACGTTCCCGTACTGGGAGGTTCTGAACGAGATCGACTTCGAGCACAACACTACGCCGGAGGACTACACGAAGCGGTACGACGCAATTGTGGAAGGGATTCGTCGAGTGAGTCCGAATACGAAGTTCATGGGACTCGCACTGGCTGCTCCGGGGGCGAAGCCGGCGTATTTCGAGTATTTTTTGAATCCGAAGAATCACAAAAAGGGAATTCCTCTCGATTACATTTCGTTTCACTTCTATGCGAGCCCTGCGATGGATGAATCGCTGGACGGATGGCAGCACACTTTCTTCAACCAGGCTGACGGCTTTCTCGCGACTACGCGGTACATCCTTGCGATTCGGGACCGGCTATCCCCTCAGACAAAGGTGGATACGGATGAGCTGGGCGTGATTCTGCCTACCGATGGAGTAGAGATTGCCGCGTCAAAAGCGATGCCAGATCACATTCCGCATCGGTACTGGAATGCGGCAGGTGCGCTGTACGGATATCTTTTTGTGGAACTCTCCAAACTTGGTGTCGACGTGATTGGAGAGTCGCAGCTCGTGGGGTATCCATCGCAGTTCCCGAGCGTGTCGATGATCGACTACAACAATGGGAAGCCAAACTCACGGTATTGGGTTCTCAAAGTCATCAAGGACAATTTCCACCCAGGCGACAAGCTTGTGGGTAAGAAAGGCGATGAGCCATCGGGTGTAGTGGAACAGGGGTTCATTACGCCTGAGGGGAAGAAAGTGCTGCTGGTCAACAAGACCAATTCTGAGAAGACAGTGAAACTCGCGGCCGATCTGGCTGGGGCTAGTTCGCTCACCGTGGATGAAGAGACGGGTGACGAAGAGCCACGAACTGGAACGGTGCAGGGGGAAGAACTGAAGATGGCGCCATTCGCTGTGACAGTATTGAAAATGAAGTAGAGCTGAACGAAAGGTTCGCGTGATGTCCGTGACGGAGCTGAGGGTGGGACTGTGCGGTGTCGGGCTGGACGCCTACTGGTCTCAGTTTGCCGGACTGCACGATCGTCTCGATGGATATGTCAGGGAGGTGGCGGAGCATCTGCAGCGCGCAGGCGCTACGGTCGAGATGCTCGGATTGGTCGACACCCCACAGAAGGGGCGCGACGCGGGGCACGCGTGCCGACGCGCGGACGTTGATCTGCTGATTATTTACGTGACCACCTATGCACTCTCAAGCACAGTGCTGCCGATGGTGCAGAGAGCGCGTGTGCCGGTGCTCGTGCTCAACATTCAACCTGAAGCCGCGATCGACTACGAAGCATTCAATCTGCTGCCGGATCGAACGGCGATGACCGGCGAATGGCTGGCGTTCTGCTCCGCATGCAGCGTGCCGGAGATTGCGAATGTGCTGCAACGCGCGCGAATTCCTTTTCACCAAGTGACTGGTGTGCTCGGAGATGAAGCGACCTGGCAAGAGATCTCCGAGTGGATTGATGCGGCACGCGTGAAGAAGTCTCTGACCACAAATCGGCTGGGGCTAATGGGTCACTACTACGGCGGGATGCTCGATATCGTGACGGATTTGACGCAAGTTGCGATCACTTTTGGGTGCCATATCGAGCAGCTAGAGGTGGACGAACTGAGCGCACTGCGTGAAGGCGTGAGCAGTTCGGACATTACGGATCGGGTGGTTGATTTCCGGAAGCATTTCGATGTGCAGCCAGATTGTGCTGAAGAGGAACTTGCGCGTGCGGCGCGAACTTCGGTGGCTCTCGACCGTCTTGTCGAGACGCATGATCTGGAGTCTCTGGCTTACTACTACATGGGAAGTGGCGTGTCGGCAAATGAGGACACGATAAGCTCGATCATTCTTGGGACATCGCTGCTGACGGCACGAGGAGTTCCGGTTGCGGGCGAGTACGAAGTGAAGAACGTGCTTGCGATGAAGATCATGGATCAACTGGGAGCTGGAGGGTCGTTTACCGAATACTATGCGCTCGATCTCAAGCTTGATCACGTGCTGATGGGTCACGACGGGCCGGGGCATATCGCCATCGCTCAGACCAAGACGAAAGTCAGGCCGCTTACCGTGTACCACGGCAAGGTTGGAAGGGGATTGTCGGTGGAGATGAGCGTGAAGCATGGGCCTGTCACGCTGCTGTCGGTCGTGGAAGATGGGAGCGCGGGATTCAAGCTGCTTGCCGCTCAGGGAGAGTGCGTTCCAGGCGAGGTGCTGCGGATCGGGAACACGAACAGCCACTACCGATTCCAATTGGGCGCGAAGGGATTCGTTGAGGCGTGGAATGCTCAGGGGCCGGCGCATCACTGTTCGGTTGGCGTCGGACACCAGGCAAGCAAGCTGAAGAAGTTGGCTGCTCTGATCGGGATCTCATTCGTGCAGGTCTGTTGAGAGTTGTTTTGCAATGACCTGAGAGTCGATTATGTCTATTGAAAATAGTTGTAAATAGAATCCTGGCGACCGATTTCGTCTCTCTGATACTGCGAACAAACGATTTCATGCGACTGGACACCACCGTGGAACCTGATTCTTACCGGAATTCATAGATAAAAGCATTTAGTTGAGAGAAAGTGCGGAGCCGGATCGGATAAAGCGACCTTGCACTTGCCGATATGGGTAGATTCCGGTTGTTTACTACCCGCAGTTTTCAAAAGAGAAACAAAATTCTACTTGACAACATTTCTGTGAACTGACTAATGTCGCCGTGCACTTGAAACAGGCGAGCCCCGCTCAACGTGTCTAGCCTTCCCCAAAAGGTCGGAGTAAGTCACGCATTGCCATCGGGGCCCTAACAAATGTGCGGCAGGATGCACGGCATTTTAGGAGGTAAGTCGATGCGAATTCTTCGTGTCAGCGCTCTGTTGTTGCTGCTTGTGATGAGCGGAAAGCTCTTCGGGCAAGCAGGAGCTACGGGAACGATTCTTGGAACGGTAACCGATCCATCAGGGGCGGTTGTTCCGAATGCCAAGATCACTGTGACCAACACGGCAACCAGGGTTTCTTTCGAAACGGTCACTACCAGCGCCGGTGACTATAACGCTCCCGCGCTGAATCCAGGCACGTACACAGTATCTGGCGAGGCGCGGGGGTTCCAGAAGGCTGTAGTTTCATCCTTCACACTGACGGTGAATCAGCACGCACGCGTCGATCTGACACTGAAGCCCGGGGCAGTCACCGAGACTGTCACCACAACTGCACAAGCGGTTTCGCTGGACACGGACACGGCGGAGCTGGCAAACCTTGTGAGCCAGCAGCAAGTCGAGGATCTGCCTCTCAATGGCCGCAATTTCATGCAACTTCTCCTAGTTGGCGCAGGCGCTGTGACGGTCGGCGGCGAGCAGGGCACGATGCGCCAGGGAGAAGGCAATGCGATCAGCGTCAATGGAGGCCGGCCTGAGGGCAACAACTACACGCTAGATGGCCTTGTGAACACCGACGCTGCACTGGTCACGCCAGCGGTGATTCTATCGCAGGATGCGATCCAGGAATTCAAGGTTTCGAGTGGTACGTATTCCGCAGACCAGGGATTCAGTGCGACACAGATCAACATCGTCAGCAAGGGGGGCACGAACAGCCTGCACGGCTCGGTGTTCTATTACCACCGCGAAAACGGATTTGACGCCAAACCGTTCCCCACGGCCACCAACTTCATCAGCAACAACCCGACCCTCAATCCGCCGCTGCATCAGAACCAGTTTGGATTTGTCGCGGGTGGTCCAATCTTCATTCCGCACGTGTATGACGGCCGCAACAAGAGCTTCTTCATGGCGAACTACGAGGGCTGGCGCATTACCAACGGAATCCAAGAAATCACCACCATGCCCAACCCGGCCATCTTGACGGGCGACTTTTCCGCCGAGCAATACCAGCCTCTGCCAAATCTAGGCCTGCCCGGCGGTCTACTTCCTGCTTACGGCACGGCTGATTGCAACAAGCTAATCGCAAATGGTTACAACTGCATGCCGGTAGATCCTCTCACCGGTCAGCCGTTCTTAGGGAACAAGATTCCCGCGGCTCGTCAGACAGGAAATGTCGGAGCCGTTGCCGTCAAGAACGGTTTCTGGCAGGAGCCCACCATCGCAAATCAGCCGGAAGGCATAAACAATTTCTTCAAGGCCACGGGATTTCCGCTGCACCAGAACCAGCAGACCTATCGCGGGGACCAGAACCTGGGCAAACTTGGCTCGGCCTTCTTCCGCTACACAAAAGCCAACTACAACAACCAAGGTGCATACAACTCCGGCGACCTGATCCACGGGTACGAAATCTATATCCAAAAACAAGACAGCTGGGCCGTCTCACATACGATCAACCTCGGCCGGTCAGCGGTGAACAACTTCCGCTTTGGCCACCTCAACGCTGATGCTCCGCAGGGGGGACCGACGATTACGCCCGACGCCGTTTCGGAGCTCGGACTCGCCGGCACGTTTACCAAGTTCAGCGCCCTGCAGCAGACCTGGCCCAACGTGGGATTATCCCAGTTTGCGAGCGGCGGCGGTTCGGTCAACTCCTATTCCGGGTCCGACGGGCCCACCTGGGAATTTGCCGACTCGTTCAGTTGGATCAAAGGCCACCACACTCTGGGCTTCGGCATCGACTACCGTAAGTGGCATCTGATCCGCAACCTCGACGACGACTTCTACGGTGATTGGGGCTTCTCCTCATCAACGGCGACGGCCAACCAAGCCAACTGCCCCAACGCGACCGGATTGTGCGGCACGGGCAATGCGGTGGCTGATATGCTGCTGGGCTACTACAACAACGTGGGCGGATTCGTACCCGGCGCCACGCAGTATGTCCCGACAGACACGGCCGGCAACCCGCAGGACCACGTCTTCGGCTACCTTGCGCCGTACTTTATGGACAACTGGAAGGTGAGCCAAAAGCTAACAGTTGACATAGGTCTTCGCTGGGATTACCGCGCCGCCGCGTACGAAGCCAAGAACCACTTTTTCTGGCGTGACCTGCAAAACCCAAAAGGTGGACTGTGCTTCGCCGATAAGACTCTCACCTCGAACGGTGTATCTCCAGGAGGTGACGCTACCAGCGGGCCGATCCTTCGCTACTGTGGAAAGGTCCCCCATGAGGGCCCGAAAACACCGTTTGCGCCAAGGCTCGGAATTAACTACCGGATAACGCCCAAGACCGTGGTTCGCGCCGGATACGGGATCTTCTTTGATTCCGCGGAAGGCCGCGAGATCGACGATTCGGCCGACATCTACCCGTACAGCGTTCGCAACTCCCTGAACGTGACCACAAATGCCTCAGCGCCGAAGCTGAGCAACAACATGTTCCCGTCGTATGCAGCGCTCGGTCCCTTCCCCGCGTCGACGTTGACGTTCCTGGCTGTGATTGAGTCTCCCAACCCGCTGAATCCCTACGTCCAGTCTTGGACGGCGGGAGTGCAACGGGAAGTTTTCCGGAACACTACACTCGAGGCGAATTACATCGGGACGCACGCCGTTCACTTGTTGGACCGCCGCAACATCGCACAACCCACAGTCATTCCGACCGACAGTTTGGCATTCTGCCAGCAGCAGGTGAACGGGCAATACGTTAACCTCGGAACAGCGCCATGCAGCAACGCCAGCCGGTTGCCATACCCGAACTTCACTAACTTCTACATCGACAGCGACTGGCACGGCTATTCACACTACAACGCCATGAACATCAAGTTCGAGCACCGTGCCCATGACCTGGCTTCAACCGTGGTTTATACGTGGGCGCAGAGCAAGGATGACAAGTCGGCGGCTGCCGGTGTGGGCGCGACCGGATCGGGCTTCCAGGGCTTTATGGACAACCATCACCCCGAGTTGGACTACGGCTTGTCTGATTTCGACGTCGACCAGAGATTCGTTGCCAGCTACATCTACGAAATTCCAATTGGCCGCGGTAAAAAGGTCGCCGGCGGCATCAACCGCGCCGCTAACCTGCTGATCGGAGGATGGGAGACAACTGGAATTGCGACGTTCCAGGCGGGCTTCCCATTCGGGGTTAATGCGACCGACATCAACGGCGTACTCAACACGCCATCGGAGCGCGCGAACATCGTGGATGGATGCAACATTCACGGGAGCCTTACTCAAGTGATGCAGCGGATCAATCCCGCCTGTTTCTCACAGCCGGGGTTGGGCACGTTCGGCAACTCCAAGCGCAATTTCCTTCGCCAACCCGGGATCAACAACTGGGATATGGCCATGTCGAAAACCTTTGCGCTCACTGAACGCGTGGGCTTCAAGATTTCGGGAGACTTCTTCAACGCCTGGAATCATCACCAGTACTCTGGCGATACTGGCGCCCTAATCGGAAGCGGATCGGGCGGTAATACCCAAATCGACAACAACGTCGGCAGCTCGACCTTCGGTCAGATCACGGGGACAGCGTCGGCGGCGCGCATTATCCAACTCAGCGGCAAGTTCACCTTCTGACGGTCACGCTGGGTTCTCTTTTCTGCTCCGCCACGCCCGAAGAGGCGCGGCGGAGTTTTCATCTGCGGAGATACACTCGTACAATGATGCGGATTCGAATGAAGCTAGCCTTCGCGTTGGTGTTCGGCTCGATTTTTTTCCAACATGCCTGGGCGCTCCAAGACCATCAGGACGAGGTAGCAAGATACGCCGAAGCGGGCCAGAAGGCGATGGCGTCCGGACAATATGCGGAGGCCCGTGAGAACTTCGAGCAACTGGCAAAACTCGAGCCCAACATAGCAGAGATCCATGCGACCCTCGCCGTCATCTGCTTCAAACAACGCGAATACGAGAGGACTATCCGGGAAATTCGCACCGCCCAGAAACTCAAGCCCAGCCTGCCCCGGCTCGACACCCTGCTGGGCCTTGCCTTCGCGGAATTGGATCAGTTCGACGAGGCATTGCCCCTCCTAGAAAAGGGATTCCACCAGACGGCCGATTCCGAAATAAGACGTATGTGCGGCCTTCAGCTACTGCGCGCGTATCCCGCACTCCGGCGCGATTCCGATGCCGTCGAGACTTCATTAACGCTGAACAAGCTGTTTAGTGATGATCCTGAAGTCCTCTATCACACAGGCCGAATCTATGGAATCTTTGCTTATAAGGTGATGACAAAGCTGAAAGACACCGCGCCGGGGTCTATCTGGACTCTTCAAGCCCAAGGCGAACTTCACGAAGCGCAGAATGAATATGAGGAAGCGATTTTTGCGTTCAATCACATTCTGGAACTCGAGCCCCGACGGCCTGGAATTCATCACCGGTTGGGGCGAGTTTACCTGTCCCGCTTCAGGGAGCACCAGAAACCGGAAGACCGGGAAGCGGCGCAGCGCGAGTTCATGGCTGAGCTAACCACCGATCCACGAAATGGAAACGCAAAGTACGAACTGGCCAACATCCAGACAGACCTTGGGAACCTGGAGGAAGCCACCAAGCTTTATGAGGAATTAGTGGAGGTCTTTCCCGATTTTGAAGAAGCGCTTGTGGGTCTCGGCGGTGTATATCTAGATAGCCAAAAGCCAGCGCAAGCGCTCACAGTGCTGGAGCGCGCCATCAAGCTGAACCCGAAGGACGATGTCGCCTGGTACCGGATTTCAAGGGCGGATCGGGCCCTAGGAAATAGGGAAGGACAGCAGAAGGCTATTGCGACATTCCAGGAGCTGAGCAAAGCCAAACCCCTGCATAAACCCGTGGCCGATGAAGAAGTCACGCCGCAGCACATCGATCCGGGAGCTCAGCCGTAAAATGAAGGGAACTGGTTTGGATGAATTGCGGGATGCAGGCAGCCACTCCGCAGCAGCGAGGGAGCTCGGATCAACAATAAAGGCGAGGCGGACAGGTACACTCCGGATGGTATCCGGCTGTACTTAGCTTGCGGCCATTCCCAGGCCAACCAGATTGGCTGCAGCAATGATCACACCCACACCGGCGAGAAGCAGACGAATCGACTGTTTGCGAACACCTGCCCACTCGCCCAGCGCAAGGCCGACGAGACCTCCGCAGAGAACGTAGATGCTCATGTGCAGCATCCAGTTCACGTAAGAGAGGTGCTGAGGGATATTTGCCGCTCCCCACGCGTAAAAGAAGAATTGGAGGTACCACATGATTCCCGCAGTGGAGGCGAGAGCGGCATTTTTGGCGAGGGTGCTTCTGTCCTGATTCAGATCATTGCGGAGAGAGAGTCGTGGCAGGATAGCGAGCCGGATGAAGCAGTAGGCGAAATTGATTACGGCACCCCCGCCCATGATAATGACGTAGCTGGGAAGAGCAGCGTAGAGCGGGTTGACGCCTACAGACTTCGCCGCCACTTCTAGAGGTTGAGCGGCATCGATGGCAAAAGACATGCCGGAGGAGAAGATTCCGCAGAGGACAGCAAGCAGGAGTCCGAGTCCGACGTTGAACTCTTCGAGATGTCCCTTGAGTTGAACCTCTTTTTGGTGCCCTGCCCAGGAGACAATCGCTACTCCGATGAGGGCCACGAAAACACCCGACATTGTGATGAGGCCGCCGCGCGTGGTGAAGAGCATCACTGCCTGACCGTGCATCAGTGGTGGAACCAACGTGCCGACGATCAATGTGACTCCGATCGCGACCCCGATACCGAGAGACATGCCGAGGTAGCGCATGGTGAGGCCGTAGCTGACGTTGCCTACGCCCCACATCGCTCCAAATGCGGCTATGCGGAGGAGCAGTGCCGTGTCGATTGCTGCGTAAAAGCTGTGAAAGTTGGGAAGCAAGACGAGGCTCACGGCAATCGGGAGCAGAATCCAGGAGAAGAGGCCGGCCAAAGCCCACGTGGTCTCCCACGACCACTTTCTAACCCGCTCGATAGGCGCATAAAAGGATGCCGCCATACTTGCACCGACGATGTGCCAGCCAATGCCGGCAACGACTGATGTCATGAAGCCTGTCCTTCCATGCTCGACGATCTAAGCTGCTGGCAGTGGGTCTGACCTGTCCGCCAGAGCTCTGCAGAAGCAATTGCGATGCTCTATCTGGGGTTCGCCGCAAATGTATCCAATGAAAATGTTTCCTGATGGAAAGTAGCGAACCGGGCACTGGACTGTCAATTGGAATCCATGCGACCTGAGCATGCGGCCTCGCTGGTTTATTGAATTCGCCGATGACTCAACTCAGTGTTCGAAGGTTAGACCGTATGCCGCTATATCTATCGGAACGACACCTGATAAGAAATGCCTCTATCTATGTGGATGAGATTTTCGTTGCCAGGAGAAAGAAGCTTGCCTGTGGGCGATGAGATCGATGCGATGGACTGGCCGGGCGGGGGCATCAGGCGTATCGCTCCGCTGCTCGTGGCGCGCAGTTGTAGCGACATTACCTTGCCGCTACTCCAGCGCATGTTCAAAACAGCACCTCCACGCACATGTAGTCCTTCAACGGAGCCTTTGTTCCATTGTTGTGGAAGAGCGGGGAGGAGTTCGATTTCGGAAGCTTTGGGTGTCCAGCGAGACTGCACGAGAGCTTCGAGCATTCCGTTCGCGGCACCGAGGTTGCCGTCGATCTGGAAGAGGCCGGGGGGATGCGTGTCCATCAGGTTAGGGAAGGTGGACTGCTTGATCATCACTTGAAGGCTGTCGTAGGCCTGCTTGCCGTCGTGCAGGTGGTCCCAGAAGTTGACCACCCAGGCACGAGACCAGCCGGTTTGTCCGCCGCCGAAGGAGAGTCGTCGCTCGAGAGATATGCGGGCAGCTTTGGCGAGTTCCGGTGAGTGTTCTGTTGTGATCTGAGTGCCGGGGAACAGTGCCCAGAGGTGTGAGATGTGACGATGTCCGGGTTCCGGTTCGTCATAGTCGCGCTGCCACTCCTGCAATTGACCGTGTTTGCCGACGGCGAATGGCGGCAGCTTGTCCATGGCGCTCTTAATCTGATTGAGGAATGCAGGGTCTTCGCTGAGGATCCGGCCTGCATCGAGCGTTCGCGCGAAGAGCTCGCGCACGATCTCGATGTCCATGGTTGGACCCATGGCAATGGAGTGATCGGAGCCGTCGGGGAGATGATAGTGATTTTCCGGAGAGATCGATGGCCCAGTGACAAGATGGCCGGAGCCATCGTCGACGAGGTAGTCGAGGAAGAAGAGCGAAGCGTCATGCAGTATGGGCCAGGCTCTTGCGCGCAGGAAGTTTTTGTCGAGTGTGAAGGCGTAGTGATCCCATGCGTGCAAGGAGAGCCATGCGCCGCCCATGGGCCAGATTCCCCATTGATAACCGTCGATTGGGTCGGCGTCTCCCCAAAGGTCGGTGTTGTGATGGATCACAAAGCCGCGTGCTCCGTAGTAGTCGTGTGCGACTTGAGTGCCGGTGCCGGATGTGGGTGTGCGCACCATGTCGATCAGGTTGATGAGGGGCAGTGTCGAGTTGCCGAGGCCAGCGGGTTCTGCGAGCCAATAATTCATCTCGGTGTTGATGTTGATGGTGTATTTCGATCCCCACGGATTGTCGATGCCAGCCGCCCATAGTCCCTGGAGATTTGCAGGCAGCCCGTCGGGCCGTGAGGAACTGATCAGAAGATAGCGTGCAAATTGAAAATAGAGTTCCTGAAGGCCGAGATCGTCCGCGCCCGCGCTGACTCGCTTAATGCGCTCGTCAGTGGGGAGTTGTTCATTTGGGTTTTGGGAAGGGCCAAGGTGCAGGGACATTGCGCGAAAGGCCGGCTGATACTTCGCTTGCTGACGCGCAAGAATGGCCTCTACGGTGCGTTTTCGGGCCTCAGTGAACCAGCGGTCGCAATGAGTTCGGGGATCGCCGCCGGCAAATGGGCCGCCTTTGAAATCGGTTGCGGCGGTGATGAGTACCGTGACGGAGTCTGCATTTGAGACGACGATCTCAGAACCATCGGCCTTTATCGAGCCGCCCGTTGGAATGAATAAGGTTTCCCCGACAAAACGGATCTGGTCTTTGTGCTCCGGTCCTTCGCGCAGAATCAGCCTGTCGTTTCCGTCAGCGGAGACGACAAAGTCTTCCGGGCGATCCATGCTTGCGCGGAAGGAGATGGACCCTTTCCGGTCTGCGGTCAATCGCATGACGATCACTTCGTCGGGGACGGACGCGAAGACTTCTCGCGCGTAGCGGACGCCGTCCATTGCATAGGTCACGCGCACAATGCCGGTGCCGAGATCGAGCTGGCGGCGATAGTTGCTAATGACACCGTGTTTCGAAGATCTCAGGTAGAGGTCGCCGAGCGTGCTGTATCCAGGCATGCCGGCGGGGATACCGATCATGTCTTCCTGGGCCAACTTTTCGGCCGCAGAGATTTTCGAACCGTCCAGACCTTTGGAATCGAGCAACAGTTTTCGGATCTGCGGGACGGCTCCGTGCGCGTGCGGGTTGAGGCGATCTGCCCGGCCTCCTCTCCAGAGTGAGGACTCGTTCAACTGCAGATGTTCGTCGGCGCCTGAGGTCTGCGAACCGTCGAGCAGGGACGCATTTTTGGGCGAAGCTTGCAGATCGCCGTTGTTGGAACCTGTATTCGCACCACCGAAGACCATCGCTCCGAGACGGCCGTTTCCGATAGGCAGGGCATTGTCCCAGATGGGAGCCGGGGTTCGATACCACAGCGCCTGGTGCGGGCTGGTGCTCTGAGCCCGCGCGAAGTCGGCGCTGCCAACTGCACACATACAAAGGAGCGATAAAGCAAGCTGCTGCTTAGTCGGAATCATGTTCTCTCGATGAACGAAGCCAGCACTTTATTTTCCGCGTGCTGCCCGCGAACCGCCTGTGGCCTGGAACAACCTTGGTGCGAAGTCTTTGAGATCGCGCCGCCAGGTCTGCCATTCGTGATCGGTGCCGGGGGATTCATAGAAGACGTGCTGGATTTTTCCTTCATCGAGCGAAGTATGCAAGCTCTCCAATCCAGATTTCATGCGTTCGGGCTCATTCGTGCCTACCCCGATCCACAGCAGGTGAACGCGCTTTGCGAATGCGGATGGGTCGGCTAGTGCTCCGTGATACGCGGTCTTGACATCGAATTTGCCACCAGTCAGGAAGGGATTGCCCGCTCCGCTGAAACCGCCGATGTATGAGAAGAGGTCGAGGTGATTGAACGTGACCTGAAATGTCTGCATGCCGCCCATCGAGAGTCCGGCCATAGCGCGATGATCGCGATCGGAGAGAGTGCGGAATGATTTGTCGATGAAGGGGATCAGCGCTTGTGTGACGTCATCTTCGAATGCGCCCATCCGCTCCTGCATCACCTTCATGAATTCAGGAGAACCGAATGGCTTGCCGGTGAGGTCGGGAACAACGTATCCAGCGCGAGTGGCGTATCCGTTCGCCATGACGATGATCATGGGCTTGGTGTTGCCGCTGGCTATGAGATTGTCGAGGATAAAGTTTGCTTTACCCTGACGGATCCATCCGGTCTCGTCTTCGCCCCCACCGTGCTGGAGGTAGAGAACTGGATAGCGGCCCTTGGATGTGTCGTAGTCGGGCGGAAGGTAGACGTAAGCATCGCGCCAGGTTCCGGTCACGCTGGAGTGATACCAGGTCTGACGGACCTGTCCGTGCGGAACATCTTTGGGGAGGTAGTAGTCGACGCCTGTTTCGGGGACCTCAACGGCGCTGGCCCACTTGCTGCCGCCGAAGTAGGCGGTGCTGGCGGGATCGCTGACCTCGGCGCCATCCACAATGATGGTGTAGTAGTGCAGGCCCGGTGCCATTTGTGGTGTGGTGAAGGTCCAAAAACCGTCAGCCTGCTTTTCCATTTCGGCTTTCGGGCCGCTCCAGAAGTTGACGCGGACCTTGCTGGCCTCAGGAGCCTTGAACCGAATCTGGACACGTGACGCGCTATCGACCTTTGGGAACTGCGCGTCGAGAACATTCGACGTAGCGGGCTTGAAATCTCCTGATTGCTGAGCAAAACACAGACTCGCAGTGAACAGCGTCAGCATGGCGATCAATCGCATGGCTTTCCTCCATGGGTTAAACGTTTGCGGGACTGACCTGCCGAGCATCCGTTGGGCTGGCCGAATCCGACCAAGCGGCATGGTAATCGAAGGAGCACAAAAGAATAAAGCGATTTATTTAGATTGTTTTGTTGCGCCCACACTATGTATATTCGAGAATTCCGGAACGGGATATGAGGACGGTGGCTGGAAATTTGGGGCTTCCGTCGCTGAATCAGGGGAAGAGAGGACCATGCAAACAAAGGCGAAAATCATCAGAGTGGAAAACGTATTCCTCTGGTTGGCGCTAATTTGCGCCATGCTCGTCGCCACTGCGTCCACTGCAGGTCAAGTTCAAACCAACGTGCCTGCGGTGGTTCCCGGGGCGAAGCCGGTGAAGGTGGAGCATATTAAAGTGCACGGCGCTGCGCTTGAGGGCAATCTTGAAGGCGATGCGGTCGATCGCGACGTGATTGTATTCCTGCCGCCCAGCTATGAGAAGGACAAGAATCGCCGTTATCCCGTGGTGTACGCTCTGCACGGCTACTCTATTGGCGCAGAGCAGTGGACGCATGAAATTCACGTCCCGCAGACGGCGGAGGGCGCGTTCGCGAAAGGCTCGCAGGAGATGATCGTCGTGTTGCCGGATTCGAAGACCGTCTATAACGGCTCGATGTACTCGAGTTCCGTTACAACGGGCGATTTCGAAAAATTTGTGTGGCACGATGTAGTCGCACATATTGATGCGCACTACCGCACAATTCCGAAGCGCGAGAGCCGGGGATTGGTAGGCCATTCGATGGGTGGCTACGGTGCGTCGCGGATTGGGATGAAGCATCCCGAAGTGTTCGGCGCGCTCTACATCATGAGCCCGTGCTGCATGTCTCCCATGACAGGTGGCGGACCGGGGCCAGCAGATCAGATGAAGGAACGGGCCATTGCAGGCGAAAAGAAGGCTGCGGCTGCCAAGTCTCCCGCGGATCTGGCGGCTCAGTCGCCGGGATTCGGCGCAGCGCAGTATGCAACGGCGGCGGCTTGGGCGCCGGATCCGAAGAATCCTCCGCTGTACTTTGACCTGCCAACGAAAGATGGTGTTGCGCAGCCGGAGATCGCGGCGAAGTACAGCGCGAACGCGCCGCTTGCGTTTGTCGATCAGTACATAGGGAATCTGAAGCAGTACCGGGCCATTTCGATGGATGTGGGCGACCAGGACGGGCTCCGCTTCGACGCGACGAAGCTGCACACGATTCTGGACAACTATGGAATCGCAAACGGCTTTGAGGTTTACTCCGGCACGCATGTCAGTGCTGTAGCGGATCGGTTCCAGAATCATGTGCTGCCGTTCTTCAGTAAAAACCTGTGCTTCACGTCTTCATGCAAGTAGCATGGTGTTGCCGCGCACGCCTTTAGCGATTTGGGAGCGTGTTGGAGCGCACGACATCGTGGAGGGAAGAGAACGATGAAAGAATCCAGGTTCCTCATCCTGCTTGCAGCAGCAGCGTGCAGCGCAGTCATCGCGTTAGGGCAATCTCCGAGCACCTGCTCCAGTCTTACCGGCGTGAAGTTGGAAGGCGTGGAGATCACCAAGGCCGAATTGGAGCCGGCCGGGACCACGGTTCCGCCGCCATATCCGGGTGCGCCGTCAATAGGACCTCTGCCCGCGCACTGCCGAGTGGATGGCGTGATCAATCGCCGGAAAGGCGTTGATGGCCAGGAATTCGGTATAGGATTCGCGCTCGCTCTTCCAGATCCGGGTGCGTGGAATCATGATTTCATGATGCAGGGAGGCGGCGGCGGGAACGGCATCGTCGCGTATCCTGCCGGGGCTAACTACTCTGGCGACAAGCCGGCGCTCTCGCGCGGATTCGCGGTCGCCAGTACGGATACCGGGCACAAGGCCAAGACCGGCGCGTTTGATTTCTCGTTCATGCGCGACCAGCAGGCATATCTGGATTTTGCTTTTCTCGCGAATGCCGAGGTGGCCGGAGTTGCGAAGAAGATCATTGACCGGTACTACGCGAAGCCACCAGCATACTCGTACTTCGTCGGGTGTTCGACGGGCGGGCGCGAAGGCATGATTCTTTCGCAGAGATACCCGACCGTCTTCAACGGAATCGTTTCGGGTGATCCGGCGATGCGTACGGGTCTGTCGAACCTTGCGATTGCGCAATGGTTCCCCGTGGCTTACAACTCAGCTTCGCCGAAAGACTCATCGGGCAAACCGCAGATCGATAAATTCTTGAGCGGCGACGAACGCAAGCTCTTCATGAACTCGCTGATGAAGCAATGCGACGCGAAGGATGGCATTGCAGACGGCATGATCTCGGATCCGCTTGGCTGCGATTTCGACCCCGCCGCGATTGCATGCAAACCTGGTCAGAACGAGGACTGTATTGCTCCGGAGAAGATAGCGGCCATCAAGAAGGCTTTCGCGGGGCCGAAGAATGCGTACGGAACGCAGGTGTACCCGGGATTTCTCTACGATGCAGGAATTACGGCAGAGGGTTTTGCGCCGGGACTGCTGGCGCTGGGGAAGAACGGTTTGTTTGGGCCGTACACCACCGCGACGGAACTGGATGTAGACAAGGCTGCGCTACACGCATCGGATCCGCTGGTCGAACCTGCATCGACGAATATGTCGACGTTCTCGGCGAGCGGCAGGAAGCTCATCTTCTTCCATGGGGACAGCGATCCATGGTTCTCGCCCCTGGACACACTCGGTTACTATAAGTCGCTTGCGGAGACCAATGGCGGCGCAGACAAGGTTGCTGAGTGGAGTCGCATGTTTCTGGTGCCGGGCATGGCTCACTGCGGCGGTGGGCCGTCGCTCGACCACTTCGACATGCTTAGTGCCGTTGTTGATTGGGTAGAGAAGGGAACTGCGCCTCAATCGGTGATCGCTACTGGGAAGGCGTTTCCCGACCGTAGCAGGCCGCTGTGTGCTTACCCAAGCCACGCTCAGTACAGCGGATCGGGTGACACCCAGGACGCAAACAACTTTCAGTGCAAATAGTTTCTATCAGGTCCGGTCGAAGGGGGTTCGATATGCGATTCGTGATGAAGTTCATCCCCATTTCGCCTGTTGGTGTTTTGTGTCTCGCGTTATCAAGTGGGGCGCAGCAGGCGCCGACGCAGCTAGCCGCGCAAGCTCCGCCTCCGGCAATTCAAATGCCTGCCCCGACACCAAACGACACGTTGAAGTCCGTTGAGGTACAGCCGGATCGTCACGTTCGGTTCCGGATCTGGGCGCCGGGTGCGACAGAGGTGAAGCTGCATGCGGAAGGGCCGGAGGCAACGCCGAACATCACTCCGCAGGAGGCCTACAAAGGGAACAGCGGCGTGCCGCTCGTCAAGGGTGACCAAGGTATTTGGGAAGTCAGCATCGGCCCCATCGAGCCTGGGATATATCGATATACGTTCAATGTCGACGGCGTGAGTACGACTGATCCTCGAAATCCGTTGACATCGCAATCGCTTACTCACTCGTCGAGTCTGTACGAAGTTCCTGGCGCAGATTTTATGGAATACAAAGCGGGTGTGCCGCATGGCGCGATCGCTGCGGTCTATTACGATTCGTCTGCTATTCCGGGCGGACGGCGCATGCATGTGTATACGCCGCCGGGCTATGAAGCGGGGACGGCGCGGCTTCCAGTGCTTTACCTTCTTCATGGCGGCGGAGACTCCGACGATTCGTGGGGCACTGTTGGGAGGGCGGGCGCGATACTCGACAATCTGATTGCTGGGGGAAAAGTAGCGCCGATGATCGTTGTTATGCCAGCGGGGCATACCTCAACGGAGTTTCGCCTGACGCGGGGCATCCGCATGGGGCACGATGCATTCAACGATGATCTGACGAAGGTGATCGTGCCGTTCATTGATGCACACTACCGGACGGTTGCGGATCGCGACCATCGAGCGATCGCCGGACTCTCGATGGGAGGTGTGCAGGCGCTGAACATTGCCCTCGCAGATGCAACCGATTTCGCGTATGTCGGCGTATTTAGTTCAGGTTGGTTTCCGAACACGATCAAGGAAGAGGAGGATACGGATGTGGCGCAGTATCGCGCCTCACGGAAGCAGTTCCGACTCTTCTGGGTGAATGCCGGGAAGTATGACATTGCGCTGCAGAACAGCCATGCGACAGTGGCTGTGTTGAGGGAAGCGGGTATCAATGTCGAGGAGCACGAGAGCGGAGGCTTCCATGCCTGGAATAACTGGAGAGATTATCTGAATCAGTTTGCGCCGTTGCTGTTCAGAGTGAATAATTCGCATTGAGTAGATCTTCGATTTGCATATCGTCTGCATGGAGAGGAATCGGACTCAGATCAGCGGTTCGCTTCCAGGAATCTGGCGATGGTCTGCGCGTCGGTTTGTGAGACTCCCATTTCCGGCATTGCTGTACCGGGCCTAAAATGCTGCGGGTGCATGATCCATTGCACGAGATGTTCCGGCGTATTCGGCAGGGAGCCAGCGAGGTAGGAATGCTGGGACAGAGAGTCGAGAGACGGCCCGACCTTACCAACAGCTCCGGGTACGTTCGGCACGACATGACATGTGGGGCAGCCGTACTGGGCCATTAACTTGGGGGCGCTCCGCTGATAGCCGGCGTTCTGTTCCGGCTGCATCAGCGCGGAACATCCGCCGGCTCCCAATAGGGTAACGAGGAGAGCGATGGGAATCAGGGTTTTCATGGTTCCTGCTCCTTCTCGAGGAGTGCGGCGAGCGAGCCGAGTTTGAGGCGGCGATCCGATTCCGAAAGCCATCTTCCCATAAGAGCCATGGCAATCGCGATGAATACCACGCCGGAAGGAACCCACATGATTGCTCCGCCGAGCTGCTGGTCTTCGAGTGAAGTCAGTCCCCATGCGGCCGTCGTTCCCGCGTAGGCCGGATACCACAGCACCTGCGAGAACGTGAGGAGGGCCCCGAGCGCGCTGCAATGCACGGCTGTGCCGAAGACGTAGAGGGTGGCGGCACCGTATCCCATGGCTGATCGTCCAGTGCCATACAGGGCTGACCAGAAGAGCACGGCTGTGGCGAGAAAGCTGATGTGTTGCGCTGCATGAATCCAATCCGACTGAAGCGTTGCCTGATAGAGAAACGGGATGTGCCAGAGCCAGAGAGCCGCAGCCTCGAGGATCCACGCATTCAGGGGAGTAGTCACAAATCGAACCGGGCGCGATTTCTCAACGCGCTGGACCCATCCGCCGATCTCGCTGCGGTGCCGCGGCGCGAAAGCCCACAGCAGCGTTGCTCCGGGATGCGATGCCGAAATGAGCGGAGCCGAAATGAGTATCAGGATCTCGTGCTGCAGCATGTGTGCGCTGAAGAGCTGTTCGCCCATTTCGTGGATCTGAGAGGTAAGGGCGAGAAAGAGCGTCGCCCAGCCCGCAAAGAAACTTGCGTGCCTCCACTGCAATAGCCCCAAGGAACCGCGGCGCCACGCTCCCATTGTGTAGACCAACAGCAGCACTGTGAGTGGAAGTACAATCGCAGGCTCCCAGCTCCATGGCACGTCCCAGAGGGAGGTGGCTGCGCTAGCAGCGCCGGTAGCACCGGATTGGAGAGAGTGCAAAACCATAGCTAATCGGTGGGATTCAGTGTGATGACGGCGAGGGTGCCTGCAATCACCAGCAGAGCGGCGAGGACAGAGAGCAGCATCGACAGCTTTGCCATGAAGAATCGCCGGCCATCAATCGCCTCAACATCGTCAACATCGCGGAACGTGCGATAGGACGATGCCGAGATGGTGAACGCGCAAATGCATAGAAAGAGGTCAATCGCAGAAACCAGAAAGCAGGCGTTCTTCCGGGCAGTGTCGGTTGTCCAGTGAGCGACAGTGAAGCCCACAATGGTGTTAATGCCCATGGCCAGCGGGCTGAGCAACAGAGCCACCCAGAGCATCACGTCACTCTGCCTTTCGGCGGATGAGGGCTCGGTGCTCTGAAGAGGGTCACGCATGCAGCCACCTTGGCGCCCAATAGATAACGAGGTAGATGGGGATCCAGAAGGCCACGACGAAATACCAGTAGGCCGCGTTCTCTTCTGCATCCTGGAATCGCTTGCCCTCGACCAGGGAGGTGAAGAACAGTATCGTGAGCACGATTGTGTCCACCAGGTCAGTTACGAGATGCAGCACGTGGAGTCCCATCAATGTCCACACGGCTGAGCCGTAGGCGTCGATGCTCCAGTCTGTGTTAAGGTGCCAGAGCTCGAAGTATCGGACCACCACGTTTCCGATTCCGAAGAGCGACAGCAGCACAAGGCCGATCTGCACTGCTCGCAGATCACCTTTTCGTGCTCGCCTTCGGTACCATTCGTTCGGGATGACGCTGACGAGGAAGAGACCCAGGTTCACGGTCCCCCAAAGCAAGTCCGGGGGATTGCGATGCGGAGGCCACTCCGAGTTGCGGGAGTGCAGGTAGAAGTATGAGGCGATCATGAGAACGAAGACAGTGCCTTCGATCGCCATCATGCCCATGATGCCCCACCAGGTGATGCTGTGGGTCCCGAAGCCTACGGTGGGCAGGCGGGAGACGTCGAGAACCGGCCTCTCTACTCGCTCTGCCATATCTCCCTCGCGCGTCGCCGCTCCGCTGGTTGCCTTTCGGGCCAGAACCATCCGATCATCGTGATCGCCACTGGAATAGCGCCGATGGTGATGCCCCAAGGCGTGAAAATGCTGCCGATAAACGCGATGCTGGTCGCAATGGCAGCGAGGAACGGCCATATCGACGGCCTGGGAAACTCATCGCGGCCTTCGGGCTCAGCATCCAGTGTGCGAGTCGTCAGGAATGATCGTGCGTCCTCGTCGAGCCCTATCACTACCGGTTGATTCGGGGCGGCATCCCACAATGCTTCACGCCCATTTACGGTTGGCAGGTGGAGGAAGTTGTAGTGCGGCGGAGGTGAGGTGGTCGCCCATTCGAGCGTTCCGGCTTTCCAGGGATTCGGTCCAGCGAGCGAACCGGTCTTCAGAGAACGGGATACATTTGCCAGGAACACACACACCGCGATGAAAAGAAGAACGTAACCGAGTGACTCGATCTGATTCAGCGTTGTCCATCCCATGTTCGGCGGGTAAGTATAGACGCGACGGGGCATTCCGCGAATGCCGACAAGGTGCATTGGGAAGAACGTGATATTGAACCCGACGAAGAACAGCCAGAACGTGATTTGACCCAACGTCTCGCTCAACATTCTTCCCGTAACTTTAGGGAACCAGTAGGAGATCGCGCCGAACAGCGGGAAGACTGCGCCGCCAATGAGAACGTAATGGAAATGCGCGACAACGAAATAGGTGTCGTGGATCTGAAGATCGACGGGCACTGAGGCGACAAATATGCCCGTCATGCCGCCCATGATAAAGGTGAAGAAGAATCCGAGTGCCCACCACATTGGTGTCTTCAACACCACCTTGCCCGTGGCCATGGTTGCTATCCAGCAGAAGATCTGTGCGCCTGTGGGAATAGCGATCATCATGCTTGCGGCGGTAAAGTAGCTCTCGGCAATCTGCGGGATTCCCGTGGCGAACATGTGATGAACCCAAAGGCCGAATGCCATGAAACCGGTTGCGACAAGAGAGAGAACGAGCACGAGATAGCCGAAGGCGTGCCTTCGACAAAATGTGGTCACAATGGTGGAAATGACTGCCGTCCCCGGAATGAAGATGATGTAGACCTCGGGGTGGCCGAACCACCAGAAGAGATGCTGGTAGAGGAGAACGTCTCCGCCAACTGCGGGATTGAAAAGTTGTGTATTGCAGGTTCGGTCCAACAGCAGCATAGTGCTGGAGAGCACCACTCCGGGCAGTGAGAAGATGACCATGAATGCTACAACGACTTGTCCCCAAACGAAAATAGGGATCCGGTTCAGAGACATGCCTGGGGCGCGCAGCTTGAAGACTGTGACTATGGTTTCGACAGCAACGGCGAGTCCGGAGACTTCGGTAAACGTGATGAGCTGCGCCCAGAAGTCGGGTCGCTTGCCTGGGCCATAATCGGGTCCCGCAAGGGGTACATAGGAGAACCATCCGCGATCCGCGCCGGTGTTGCACAGGAACGCGATATAGAACATCAATCCCCCGAACAGGTAGAGGTAGTAGCTGTAGGCATTCAGCCGCGGGAATGCGATGTTGCGGGTGCCCACCATCAGCGGAACGAAATATACGCTGAGCGCTTCGAACATCATGGGGACCGCGAAGAGGAACATCATGGTGCTGCCATGCATGGTGAAGAACTGGTTGTAGAGGTCGTTGGAGAGGACGTGCGCTTCTGGAAAGGCCAACTGCAGGCGCATTCCACCGGCCAGCAGTCCGGCAAGCAGGAAGAAGATGAAAGCTGTTACTGCATAGCGTTTGCCGATGGTGGTGTGGTGAACGGCTTTGAACCAGCCCCAGAATCCCCTGGGTTCGCTCCACACAGCATCAAGCCGCGCAGCCTGCGCACGCTCCTGCTCCGTCAGTTCCGCTGTGCTTTCAATGGCCGTCGTCGTGATCATTTCAAGGTCTCGAGATAGGCGAGCAAATCCTGCAGTTCGCTGCCCGTCATATGATTGGGCGGCATGCGGCAGCCCGGTTTGATTGATTGCGCGTTCAGAATCCACCCGCCGAGATTGCCGATTGTGTTTGGAAGCAATCCCGCAGCAATGGTTGAGCGACTCGCCACGTGAGTGAGGTCGGGACCTACCCTGGAACCTGCGGGCGTGCCGCGGACCGTGTGGCACATTACGCACGCGTGACCGAGGAATACCTGCTGTCCACGAACCGCCTGCGGAGTACTGGGTGGAACGCTGCTCGCGGCCTGTTGACTAAGCCACTGCTGGAACTGCGGGCCAGGCTCTGCCACCATGTAAAAGGACATGTGCGCGTGCTGCTCGCCGCAGTACTCTGCGCATTGGCCCCGCCACCGTCCAGGCTGATCGATCTGCATCATTACGTCGGTCTCGTAGCCTGGCATCAGATCGCGCTTGCCTTGCACGTTCGGCGCCCAGAAGCTGTGAATCACATCGCGCGATGTGCCGTGGATGCGCAGGGGGACGCCAAGGGGAACGTGAATCTCGTTCGCGGTCACGACGGTCTTGTCGGGTTCGTCGTTTGGATAGTGAACTTCCCACCACCACTGATGTCCATAGACGTCGATGGTGTATGCCGTCTCGCGATTCATGTTGCCGAGCGCGTGTCCGGTGACGAAACTTCCGATCATCATGATGAAGAGCAGCAGGACGGTCACCACCATTGCGCCGCTCACTGCCACTTTTGCCCAGCGATCGCTCTGCGGCGTTGTAGGCATCGGCTCAGGCATGATGTTCAACGAGTGCCGGCGACGTAGGACATAGACGACTAGAGCAATGAGAACCAGACAGTAGACGATCGCCGTGATCCAGAAGATCAGCGCGAATTCACCTTCGATGCGTTCGGCGCCAGGTCCGACCGGATTCAGGGAAGTCTGATTCCCGGGGAAGCCTGGAACATGCACCAAAATCATGGCTGCCCCTTTTGAATCTTCTGCGGATTCTGGTCTGGAGAATGCTCCTTCTTCTTCGCCTGCTCGGCCTTTTTCACCTGAATCTCATCAGACCGCCCCGGCGCAACATCCGTTGGCAACTGGCCACTGAGCGAGCGCACGTACGCGACGAGTTCCCAAACCTGGTAATCGGGAATCTTGCCTGCGAAACTGGGCATGCCGTTCGGCCGCCCCTGCACAATGGTTGAGTAGATCTGCTCTGGATGACTGCCATAAATCCATTTCGCGTCCATGAGGGCGGGGCCGATGCCACCGCCACCGTGGTTGTGACAGCCTGCGCAATTGAACGCACTGAAAAGTCTCTTGCCCTCGCCAACCGCATAGGCGCTTTCTTCGTAGGGCCCGTGTTCTGGGATCGACACAGACCCACCGGCGTGCACCTCATTCACAGCCACGCCATTCGCGATTTGAGAGCCTGAAGAGCCTGGGTCGAAGACGCGCTGCTCGCGCTTGCATCCCGCAAACGCGCAAGCACAGAGCAAGAGGGTAGTTGCAGCAAGTCTCATCATCGCGCCTCCTTCGCTAAGGTAGGCACGTTGTACGCAGTCAGAATCCTTGCGACCGTTGGACTTAATTTGGTCAGCACTTCGTTTAGTTGATCGCGAAGCTTCAGGTCCCGTTTGTGAACGGCCATGGAGATCGAAAACGCGAACGGCACGCCGGAGGCATCGGCGAGCGGAGATACCGGAGTCACGGTTAGGGGGAGGTGATCGTGTGCGATCCAATAGCCGGCGAGAGGCCCCCACACAACAGCCGTTCCAAGGCGATTGTCTGCCACCGCGCGAACGATGTCCGGCCCATGTGCTCCAGACGAGTTGATTCCGACTAGCTGCGCAACGTGTCCGGTGCGGATCAAAGCCAGAGATGGAGGCGAAAGGTTGTCATCGAGAGCCTGGAGGCCGATCTTTCGTCCGTTCAAACGCGGATCGTCGAATGATGCGATCTTCAGATGCTCCCGAGAACGCGTGACGAAGACATATTCCGACCTGTAGTAGGGAATTGTGGTCAGCACTCCGCGCATCTTCTCCGGAGCGCCCATCAGCACATCGCAAGCATCTTTGTTGAACCTCTCGCGCAGAAAGCCACGCCCATTCCGTGTCCAGACAAAGGCCGGCTTGCGATGCAGTTCATGAGCAGTCAGCACTGCGATGCGGTTGTCAAAACCGCGCAGTGTACGACTTGAAAATGGCAGATTGTCAGGGTCCGCGCAGATCCGCAGCGGGGCTGCTGCGCCGATGGCAGGCGTAATCAGCAGGAGAACAAAACTAAGGGAGCGCAAACACATAAAGTGTTCCTCCCGGTGCGGTTACGCTTTTGATGTCGGGCAGAGCGCCGCCCCATCCTGAGGAGGTGCTAGCGTCGCGTGTATCCAGATCGCCGGCGACGATTGATCCGGGCCAGCCTCCGATTCCAGAGAGAATAGCAACGTATTGCTTTCCGTCAGGTCCCTTGTACGTGACGGGTTGACCTATGATTCCTGATCCTGTCTTGAACTGCCATAATGTCTGGCCCGTGCGCGCATTCGCAGCTCTGAACCAGCCCTCCATTGTGCCGTAGAAGACAAGATCACCAGCGGTAGCCACTGTGCCGCTCCACAGCGGGTATTTGTCCGTCACCGTCCAAGCCTTTTTGCCGTTGATTGGATCCCAAGCCATCAACTCGCCTTCGTTGCCGCCTGGGCCCGCGTAGAAACGATCCGTTACTCCGACGTAAGGCGTGCCCTGAATGTAGTTCGCTTCTTCCGCCTCTTCATCCGCGCACATGTTCTGGTGCGGGACGTATAGCAGACCGGTCCGCGGAGAGAACGAAGACGGCTGCCAATCCTTGGCACCCGGCGCCGTGGGGCAGATGTTGCGAATCTCCTGCCCGGTCTTTGGAGCCTTCGACAGTTCACGTTTCAAAGCGCCTGTCTGCAAATCGACACCGGTCGTCGTCGTGCTGTAAACGAAGGGTGTTGCCGAGAGCACTTGTCCACTGGTGCGATCAATGACGTACATGAATCCGTTGCGATCGGCGCGGACGAGCACCTTTCGTGTCGATCCCTGCCATGGAAGGTCGAGGAGGACGTTTTCGTTGATCCCGTCCCAGTCATACAGATCGTGTGGAGACATCTGGTAGAACCAAACCGCCTCTCCCGTATCCGCATCGCGGGCAAAAATGCCCGACGTCCACTTGTTATCGCCCGGCCGCACCTCGGGATTCCAGGGACCGGGATTGGAAGTCCCGTAATAGATGAGATTGCTCGACGGGTCGTACGAGAGGAAACCCCACACCGTACCTCCGCCAATGCGCCATGCATCCGGCGGCCAGGTCTTCACGCCAAGGTCGGTGCCTTTATCCGTGGCGTAATAGGGTTTGAATCTGCTGCCGATCAGGACTTCGTTGTCGGGGCCGGTGGAGTACGCCTGCCACGCAACCTTCCCGTCCTTCGTATTCAGCGCGGTGACCCATCCGCGTACACCGTATTCGCCTCCGCTGTTGCCGACGAAGACTTTGTCATGGACGACCATCGGCGCCATCGTGATCGTCTCGCCTTTGGTGATGTCCGCGAGGTGCGTTCGCCACAGCAGTTTTCCGCTGTTGGCGTCGAGCGCGATCGTAAAGCCATCCAGGGTGTTGTAGATAATTTTGCCGTCGGCAAAGACCGCGCCGCGATTTACCCAGTCGCAACAGGCTTCGCCTTTTGCAGCAGGCGAGGGGTTTGGATCATAGCTCCACTTCAGCGGCGCTCCAGGTTTGGTGAGATCGAGTGCGAAGAGCTTGTTTGGCCAGGGCGTGACAACATACATGGTGTTGTTCACGATGATGGGAGCAGCTTCCTGCCCGCGCGGGACACCCGTGTCGAATGTCCATGCAAGCTTCAGGGCGCCGACGTTACCGGTGTTGATCTGATCGAGCGAACTGTAGCGGGTGTTGGCGTAGTCCTTGGTGGCGCGGACCCACTGCCCATCGTCCTTCTCCATGGCGCCTGTGTAAGGCCGGATCTGCCCGCCCATTCCTGCCGGCGATTCGACATTCTGCAGTTGCTTGTGGCACCCCAAGGGCAGAACTGTCAGGCCAAGGGCCAGCACTGGAGCGGCCGTACTTTTTATGTGGTGAACGCGGAAGCTCATCTTCTGCGATGCCATCAGACGTTCTGCTTAGAAGCAGCACGATTGGCAAAGGTGGCTTTGCTGCTCGTTGCTCACCTGAGCGCTGATTTCAGCCTCCGAGAACGAAGAGGGCCGATCCTGATCGGATCGGCCCCGGGGTTTGAACCTGAGAAGATTGAACGAGTTGACTTACGCGAATTGCTCGACACTAAAGCCGAGCGGCCAATCTTCCTTCTGCGCAAGCATATCGTCCCACGATACTTCGCGCTTCTGGTATCCGGCCATTCTGCCAAGCATGCAACTCAGCGCCGTTTGCACCCCGTCGGCGATCTGATTGTGTGCGGGACCGTAGACTATGCTGTCGATAAATGTCCGCTCCTTCTCCCGATCGGCGAACTTCAGATTGTCATTGAAGGCGCCGTTGGCTGCGAACTGCCCCGAGCCCGTCGTGGTGCCTTCGGATTCCTTCCATGACCATGCGTTGGGACCAGTGACTCCAACCGGACCGGCATATGGGCATGTGGCTGAGCCGCTGACTCCGAAGAGCTTCAACCCGGCGTCGAAGACCCCGTCGCTGCCAAACTGGGTTGACGCAAATGTGAAGTGAACGTCGTTGGGATATGTGTAGTCCACCTGGTAGTTGTCCCAGATATCGCCCCAGTGGGTCAGGACGTTACGTCCGCCAGTGGCCGTGGCCTTGAGCGGATGCGCGCCGACCATCCAGTTGGCGAGATCGATGATGTGAATGTTTTGTTCGACTAGGATGTCGCCGGAAAGGACGCGATCCCAAAGCCAGTTGCGCAGACGATACTCGTCCTTGCCGGCGCCTTCGCGTACCTTCTCAGTCGATGCGGGAGCGTTGTAGTTGCCCGATACGGTGACGATCTTCCCCAATGCTCCGGCCTTGATCTTCTGCTGTAGTTCTGCGATCGGGGGAGCCATCCGGCATTGAAAACCGACGTCCACGCTCTGGTTCGACTTGACGCGCTGGGCGATCTCCAGCGCATGCTTCGCCTGGGCGATGTCGATGCCTACGGGCTTCTCGCAGTAGACGTGCTTGCCGCCCCCAACCGCTGCCTCAAGGTGCTGCACGTGGAAAAATGGCGGGGTCGAAATCTGGATGAGGTCAACGTCTTTGGAGTGGGCCAGCTGCTCAAAGGCATGTGGCCCTTTGAAGAGCAGCTTGCTGTCGATCTCGGGCTGATTGAGGCTGGCGAGGATCTTGTTGAAGCGGTCGTGCCCTGCATCGAGCTTGTCGCCGAAGATATCGCCGAGAGCGACGATCCGAGCCGAGGTATTTCGTGCGAACGATTCGGCCACAGAACTACCGCGATTGCCGCATCCGAGTAGCGCGTGACGGACGGCTGAGTTCGCCTGGTACCCGAAGGCAGTGCGCGAATTGATCAACAGCATCCCGGAAACCGTCCCAGCTCCAGTCTGCAAAAAGTCTCGACGATTCATGCCATCACCCCCTGCAGGATCCGCTCCAGGTAGATCTTCTCGCTTTTAACGTCCTCCACCTGCTGCGGCCCTGAGGTCTCGCGTTCGATGGTGATCGCACCGGAGTACCCCAGCTTGTGCAGCTTGGTGAATACTGTCTTGAAATCGACGAGCCCCTTGCCGATCATGACTTCTTCACCGAGCTTGCTCGGATCGGTGGGCCACTTCCCGTCCTTTGCGTGGACGCTGTGCACATGAGGTCCGAGAATGTCGACAGCGTCGACAGGATTCGCCTTGCCGTAAAGGATCAGGTTTGCGGTATCCAGGCCCACGCCCAGGTTCGGCATATTCACATCCTTCAGAACGCGGGACATGGCGGTGGGAGTCTCCTGTCCCGTCTCCATGAGGAACTTCTGCCCATTCCCCTGGCAATGCTGCGCCACGGTTCGAATAGCTTCGACCGTTCCTGGATACAGAGGGTCTGCGGGATCCTCAGGAATGAATCCGCAATGCGTCTGCACCTGTCCGATGCCGAGTTGTTTCGCAAAATCGGAGACCTGCTTCAGCGCATCGATCCTTGCGGCCCGATATTTTGGGGGGACGACCCCGATTGTGGCTGGACCCTGCTGGAAGTCCCACACCAACGGCTGCGGTCCAACCACCTCTACTGTTGTAGCAACTACGTTGTATTTCGACAGGAGATCTCCGATCTGCTTCGCAGCCTCGGAAGTGAATTTGCCAATGTAGCCATCAAGGGAAAGAAAGCAATTGGAGAAGCCCATATCATGGACTCTCTTGATCGTAGCTTCGGGCGTTTCATGAGGGCTGACGAGGAGGCCGACGGCCATGGGCTTCAGCTTCGGTTGTTCCGGTGCGGCAAATGAGGGAAGGGAATGAAGAGTGGTTGCGATGGCGACGGCAGAGGCAGAGCCGATGAACGTACGGCGATCCATGGAGAGTTCCTTTCATTGGGGAGAGCGCGGGGGAAATCCCCTCTATCGTAACGTTTGAAATCTAAGTGCTGGGGCGGCAGGTCCGCAAGTCGAGGATTCAATTCGCGTAGGCGCAAGAAAATTCAGAATTCATCTTTGTTGTATTGATTCCCGGTCAAAAGCGACCGATCGGGCCACCCCGCGGTCCTGTTCCGACCCTTGCTTCGCAAGGATGGGGCACCCGGCACCCGGCTTTTTGAATTAGGGTCAGAGATTGTCGTTTAGTTCGGCGGCGATGCGGCGGACGGCTTCGTCTCTGGCCGCGACGCAGGCTTGTGAGAGATCCATGGAGATTGGCTGCTTCGGATCAATGGAGATCGCGTAGAGGACAACCTCGCGTTCGCCGCTATTCATATAGAAGGCATCGAGGAGGTCCTTCACGCCGATATCGTGTGCGGTGAGGGTGGGCGGATAGTCCTGGGAGAAGCGAGGCGTAGTACGGGTTACGGTTCCTGGAGGATTTCCATCGTCAGTGGCATCGATCAGAATGATGTGCTCGGCTGCCTGTAGCGGCTCCAAGAGAACGAATCCACCGGTGCCGCCATCGAGGCATTCGATGTTCGAGGGGAGCTGAAGCTTTTCGAGAGCGCGCACCACGTGGACGCCAACGCCCTCGTCGCCCATGATCACGTTGCCGAGCCCCAGAACCAGCGTCTTGTCGTCCGCCCTCACTCGCACCTCGATCTAGGTATTTATATAATCTTCGAGCAAATGACGAAGCTGATGGTTCCCAGGTCTCCAAATGCGGGAGACCTGGGGCACCCGCCTAGTCACGCTTCTCTGGCATTTTGTCGAACTTCCATCCGCCTACGATCGAGGAGATGGTTCCGCGTCCCTCGATGTAGTCGTGATAGAAGGCCAAATAGATGTGGACCACGATGAATGTCACAAAAAACCACAGGAACAGGTGGTGCCAGTAGCGAACGCTCATCTCCCCGCCCATGAGAGGCACAATCCATGTGAACATTCGCGGAATCCACGAATTACTCATCGAGGAATATAGAGCGAAGCCTGTGATGGATTGTGCGCAGAACGCCAGGAAGGTGAAGAAGTAGATGAAGGCAGCGAGGGCGTTGTGCCCGGTCGAGATCGCGCCGTGCAGCTTGACCTGGAAGACGTCTGTCTTCAGCACGTCCATGATCTCTTCCCGCTGTGCTTTTGTGATTGGGAAGAAGTTATTCCATTTTGCATACTTGTTGCCTACAAATCCCCAGTAGAGCCGCGCCAGGAAGTTGAAGACGTACACATACGCGCAAAGGAAATGAAGGAAGCGCACCCATCCAAACCAGTACTGCTGATATGCTTCGCTGGCGTAGAAGGCGCGAATTGGCGCGCCGATCAGATAGCCGGTGATGCAGAGGACCACCAATACGATCGCGTTGATCCAGTGGTAGGCGCGTACTGGCATTTCCCACACATAGACGCGCCTGTAGTCTGCCGGATGGCCATTGCCGAATCTCGATTTGCCTACGATTCCAGTCGTACTCATCGCATCACTCGAATGAAACCTGGTTGAGGTGCCGTCCCTGCGGGTCGTACAGATGCACGGCGCAGGCAAGGCACGGGTCAAAGGAGTGGATTGTGCGAATGATCTCAACAGGCTCATCGAGCTTCGCAACCGGAGTGCCGATGAGCGACGCTTCAAACGACGAGTGCTGCTTCTTCGCATCGCGCGGCGAGCCGTTCCAGGTGGTTGGAACCACGAGCTGATAATTTGCGATCTTGCCATCCTTGATTTTGATCCAGTGAGCCAACGCTCCACGGGGAGCCTCGACGAGACCCACGCCTTCCGCTTCGCCTGGCCACGTCTTTGGTTCCCAGCGCTCGTTGTTGAAGGTCGATGTTTCGCGCGTCTTCACGCGGTCCATCAGCTCTTTGTAGAACTCCTTGAGGTAGCCGACTTCGATCGCCGCAGAAAGCCCGCGTGCCGCAGTCCGGCCAAGCGTCGAGAACAGCGCATCAACGGGAACATTCAGTTTTGCCAGTGTTGCACCCACCAGCTGCTTCACGTCTTCATGTCCGGATGCGTAGGCAACCAGCAGCCGCGCCAGCGGACCAACCTCCATCGGGTTGTCCTTCCAGCGCGGAGTCTTCAGGAACGAGTACTTCTCGTATCCCGCCAGCGACTCGAACGGAGGCTGAGGACCTGTGTACTTGATGTCGGTCTCGCCTTCCCACGGATGCAGGCTGACGCCGTCGCCACCTTCGTATGTGTACCAGGATGACGCTATGTATTCCTTAATCTCCTGCGAGTCCTTTGGATTCACCGGGTAAACGTGGCTGAGGTCGCGACCAAGTATCGCGCCGCGCGGATACTTGAATGCTTCAGGCTTGTTGTAACCCTGTGTTGGATACTCGCCGTAGCTGAGATAGTTTTTGAGTCCGCCTCCCCACTTCGCCCAGTCCTTGTAGAAGGAGGCAACGGCCAGCAGATCGGGTACGTAGACCTGATTCACGAATTCGTCGGCCTGCGAGACCAGGCGGCCTACGAGGTTGAGCCGCTCCGTGTTGATTGCCGACACTTCATCGAGATTGATGGAGCAGGGAACTCCGCCCACAAGGTAATTCGGGTGCGGATTCTTGCCACCAAATACCGCATGGATCTTGACGACTTCCTTCTGCCATTCCAGTGCATCAAGATAGTGCGCAACGGCGATCAGGTTGACTTCCGGCGGCAGCTTGTACGCTGGATGTCCCCAGTACCCGTTGGCGAAGATGCCCAGGCCCGTTTCGGCAAACTGCTTTACCTTTTTCTGGACTGCGGCGAAGTGCGCTGTTGTGTTCTTGTCGTAGCTTGAGAAGGACTGCGCGAGTTCTGCCGCCTTTTTTGGATCGGCTTTGAGCACGGTTACGATGTCAACCCAGTCCAACGCATGCAGGTGGTAGAAGTGCACCACGTGGTCCTGCACGTGCTGTGTTGCGGTCATGATGTTGCGAATCAGCTCCGCTGTCGGGGGCAGATTGATGCCTAGTGCATCTTCCACGGCGCGGCAGCTCGCCATCGCGTGCACCGTGGTGCAGACGCCGCATACGCGCTCTGTGATGGCCCAGGCATCTCGAGGATCGCGGCCAATCAGGATCTTTTCGAGGCCGCGAACCATGGTGCCGGAACTGAATGCGTCCGTAATGACGCCGTTTTCCACCACCGCCTCTACACGCAGGTGGCCTTCGATACGAGTTACAGGATCTACAACAATGCGTGTCATGGCGGGTTATTGCTCCTTCTCTTCTTCCGCGTGAACTTCCGCGATCACTTTGTGTTTCCGCACGTTGGTCACCACTGCATGGGCTGCGACGCCAGCCAGCGTTGTTGCCGCTACGATGGTGCCCACCGTGTCTGCCGTGCTCTCAATGCCGAAGCCCGGGAAGCTGGCCAGGTGCTGATAGAAGGGGCCGTTATCCCAGAAGCCTTCTTCGCTACAGCCGATGCATCCGTGGCCGGAGCGGATCGGCGAGCTTGTTCCCTCGTTCCATCCCACCACCGAGCACGCGTTGTAGGTTACGGGTCCACGGCAGCCCATTTTGTAAAGGCAATATCCTTTGCGGGCGTTCTCGTCATCCCAGGACTCGACGAAGAGACCGGCATCGTAGTTCGGCCGCCGGTAGCAGGTGTCGTGGACGCGGCGCCCG
>Ga0207674_10000870_pt1 | contig 39563 bp, 40 predicted proteins | sample KBSCornC72_FD_184303 | JGI IMG/M metagenome (GOLD analysis project Ga0207674, IMG submission 184303) | Corn rhizosphere microbial communities from Kellogg Biological Station, Michigan, USA - KBS Corn C7-2 (SPAdes) (version 2) | ecosystem: Host-associated > Plants > Roots > Rhizosphere > Soil ... | reverse complement strand
TAATCGGTCTACTGGGCTATTTGGCCTATCAAACAAGGGTCATATTTATGATTTCTCCCTATCGTACCTTTGCATTTTTCTTGTGCGCAGTATGGCTAGCATTTATTGCTTTCAACGATGTGCTCCCGAACGTGGCATTTATCTTTGCATTGAACTTTACAGTGTCATTTGTGATGCATCATTTCCAAATAAAACATCAAGGAGCTAATGGAAATAAATTAATGTGGAGCGGTTTGGCATGATGGGTACAGTGGATGGCGCCCCGTTCACTGGCGCAGAATGCCCACCCGAGATAAGTAACGCGGCTGAGGGAGTTGTGCCTTGCACGCGTACCGTGGACGTATCAGTCGTAGTAGCGAACTACAATAACGGTGTTTATCTGAGCGAATTTTTCGAATCATGCCTGCGCAGTACAGTGGCGCCAAGAGAGTGGATATTCGTTGACGACGGTTCGACAGACGACTCGGTTGATATCGCGCGAAGGCATTTATCACAGCTTACAAACTTGCGCATCGTAACCCTCCCCAGTAACTGTGGATTTGCGATTGCGTTAAACGAGGGAGTTCGGCTGGCGCGTGGAGAGTTTATTGCTCGAGTAGATCCAGACGACATACTTTTACCACAGCGGCTCCAGTTGCAGTACAATGTGTTGGCCGCGCACTTAGCGGATGTGGTTGGTTGCAACGCGATTTATTATCAGTCAGATCTGAAAACAGATATCGGTCATACAAATTTCCCTGTGAGTCACAAGGCAATAGTCGAGTGTTTTAAGCGCGGTGAACTGGGCTTGCTTCATGCGACCGTAATGGCTAAGGCGAGTTTGTTTCTGAAGTACAAGTATGTCCAGACAAATGTTCCAGCTGAAGATTATGATGTATTTGCACGAATGACAAAGTCCGGCGCGCGATTTATGAATTTGCGCATACCCGGAATTCGCTATCGTGTCCACCGACTTAGTGTATCGAATCACATTCGCTACAGTACTATTGCAAAGACATATATGCTTAGGGACAAGATCTTTGGCACACGTACTAGTCCAGCGCGGGTGTGGCTGTACTTTACGTATATTTGGTCCTACCGACGAGGTCGTTTCGCACGTAACATCATCAGTCGCAGTCTATATTTTGCGATCGCAGCCGTGGCGCGACCAGGGAAAGTTGTTGCGCGCTTGCGGAGTATTCTCGGATTAGCGTGATAAAAATAGATACTAGGTGAATGTGAGTGCTCAGTGCGCACCCATTCTCCAGTGGTGCGCTCGCGTGCGATGCTGTCGAACACGAAAGTTGGCGAGTTATACGTGTGTTGGGGACCCTTGTTACGTGAAGTCGATATCTATACTGGGAACGCGCGGCGTTCCTGCACAACATGGCGGCTTCGAGACGTTTGCAGAGCGCCTGGCGAAGCACCTCACGCTGCATGGGTGGGCAGTGACGGTCTACTGTCAGTCCGACGGTGGTGGCGCGATCGCCTCGGACGACTGGAATGGTGTACGGCGCGTGATTGTTCCGGCGCAACACGCAGGCGCCTTCGGGACCGTGGTGTTTGACTGGCGCTGCGTGAGGCACGTCGTTACCGAGAAACCTCAGATCGTTTTAACCCTTGGTTATAATACCGCAGTATTGAATGTACTGTTGAAGTACGCGGGTTTGAGAAATCTTATCAATATGGATGGCGTGGAGTGGATGCGCCAGAAGTGGAGCTGGCCAGAACGGCTCTGGCTTCGATTGAATGAGCGTGCTGGATGTTGGCTTGGCGACCACTTAGTTGCAGATCATCCATGCATCGCTTCGCATTTGGAGCGCATTGTTTCAAAATCGAAGATTACTATGATTCCGTATGGATCAGACGCCACCAATGTTCAGCTCGAAAAGGATCTGCCGGTGTTGCAGAGCCTTGGTTTGGAGCCGCGTGGCTATGCACTGGTTATTGCGCGTCCCGAACCTGAGAATTCAATATTTGAGATTGTATCCGCGTTTTCACGTTTCAAACGGCATTACAAATTGGTCGTGCTCGGCCATCTCGATGCGCAGAGGAATCGCTATCACGCGGCCGTGATTTCTGCGGCAAGTGAAGAGGTTGCTTTTTTAGGCGCTATATATAATGGGGAAGTCGTCTCGTGTCTTAGAGCCAATGCGCGCCTATATGTGCATGGGCATCGCGTCGGTGGAACTAATCCATCATTGGTCGAAGCGATGGGTGCCGGGTGCGCAGTACTTGCTCGCGACAACGAGTTTAACCGCTGGGTCGCCGGTCATGGTGCAGCGTACTTTTCTGACGAAGATGGTTGTGAAAAGGCTTTGAGTGCGTTACTTGGCGATGAGGAGAAACTCCACAAAATGAGAGCGAACAGTCGCGCGCGACATGAGCAGCGTTTTACGTGGCCTGCGATCTTAGATGCCTATGAGAGATTACTAACTCAGTGGGCGGTGCATCGGTAGTGGGAACAAGTAACGCCTGGTGGCACCTCACTGCATTCGGCGACAGTACCAGCATCTTGCCGCTGGCGGCGCTGTTGGCCATCTGGTTGTGCGCTCGTCGGGAATCCAGGCGCAGCGGATGGCTGCTGGTGACCGCCGTGCTGGTCGATGGCGGCGTCGTCGCCGCCAGCAAGGTGCTGTACATGGCGTGGGACGTGCATCCGCCGGGGCTGGACTTCATCGGGCTTAGCGGGCACAGCGCGATGGCGTTTTTGTTCTGGCCGGTGCTGGGTGCCCTCGTTGCGGTGCAGTGGCGCCTGCCACGCTGGTCTAGCATTGCGGCAGGCGCCGCGTTGGCGGCTAGCGTGGCGGCTTCGCGACTCGCCTTGCGCGTGCACTCGCCGTCGGAAGTGTTGCTGGGCAGCCTGTGGGGCATGATGGTTGCAACGGCGTATCTGTGGTTGACACGTGTACCCGGTTACGTTCACAGGCGGTACGGCAGGCTGCTTTTGCTGGTACTGATACCGCCGCTGCTGCTGGTAAGGCAGTTCAGTTTTCCGTCCAACCGGATACTGGTCTACACAGCCGAGCAGCTTGCCGGCCGCGGCGCCATCTACACGCGCCCTGCCCTGCAGCAGGACCCGGCTGTGCTGGCCCATTGATGCCGGAACCCCCTGAGCACTCAGGCCGATGCATGTCGGGTTGGGCTCGGCACGCACGCCGGAACCCGCTCACTCCACCGCTGCCGCACCACGGCGGAAATCAGTACGCGTTTTTGCCCAGGAACACAATCGCGACGGTCGTGGCGATGATGCGCAGGTCGAACCACAACGACCAGTTGCGAATGTACGTCATGTCGTATTCCACGCGATCCGACATTTTTCCAAGGGTGTTGGTTTCTCCACGGAGGCCGTTCACCTGTGCCCATCCCGTGATCCCCGGTTTGACGTGCTGACGCTGTGCATAGCCGTGAATCAACGAGCGATAGAAGTAATCGTGCTCTATCGCGTGTGGACGTGGGCCAACGATGGACATCGAGCCCATGGCTACGTTGAGGAACTGGGGCAACTCATCAAGGCTGAATCGTCGGATAAACCTGCCAAAACCCGTCGTTCGCGGATCGTCGTGTTTGCATTGCGTAACGACCCCATTGGCTTCGGCGTGCACGCGCATGGATCGAAACTTCCACACCTCAACGGCTTTGCCGCCGATGCCGAGCCTGCGCTGTTTGAACAGGACTGGCCCTGGTGAACTCAACTTCACGCCTGCGGCCAGCAAAACCATCAATGGGCTGATCAGCACCAGGATCAGTACCGCCAAGGTTCGATCCTCGATGCTCTTGGCAAGGCGTGCATAGCCTGTGATGCGGCTGCCACGAAGCGTGATGACGGGCAAGCCGGCGATCTGGCCGGTCCGCTGGTTGAGCAGCTCGTAGCCAAACAGGTCGGGAACAAAACGCACGGTGATGGCACTGTTGTTGAGCTGCCGATTGATGCGGAGAATATCCTGCTCGGCGGCCATGGGCAGCGCGATCCAGAGCTGATCGCAGGCGATTCGTTCGTGATTGGCCAGCAGCGTATCCAGATCACCAAGCCTGGGCAGGTCGGCCATGCCGAGTTGATCGTACGGCGTTGCAATGTAGCCGATGACGTGCAGTCCCATCCACGGATTGGCGCGCGTCGCCTCCACGATTCGGCTGCCGGCATGGGTGGCGCCCACCAGCAAGATCCGGCGGGTGTCGATGCCGCGCGCACGTATCAGGCGCAACGTGAAGCGCCCGCCCACCCGATGGATCACAAACAGGGTTGCGGCACCGCTCGCCCACAACCCGAACCACAGGCGCGAATACTGGGCCGTGCTTTTGAACACCCAGCCAAACGCCAGGGTTGTCAGCAATACCGCAACCCACGCCAGCCACGCCCTGGCGATTTCGGTCGTCAGTTTTTCGCCGCGCCAACTGCCATACAGCTTGAACGCCGGGAACACCAGCAGCGTCAACAGGATCCCGATGCCGATGACGACGCGGTAGCGGAAGTCGACGGGGTCGGTGCCAAAACGCAGCGCCCACGCCAGGCACGCACTGGCGGCGACGATAAGGACATCGCCGACACGCACAGCCATGTTGATATACGCAACGTACCGCGAGTACAGCCCGATATCGGACGCACCCACGCGACCTGCAGCCGCAGTGACGTTCACTGCCCGCCCCCTGTTTCACGGTTCCGCCGATAACACGCAATGGCGTGTCATAAGTTGGTTTTGCTCAGGCGTCGGATGCAGCTACCCGAGCAACTCCCCATGTTGGCCCCGTGCGATTGCGTCGTCAAGGTGTAAAAACCTGTTGCAAGGATTATTGACATTGACACGACTTTGCTGGCTACGGGCGGCGCCTGAAACGCGCGCGACCCACCCTATCCGCTGCCGCAATCGAACGCCCTGATTTGCGCCTTGCTGCGGGCGTGCCCGCGTGTCATGAAAAACGGATTGCCCGGGTCAAAAACCGTAGATTGCATCCAGCTCGGCGGCCAGCAACGCACCACGGCGTGGCGTGGGCGCGTTGTCCATGTAACGCAACGTCGTTGAAATACGCAGGGCGCCCAGTGGCCACGTCACGCCTGCTTCGCCGACGTTGATCGTGACGGGCGTGGTGCTGACGACATTGACGAAGACGCTGCCAGCGGCCTGTTTGGCGGCCAGCTCTGGGGTGCTGACTTCGGCGTGGTAATACGCAAGCTGCCAGCGACGGTCGCGGCTGTCGGTCAGGCGCCAGGTCAGCGCGGCCAGGCGCGAATCGGAATCCAGCGAAAAGCCAAGCGTGCGGCCGCGATAGCGGAACCCATCCGGATATCGGGAGTTGTTGTAGGCCGCGCCGTGCAACACGTCGCCAAAGCTGAACCAGTGGAGGGTCGGAATCGTATCGGCGTATTCCATGTCCAACGACCAATAGGCGCCATTGGTTCCAACCGGAGCCGTCAGCGTGGAGCCCGCCAGATAGCTGGTGTCCGAATGGATGAATGGACCGTTGTCTTCGTTCATCAGCTGGAAGTACGGCGCAAGCGTGTACGCGCCGACCCGGCGGGTGTATCGGACGTCGATGCCGGCTTCGTCGTTGGTCTGGTTGACGCTGTTGTTGCTGTTGTTGAAGTGGAAATATTCGCGGATCGGCTGGCACGGATGGTGTGCGCCACATACCTCGGTTTCGCGAGTCAGGCCGATTTCCAGATCGGGCAACGGCTGGAAGTTGACGCGCAGGCCGATGAAGCCCGTGTTGCGGTCGATGCGTGGACCATCCAGCACGCCGACGAACAGGTTGGCTTGCCACGGGCCCATCCAGCGCAACCAGCGCGACTGGAACGGCCTCGGGTCGGCGCGCATGACCCCGACCCTCGGAAACGGCCGCGCGTTGTTGGAAAGGATCAGGCTGCTGACTTCACCCGGGCCGTACCATTGGTCCAGCCAGCCGCCGTAAAACTGCAGGTTGCCGGTCAGCGCGCCGACGTAGCTGCCATCCGGCGAAAAGGTTTCATGGCTGCCGTGGTAGTTTGCCTGCGCCCCGAGCAGCACGCGCGCGGAGAACCAGTCGTTGTCGTAGTCGCCCCCGACACGGACGTCGGCCTGGTCCCGTGCCTGGGTGCCAAAGGTACGAACCAGCGCGGGTGCATTGGTGGTGTCGACTACGGCAAGCGGATGCAGGTTGCTACCTTGGTCGCCTTCGTGATGGCTGAGATGCGCCAGCACGCGCTGCGCCGCGTTGCGCACCGCAGGCGGCGCGGCGTCCAGGCGTTGCTGGTCGGACAGGCCATGCAGGATCTGGCGCGCGGGGATGGGCCAGGTGGTGATGGGACCGCCAATCAGGCCGTAGGCAGCAAGCAGTTGCACGTCGCTGCGCAATCCGGCGTCGCCCACGCCGAGCCACGGCGTGGTACCGGCCACGGCAAGCGCAGGCACCAGCAGCAACGCCAGCCACGCACCGGCGCAAACCCGCAAACGCTTTACGATCATCATGCCGACATTCCCACCCTGTACACCTGTACGCCTGCCCGTGAGCACGCCTGTACCACGCGTCGCCCACGCACGCGGGTGCAGGATGTTCCGGTGCCTACGCGCAACGCCCCAAACAACCCCGCATCGTAACGCTTCCGCAAGCTTGCCGCACGGCGCGCCGATGCGGCACGACGCTATCCGAACTTCGGCAGCCACCCGGCAACGCCAGCTTCGATTTCGTGCAGGGCCTGCTCGAACGCACCCCGTGGTTGCTGGTAGGGGTCGCGGATATCGGCGTCGCCGTTCCAGCGCGTCAGGCGGAATACGCGGCCGCGCAAGGCCGGAAAGGGATCGACCACCCATTGGAAGTGTGCGCCCTCCAACGCCAAAATCAGGTCTGTCCGCGCCAACAGGTCGCCGGTTGCCTGACGCGCCACGTGCTTGGAAATGTCGAGACCGCGCTCGGCCATCAACTGGACAGCGATGGCATCGGCCGGCGCACCCACCAAGGCGGCGGTACCGGCGGATTCCACCTGCACGGAGCCCGGCCGCAGCGCCTGACGCAGCATTGCTTCAGCCATCGCGCTGCGACAAATATTCCCGGTGCACAGGACCAGCACGCGCTTGAACATGGCTCCCCTCATCCGCGGCCCCGGGCCGCGCCCCTTGCCCGGCTGCATCCGGGCGCGCAAGGATAACCGTTCGCGGCCATCGCGGCATCCAGGTGCGTCACCCGCGCTTCGCGCGAAGGGCGTGCGAGTCTGGTGTCGGACGGCACGGAGCCGTGCGATCAAGCGGGGCGGTTTGGCGAAACTCCGTATGCCACGGCAGGCCATCTTGCGCAGGGCGGGTCAGTTGCTGAGGTCCACGATGCCCTTGGTGCTGAGCCGCTCGGTCACGCCCTCGATGCCGTTCTTCTGGATGTCCGCGTTCACCTGGCTGCGATACAGCGAGATGTACGAGATGCCCTCGATGATGACGTCGTAGATTTTCCAGCGGCCCGCACTGCCCTGGTGGAAGGCATAATCCACTGCCACGGCCTGCCCGTCGCTTTGCAGCACCTGCGTGCGCACCAGGACCCGCCGCTGGCCGGGATCGGCCTGCGCGGGCAGTACCTTCACGCGCACCTGCGTGAAGTCGATGAGCCCCTTCGCGAACCCGCGCGCGAGCGCCTTGTAAAACGCCTGGTTGAACGCGACCCGCTGCGCGGGCGTCGTCTGCGTGGCATAGGGGCCGAGCACCAGCAGTGACGCAAACGGCAGGTCGAAGTTGGGCAGCACGACCTGATCGATGATCTGCGTCATCCGTTCCGGATGCTTGCCCAGTTCCGCCTGGTGCCCGTCGACCTGGTGGCTGAGCTGGTCCACCATGGCCTGCACGATCTCTGGAGGGGTTTGCGCTTCTGGCGCCGCGCGCGCCGGCGCGGCACCGACCAGACCCGCAAGGGCGAGCAGCAGGACGGAGCAAACGGTGCGCCACGTGTTCATTTGATCACCTCTCGCAAGGCCTGCCGGGGAACCGCCATCCGGGCGATCCGGCCGTCGTTGCCGTGCGTCAACACCAAGCCTCAGGCCCTTGCAATGCGTGCGCCGTGGCCCGATCGGGCATGTTGCACGATGATACGCACACCACGCTGCCGCGTAAAACGTGTCGGCACGGGTCCGGACCATGGACGCATCGGTTCGCGCTTATCCAAGCCACGCACGATCCTTCCCGCAAGCTGGACCTGTCCTTGCATAACCGTTACGCCGCCCCACGAACCGCGCAATGAACCCCGGCTTCCATTCGCGCCTTGCACAAGGCGCCATCGTCGCCGGCCTGGCCTTCGCACTGGCCGCGTGCGCGGTGGCGCCGCCGCGCGCCGAGGGCACCGACGACCCGTACCAGAACTTCAACCGGAAAATGTTTGCGTTCAACATGGCCGCGGACAAATACGCGATGAAGCCGGTCGCCAAAGCCTACGTCAAGGTCACCGGCCCGAAGGGGCGCGAACACATCAGCGATTTCTTCGCCAACCTGCGCACGCCGATCACGATCATCAACGAGGTGCTGCAGGGCCGGCCGGGGCCGGCGCTGGACTCGACCGCGCGTTTCCTCATCAACACCACCGCCGGCCTGCTCGGCTTTTTCGACCCCGCCACGCGCCTCGATGTGCCGCAGCACCCCACCGATTTCGGCATCACGCTTGCACGCTGGGGCTTGCCTTCCGGCTCGTACCTGGTGCTGCCCTTCATCGGGCCCACCACCCTGCGCGACGTGTGGCAGCTGCCGGTGGACAGCTACTTCGACCCGCTGGACTGGTACGTGCGCGAGCACAGCCTGAAGTGGCACGCGGAGTACGCGCCCAACGTGTTCTACCTGGTGACGGTGCGCGCCGACGTGCTGCCGTTCGACAAGATCATCGACTCGGCGGCGGACCCTTACGTGTTCGTGCGCAATGCCTATCGCCAGCACCGCCTGTACGAGGTGTATTACGGCAACCCTCCGCTGTCGGCCATCGAAGCGCTGCAGGGCACCAGCTCCAGCGAGGCCAGCGAGCGCACCATCGAGAAACTGCTGGAACAGCAACGTGAATACGAAAAAAAGCACGGCACGAATGGCACCCCGGCGCCTGCGCCGGCCACGAGCGTGCCGCCCCCCGCATCCAGTGCCGGGCAGCCCGCGCCCGCAAGTTCCGCAAGCCAGGGGTGAAGCGCCCGCCGCGACCGGCCGCCCCGGCGTCGCACCGGGCCGCGTCCGCCGGCGCGCTACACTTGCAGCGGCACAGGTCGTTTCGCCGCAGCACCTGATACCCATCACGGCGTCGTTCCACGCACGTCGCGGCCCGCCGCGATGGCCTGCGGACCGCGCGTGACCGGCAGTGGCCACCGATTTGCAACACACCATGCAGCCATCGCCCAGCCCCACTTCCCGCCCCCGATTGATTGTCACGGCGGACGACTTCGGGCTCGACGAAGCCGTCAACGAAGCGGTCGAGCGGGGTCATCGGGATGGCGTGCTGCGCGCGGCCAGCCTGATGGTTTCGGCGCCCGCGGCCGCCGACGCGGTGCGTCGCGCGCGCCGGCTTCCCGGCCTGGCCGTGGGCCTGCACCTCGTGTTGACGGATGGCCCGGCGCTGCTGGCGGCATCGCGCATCCCCGACCTGGTCGACGCCCGTGGCCAGTTCGACGCAGCCATGGTGCGCAACAGTTTCCGGTTTCTCCGGCGGCACGTGCAGCGCCAGTTGGCCGACGAGATCCGGGCGCAGTTCAAGGCGTTTGCCGACACCGGCCTGGCGCTGGACCACGTCAACGCCCACAAGCACTTTTACCTGCACCCGGTGATCCTGTCGCTGGTGCTGGCCATCGGCCCCGAATTCGGGATGCGCGCCATGCGGCTGCCGAACGAACCCGGCATGGCGCCCTGGCTGCGTCTCTGGGTGGCCCTGATGCGATGGCGCATGGAACGAGCCGGCCTGCGGCACAACGATCACGTGTTCGGCATCCGGCTGAGCGGCCGCATGGACGAAGCCACGCTGCTGGGCGTGTTGCACAACTTGCCGGCGGGGGTATCCGAAGCTTACCTGCACCCCGCCACGGGTGATCCGCCCGCCATCCACGTGCCGGGCTACCGTCGCACCGATGAGCTGGCGGCGCTGGTATCGCCGCGCGTGCGGGAAGTGGTGGCAGAACGCTGCGTGTTGTGCCGCGGCTTCGGCGACCCTGCGGTGGCAGGCGCGTGAACCTGAAACGGCTCGGGCACGTCGCCGGCCTGCTCGGCCTGGCGGTTGCGATCGTGCTGGTCACGCTCGAAGGCTGGCGCACCGTCTCCGCCAACATCGGCCGTGCCGGCTGGCCATTGCTGTGGCTGCTGCCGTTCCACGCGCTGCCGCTGCTGCTGGATGTCCTGGGGTGGCGCGTGCTGCTGGCGCGCCGCGACCCCAGGCACCGCGCCACCACCCCGGTGCTGTTCTGGATCGCCACGATCCGCGAGGCCAGCAACCGCCTGCTGCCGCTGGCCAACATCGGCGGCGAAATCATCGGGATCCGGCTACTCCGTTGGCGCGGGGTGGCGGTGGCCACCGCGGCGGCGAGCGTGGTGATGGAAGTGCTGCTCACCATCATCAACCAGTACGTGTTCATCGCGCTGGGGGCGGTGTTGCTGATCGCGACGACGGCGCGCACCAACACGCTGGATTCGGTGTTGATCGCGCTGGCGTTCAGCCTGCCCCTGCCCGCCGCGCTGATCGTGGTGCTGCGGTATGGCAATCCATTTGCGCGGTTCGAATCGCTGGCGCGCAAACTGCTGGGCGCAAGCTCGACCCTGCTGGCGTCACTCGACGGATTCCGCCTGGACCTGGAAATCCGCGCCCTGTACGCGCGGCCCCTGCGGCTGCTGCTGGCGGGCACCTGGCAACTGCTGGGCATGGTCGTCGGCAGCTTCGAGAACTGGCTGATACTGCGGCTGCTCGGACATCCGGTTGGCATCGCTGACGCGATTGCGCTGGAGGCGTTGACCCAGGCGGTGCGGCACGCGTTTTTCGTGGTGCCTGCGGCCCTCGGCGTGCAGGAAGGCGGGCTGATCCTGCTCGGGGCCATGATCGGGCTGCCGGCCGACATCAGCGTTGCGCTGTCGCTGATCAAGCGCCTGCGTGAAATCGGGTTCGGCGTACCCGCCCTGGTTTCCTGGCAATGGATTGAGCTGCGCAGGTTGCGAACGCGGTGGCACGACGACGCCCGGCAACGTGCGTCGGGCACCGGCGGCAGCCAGTCACGAACGACGATGCGGCCATGACCGAAATGCAGACAACGCCCGATGCAACCGCAACCGCCGACGCGGACCACGCAATGCGCCACTGGCAGGGCGCGGCCCCGGGCCGCATCGCGATCGGTTCCGAGGCACACATGCAGCTGTTCTGCCGGATGCTGCTCGAAACCCACAACCCCTACAAGCCCGCGATCATGGTGTGGCCGAAGCTGGCGCCGGACGCGCTCAAGCGCATCACCTCGCTGCCGATCTGGGACATCGCGGTGCAGACCGAGGGCCGCGCGATGCTGCGCGCACGCGCCTATGCCGATACCGTATCGGACCCGCTGCTGCACGCAGCGCTGGCGATGGATGCCGGCGAGGAAGCGCGCCACAAGGTCGTCCTCAGCCACCTGGTCGAAAACTACGGGATCCCGCTGGAGCCGGAACCCGAATACGAGATGCCGGAAGACCCGGAATGGGACTGGCTGGTGACCGGCTACAGCGAGTGCATCGACAGTTTCTTCGGCTTCGGCCTGTTCGAATCGGCCAGGCGCACGGGTTACTTCCCGCCTGAGCTGGTGGAAACCTTCGAGCCCGTCATCCAGGAAGAGGCGCGCCACATCCTGTTTTTCGCCAACTGGGTGGCGTGGTACCGGCGGCAACTTCCGTGGTGGCGACGGCCCGCATTCCGGCTGCGTGAGCTCAGGGTCTGGGCATTCCTGATCTGGGAGCGCGTCGGCATCGCCAAGGGACTGGACGGCAAGGGCCACGTCCAGGACGCGAACTTTGCGCTCAGCGGCGGCGGGCAGCTCAACGATGAGCTGAAGGTGGGCGAATTGCTGCACCTGTGCCTGATCGAAAACGACCGCCGGATGGCCGGTTACGACCAGCGCTTGCTGCGCCCGACCTTCGTGCCGCGCATGGCACGCCTGGCGCGCTTGTTCCTGCGCTGAGGCGCAGCTTCGACGCACGGCGCTCCGACCTGCGTCAGGGCGCGCTCGCGGCAGCGGCCGCCTCCGGATCGCGCGGGTCCGCGTCCGGCCGCGGCAGGCTGTACAACAGCGCCGGCAGGAACACGAAGGTCGATACCAGCACGCCCAGCAGGCTCAACAGCAGCAGCGCGCCCATGCTGGCGGTGCCGGGGTGGCGTGAAACCGCCAGCGTCCCGAATGCGGTACCCGTCGTCAACGCGGAAAACATGATCGCGCGCGCGGTGGGCGAACCCAGGAACAGGCGGCTGCCGCTGCGCCAGTTCATCACGAAGTACACGTTGAACGACACGCCGACGCCCAGCAGCAGCGGCAACGCGATGATGTTTGCGTAGTCGATGGACATCCCGCCCAGCCGCGCGAACAGCGCCGTCAACAACGCCGACATGGCGAGCGTCGCCAGCACCAACGCAGCATCGCGTATGTTCCGCAGCACGATCAGCAGCACGACCGCGATGGCCAGCGTTGCGTATAGCGCGGCCTCGCGGAACGACCTCAGGATCGTCTGCGCGGATTCCAGCGTGTCGATGGCGGGGCCCAGCGCCGTGGGTGCGATCGTGCGCACGGCGTGCACGAATTGCCGGAGCCCCGCGGTGGTCTGGGCCTGCGCCGTCGGCGTCACCTGCACCCGCACCCGCCCGTCGGGCGTGAACCAGTTGCGCTTGAGGTTGGCCGGCAGGCCCTTGAAGGTGATCGGCGTCGCCGACAAGGCCTCCTTCAGTTGCGTCAGCGCCACCGGCAGAAACCGTGTCAGGGCGTCGTTGGCCAACCGCACCGTCGCCGTCGGTGCCGCCGCCAGCCTGCCCAGCGACTCGCCGATCCGCAGCAGCGGCGAGTCGGAGGCCAACTGGTTTTTGACGGCGGCGATGCCGGCGTGGGAATGCTGCGCAGCCTGCCGCAATTCGGCCATGCTCGGGGCCGGAGCAGTGGCAGGCGGCGCGGTAACGGTGAACATCAGGTACGACGCCTGCTGGATCTGCGCAAGTTTGGCGGCCTGGTGCTGCGGAATGAAGTCGGCACCCGAGACGACCTGCGCCACCTCGGGCAGACGGCCGAGCCGATCGCCCAGCGTGCGTGCCGCGGCGAGGTCCGGGACCACCACGTTGATGGTGAACGGATCGGTGTTTGGGTTGCCCTGCAGCGATGTCAGCGTCCGCATCGCCTCGCTGTCGGCGCGTTGGGTGTGCAGCGGGTTCGCATCGAACCGTATCGTGAGCACACCCCACAGCCCACCCGCGGCCAACAGCACGAACGCGCCCAGCACCCAGCGCCGGTGGCGCTGCAACCACGCGTCCGTGCGCGCGCCGCCCGGCAGCGGCCCACGGTGTCGTTGCGCCCCCTCGCCCGCCAGCAGCGTCAGCAGCGCCGGCAGGATCGTCAACGTGCACAGCAGCGCGATCAGCATGCCGGCGCCGGCGATGATGCCGAGTTCGGCGACGCCGGTGAACCGGGTCGGTGCGAACGCGAGGAACCCGCAGGCCGTTGCCAGCGCGGCCAGGCCGATCTGCCCGATCACCTCGACCGCCGTGGCGTGCAGCACGTCGGCGAATGCAGCCTCGCCGCGTTGGCGCGCGTGCAGGCGCACGCTGAACTGGATGCCGAAATCCACGGCCAGTCCGACGAACAGCACCGTGAACGCGACCGACACCAGGTTCAGGCGGCCAATCGCGACCGCGGCGAACCCGAACGTGTAGATGAGGCCGACGACGAGGGTGATGGCCACGGGCACGATCAGGCGCCATGAATACAAAGCCAGCACCAACCACAGCAACAGCAGCAACGCGCTGCCCACGGCCATCGGCACCGCGCCTTCGGTCAGCGAGGCAAACTGTTCGTCCGACAACGGGATGGAACCCGTGTAGTCCACCCGCGCTTGCCCGGCCCGCACCGCCGGCAGTTCGTGCGCGATCCGCAGCATCGCGCGGGTCGCCACCGCACCCGGTTCCAGCATGTGGTGGTTGAGCGCGGGGTGGATCAGGACCAGTTCCACGCCACCGGTGGCATTGGTCAGTTCGGGCGCCAGCAAGGCCTGCCAGGAGAGCGGCGCGTAGCGGCCGGCGAGGGACTCGTCCAGTGTCTGCGCCACGTGCCCGAGCGCCGCGTCGTACGTGTCCAGCCCGCCGGTGACACCGCGGCGTACGCCTTCCACCAGCAGGTCGAGCCCACCGAACAGGCCGCGCGCCGATGGATCGAGCGCCAGCGGCCCCAGCAATGGCTGCGCCTGCAGCATGCGGTTGAGCACGCTGTCGAGGTCGTGGCGCGACAACAACAACAGGCCTTCGCGATCAAAGAACGGGCTGATGCCGGGCGTAGCCACCGACGGAAACAGGCGCGGGTCGGCCGCCAGCTTGCGCGCCAGTTGCGCCGCGGTGGCGCGGGCCTGTTCCGCGGTCGGCGCGCGCACGACCGCCACCAGGGTGTCACTGAATTGCGGAAATACGCGATCAAACTGGATGCTGCGCTGGCGCCACGGCAACTGGCTTGAAAACATGTGGTCGGTATCGGTGTCGATGCCAAGCCACGCCCGCGTCGCAGCCACGCTGAGCACCGCGACCAGCAGCGCCAGCACCACGACGATGACCGGGTGGCGGCCGCTGCGGTCCACCATCCGGACGAGGCCGTTCCGGACCGCCTGGGCCAACCCGGCACCGCTTCGCATGCGCGCGTTCACCGATTACCGCCGCACAGGCGCAACCCTGCCGGAACCTGCACGCACGCGGCAGTGGCAGGTGCGACGTCAACGCCCCGGGTCCGCAAGCTCATGGGGAAGTCCCTCCGCGCCCGGCACACGCATGACAACGCGACGCCAGTGCGTGTCCCGGCCGAGCAGCGGGATGCCGATGTAACCGCGGAACACCAACTTGTTGGGGCCATCCAGCCACGCCCTGCAGCGATACGTGCGTCCATTCTCGGTATCGTAAACCCGCCCGTCGACCCACTTGCCACCGGCCGGGTCGTAACGCAAGCCGGTCAGCAGGCGCAGGCCCGTCAACGGACGCCCGCGCCGCGCGGGATCGGAGTTGTTGCGGTCGGTGACGACCTTGCCGCCGAGCGCCGGCCCATCCTCGGGCGGGTAGGTGTCGTAGAGCTGCCACGTGATGTAGCCATCGAACTGGTCGCCAGCTTGCTGGATGCGGATGATCGCGCCGTGGCCGGCTACCAGCCAGTCGCCCACGATCCCGGTTGCAAGCGCTGGTGCCGGCCTGGTCCGCAACGGCACAGGCGCCTGGCATCACCAGCAGCAGCGATGCCAGCACCAGCAACGCGAGGCGGTACCGGCGCCGTCGCGGCGCCACAGCCATCCATCGCGCCCTTGCACCCGCGGTGTGCGGCCAGACGATCACTGCGCGAACGTACATCGCTGCCCGGCGCGCCGCAAGGCGTATCATGTACGGCATGCCGCAAGGTTGGATCATATTCGTGCTGCTGCACGGACTCGGAATTACAATCGTCGCGGCCGCCCTCGGGTACGCATGGACGACGCTGCTTGCCAGCAGCAGGCGGTTGCGCGGGTTTCGGCCCGATCCTGCGCACGCACGCGGCCCGCAACCCGTGACGGTGTTGAAACCCCTACGCGGCGCCGATGCCCACCTGTACGACAACCTGCGCAGCTTTTGCGTGCAGGCATACGAAAATTACCAACTGGTGTTGGGCGTGCGCGACGCCGAAGACCCGGCCATCGAGGTCATGCAGCGGCTGCGCGCGGAGTTTCCGCAGCTGGACATGGCGCTGGTGGTGAACCCCAGTACGCACGGCAGCAACCCCAAGGTGAGCAACCTGATCAACATGCTGCCGGCGGCCAGGTACGACTGGCTGGTGCTGGCCGACAGCGACATCCGCGTGCCGCCGGACTACCTTGCACGCGTGACCACGCCGTTGGCCGCGCCCGGTACGGGTATCGTCACCTGCCTGTATCGCGGCATCGTCGAACGCGGGTTCTGGTCGTGGCTCGGGCGCATGTTCATCGACGACTGGTTCGTGCCGTCGGTGCGGCTGGCTTGCGCGTTTTCGCCGCCGCGTTTCGCGTTCGGGTCGACGATCGCGCTGCGCCGCGACGTCCTGCGCGCCATTGGCGGGTTCGAGGTGCTGCGCGACGCCCTGGCCGACGACTACTGGCTGGGCGAACTGGTGCGCCGCAGCGGTTTCCACATCGTCGTGTCCGACCTGCTGGTGGGCACGCAGGTCAGCGAAACCCGGCTGGCCTCGCTGTGGACGCGCGAACTGCGCTGGCTGCGCACCGTGCGGGCCATCGCCCCATGGGGTTTTTCCATGACCTGGGTATGCTTCACGTGCCCCGCCGCCGCGCTCGGATTGGCGCTTGCGCCCACGGCCTGGACGGCCGGCCTGGCCACGCTGGCGATCGCCGCGCGGCTGCTGTTGCACATCATGCAGGCACGCGCCGAACGTGCGCAGCTGCCCTGGTACGAAATCTTCCTGGTTCCACTGCGTGATACGGTACTGCTGCTGCAATGGGCGACGGCACTTACTGGCTGGCAGGTGCACTGGCACGGCCGGTCGCTGGACGCCCGTGCCGGTCATTCGGCGGCAACCTTGATAAGGCATTCGACAACATGAAGACACTATTCCTGCAGGCTCCATCCTTCGACGGGTTCGACGGCGGCGCGGGTTCGCGCTACCAGGCCAAGCGCGAAATCAAGAGTTTCTGGTATCCGACCTGGTTGGCGCAGCCGGCCGCGCTGGTGCCCGGCTCGCGCTTGCTGGACGCACCCGCCGACGGGCTTTCGGTGGAGGCGACCCTGCGGGTCGCCGAGGAGTACGACCTCGTGGTCATCCACACCAGCACGCCGTCGTTTCCGACCGACGCCAAGTTCGCCGAGCTTTTGAAGGATCGCAAGCCCGGCATCCTGATCGGGATGGTCGGCGCCAAGGTGGCGGTCGAACCGGACGCCTCGCTGAACGCGTCGCAGGCGATCGACTTCGTCGCGCGCGAAGAATTCGACTACACCTGCAAAGAAGTGGCCGAAGGCAACCCGCTGGCGCGCATCGACGGCGTCACGTTCCGGCTGCCGAACGGCCAGCTGCAGCGCAACCCCGACCGCGCGAAGATCGTCAACATGGACGACCTGCCGTTCGTGGCGCCCATCTACAAGCGCGACCTGCACCTCGAAAACTATTTCATCGGTTACCTGTTGCACCCGTACGTGTCGTTCTACACCGGACGCGGCTGCCGCTCGCACTGCACGTTCTGCCTGTGGCCGCAGACCGTCGGTGGCCACCAGTACCGCACGCGCTCGTCCGCCAACGTCATCGCCGAAGTGAAGTGGATCAAGGAGAACATGCCGGAAGTGAAGGAGATCATGTTCGACGACGACACCTTCACCGACTTCAAGCCACGCGTCGAGGAAATAGCGCGCGGCCTGGGCAAACTTGGCGTCACGTGGTCCTGCAACGCCAAGGCCAACGTGCCCTACGACACGCTGAAGATCATGAAGGACAACGGCCTGCGGCTGCTGCTGGTCGGCTACGAATCCGGCGACAACCAGATCCTGCTGAACATCAAGAAGGGGCTGCGGACCGACATCGCACGGAAGTTCAGCCAGGACTGCCGCAAGCTCGGAATCAAGGTGCACGGGACGTTTATCCTCGGCCTGCCGGGCGAGACCCGCGAAACCATCGAAAACACCATCCGCTACGCGCAGGAAATCAACCCGCACACCATCCAGATTTCGCTTGCGACCCCCTACCCCGGCACCGCGCTGTACAAGCAGGCCATCGAAAACGGCTGGCTCAAGGCCAACGAGGCTTCACACCTGGTCGATACCAAGGGCCTGCAGCTCGCCGCGATCAGCTATCCGGACCTGCCCGGCGAATACATCTACCACAGCGTCGAGCGTTTCTACCGCAGCTTCTATTTCCGGCCGTCGAAGATCTGGGAGATCGTCAAGGAAATGGCGGCGAGCTGGGACATGACGAAGCGGCGCCTGCGTGAGGGCGTCGAGTTTTACCATTTCCTGCGTGCGCACAGGGCAGCATGACCCTTGTGCCAGCTCGCTCAACCCTAGTCAGAAAAGGCTAGACCTGGCGCCTCGTTGGCCCCGCGACCCTTGCCTCTCGAGATCATGTGCACACCACCATGCCGCGCGGCGAGCCAGGTGAGCACCCCACCGCATGGCTGTGGCACCTCGCCCTGCGTATCGAGGCTTGGCAGACGCCGCACCGATGTCGGCCCAAGCAGCATCGAGAGTTGCGACAAATCGGATCCGTAGGCGCGGGTGGCGTTCGCAAAGACCATGAAAAAGTCACTCCGCCGCGCGCATCAGCGCAGACGATGCACGCGTCCATCCAAGCCGCTGCGCAGCAGGCAATCGCGTTACTGAAAGAATACCGGGGCGCTGGAGCGAAGCCTGTCGCAAGATGCCGACTTGCCCCGTCTGGGCACGATGAAGGCGCACGTAACCAAGATCGATGCCTTGGCTCCAATGCTCCGTGACGTACCGGGTTGGGCGGCGCTGCAGACCAACACGACTCGGATGCAGTTTGCGATCGGCCTCGGCGGTGGTATTCAAACCCGAACCGTAGCGCTTGCAGGGTCGCCCGAAGAGCTTGTGAGGCTGACTGCGCCATCCTGAAAACTGGAGATCAAAGAGTGCCTACCAGTAGGAGACTGGGGACGCGGGAGCAAGACAGATCCTGCGTGATTCGTGTCCAGCGGCAGCGATCCCGCCACGAAAAATCAATCAGTTACCGCTGGGTGCTTTCGGTGTGTGCAACAGCTGCCCCGCCGCGGGCGCACTGTCCCAGCACGATTTCGAAGCGCAATTCGATGCCCATTCATCGGCAGGGTTCAAGATGGGAGTGGTCGCGGTCGTTGTCACTGCATCACCAGGACGCAATCGCGCAATCGTGGAATGCAAAGCGCTTCATCCCCAGACAAGGAGTCCCATCATGAAAACCCGTATCGCAGCCGCTCTGGCATCTTTGGTCGTCGCATCTTTCGGAACTGCAGCGTACGCGCAGACAGCGCCGCAGCAGGCGCCGCCGCAGCCCGCGTCAACGACGACGACACCGTATACGAGCGGTACTCCATCAACCCCGTACAACGACAGCTCGAATCAGATGAGCAGTCCCACTTCATCGGGCATGATGTCGAGCAGCAACATCGAACAGAAAGTCAAGCATGAATTGACCGCGCACGGCGTAACGGCGACCGACGTCCAGGTCAGTTTCAGCAATGGCACCGCAACCCTCACCGGTACGGTCGCGACCCACAAGGATATTTCCAAGGCCAAGAAAGCCGCCATGCGCGTGCGCGGCGTCAAGCACGTGGATACTTCCGGACTTCAGGCAGGGTCGCTCCACAGCAGTGCCCCGCCCATGAGCAGCTGAGGTCTGCCCGTTTCGCTGAGCTCGGCAGGCAAGCACCGCGGCGGCAAGGATGCCGCCCGGCGCTTCGGCGCGCTCAAGATTGCATGCACAGGAGGTGCAGCAACCGGATACTGATCCGCCCTGCTCGTCTGGACGCCGGGAGGCCGCGGCCAAGTCCGCACCTGGTAGGCGGAATCAGTATTTCTTCACGCGAAATCACTCAAGATCATCCGGCGCTGATGTTCCCGCGCAGTGGCACAAGGAGTGTGCCATGCCGCAGGAAAACGAGATGGCGTGGTGGAAGGGGCTTGGCGCGGGTTTCATCACGGGTGCCGCGGGTGACGATCCGAGCGGCATCGCCACGTATTCCAGGTGGGTTCGGCGGCCTTCGCGCTCGGCGAAACCTTCCGACGGCGGACCGGCGTCGAGCGGAAGTCGCGACGCGCGAAGTTGTTCTATGGCGCGATCGCCACACTCGGCGGCATGCTGATCAGTTCACTCCAGTGAATCCCATCAAGATGCCGTACTGGAGCGCGGCGATCACCGCGCTGCCGGAGCGCATGTCCACGCGGGCTGCCCCGCACTACCTCATGCGTCTCTCGCCTGCCCGTCTTCCCGGTGCCTGTCCCTGCGCAGGCATCCGCTTCACGCCGTGCGCTGCCATCAATCATCACGCGCTAACGAACTCGGCGGCGTCCGAAGATAAGCGAGAGGATGAACAGGATGATGAAAATGACGAACAGGATCTTCGCGATGCTCGCGGCCAGGCCGGCAACGCCGAAGAACCCGAAAAAACCGGCAATGATGGCGATGATCAGGAAAACGACTGCGTAGTACAACATGGGATGCTCCTTGTCGCAGCGGGATTATCGATCTTGTCGATCCCAAGAAGCTTCGGGCAGGAACATCCTTTTGCTGCCCGAAGCGTGCCAACGCGCGTGACGCGTCGACCGCCGAATCCGAACGCACAGGGGAAGCGCTCGAACCGGCGCGGAACCATCCGTGGCGCCGCAGGAAGTGCCGCAGGGGAACGACACTTCGCAGACACTCGACTGCACGCGAAAGCAATCGCGCGAGTCATCCGGATCACACGTTGTTTTCGAACTCGCGAACCTGTTTGGTCGCCTCGTCCCTGGCGATGCCGTACCTTTCCTGCAACTTGCCGGCGAGGTATTCCGCGTTTCCATCGGCAACCTGCAAATCGTCGTCGGTCAACTTCCCCCAGCGCGACTTCAGCTTGCCGTTCAATTGCTTCCACTGTCCCTTGATCCTGTCGCCATTCATTTCACTGCTCCAGTCCATGTGGGGAATGCGGTCGTGGATTGCCCGCGGGTATCACAACTCGCACTCGAACTCGTAAACCTGCAGGAAGGCTTCGCGCCGATCCAGGCCGTAGCGTTCCTGCAGTCTTCCCGCGAGGTAGCCAGCGTCGCCTGCGGGCGAACGCACGTCACCCTCGGTCAGCATCGGCCAGTGTCGGCGCATGCGGCCGGAAATCTTCGGCCACTCTTCCTTGATCTTGTCGTCGATGACATTCGTGTCTGTCATGTGCGCCTCCTGGTGGTTTCAATCAATGCTGTTGAGCGGGGTCACTCTTGCCCGCTGCGGGCAAGCGAACCCAGAACCGCGCGCCACAATGTGCGCCTTCGCACCCGACCGCGCCGCCGTACGCCGCTGCAATCTTTGCGGCAAACGCAAGTCCCAGCCCGCTGTGCTCGGCCGGTTCCGATGTCATGAACGATTCGAAAATTGCCGGCGATTGCACGCGGATACCCGAGCCGTCGTCCGCGAATTCGATCATCACGCTGCCCGTCTCGCGATCGGTGTTTACCGTGACGGTGACCTCCCTGCCGCCGAACTGGAACGCGTTGTCGAGGATCTCCACGAACAGGCGCTTCAGGGCATCCGCCTGGCCATGCACCGGCGGCAGCCCACGCTCGCATTCGACCCGCACGTTGCCAAGGTCGGAGCAGGCTTCCGCACAGACCGAAAGCAGTCCGGCCACATCCACGCCGCCCATTTCACCGGGCACTTCGAGCGTTGCCAGGTTGCGTCCGTCACGCAGCAAGCGCGCCGCCCGCAGACATTCCTGCTCCGCTCGATCCAGCGAGATCCGCGCGTCATCCGCGCGATTCTGCGCGAGCAGCATGTTCGCGAGTTGCGTGGCGGCCATGATCGAATTGAGCGAATTCGAAACTGCGTGCGCCAGCGAACCGATGATCTGGCTGAAGCTCTCGGGCGCCGCCTGTATCGCCTCCGCAGGACGTTTGTCGGAGCGGTGGCCTGCTGGTGACGAATTTTCCGATGGTCCCATGACGGTGGTCGCCTCGCGTTGGGCTTGCATGATGGTTGCATTCACGGCATCACTCCAGGTCCAGCCATTCGACAACGACCCCGGTGGTTGCTGCCAGCGTTTCGATGCGGCCATGCACGTAGTCGTAAGCGACCGAACTGGGAACGTGCACACGCATCTCCTGATATTCCGAAGCCGTATCGTCGACCAGTCCGGCTGAACTGGAATCATCCGGCATGCGCGGCGCGTCCAGCGACAGCTCGACGATGCCATCCACTTCCTGCAAACCGCGGATGGCGGCCATCAGGGCGCTGACGCCCGTATCCGCACCGGTGAGGCGAATCGACATGCTTTGCGGGACGGCCGTGCGTGCCGAGGTTTCCATGGTGTGCACTCCCTGTGGCTGTGAGGTCAATGCGGACATGCGACTGCTTCCAGGTAAACGGTGGTCGAATCGGGTTCCTCCGAAAACGCCATGTTGCTGAGGGCGATGATCCCGACCAGCCGTTTGTCGCGGTTGACCACCGGCAGCCGGCGGATTTCCAGCTCCGCCATGTTGGCTGCCACCTCATCGACGTCCTGGTCTTCGAAGCAATACTTGATCTCGCCGCTCATGACTTGCTGCACCGGTGTTGCGGGCGCAAGGTTTTCGGCCACCGCGCGTACGGCGATGTCGCGATCCGTCAACATGCCGACCAGCTTGTCGTCGCGATGCACCGCCACGCTGCCCACGTCTTTTTCGCGCATCAGCAGCGCCGCTTCGGCAATCGTCTGTTCGGGGGTGACGAGGAACACGTCCCCGGTCATCACGTCGCCCACGCGCTTCATGATTCAATGGCTCCGTTCGAAAAAGCTCGCTTCATCAATTGCCGCAGCCGCGGTTCCAGACAACTGCACATCCAGCAGCGTGCGGCAATGCATCTCGACCGCGCGCGCCATGCTCGATGCCAGTTCCGCTTCGCAACGCTCGCGGAACAGTGCATTGGCCGCGCACGCCAGCGCTTTCCTGATGTGCTCCATGCGTATCCGTTCGGCCAGCAACGCGTGCTTCGCCCCACCAGATCCCTGCCCCGTCGGCACCCCATGACTTCCTTGCGCGGAAACGGCCTTACGCATGGGCCGGCCGCATGTCGTGATCGTGTTTTTGCAAACGCTCCGGCATGCCGGTCGACTCCTGCGATTTCACATTGAGGCCGCGACTGAGAAGCACAGGCGTTCACTGCCCAAATCCCACTCGCGAGGACTGCAAGCGAATGGTGGCGAGGCCGGGCAGACTCCGATGGTTTGCGGAACGCTAGGGTTCCGCTGCATCGTTTGCCCGCATTTCCTTATCGGCCAGCCGTCACTCGATTGACGAATCCGTGTCGTTCGACTCTGCGCTGATCAGTCGCGGCGCCCGACTAAGAGCAAGTTGCGTGCCGGACCCCGGCGACCAAGCCAACCGCGGCTGAACCGATCCCCGCAAACCCAGCCAGGGCAACGGCTGGAGCGTTTCGATACGCCGACTTTCCGGTCTTCTGCCAACCCCGTGGGATACGCTTCCGGACGCGCGACGCGGAAATCATTTACCAGCTTCTCCGCGTGCGGAACTATTTTTCGCACCCATCGGCTGGCGTCCCTCCGGTAGTACCCAGGTTTTGAAATCCATTCGTCCGGAGAGCAGGCCAGGCATCAAAGAGTGGACGCGGCACGGCGCTTCGACTTCACGGCCTCTGGCCGCGCAGCCTGTCCTGGCCCGTCGAAGAACTCGACGCGAACGAATAACGTGTCAACCCCGTTCGTGGATCCACACTCTCCCCGTCCCGCGAAGGCGGGAATCCAGTGTCTTCCTGGATGACCGGCAAAATCAGAAACTACTGACGTTCGTCAGCGGTCAATCCCGCAGCGAGTTTTTCGTCGAGCAACCCTTGCGCCCGGTAACGAATCAATCGGTTGTAGATCGTCTTGGACGTGATTCCGAGGATCCGGGCCGCACGGGATTTGTTGTTGCCGCAACGTGCCAGCGTCTTCAACAGCATCTCGCGTTCGATGTCCTCGAACGACATACCGACGGTGAAATTCACCCGGCCGCCTGTTTCCGTGCCCGCGGTTTGCAGGTTGGTGTCGGGCCGGAAATCCATCTGGTTGTTTTCGTGCGCAAACAGGTAGCTGCGTTGCACCGCATGGCGCAGTTCGCGCACGTTGCCCGGCCAAGGCGCCTCGCTCATGCGGAGGAGCGCCTCGGGCGCGAATTGCTTGCTGGTTCCATAACGCCGGTTCAACTCGCCGAGAAAATGCTCCGCCAGCAGCGGGATGTCTTCGCGGCGCTCGCTCAGCGGTGGCGTGTGAATGCGGTAGCCGCTGAGCCGGTAGTACAGGTCGTGGCGCAGCATGCCCGCTTCCACGCACGCGCGCGGCTCGCGGTTGGTGGCGGCGATCAGGCGCACGTCGACAGGCAATTCACGCGTGCCGCCCACGCGGGTCAGCGAGCGCGTTTCGATGACGCGCAGCAGGTACACCTGCAGCGACTGCGGCATTTCGGTAATTTCGTCGAGGAACAGCGTGCCGCCTTCGGCTTGTTCGAAATACCCGGTGTGGGATTGCACCGCACCGGTGAACGATCCGCGTTCGTGACCGAACAGCAAGCTGCCCATGAGGTCTTGCGCCAGCGCTCCGCAATTGACGGCGACGAACGCACCGCTGCGGCCGCTTGCATGGTGCAGCGCGCGCGCAACCAGTTCCTTGCCGGTGCCGCTGTCGCCGTGCACCAGGACGGACACGTCGGCCGGTCCTACCCGATCGACCTCGCGCAGCAACTCGCGCATGCGGTGCGACGTTCCGATCATCCCGCCCGCGGACTTGGCCAGCGCCGCGCGACGGCTCGCATGCTCGTTGGCCTCCATCAACAACTGCCGGAGGGTTTCCGCGAGAACCGGTTTGACGAGGTAATCGACGACCGGCGACTTGAGCACCCGCAGCGCGCTTTCCACGCTGGGCGCGCCCGTCACGATCGCAATGCGGCCTTGTGACTGCAGATCCAGGTCGTCAAGCAATTCGAGTCCGCTGCCATCCGGCAGCCGGATGTCCACCAGCAACAGGTCGAACCCTTGTTCGGCGGAAATCTTTCGCGCCTGATCCAGCGTTCGCGCGCGTACGAAATTGCAGCCGCACTGGCGGGCCATCTCCGCCACCACGCGCGCGAAGCCGTCATCGTCTTCGATCAGCAGCACATTGCCTACCGCGGCACCTGCCCTCATCGATAACTCCTCGCGTGGAGTCGCGAAGCTAACGAAAACCGGTTGAAGCGAGCGTTAAAGGCACGCGCAAAACCATCTGGACCAGCACCGTTCCGTCCCTGGTCTTTAGCCATGATTCACGAAAACCAGCGAGTGCCTTTCGTCCGCACGCAGCGCCGTTGCTTCAGCGAGCTTTATACACCGTTGTGGCACGACCACAACAGGAATCTTCAACCCGTCGGTCCGCCCAGCACTTCCAGCACGCCGCCGTTGATGTACGACGAACAGACGGGCGCGGCGAGGAACACGTATGCGGGTGCAAGCTCTTCCGGTTGCGCGGCGCGGCCCATCGCACTGTCGCTGCCGAACTTGGCGACGTCCCCGGCTGGGCGATCGGAAGGATTGAGCGGCGTCCAGACCGGCCCCGGTGCCACGGCGTTCACCTTGCGCACCCGGCCCGACTTGCGTGCGGTTTTCGAACTCTTCTCTCCCTTTGCCATCATTCGACTCTATGTTGCTGCCCACTCGCTTGCCCGACCAACGCAAACGACCAGGCCGGGCTTGTTTGATTCATTGCACCGAAGAAGCGGGCGGTACGCCTTCCGGGGTTCCGGTGCCATTTTGTTGCATGCACTTCGCGTATTCCTCCCGGGTCAGCTTGCCGTCGTTGTTGCTGTCGCAAACGGAAAAGTGCCCGGACAGCCATGCGTCACGCTTGGCATCGTCTTTCGTGATGTAATCCTTGCTTCCCGCGAGGTCGTCGAACGACGTGGACGGGCCCGACGCGGGCATTCCGCCCGCGGTGCTGGCGGCGCCTGCGCTTGCAGCGGTGCCGGTGGAGGCGTAAGGCGGCGCTTGCGGCGGCTGGGTTGTGGCACCCGATGGCAGCCCCGCTTGCTGGTCGCCTGCATTGTGTGAACAGCCGGCACTGCCAAAGGCACATGCAAGCACCAACGTCGCAGCTGCAATCTTGTAATTCATGCCCGTCACTCCTTTGCGAAAGAGGCTGCCGCGTCACGCGGCTTCCGGTGCAAGCAAGCGATGTGCCACCCGACCGGCCGCCAAACAGCGTGCGCAAAGCGACGACACGACGAGGCGGACGGGAAGGAATTTCCGGGTGCCGGAACGGTTTGCGCAACTGTCAGTGTGCGGTGCGCACAAGACGCATGCGGCGTCGAAACAACGAAACGCGCGCACCGCAGCATTGACGGGCAACGCGTCGATGCCGTCGGTCGATGGTCCAGTCGTGGCACGCCGTGTGCATTCAGGTGCCGGACCGATTCCGGGACGACCGACAGGAGCAGCTCCATGAATGACTGGATCGACACCGCGAATTTGCTGCCGACGGAGCGGGAATACGTCCGTTTCCTCGTGGTGGGCCACACTCGGTGCATGCTGGGCACGTACGAGGACCACAACTTTCGTTCGCGCTGGGGTGCATACCGTGACAGCGAAGTACGCATGTGGAACAGGGTCGGGGACGTGCCGATGGAACCGCCGCCCGAGCACACCCATCCGGACCAGAGTTACTGGTCCGAGCGACCAATGCGCGAAGGCTGCGGCGTTTCCGACTAGGGCGTCGCTTCAATCATCCGGCTGGCCGAACGCGACGGTACTCAGCAGCGCCAGCGCTGGTCGCCGTGAATCCAGCCGCGTGTGTTGCACCACGATCGCGACGTCGGAACGGAACACGCTGGCGTAATCGGTTTCGCGTGGCACCGGTTCCGGATCGGCCAGGTCGTTGAAGCGCAGGTGCACCGTGCGCCGCGGGGGCACGATGATGCGATACGGCCCCACAGGCTCGCCGTCGCTGAAGTACAGCGTGATCGTGACATGCGCCTCGACGTCGTTGGTATTCAGCAGGCACGCGGTTTCGTGGCTTTCGAAGCGCGAATCGTCTTCGCTGCCGGGCGAAGGAATGTAGCCTTCGGCAATCGCCCAGTGGCGGCTTCCAATGGTCATGAGGTGATCCTTTTCAGTGCCAGCGGAAACGCGGCTGCACATGCCTGCGGCAGTGCTGCCACGTGAAAATGGCGGCGACGCCAGCCGCCAGTGTGCCCAGCAGCAATGAATCGCGATGCATTTCGACCCACAACGCGGGCGACCGCCGATGCGCGCGCGCGCCGAACGCGCCGTGCGTCGCATGCTCATTGGCGACGGGTATATCGAGATTGTCGACACGGTTGCCGGCGTCGGGTTCGCTGGTCTGCTGACCTTCGACCGCGCTGTGGCCGAGATAGCGATCCATCAATGCCGGCGACAACCACTGTCCCAGCAGTGCCAGCCAGGTCGAGCTACCGACGCTCACGGCGCGCCGCCGATGGGTGGCCGCGAACCAGATCGCCTGCGCCGCGATCTCAGGCTGGTAGATCGGCGGAACCGGCTGCGGGCGATGCGGCATCTTGTTGCGTGCCCAACCAAACTGCGGCGTGTTGAGCGCGGGCATGTGCACCGCCGTCAGATGGATGGCACTTTTATCGTGTATCAATTCGCAGCGCAGCGAATCCAGGAAACCCATCAGCGCGTGCTTGGCGCCGCAGTACGCCGACTGCAGCGGAATGCTGCGATACGCAAGCGCGGAGGAAACCTGCACGATCACGCCGCGGTCGCGTGGACGCATGCGTTTCAGCGCGGCCATCGTGCCGTACACCCCACCGAGGTAAGTCGTTTCGGTGACGCGCCGGAATTCTTCCGGCGCAATGTCCGCCACCGGCGCGAACACAGTCACCATCGCGTTGTTGATCCACACGTCGATCGGGCCGAGCTGCTGCTCGATGCGTTCGGCCGCTGCATCCAGGGCAGCCGCATCGGCGACGTCCGCGGCACACACGAGCGCCGTGCCGCCTGCCACCTCGATTTCGTGCTGGGCGACCTTGAGCGCGTCCTCTCCGCGCGCAATCAGCCCGATTTTCGCGCCGCGCCGTGCAAACAGCAGCGCGGTCGCGCGCCCGACGCCGGCCGAGGCGCCCGTGATCACGACCACCTTGCCGCGTAACTTTCCTCGATGTTTCGTTGCTTGTGTGCTTGACGCGCTCATGATGCTCTCCTGCCTCTGGATCCAAGTCCTTTGACACGGGTCAACGCAGATGAACACGGATCCAGCAAAAACTCTTTGTTTCAGATCCGCTTTTATCCGTGTCCATCTGTGTCCAAAAATGCTTTTACAACTCGCCGCGCGCGGCGAGCTGCCGGATGCGGTCGCCCGTGCGGCAGGCGATCGCCTGGATCGTGAGCGATGGGTTGACGCCGCCGACGGTCGGAAACACCGAGCCATCGCAGATCCACAAGTTCGGGATATCCCAACTGCGGCAATCGGCGTTCACCACACTGGTTCCGGGGTCGTCGCCCATCCGCGCGGTGCCGTTCAAGTGACAGGTGTCGTCGCTTTCGGCCCAGATGTCGCGCGCGCCGATGGCGTCCAGGCTGCGCGACATGAAATCGATCGAATGCCGGACCAGCGCCTTGTCGTTGTCGCACAGCGAAAACGTCACGCGCGCGATCGGCAATCCGTATTGGTCCTTCTCGTCGGCCAGCGTGACGCGGTTGCGTTCCTGCGGCAGTGTTTCGCCGACGATCTTGAAGCCGGCCTGATGGTTGTACCGCCGCATCTCGCGCAGCAATGCATCGCCCCACAAGCCGTGGTTGCCGGCCTGCGTGGAGGCCCACGCCTGCGGCAGCGGACCCTGTGCCATGAAGGCGTAGCCGCCAAAAAAATCCTTGCCGGTATCGGTGTAGTTCCAGTGTTCCGTCAGCGTCAGCGAAGGCGGCCCCTTGTACCAGCGGATCTCGTCGGCCATCACGCCGTACACACCCTGATTGGTCTGCGCCATCAGGTTCTTGCCCACCAGCCCGGAGCAGTTGGCGAGTCCGTCGGGGTGCCGCGCATCGGCCGAGTTCAACAGCAGGCGCGGCGTTTCGATCGCATAACCCGCCACCACCACGTTGCGCGCGCGCTGGAAGCGCCAGCGTCCTTCGCGCTGATACTGCACGCCGGTCGCGCGGTCCTTGTCGTTCACTTCGACGCGGCCGGCCATCGCGAGATCGCGGATTTCCGCGCCCGCCTTCACCGCGCGTGGAATCCACGTGACCAGCGCGCTCTGCTTGGCGTTGGTCGCGCAGCCGGTGACGCAGAACCCGCGATACACGCAGGGATGCGCCAGCCCGCGCGGCGCAGAGAGCGTGGCCAGCGGCGTTTCGGTCCAGGCGATGCCCATCGCTTCGCACGCCTGCGCCAGCACCCAGCCGGCGGCGTTCACTTCGTGCGCGCGATACGGGTAGCGCGGCCGCTTCGGACCCCACGGATAAGTCACCGGACCCGAGATCTTCAGCGCCTGCTCGACCTCGCCGTAGTAGAGCCACATCTCGCGCCAGTCGAGCGGCCAGTCCGCGCCGTAGCCGAGCAGCGTACGGCACTTGAACCACTCCGGGCGAAACCGCAACGACACCATCGCGAAGTGCACGGTCGAGCCGCCGACGGACTTGCCGCTGTTGTTGCTGCCGAGCTTCAGCGGATTGTCGCCGTCGCAGATGCGCTCGTCGGTCCAGAACAATTTGTCCTGGTGCGTTTCATCCGACGCAAACTCCTCCAGCGGACGCCACCAGGCGCCGGCATCCAGCGCGACCACGGAAAAACCGGCCTCGGCCAGTTTGCATGCGAGCGTGCCGCCACCCGCGCCGGTGCCGACGATCACGAAGTCGACTTGTTCGTCATCGCGGAATTCGCGCATCGGCATCCAGCCGCCGACCCGCAGCGGATCCGGCGCGCGGCCGTGCGCACCGCGCGGCACGTGCAGCGCGTCATGCAGTGGTTTCATCGGCATTGCCCACCTGCGCTTCCGCGGCTTCCCACGGGTCACGCCGGTTGAAATACATCCGCACGTATCCGCGCGGCGCCGCCGGTCCGCCGAAACCGATCTCGTTCCATGCGGCCGGATACGAGTAGTACGCGGCGAGGATGTCGTGGGCGACGCGTTCTCGGAAAAACAGCGCCGATGGCATGCCCTCCCATTCCGGGCCATCGAGCTTGCCGTCCTGCATGTCCTTGAGCAGCGCATCGCGTGCGGCGGCGATCAACGTGTGGAACCCCACACCTGCACGCGCCTGCGCGGCGGCTTCCACCGCCGCAAGCCCGCGCCGCCATGCCTCGCGCAGCGGCGGCAAGCGTGCATCGCGATAGCCGTCGCGATGATCCTCCGCAAGCTTGCGATCGACCATCGCCGCGATCGGTACCTGTGCGCTCTGCGACGCGCGCTGCGGCACGATGCCGTCAGCGAGCGCGCGCAACGTCAACCATTCCCGCTGGTCCAAAAATTTCGGCGCATCGACGATCGCGAGGCGCACATCGATGACCTGCCGCGTCGCATCGTTCCATGACGGCGTGTCCCGTTTCGCCATGACGTCGTACGCGGGATAACGATCAGACACGGGGGTGTTCCTCGATCAGCCCCAACGCGGCCAGCCCTGCAAGCGCCAGGCCGGTGAAACTCGGCGGCGCGGGAATGGGCGGGCCATTGAGGATGTTCTGCGACCAGTTGCGCCAGCCACCCATGTTCCGGGACACGCCAAAGATGTGGAAACCGGCACCAAGGAATCCGACCAGCGCAGTCAGCCGCAACCACCAATGCGTCAGGCGACGCGGCCGGTGCGGATGCGTGGCCGCCGTTTCCGACAACAGCGCCGCCGCGATCGGCGGCACCGTGACCGGCACGAACATGAAGGGATCGTGGTAGGCGCCGCGAAAATGCAGCAGCCCCGCTTCGCACGAAGTCGCGACCAGTCCCGCGGCGGTCAGCGCGGCCAGCGCACGTCCCGCGGGCATGCCGAACACGCGCGGCGTCCCGCCGTGTTCGCTGTCGCGCAAGCGCTCGGAGCAATAACCCAGGAGTCCCGCCAGTGCGACCGCGCCCGGTGCGCCCAGCGGCGATCCGTAGAACAGGTTCTGCCAGCAGAAACCGCCCGGACGCTTGCCGATGTTGTAGACGTGAAAGCCCGTGCCGACCACACCGGTCAGCGCCGCGGCGGCATAAACGGGGTCGCGCACGCGATGCGCGACTTTGCGCTTGTCGCGCGTGCCATGCGCGCTGACCGCGAGCGTCAACGCGGACACGACCAGTGGCGTAATCATCGCCTTGTTGTGGAACGTCCCGCGGTAATGTTCGATGCCGCTGTCGAGCAGCGTCGAGGTCGCGATCAGGCCGGCCGCGCGATTGAGCCGCTGCGCCGCGATGACGATGGCATCCCGCGTCGGTCGCCTGGCGATCCGCGCGGCAGGTTTCCGCCGCAGCGCGAGCGCCGTCGCGCCTGCTGCGCCGGCAATCGCACCGAACAGCACAAGGCCCGGGCGTTGCCCAGGCGACATGGAGGTTTCGTGGCGCGCCGTTCGCACAATTATTTGGGCGAACAGCCCTCGTGGCCGCAGCCGCAACCGCCACGTTCGGACTCGTCGCGCGCCACTTCATCGGTGAACTCGGTCGCATTCCGGCAGTACTCGCTGCAATACGGATGGCCGGCCTCGACCTCGCAGGTGCATTGCTCGTGCCGGCATTGTTCCTTCACATGATCAATTTCCATACTTCTCTCCTTGCGGGGCCTGGCACCCCGTGATCAGGCCGCGAACCGCTGCGCATCCAGACGCTTCAATGAAAAGCCCGCGCCGGGACGTTCGACGTCGGGACGCAGGCAGCCGTCGACCGGTTCGGGCACGCCTTCGAACAACAAATGTTCGATGCGGACATGGTCATGAAAATATTCGATATGCCGCGTCGCCCGCGTGGCGCAGGCGACGTGCATGTGCAGCGTGGGCGCGCAGTGCGCCGATAACGGAACCTCGAACGCTTCGCACAGGGCCGCCGCGTGCAGGTATCCGGTGATGCCACCGCAACGTGTCGCATCCGCTTGCAGGACGTCCACGGCGCCGGCCGCGAGCATGCGACGGAAATAGCCGCCGTCGTACCCGTATTCGCCCGCCGCGATGTCCATGCATGCCGGCGCGCGATTCCGCAGCAGGCGCAATCCGGCCAGGTCATCCGACGACACGGGCTCCTCGAACCAGCGCACGTTGTACTCCGCGAATTCTTCCGCGAGATGCAATGCCTGCTTCCTTGCATACGCGCCATTGGCATCGACAAACAATTGCGCGTGCTTGCCGATCGCTGCGCGGGCCGCGCGTACGCGCTCGGGGTCATTCGCCGGAACACGGCCAATCTTCATCTTCACCATCCCGATGCCCTGCTCGACCCAACCGGAAAGCTGGCGCTTGAGTTGCGCGTTGCCGTAGGACGTGAATCCGCCGCTGCCATATATGCGGATCGCGTTGCGCGCGGCGCCGAGCAGCTTCAACAAGGGCACGGCGAGCAATTTCGCCTTCAGGTCCCACAGCGCGTTGTCCACCGCGGAAATCGCCATGGCCGCAACGCCGCGCCGACCGAGGTTGCGCACCGCCACGTTCATTGCGTTCCAGGTGCCGGGAATGTCCATCGCATCGCGGTCCTCGATGACGTCGGCAAGGATTTCGCGCACGAACATTCCGGTGGCCTTGTCGGCGTAGGTATAGCCGATGCCGTGTTGCCCGCCCGCCTCCAGTTCCACAACGACCAGCGTGGTGGAGCGCCATTCAAACGTGCCGTCCGACTCCGGCGTGTCCGTGGGAACCGTGTACACACTGACGGATGGCGCGCGCAGGCTGGCATCGGGCAGCTTCAATCACCACGATCCTTGTTCCCGCCGGGGAACAACGTCGCCATGGCCTCGCGCGCGGATTCCCGCAGCATCCCGCGCGTACCGGAATCGCCCTCGAACATCGAGTGCGCGAACGCACGCGCCTGCTTGAAGGTGATGTGCGGCGGCAGCGGCGGCACTTCCGGATCGGTGATCGCCTCGATCACGCACGGCCGGTCGGCGCGCAAGGCGGCGTCCCACGCTTCGCCGATTTGTCCCGGCACATCGACGCGGATGCCCTTCAGGCCGATCAGTTCCGCATAGCGCGCGTAGGGAAAATCGAACACTTCCTGCGAAGCGTCGTAGCGCGGGTCGCCTTCCATCACGCGCTGTTCCCAGGTCACCTGGTTCAAGTCACGATTGTTCAGCACCAGGATGATCAGGCGCGGGTCGGCCCAGTGCTTCCACGAATCGCGGATCGTGATGAGTTCCGCGTTGCCGTTCATCTGCATCGCGCCGTCGCCGACCATTGCGATCGCGACGCGGTCGGGGAACGCAAATTTCGCGGCGATCGCATACGGCACGCCCGGGCCCATCGTGGCGAGGCCGCCGGAGAGCGTCGCCAGCATGCCACGCCGGATCTTCAGATCGCGCGCATACCAGTTCGCCGCGGAACCGGAATCGGAAGACAGGATGCAGTTGTCGGGCAGCCGCGAAGACAGCTCCCAGAACATCCGCTCCGGGTTGATCGGGTTGGCGTCGACGTGCGCGCGCGATTCCAGCACCTTCCACCACTCGTCGACGTTCTTTTCGATCTTTTCCCGCCAGCTTCGGTCTTGCTTGCGCTTGAGCAACGGCTTCAACGCCTGCAACGTCGCAGCGGAATCGCCGATCAGGTTCACGTCCATCGGATAGCGGATCGAGACCATCGCGGGATCGAGATCGATCTGCACGCCGCGTGCCTGCCCTTCCCTGGGCAGGAATTCGGAATACGGAAAGCGCGATCCGATCATCAACAGCGTGTCGGCGTCGCTCATCATCTCCCAACTCGGCTTGGTGCCGAGCAACCCGATCGAGCCGGTGACGAACGGCAAGTCGTCCGGCAGCGCGGCCTTGCCCAGCAAGGCCTTGGCGACGCCGGCGCCCAGCATGTCCGCGATGTCGATCACTTCATCGGTGGCGCAGAGCGCACCCGCGCCCGCCAGGATCGCGACGCGCTCGCCTGAATTCAGGATGTCGGCTGCGCGCCGCAGGTCTTCATCACGCGGCACGACCCGTGGCGCGCTGTAACCGATACCGGAATGAACCGTGCCATGCGCACGCGGCGGCTTCTCCACCGCTTCCATTTCCTGCAGGTCGTTTGGCACGATCACGCACGTCACGCTGCGTTTCGAGATCGCGATGCGCAACGCGCGATCGATCACGTGCCGCACTTGCGCAGGCACCGTGACCATTTCGACGTATTCGCTGGCGACGTCCTTGAACAGCGTGGTGAGGTCCACTTCCTGCTGGTATTGACCGCCCAGCGCGGCGCGAGCCTGCTGGCCGACGATCGCGAGCACCGGCATGTGGTCGAGCTTCGCGTCGTACAGGCCGTTCAAGAGATGGATGGCGCCAGGACCCGACGTAGCCATGCACACGCCGACTTCGCCGGTGAACTTCGCATGCGCGCAGGCCATGAACGCGCACATCTCCTCGTGGCACGCGCGGATGAACTGCGTCTTGCCCTTGGTGCGGCCCAATGCACCCATCAATCCGTTGATGCCGTCGCCCGGATAACCGTAGATGCGTCGCACGCCCCACTCGCCGAGGCGCTGGATGATGAAGTCGCCAACTAGGGCCGTCATTTCGAATCCTTTCGATTGCAGGCAAGCGTCGATGGTGCGCGCCGCGCGGTGAAGCAACGGTGAATCCAGGCGCGCACAAGGGTTTCACGAGCCTGAAATATTTTCTCCGCCGCAAATCGGTATGCTGGCCAAGTGTTGCATCTGCATCGCGCGCAATCGTCGTGACGGCACGTGCAACGTGTCGTCCCTTGCTATCTTCATGGGACCGTGGTCGTCCACGGCCGGCCCCTCCGGAACGCCGAACAAGGAGCGAAACCATGCTTACCATCCACGATGCCCGCCAGCCCGAGGCCGTGGTTTGGGAACCCGGCACGCCCGTGCCCGGAGAAGCCGCGTGGCTGGATTTGCGCGACCCAAACGATGCCGAAGTGCAGGCGTGCGAGCGGGCGGCGAAGGTGAAGCTGCCCGCGCGCGAGGACATGACCGGGGTGAGCCTTCCGGGGCGCAACCGCATCGAGCAAAAAGCGATGTTCCTGCAGGTTCCAGTATTCGAAGACACCGATGACGGCAACACCCACGCCAGCCCGGTATCGCTGGTGCTGACACCCGAGCTGTTGGTGACTCAGCGCTACACCCGTTCTGCTGCGTTCGACACCGCCGTCAAGGATTGGCACACGCGCCGGGAGAATGATGGCCCGACTGGTGCCTTCGCGGAATTGCTGGAAACCCTGGTGGAACGCACTGCGGTGAGCATGCAGAAAATCGCCGGCGACGTGGCCGATCTTTCCGGCCGTGTGTTCGGTGACAGGCGCGCCGAGACGCGCCATCTGCGCCGCTGGCTGGTACACGTCGGCGCACTGGAGACACGCCTGGCCCGCAGCCGCAGTTCACTGCTCGGGATGACGCGGATCGCCGTATTCACATGCGAAAAGAATCCGGCCTGGATTCCGGAAAAGCAGCGGTCGCGCATCGAGACCGTCCGCAACGACCTCGTCGCGCTGGACCACTTCGACGAGCAGCTCACGGAGAAATTGCAGTTTCTGCTCGACGCGATTTTCGGACTGATCAGCGTCAACCAGAACAATGTCATGAAATTGTTCACGGTGGCGTCGGTGGTGGCGGTTCCGCCGGTGATCCTGGCGGGCGTCTGGGGCATGAATTTCAAGGCCATGCCCGAGTTGTACAAGCCTTGGGGTTACGCGATGGCGCTTGGCGCGATCCTGGTGAGCATCCTTATTCCACTCGGCATCTTCAAATGGCGGGGATGGCTTTCAAACGATTGAAGCGAACCCGCGGCCGGCGCGCAGCGCGACCAGCCCGTGTTGCAATCGCCATGGGCGCGGTCATCACACGGCGCCGTCCAGGCAATGCCGCAACAACCGGATCGCCTTCTTTTCCAGACGCCGCGCATGCGCCACGTCGGCCTCCGGCACGAGGCGGTGCAGGTCACCGGTCACCCATGCATCAAGTACCTGCGGACACACGTATGCCTTGCGGGCGACCGCCGGCGTGTTGCCAAGCTGATCGGCGGCAAGATCGATCGCATGCCTGATCGCGGCGCGGCGCGCGCGCTCGCCACCGCGCACGGGTAGTGGCGTGCCGGCCAGGCAAGCGATCACCGTCAAAGTGCCCGCCCAGGTACGGAAATCCTTCGCGCTGAACCGCTCGCCCAGCGTGTCGCGCAGGTAATCATTGAGTTGCGCCGCGGTCGCGCGCCGGTGCCCGCGGTCCTCTTCGTACTGGAACAACGCCGATCCGGGCAGGCGGCTGCAGCGACGCACCAGCCGGGCCAGCCGGCGGTCGGTCAGCAAGGCCTCGCGCTTTTGTCCGCTCTTGCCGGGGAAACGAAATGTCGCGCTGCCGTCGCGAGCAAATGCCACATGCCGTGAACGCAGCGTGGTCAGTCCGTAGGAATGGTTGGTGCGTGCATACTCGGCGTTGCCGATGCGGATCGACGTAGCCAGCATCACTGCTGTCACGATCGCCAGAACCTTGTCGCGCGGCAGGCCTTCGAGCCGTCGATCACGCTGCAGGCGCGCGCGCAATACCGGCAACCGTCCGGCGAAACGCAACAGGCGCCGGTATTTCCTGGCGTCGCGCCGATGCTGCCAGGCCACGTGGTAACGGTACTGCTTGCGCCCGCGCGCATCGCGGCCGGTCGCCTGCAGATGACCATGGCGATCGGCGCAAATCCAGACATCGGTATAGGCCGGCGGAATTGCCAATGCGCGAATGCGTGCGAGGGTCGGTTCGTCGCGTACGCGTGTTCCCTTCGCATCCAGGTACACGAAACCGCGGCCGGCGCGGCGACGCGTGATGCCGGGCTCGCCGTCGCTTGCATGACGCAACGAACGCACGCGGGTACGCGGTTTCCGCTTCCGTGTGCGCCTGCCGGGCTCGCCGTTCCGCATCGATGCGGGTCAGTGCATCGACGCCCACTGCTGGCCATCGCCGACGCGCTGAGTGTCCGCCAGCGCCGCGTTGCCCAGCCATTCACGCACTCGCCGCTTGTGCATTTTTTCGGTGGCGAGTGCATTGCGGAACTCGCTGGCCATGTCGCCGAGACCCGTATTCTCGGCCATCTGCACCAGCAGGTCCCAGCCATCCGAATCGATGTCCTCGAGCACCAGCAGCGTGTGCAGCGCCTGCGACAGCGAAGCGCGGGGATCGGCGAGTACCTTGAATAAGCCCGAGGTTTCCACCGCAGCGACATCGGCAGACGGCGTCATCGCGGTCGGGTCCGCGCCCAGATGTTCCAGCATTTGCTTGAGCATCTGGAAGTGCTGCAGCTCCTCGTTGCATTGTTCCTGCACCAGGGTGCGCGTCGGGCCGCCGTGCCATGCACCCAGCGCATCCACCTTGACCAGCACGGCCTCGTAGGCACGCACGCCGGAACGTTCGAATGCCAATCGCTCGCCAAGCTTGTCGACCAGGGATGCGAGGCGATGCCCCCGCAGTGCATGCAGTGCCGTCTCGGCCACGCCCATCGCGATGGCCGCAGGTGGGACCGAACCCAGCCGGTCGGCGTGGCGCGCGACATTCTCGCGCAAGGCGGTCGCCTGCAACGACGCCGTCGGCGGCGGTGGATTGTCCGAGACCATGCGTTCCAGCGAGCGGCCGTCCGTTGGCGAAGCCTTGATGCCGGTCCGGTTGTGGCCCCCCGATTGCGCTTGTGTCGATTCCATTTGTTTTCCTCCAGGGCCCTAAGCGACCTTCCGGGGTTCGCGGCCGGCCAGCTCGGTGCCGGGACGCCACGCGTAGTTTTCGGCGACGGTTTCCGAGAATGAACCGTCCTTGTCGAGATGGTTGCGATATGCCTCGGATCGCGAGAGGTCGCCCACTTCGTTGCGTGGGCCGATCCGATGTCCCGCGGCCGTGTAGTCCCCTTCCTTGTCCAATACCTTGCGTATGAATTCGCGGTGTGCGTTGTAGCCAATCATGTCGGGCAGCTCGTCCGGCAAAACCTCGGCCGGGTCGCGCCGTTCGATTTTCTTGAACAGCTCCATCACGAATTGCAGGTGGCCGAATTCGTAGTCGAGGCAGCGCTCCCAGATCCCGCGGATGCGCGGGTTGCTCTCGTACTGCATGCAGCTGTAGTAGTTGTAGGCTTCGGTGGCTTCGTGCAGCAGCCATTTTTCCAGCCACGTTTCGGTGGGATCGCACAACGAGCCGTACTGGGTGGCGTGCTGTTCCTCGATCGAGGCGATCTCGGCGTACAACCCGCGCGCGACCGGATCGGTGTACATGGGTCCGATCGTCATGTAGTAATTGCGCGTCTGGTACTCGCCCGCGAACAACGTGAGCGCGTGCACCTTGGACAGGGGCTCTGCGGTCCTGCGGTCGTAATGGTCGCGCAGGTCGTCGTGCGGATCGCGATGCTCGACGCGGGTCGGCCGGCCGGGCAGGACATCCGTGTATGACTGCAGGATGTTGTTGGCGTCCTTGCCTTCCAGTCGGTCGGCCAGCGCCGAGTAGCGATAGAGATGATCGAAATCCTCGAGTAGTCCGAAGCGATAAACCTGCGCCAGGTATTCGTCGGGCTCGTGCTCGGCGATGCTGGCGGTGACTTCGATCGCGACCTGTTCGTAGCCCAGCGTGATGTCGAGCGGCGAATCATCCGGCGACAACAGCCAGTTCACCATCGTTTGCTGATGATGTTCGACGCGTCTCACGCGCGCCAGCGGCTCGCGCAAGTCTTCATTGAACGCAGCCGCCATGTGCTGGAACCGGTTGGCGCCCATCTCGATCCCGTTCATCAGGATGATGCGCACGCGCGTAAACGCGTCGTCATCCAGCTTGCTCATCGGCGCAGGTGTCAGTTCACGCAACGTGAAGCGTTGGTCGTCGAGCGGCGTGCCCTTCTCTTCCATCAGTTTCAGTGCCATGCGAGATGCTCCGTGGCACTCTGTGAAAGTGCCGGCGAGTGTCGTTCGAAGCAACACCTGTGCCACGCTGACGCGCGAACATGAACCCGGCCGCGGCGGTTCAGACTGCATTCGCGAACCGCCACAGCGCCGGCGTGGGCGGGTCGACCGCAAAACGCGGAAAGCACGCAGGCTGCGCGGTCTCATTGGGATCGACGAGCGCGGTTCGATGAGCGCCCAATGGTGATCCAATACACGACCCGATTGCAGGCTACGCAATGCGCACGCGGTCAACCCGTGGCCTGGCTGAATCCGGCGGCGCGCGACGCCGAAAGCGTTTCGCGCGGGCGAAAATTTTTCGCGCGGCGACAGCGCATGCAGGGGTTGTCGTCGTCGCATTGTTCACGTGGCCTAGATGTCGGTTTGCTAGGCTGAGTCATCGACGCGTTTGACAGGCATTGACGCATGGCAGGACGCCACAGCCCGCGACTTGCGACCTACCGGCGCAAGCGTCATTTCGAACACACGCCGGAACCGGCCGCGACGCCGCGCGGGCGACGTTCACACGCACCTGCGGGACGCCAGTTCGTCATCCATTTGCATCATGCGCGCCGCCGTCACTTCGATCTGCGCCTGCAAGTCGGTGGCGTGTTGCGCAGTTGGGCGGTTCCGAAGGGACCCTCGCGCGATCCGTCGATCAAGCATCTCGCGGTGGAAGTCGAAGACCATCCGCTGAGCTACGGTTCGTTCGAGGGCACGATTCCGGAAGGCCATTACGGCGCCGGCACGGTTGCGATCTGGGAC